>Ga0099791_10001004_pt1 | contig 10903 bp, 7 predicted proteins | sample Rivendell_Oct201_7_FD_77318 | JGI IMG/M metagenome (GOLD analysis project Ga0099791, IMG submission 77318) | Vadose zone soil and rhizosphere microbial communities from the Eel River Critical Zone Observatory, Northern California to study diel... | ecosystem: Environmental > Terrestrial > Soil >... | reverse complement strand
TCCGCGGCCATCACGCTGACGGTTCGGCAGCCGCAAGGGGAATATCCTGCGGCTGTCCTCCCGGGCTCCTCTTCTTAACATCTTTATTACGTCGTTCCACAAGCGGTGCTGGCCCCGACGCATCAATTTCGGCCACGAATCCGGCTGTCCACACAGTCGGCCTGTGCACGACATAGACTGGCCCCTTACACCTGAGTGCCAGTCCGACTGGGGCACTAGAGTGCCATTGCGTCTCAGACCAAAGTCGGATACCGTCCGCGCTCGGCTCACTCACCCTCGACAAAGAGAGTCGTGAACGCGCTCAACGGATGAAGGGCACGTCCGCGAGGCTCTTACCACCCCCGCATCGCGGCGTGACTCGACGTCTGGTGGCGTCGGGCTCGCCACGCTGATTTTACGCGTTCAACGATCGGACGATCGACAGCGCCGCACGTTGTCAGGGAGGGCATCATGGTAAGCGCACGCGAGAAGCGACGATCAAATGCCGCGAAGAATAGACGCGAGTTGATCGCCGCAGGATTCACTCGGAGAGACCTCGTCAAGATGGGGCTCGTGACCAGCGGCGGGTGGCTGATCCCAAAGCGCGGCTTGAGTGCGCGCGCGCTGGACAGCGCAGGCGATGACGAGGGCCAGACCAGAAGTCCGTTCACCACGCCGTTCTGCGAGCGGCTCGTCATCATGCCGGTGAAGACCAGCGTTGCGTCGCTGTCGCCGGCGCCGACGGCCGCGCCCCAAAGCGGCGAAGGCCGAACACGCGATCACCAGGATTTTGCGAGATTCCCGGCCCAGGAGTTCTGTGAAATCGTCCAGCAACCGGCGTTCGTCAGCATGTCGCCGGACCTTCCGCCGCAATTGATCTGGGGCTACGACGGCATCACGCCCGGCCCCACGTACGTGGGTCGTTACGGAAGACCCATGCTGGTTCGGAACCACAACAGATTGTCAACCGTTAATGGCGGGTTCGGCAAGCCGTCGGTGTCAACCCATCTTCACAACAGTCACTCGGCTTCGGAAAGTGATGGTCATCCCTGCGATTTTTTTGAGATCGGTGAGTTCTACGACCACTGCTACCCGAACTTTCCTTCAGGTGGCGACTTTGACCACGAGTGCATGAGCACGCTGTGGTACCACGATCACCGCGTGGCGTTCACGTCGCAAAACGTCTACAAGGGGCTGGCCGGGTTTTATCTCTTGTACAACGAGTCCGACACCGGCGACGAGACCACCGGGTTCCATCTGCCCGGCGTGCCGAACGGCACGGGAGGCAGCGATTTCGACGTCCCGCTGTTGTTCGGCGACAAGGTCTTCGATCCAGTCGACAAATTGCTGTTCTTCGACCTGTTCAATCTGGACGGCATCCTCGGCGACAAGTTCACCGTGAACGGCAAGATTCAACCGTTCTTCCAGGTGCATCCGCGCCGGTATCGCTTCCGCCTGCTGAACGCCGGACCGTCGCGTTTCTACCAGTTCTTCTTGACGGATTCGCAGGACCTGAACAACACAATTCCATTCTGGCAGATCAGCAACGACGGAAACCTCCTACCGGGTCCCGAACAAGTCACGTCCACGCGGATCAGCGTCGCTGAACGGATGGATGTGATCATCGACTTCTCAAACCTCGCGGGCAAGTCAATCTACCTGGAGAATCGCCTGGTGCAGACCGACGGACGCGCTCCCAAAGGGGGCCTCACCGCGGCGGGCGCGGGGAACTTCGTCATGCGATTCGACGTGGTTCTTCCTCCCGTGGCAGACAACAGCCAGGACCCCGCGATCCCCGGCGTCCATTACTACGATTTGCCGCCCATGGAACCGACGGTGATCACGCGGAGGTTCCGCTTCGATCGCACGAACGGTAACTGGGCGGTCAACGGCCAATTGTTCGACGTCTGCACGCCGACGAACCCGGCCACACCGCGCTTCCGGGTCAAACGGAACACGGCGGAGAAGTGGATCTTTCAGAACAGTTCCGGTGGTTGGCAGCACCCGATCCACGTCCACTTCGAAGAGTTTCAGATGCTCTCGCGTAACGGAGTGGCTCCGCCGCGGGTCGAGAGAGGCCGGAAAGATGTGGCGCGACTGCAGTTCGACGAGGAGATCGTGGTGTACTTCAAATTCAGCGACTTCATCGGCCAGTACCCGATGCACTGCCACAATGTGGTCCACGAAGATCACGAGATGATGTTGAGTTTCGATATCGACGACGAGGGCGACCGCCGCACCGAGCCGTAAGAAAGGACGCGAGTCATGGCGATGATGAGTCGAAGAACTTCGCTCACGCTGCTTGGAACGTTTCCGCTGGCCGGCACGCTGTCGGCGCGCGATCAGGAAACGGCTCCCGCACCGGTGACGGGTGCCCGCGACAAAATCAGGGCGCGCTATTTCCCCAACGTCAGCCTCGTCACGCACGAAGGCCGGAAGGTCCGCTTTTATGACGATCTGATCAAGGACAAGATCGTCACGATCAATTTCATGTACGCAGACTGCGAAGGGATCTGTCCCGGAATCACGGCGAATCTCGTGAAGGTTCAGAAAGCTCTCGGCGACCGCGTCGGCCGGGACATTTTCATGTATTCGCTGACGTTGAAGCCGGAACATGACACCCCGGCAGTCCTGAAGGAGTACGCCGAGATGCACGGCGTCAAGCCAGGCTGGTCGCTGCTGACGGGCGATCCCGCCGACATGGAGTTGCTGCGACGCAAGCTCGGGTTTGTCGATCCGGATCCGGAGGTTGACAAGGACAAGAACGAGCACATCGGCAACGTGCGATATGGGAACGAGGTGCTCCAGTTGTGGGCGTCGTGCCCCGGCCTTGCGAGCCCGCAGGCGATCGTATCGTCCATCGGGTTCGTGGATTGGCCGAAGGCGAAGCAGACCGGAGGCTGACATCTTGGGGGAGCAATAAGAAGAACGCAAAGGCCGCGAAGACCGCAAAGAACACAACTTGCTTTGCGTCCTTTGCGTTCTACAGGCGTCGCCGGCTGGATTCCGTTCAGCCTTGACGCCGTAGTAAAAAAGGGCGAGCCATCGGGCTCGCCCTTCGTTAACGTGAAAGTCGCGCCGCGGTTGCCCACAGACGTCGTGCTGGCCCTCGGCTTCAACGAGCCGGGCGGGCCTTCGGTCTTCGACGCTTCAGTGGCCGGCAACACCGGAACGATTACCGGAGCCACGCGCGCGGCCGGCAAGGATGGATTCGGCGGTGCGCTCTCGTTCAACGGCGTCACTGACTGGGTGAGCGTCGCCCCCGCGGCGTCGCTGGATCTCGTCGACGCCATGACGCTCGAGGCCTGGGTGAATCCATCAGCGCTGACCGGTGGCGCAGCAGGCTGGCGAACGGTCATCTTGAAGGAGCAAACCAGCGCCGATCTCGCCTATTCGCTCTACGCGAACGACGGCGATGTGAATCCGTCGCGACCGGCGGGCTATGTGCGAGTCGGCTTCATCGATCGGGCTGCGGCGGCCAGCCCGGGACTGCCGCTCAACACATGGAGCCACCTGGCGGCGACGTACGACGGCACCACGCTGCGCCTGTTCGTCAACGGCGTCCTGAAGAACAGTGTTGCGGTGACGGGACCGATCGTGACCTCGTCGAATCCGTTACGCATCGGCGGCAACTCCGTCTGGGGAGAATACTTCAAGGGTCTCATCGACGAAGTCCGCATCTACAGACGGCCGCTGACCGAGATGGAAATTCGGGCGGACATGGCGACGCCCCTGCCCTGAAAACGCGTTGCGGAATTACAACTCGCCACCACAGAGGCAGGTTTGAACCTCCTGTCCTCCGTGTCCTCTGTGGTGGAGAGGTTGCGTGCTAGTCCGATCGAAGGACGCCCTCGCCTCCCGACGAGGGCGTCCCATCCCTGCGCTACTGCTGCGGCGCGCCGAAGTTGACGATCCACCGATAGATCTTGTCCGACATGCCGACAGGGTCGGCCAGGAACCCGCGCATCGCCCCGCCAGGCTGGGTCATTTGAATGATCCTCGAGTTCGGGTCGAACGGGGTGACGACCGTCATCACACCGTTGTAGTTCGAAAAGTCACGCCCCGCACTCGGCTGCGGCCCGCTGTGACATTGAATGCAATTGCCATTCAGGATCGGCGCAATGTCGGTGTTATAGGTGAGCCTCGCCATCGCCATCACGGTCACGGTCACCGTAGACGTCACCGAGCCGGTGGCGTTGGTGGCCACCAGCGAGTACGTCGTCGTGGCGGTCGGGGAGACCATTCGCGATCCGCTGGCGGCGACGGCCGCTCCATCGAGCGTGATCGTCGTCGCATTTGAAGTCGCCCACGAGAGCGTTGACGACTGGCCGCTGTTAATGCTGGTGGGATTCGCGTTCAGCATGGCGGTTGGCATCGGCGGCGGCGGAGCCGTCACCGTGACGGTCGCGGTGGCGGATGTCGAGCCCGTCGAGTTGGTCGCCACCAGCGAGTACGTCGCTGTGGCGGTCGGAGAGACCATCTGCGATCCACTGGCGGCGACGGCCGCGCCATTCAGCGTAATCGTCGTCGCGTTCGTGGTTGACCACGAGAGCGTTGACGACTGGCCGCTTTGAATACTCGCGGGATTCGCGTTCAGCGTTGCGGTCGGCATCGGCGGCGGCGGAGCCGTCACCGTGATGGTCGCGGTGGCGGTTCTCGAGCCCGCCGAGTTGGTGGCCACCAGCGAGTACGTCGCTGTGGCGGTCGGGGAGAGGGTCTGCGATCCACTGGCGGCGACGGCCGCTCCATTCAGCGTGATCGTCGTCGCGTCAGTGGTTGACCACGAGAGCGTTGACGACTGGCCGCTTTGAATGCTGGTGGGATTCGCGTTCAGCGTTGCGGTCGGCATCGGCGGCGGCGTCGGCGTTGGCGCCGTCACGGTCACGGTCGCGGTGTCGGTTGTCGAGCCCGCCGAGTTTGTGGCCACCAGCGAGTAGGTCTTCGTGGCGGTCGGCGACATGCTCTGCGATCCACTGGCGGCGACGACCGCTCCATCCAACGTCACTCCGGTTGCGTTTGACGTTGTCCACGTCAACATCGCCGACTGCCCGCTTTGGATCGAGGTCGGCGACGCCGTCAGGTTTGCCGTCGGCATCCCCGAAGGCGGAGGCGCCGTCGTCGACACCGTCACGGTAGCCCTCGCCTCCACCTCAAGTAGGCCGGCTTTTGCTTCGATCTCGTAGGTCTTGGTCGCCGACGGGGAGACGACTTTCGATCCGCTCGCCGCCACAAGCTGGTCTTCCAGATACACGGACGTGGCGCCCGTGCTCGTCCACGTCAGCGTTGCCGATTGCCCCGGTTGAATCGTCGTCGGATTTGCTGTCAACTTCACGCTGAGCGAATCGTCGTCGTCGTCGAACGGTCGCATCTCGGAAGCACCAGTCGCATGACTCGGTGTCCCTTTCCCTTCACCTGGGGCCGTTGGCGACTTTCCCTGACATGCCATCAACCCAATCGCCGCCGACCACACAAGTGCTAGTCCAATACGTTTCATAACCCCAACCCTCCCTGGTTCGATCCCGTCCAGTAATCGCCGACTACTCTGGCCGCGTGCTGGACGTTTTCCACGCGGCCGCTCGGCGTCTCCGTCTTCTCATCTCCGCCTCAATAAGTGCGCGGGTCGTGCTCAATCCCATGGCAGTTCAAGTAACAGCGGCCGCTTCCCTGTCCTGTGACTTCGAATCGAAGCAGCCCGCTCCGGCTCGGCGACACGAATCGCGCGTCGAAGTTGATCAGGTGACTGTTGTTGGTGGTGTTGCCCTGCACGGCGCTGATCCCGTGCGGGTCGTGGCACACCGAACAAGGTGCTGCGCCGAGCAGCAGGTGCCTGTTGTGCTCTTTGAACGAGGCGTCGCTGAGGATGCTCGTTCGGCTGTGGCACTTGTAGCAGAGCGCGTACGTGGCGTCGGACTCCACAGAAGAGCCGCTGTCCATGTCGTACCGCGCCACGAGCAGGTGCTTGTAATTCGAGCCGTGGGGTCCGCCAGGACCGCTCCCCGGCGTCGGTGCCTTCGGCCCGTTGTCGTTGTCGTGACAGTCGCTGCAGTAGATGACACTGCTCGTCGTCCACGGCGCGATCAGGCTCGGGACGGAGATGCTGCGGCCTGGTGCCTCGACCGGGTGGTACGAAGGGTTGGCCGGATCGAACTGCAATCGCTTGTTGAATTGAACCGCCTGACGGTTCGCATACGGCGGATCTGGTCCCACCGGCTGTGCCTTGTTGGCCGAGTCGGCGTGACACTTGAAGCAGATTTCGTACTCCCGGACCGACGGCGGCGTGCCGCTCGGGTCGACGCGCAAGCCGTTGCTGTCGATCCCCCACACGCCAGCCAATCGGCCGGACGCCTTGGGCGCAGTCGCGGCCGCCGGATGACTGGCGTGCGGGTTGTGACAGTCGGCGCACTCGGCATGTCGCGAGGTCACCGCACTGATCTCCGGCAACTTGAAAGCGCTGCTCTCCGGCGACTCCGACGCATCGTGCACGGACGGCGTGATGCTGTAGACCGGATGCCGGTAGGTCTTGCTGAATTCGGCGGCGATATTCGACGACGCGACTCCGCTCGGCCCGTGGCAGGCGTCGCACGTGTTCTCCTCGACGTTCTTCAGCATGCGATCGGCGGCAGCCGCCGTGTGCGGCTTGTGGCAACTCTCGCATCCGTTGGTCGCGACGGTCGTGTAGCCGGTGTGCGCGCCTTGCGCCGCCGTATACGAACGCGTCGACGTTCGATGGGAGCTCGGCGTCGTCGACCAGTACGCCTTCTGGTGACACGTCATGCACAACGCCGACGCGGAATTCCTCTTGACCAGGAACTTTTTGGTGACCGGATCGAGCTCCTGCTGATGCGGGTCGTGGCAGCTCCGACACTGCAGCATGCCGTGCGGATCGAGCTTCACCGCATCGCCGCCCGGCGGGTTGCCGATTTGCGCGCTGGTCACCGGAACGAACGAGATCGGATGGTCGTCGGAGAGGTTGGATCCGAGGACGGCGGCTCCCGTCATTCGCCCTGCCGCATCCACACCGTTCATGGCGATGCGGCCGCGCGAAACTGTTGCCCCAATCGCAACCGTGCCGTCGTGACAGCTGAGACACAGCTTCGCCGATCCAGTCGGACTCCCAGGCGAAGCGGCCATCGTGCTGCTGCTGTATGGCGTGTACGTGGCGCCCGACTGCAATTGATTCCAGAGCGGCGGCGCTGGACTCGCGTTGTGCGGCGCGTGGCAGAAGATGCAGATCTCGGTCGTCGCGGTCGATCGAACCGAACCTTGTCCGCTGGTCGATAGGTTGTGTTTGTTCGAGGGAGACGAGACCGGTACCTGGGCCGTCGCAGTCATCGGAAACGTGACCGCCGTCGCCAGGAAAAGCAGCGGCGGCGCGACGCTCGCGACGGCGCCTCTCACCGCTCCTCCTTCAGGTACTCGAACACCTGCACGCGCCGGTTCGACGAATCGGAGATGTAGATGCGGTCGTTGGCGATCGCGATTCCGGTCGCGAGCCAGAATTCGCCGTCCGCGTGCCCGGGCTCGCCGAAGCCGAGGAGGAACCGGCCTTCCTGATCGAAGATCTGGACGACATCGTGAAGGCCCTCGACCACATAGATGTGGCCTTCACGATCGACCGCCACGCCCTTCGGCCGGCTGAAGTCGCCGGAGCCGTCACCGAGGTGTCCGAACGCCGAGATGTAACGCCCTTGCGGCGTGAGAATCTGGATCCGGAAGTTCATGCTGTCGGTGACGTACAGACGCCCGGCGCCGTCGCGCGCGATGTTGGTGGGATAGTTGAACTGACCGGGCTCGCCGCCTCGCGATCCGAACGAGCCGATCACACGGCCCTCGGGGCTCAGCGTGACGATGCGGTGGGCCAGCGTGTCGACGACGTGCAGCCGGTCGTCGGCGGCGACGATGCCGGTCGGACGCTGGAGCCCGGCCTCGGGGCCGGTCGCCCACTGCTTCCGTCCTGCTCCGTTGAGACAAATCACGCGGCCGGCCACTGAATCGGTGACGAAGAGCCGGCCGCCAAGCGCCGCGACGCCGATCAGCGACTCGCTGTCCACATCCAGCTTCGAGTAGCCGCCCGTTCGAACGTCGTACACATGCACGGCGTGACCGGCGGTGTCGGCGACATACAGTCGGCCCGCCGGGCCCATCGTCACGCCGTATGGCTGCGCCATCACGGGTGTGTCGCGGCCGCCGGAGACGGCGTCCCACAATTTGCGGAAGAAGGAGCGCCTCGCGGCAGTCTCGGGCACGAGGGATCTGAGAAAGCGGATGCGCGCCGTCGCCGGTGGATCGGGCCAGACGCGTTCGACCGCCGCGCGGTCGGTGCCACGCACAGCTCGACCCTGAGCGCGCGGCGTGGCGACGCCGAGCGCGACGGCGACGCACACAACGACAACAGCGACGGCGATCGGGCGCGCGCGCGGGAACTTCACCGCGCGAACCCGAACTTTCTACCGACACGAAACTGGATCTGATTGCCGGTAAATGTCAGCGGGGCGATCTGCCTGGCGGTGCTGAGCGCGAGATCCGTGTACCGCTCTTCGAGGCTGAAGGTGAACAGCCGCAGCCGGTAGTTGAGCACGCAGGCCGTGTAGTACCCGTCCTGATCGAGGCGCGACGCGCTCGATATCGTGTGCTCGCGCCGCGCGGTCATCGAGAAGCGGAGCCGTCCGATCAGCGTGCCGTCGAAGGAGAGGCCGACGTACTCGTTGTTGTCGTCGCCAGTGAACGAGCGATTCCGGAACCGGCCGGCGGCGAATGAGATGCGGCGGTCGCGCGCCAGCTGAATCGCCGTCGTCGTCATCGTCTGCGTGTAGCGCGTCTGAAACAGCAGCGGCGCCGTGCCGCGGTCGATCGAGGCGACCTCGTAGGTTCCGTCGACCGTGACGCGAGATGTCAGCCGGCTGCGGACGCTGGCGTGCGTGCGTTCCTGCCACTGGTTGCCGAGGGGCAGGAGATCATCAACCGACCGTCCCTGCTCGTAGCCGACGCTCACTTGCACGAAGCCAAAGAGGTCCGTCCCGCCATCCGCTCGCCCGCGCCAAAGGCGCGATTGCCCTTCCTGACCGCGATCGCTCTTGTTCCAGCCACGGCCCACGTCGTAGCCGAGCGAGCCGCGCAGGAAACGACGCGTGAGGCTGTACTCGGCGCCGGTGACGATGCCGCGCGTGAGGACGATCAGACGCGTGCCCGCCACGTCTTGGCCGCGCTCGCCATATGTGCCGCTCCCGTGCAGCGTGAACCCAGTGAGCGGTTCGAAACGCGTGGTGGCGGTTGCGAGCAGTGCGCTCGTGCCCACGGCAGCGGATTGCTCGCGGTTGTAGCCGACGCTCATATCGGCCGAGAGGCCCTTGGTCGCTTGATGGGTGAGCGTCGCCAAACCGTAGAAGAGATCGACCGCGCCGCTCGGCGGTGGATGGTAGCTATCGGCGCCAATGTCGGTGAACTGGGGCGGCACGTCGAACAGTGAATAGGTCGTACGCCGGCCGGCGCGTACGGTGCCAAAGGTGCGGTCGCTGGCTTTCGCGACCAACTCGTAGCTCAACTCGCCGTATCGCTGACGGAGTGCCTGCGAGATCGTGTTGTCGAACCCGTCGCGCTGATAGCGCAACGTGTGGCTCACGTGGGAGCCCTCACTCGCCACCAGCGCCTGTACCGCGTTCTGGTGCTGGACCGCCTCCAGCGAGCCGGCGGCGACCGTCGTCGATCCGCTCTGATAACCCAGCTCGATTCGCGGCAGCGACTTGGCGGCGGCCAGTTGCCAGTTGATGCCGAACTCGGAGCGCCCGATCCTCAGCTCCGGCACCGAACCGGGCGGCAGCGTCAGTCCGCTACGCTCCGTGATCGACTGCGGATAGTTCGCCGATTCGCCGCCGAAGCCGCGCGACGCGTGAATCGAGCCATGGAACGGTCGCGTGGCGAACAGGTTGGCGGAGGCCTTGAATCCCGTCTGTTGCGACAGGCTGGCTTGCTGACCGAACGTCAACGCGTTCTTGTTGAACGTGAGCTCGCCTGCGTAGGTCAGAAAGCGCGGGTCCCAGAAGACCGAGTGGTACCCAAGCGTGTAGCCCTGCGTGAACGACCCGTTGTTCGTCTGGTCGTCTCCGGTGCGGTACATGGAGCGACCCCAGCCCCAGTCCGCGGCGCCGTCGATGGTCTGCGCCGCCAGCACGACGGGCGCCAACAGCAACAGACCAACGACGCAGACGTGATACAGCATTCGTCAACTCGTATGCCGTCCGCCGGTCGCGCGAAGGTCGCTGATCTCGATGCGCGCCGCGTCCCGCAGCCGTTTCAACCACTCGGCAGTCGTCTGGTTGCACCGTGTCTCGGTGAGGTCTCGCGTGAGCGTCGTCTTCACTTCGTCGAACGTCTTTTGAACGGCCGGGCGAGTCTCGACGAGGCGAAGCAGGTGGAACCCGTAGATCGTCTCGATGACAGAGCTGACCTGGCCGGGACGCAGGCTATTCAGCGCGCGCTCGAGTTCCTCGACCAATTGGCCGCGATGGACGAAGCCGAGGTCGCCGCCTTTGGCCTTGCTCGCATCGGACGAATACTGGCGTGCGAGCGCCTCGAACGACGTCCCGGCCGCGATCCGTTGTGCGACGTCCTCCGCTTTCTGCCGCGCGCGCTCCCAATCCGGCCGCGGCGCCGACGGATCGACGCCGATGGTGATGAGAGACGGACGCACCTGCTCGGGGAGGACGAAACGCGCGGTGTTCTCGCGGTAGTAGCTTGCGGCGTCCGCCTCGCTGACACGGCAGCGACTGGCGATCACCTTGTCGTACGCTTTCTGGATCAGCAGCGCGCGAAGGAGGCTCGCGCGCAACTGGGGCATCGTCGCGCCCGAGGCGCGCCGCGCGCGCTCGAAGCCGTCGCGGCCGCGATAGGCTTTTCGTGCCCGCTCGAGCGCCTGCTCGACTTCGGT
>Ga0099791_10001001_pt1 | contig 10920 bp, 10 predicted proteins | sample Rivendell_Oct201_7_FD_77318 | JGI IMG/M metagenome (GOLD analysis project Ga0099791, IMG submission 77318) | Vadose zone soil and rhizosphere microbial communities from the Eel River Critical Zone Observatory, Northern California to study diel... | ecosystem: Environmental > Terrestrial > Soil... | reverse complement strand
CGGGGAATTGCTCTTGCCGGTCGAGACCGCAATGCCAAGCTCAGTGCAGGCGGCGAAATCGATGGTGCGGGCATTGCGGCCGACGAGGGCAAGGAGCTTGAGCCGAGGCAGGCGCGACAGCAGCGCGCGGGAGAAATTCACCCGCTCCCGGATCGCGACCACGACATCGGCGTCGGCCAAGCGCTCCGCAAGCTGATCGAGGTCCCGCGCCGGCGCGCGGTAGCGCACCACGTCGTGGTGGCGGATCAGCGCGTAGCCCGGGAGCTGGTGGACCATGTCCTGGTAGTCGTCGGGAATCACGATTTTCATTGCGTCTGGCTTTCCGGGGTGGAGTAAGAATTGCTGACGAGAGCGGGTTCTGGTCATTCATACGGGAGCGTCGTAGGGTGGGCAAAGCCAACGGGTCTGGCCGGAGCCTGCCATCGGGCCGGCCCGATGACAGGCTCCGCGTGCCCGCCTTTGCCTAGCCCAGGTGGGGACGGCGCGACGCGCCTTGCCCCTGCAAGCGCAAGGGATGACACATCGATGGATGAGGCCTTGCTGATACGTTGCTGCGCGCAGATTAACCCCCCCTCAGCGTACGACGGAACGCTCCCTTGCTGATCGACAACGCGCTCAGCGCCCTCACCGTCGTACTTGACCCGGCGCGCTTCGCCATCATCTTCGTTGGCATCATTCTTGGCTTGATCATCGGGATTCTTCCCGGCATCGGCGGCCTTGCCGGGATGGCGCTGTTGATTCCGTTCACTCACGCCATGGACGCCCACACGGCGCTCGCCTTTCTGATCGGCATGTGGGCCGTGACGGCGACGGCCGACACGGTTCCGGCGATCCTGTTCGGGGTGCCAGGAGCCGTCGGATCGGCCGCAACGGTGCTGGACGGCCACCCGATGGCGAAACGCGGCGAAGCCGGGCGGGCGTTCGGAGCATCGTTCAGCTCATCGATCGTCGGCGGTGTATTCGGCGCCGCTTTGCTGGCGGTATCGATTCCGATCCTGCGGCCGTTCATGCTCGCGATCGGTACGCCGGAACTGCTGGCGGTTTGCGTGCTCGGGCTGACGCTCGTGGCATCCGTCAGTCAGGGCGCAGTGCTCAAGGGTTTGCTGGTGGCGGTGTTCGGGGTGCTGCTGGCTGCTGTCGGCGACGAAGCCCAGTCAGGGCAGCTGCGCTGGACCTTTGATTCTCTGTTCGACAACTACCTGCTGGATGGCGTGCCGATCGAAAGCGTCGCTCTTGGCCTGTTCGCCATTCCGGAACTGCTCGATATGGCGATCGCGCGCACCAATATGGGCTCGGTGCAGCGGCTCGAGGGCCTGTTTCGCGAACAGCTGCGCGGCGTGCGCGACGTGATACGGAACTGGAAGCTCGTCCTCAATTCTTCGGCCATCGGGGTCGTGCTCGGATCGGTGCCCGGCATGGGTGCCGCCGTGATCGACTGGATCGCCTATGGCTCGGCGGCGCGGCTTGTGAAGGGCGCCTCGGAGACCTTCGGCAAAGGCGATGTGCGTGGCCTCATCGCCGCCGAGTCCGCCAACAATGCCCGAGAGGGCGGCGCGCTGATCCCGACACTGGCTTTCGGGGTGCCAGGTTCGCCCTCGATGGCGCTGCTGCTCGGCGCATTCCTGTCCCATGGGATCGCGCCGGGACCGAAGCTCCTCGACGCCCAGCTCGACATTACCTACACGCTGATCTGGAGTCTTGCGCTGGCAAATGTGGTTGGGGCCGGCATCTGTTTCCTGTCCGCCAATCCGCTCGCCCGGATCGCGACCTTGCGAGCCGGCATCCTTGTTCCGACCGTGTTCGCGGTGTGCTTCGTCGGCGCGTATCAAGGCTCGCTCAGCTTCGGCGACCTCGTGGTGCTGGTGGTGTTCGGCTTACTCGGCTGGATCATGAAGCAGTACGGCTGGGCGCGCGCACCGCTTATCCTCGGCTTCATTCTCGGCAAGCTGATCGAGAAATACCTCTTCATTTCGGTCGGGCGCTATCAGTTCGAATGGCTGCAGCGACCGGGGGTCATCGCGATCTTCGCCGTCACCGTGCTGGTGCTTGCGAGCCCGCTGTTCAAGGCACTTTATCGCATGTGGAAGCCGGTCCCGAAACCAGCGCCCGCGATTGTTACGGAGACCCCGGCAACACCCGCCTCGGCCCCGCTGAACGCCTTCTCGATCGAGCGAATCGTCGGCCCGGGCCTTTGGGTGATCGCCCTTCTCGCCCTTGCGGCAGCTTTCTGGAGCGCGGTGGGTTGGCGTTTCTCGGCGCGGCTGATGCCGCAGACCGCGGCCGCCGTGGGCCTCATCGTCATCGCCTGCGCCGCCGTTGCGGTCGCGCTGGCGAAACTGCAAGGCAAGCCGATCCTCGCGGCGAAGACCACTTACGAAGTCGCGGGTGCATTTGGGGAATTGGCCGAGACGACCATCTATGCGCGCCTCCTCGTGGAAGCGCTGTGGCTTGTGGGGCTCCTGGTCGGCGTGCTGCTGGTCGGCCTGATGCCCGCGATGGGTCTTTACATGTTCTTATACATGTCGACCGCCGGCAGGACTCGGTGGCCGACGGCGCTCATCATCACGATCTCGCTTTGGTTCGGATTCTACGTCCTGTTCGTCAAGCTCCTGCACGTGCCGTGGCCACCGTCGCTCCTCGGCGACGTATTTCCGGATCTGCGCGAGTGGGCGGGACGGTTGATTTGACAGGCAGCGCGGTAGGGTGGGTTGGACGGTGGTGAAACCCACCACCGGACGCGCGGCTGGAAAGCCCTGATGGGTTTCGCTATCGCTCAACCCATCCTACGACGGATCGATTGACTTTGCCTTCAAGTACCACTCCAGAATCTGCTCGCCGTTCCAGTGCAGCACGCCGTCGAATTTTGCGGCGTAATCGTAAATCGCTTCAAGATATTTGATCCGATGCGGCTGGCCGCTGATGTAGGGGTGGATCGCCACCGCCATGACCTTGGCGCGGTGCTCGCCCTCCGCATAGAGCCGGTCGAAGGCGTCGATGGCGCGCCGCAAGAGATAGTCGCTCTCGTGATGCTGCACGATCATCATGGCGATGTCGTTGAGTTCGACCGTGTAGGGCAGCGTCACCAGCGGCCCGTTTGCGGTGCGAATGATGTCCGGTTCGTCGTCGTACACCCAGTCGCCGATATATTTCACGCCGGCCGCGGCGAGCAATTCCGGCGTCTCATAGGTCTGCGTCAGCCCGGGGCCAAGCCAACCCAGCGGGCGTTTGCCGGTAAAGCGCTCGAGAATATCCATCGAGCGGTTGATCATGTCCCTCTGATTCTCGTGCTTGTGGATCGGCATCTGGTCGTAGGCGTGACCCATGAACTCCCACGCCTCGCGGCGCGCCTCTTCGGCGACCCGCACGTAGTCCTCACAGACCCGCGCGTTTATGGCGAGCGTCGGCTTGATGCCGCGCGCGCGGAACAGCTCGAAGAATCGCCACACGCCGACCCGCATACCATATTCGTGCCAGCTCCAGTGCGGCACGTCCGGCAACAGCGACGCGCCGGTCGGGGCCGGCAACACCTGGCGCGGCATCGGCCGGCCGATGTCCCAAACCTCCAGATTGACGATCGGCCACAGGACGAGGCGCGCATGCCCCGGCAACCGCAGCGGCGGCCGATCCACGATGGCGGAATAGTCGGTGCGCTGGCGAGGTAGCATCGGTGTATCGTGGTTCGTCATGGGCAGCTCGGATCGGTCAGGTTCTTGCAGGGGCTGGTCGCAGAGCTAGTAAAGCACCATATTGCGGTTGTCATCCGCAGCGGGCCCGCAGTGTACAATCCCCCTATTGACGCGCTTTGGACCCGTCCTTATGTTCCGCCCCCCAATTGGGCCCCAACGACTCAAAGGGTGCCCGCGATTTGGACGATCTTCATGGCGCTTACCGATCTCGTGGTGCCGCAGGCGGTCGTTCCCTCGCTCAGGGTCAACAGCAAGAAACAGGCACTGCAGGAACTTGCGGCGCGTGCGGCTTCGATATGCGGGCGCAATGAACGCGAAGTGCTTGAGGTGTTGATGCAGCGCGAGCGGCTCGGCTCCACCGGCATCGGCAGCGGCATTGCCATTCCGCACGGCAAGCTTGCCAAGCTGGAACGCCTGTTCGGAGTCTTTGCGCGCCTGGAGCGGCCGATCGACTTCGAGGCGCTGGACGGCCAGCCGGTTGACCTTATGTTCCTGTTGCTCGCGCCCGAGGCCGCGGGCGCGGATCACCTCAAAGCACTTGCGCGGATTGCCCGGCTGTTGCGGGATACCGAAATCGCCCAAAAGCTACGGGAATCGCGAGACGCCGAAGCGCTTTATGCGGTGCTGATGTCCGAGGCGGGCGACAATTTGGGGCGCGTCGGGAAATAGCCCGTAGGGTGGGCAAAGCGAAGCGTACCCACCACAACCGCAGCCGGTGGGCACGCTTCGCTTTGCCCACCCTACACGCGGTTACATTCCTTGAAGATCGCCCAAATCTAATGCGCGCTCAAATTTAGTGCACGCTCAAAGTCTCCAATTCGTTGCTCCAGGCATTGGCAACGGCCGCTTCGCGCGAATCCGTGATCATGATCGGCGTGCCGTCTGCTGCATGAAGCGCAAACAGCTTCAAACCGGGTGCGATTTCCGGCGCTTGGGGAAACATCGCCGGCACGTCCTCGGATCGGATTGTCTTGATGTAAGCGATCTCGCCGTCGCCAAGATGCGCCAGCGCTTCCGCGGAGATACTGACCGAAGGGACGGCAAATCCTTTGTTCATGATGCTCGTGTTCATGATGCTCGACTCCTCGACCGTGTGAACTTGTCGAGTTCCTCGTGGCGTTATTATTCGTGATCGTTGATTGCGATCGTCTTAACCACCCGCTCCGGCTCCGGACGCGCGAGGTCAATGGACAGCAACCCATTTTTCAGATCGGCACCCAGCACCTCCATTCCATCAGCTAGTACGAATGTGCGTTGGAATTGACGCGCGGCAATTCCGCGGTGGAGAAATTGGCGCGTTTGTTCGTCGTTCTGCCGGCCGCGGATCACCAGCTGACTTTCCTCGATCGTCACGTCGAGTTCGTCGCGGGCGAACCCGGCGACCGCAAGCGTAATGCGCAACCGTTCAGGCCGCCCATCTTCACGCACCATCCGCTCGATATTGTACGGCGGGTACCCGTCGGCGGCCTTGGCGACACGATCGAGCGCCCGTTCGATTTCGTCGAAGCCAAGCAGAAACGGGCTCGATAACGATGGTACTCGCGCCATGATTTCAAAGTCCTACGACAGCGACTTTGTCGGGCCCTTTCGGCACCCCGGCCCTCCGGAGGTCCACTTGGACGTCCCCCGTTTGGCCTGCGCCTAATATGGGCAAGTGGAGTCAAGCGTGCAAGGAGGAAGGAGACCGCGGGGCTTGCAGAGCCCGGCTCACGATATTCTTAATTCTCTCAGCAGCAGAATTTATCCCGATTCCGGCGTCTTGGATGGCATTGATGGCGGGTCTTCAAGCGGATTCAACAGCTTACGGCCTTCGGGCTAGGAGCCCGGATGGAGCTCGCCAGCTGCACGGCCTATCCCGGATTACGCTTCGCTCCATCCGGGCTACAAGGCTCAGCCTAGCGGCGAACCAGGTGTCTGACTTCACTCAGCAGGAAATTGCCGACTCGTTTGCCGCGATTGCGCAGGATCCGCAACAGCCCCGCGTCGACGAAATAAGTGAGCAAGATGCTGTCGCGCGTTTCCACTTCGGCGCCGACAGGATCGGCGGAATGCCACGTGTTGTCGCCGACCGCGAACGCGTAGCCGGTGTTGGGGGCAAATTTCATCTGCACCGTCTTGGGCAGCGATCCATCCGGCAAACGTTCATGGAAGATAGTGCCAATGTGGGTCGCGGATGCATCGCGTGGCAGGTAGAGCTGCACCGTCATCCCCTTCCATCGGGTGTCCGTGTGCGGCGTGATGCGATAACCCGGGATGTCACGCGTCAGTACCGGGATCGGATACATCCCGACGGCGGCAAAATCCTTGCCGAAACGTCGTTGCAGCCCAGGCGCCAGACGCCGCATGAACGTCGCCTGCACGTCCTCGGAGCAGAGCGTCCGGCCGACGATATCCCAGATGGGAAGCTTTTCGGGCGAGAGATGGCGGATGTATTCGGGAAACAGATCGATCTTCACCCGGGTCGAAGCGCCGTCTTCGCGGAGATTGCCGTTGTTCCGGCCGGGTAACGGACGATAGTCGGCGGCCGCCGGCATCGCGGCGATCATTTCGGCATAGATGTCGTCCGGGAACACCCGGTCGAACTCAAGATGAAAGAAAGGCCTTTCGACCGCGCGCCCCGCCTCGATGCTGGCGACCACCGCGTCGACCAAGGTCTTTACTTCACGACGCCGGTCCACTCAGCCCCCGTTCCGCATGGTGTCAAGACACGGCCGCACGGTTTACGACTTGCCCATTGTAACCCATTCGTCGAACAAGCCATGACTAACACGACACACATGGCCGTCAACCCGGATTTCGTGCCCTGGGGACCGGGCTGCAGGAGCTCGCACATATGCCAAATCGCTTACTCTGCGGCGTCAGCGCCTGCGTCTTCGATGTCTATGGGACGCTTTTCGACTTCGCCTCGGCGGCGCGCTCGTGCGCCGATGTGCTTGGCGACGCGGTCGAGCATCTCAGTGCGCTATGGCGCGACAAGCAGCTGCAATATACTTGGCTGCGCGCCGCCCAGGGCCGCCATGCAGACTTCTGGCAGGTGACCGGCGATGCCCTCGACTTCGCGCTCGAAACCCTCGGCATCGAGCAGCCTGGATTGCGCGAGCGCCTGATGGCGCTTTATCTCGCGCTCGAGCCGTTCCCGGAAGTGCCGGGCGTGCTGGCGGCGTTGCGCCGTGCGGGCCTCAAGACCGCGATCCTGTCGAACGGCACGCCGGCGATGCTCGACGCTGCGGTCAGCCGCGCCGGACTTGCCGCTATGTTCGACGTCGTACTGTCCGTCGAGGAAGTCGGGGTCTTCAAGCCGGACCCTCGTGTGTATCGATTGGCGGTCGATCGGCTGGGCTGTCCGGCGGCCGCGATCGCGTTCCAGTCCTCCAATGCCTGGGACGCTTATGCGGCATCTGCGTTCGGCATGCAGGTGGTGTGGTGCAATCGCTACGGCCAGCGGCGCGAGCGGCTGCCCGGCGCGCCCGATTGCGAGATCACGACGCTCGCCGATCTGCCGGCGCTGATCAGACCTCCGCAAGCCGGCGCATGATGTCGGCGGTCGCCGTGTCCGCCGGAAAGAAGGATTCGATCGCAAGCTCCGACAGCGTGATATCGAGCGGCGTGCCAAATACCGTCGTGGTGCTGAAGAACGATAGCACGCCCGACGCTGACGTCAGGCGCAGCGGCACGACCACCCCGGCGAATTCAGCCGCCCCGGCGGTTTCGCGGCCTTTGGGGCGCGAGGGGTAATCCCGCAGTTCGGCCACGAGATCAGCGAGTACGCGATCGGCCGACACTTCGACCTGCCGGTTCAGCCGCGCCAGCACATGCGCGCGCCATTGCGCCAGATTGACGATCCGGGGTGCAACGCCGGCCGGGTGCAGGCTGAGCCGCAGCACATTGACGGGCGGCTGCAACAGCTTCGGATCGGCGCCGGTCAGCAGCGGCGAGACCGCACGATTGGCCGCCACAAGCGTCCAGTGACGATCGACAGCGAGCGCCGGATAGGGCTCGTGACCTTTGAGAACGACATCGACCGCTTTGCGTACCTCCTGCAGGGCCGGGTTGGTGAGCGGGCGCTCCCGGTAGATCGGTGCGAAACCCGCCGCGATCAGTAGCAGGTTGCGGTCGCGCAGCGGGATGTCGAGTTGTTCGGCCAGATGCAGGATCATGTCTCGGCTTGGCGCGGCGCGACCCGATTCAAGAAAGCTCAGATGCCGCTGCGAGATTTCAGCGTCGCAGGCCAGCGCGAGCTGGCTCAGGCGGCGGCGCTGGCGCCACGTGCGCAGGAGATTTCCGACGGGAAGCGCTTCAACGGTCATGTTTCGATGCTAGTCCGCTAACGCGCGCGCTCCAATTACCTGTGACGTAATCGACGGACGGCACGGCTCCGCGCAATGTTGTGGCCCAAGAGGCCGGCAGGCCTCGATCACGAAACGAAAGGAGCATTCCATGTCGATCACTCACTCCGCGAAATTTCTGCGCACCGTGCTGCTCATCGACGCCGCAACATGCGTTGCGACCGGCCTGTTGATGACGCTCGGCGCCGACATCGTGGCCGGGCTCACGGCAGTTCCGGCGCCGTTGCTGCTCTATGCAGGCTTGAGCCTTTTCCCGGTGGCGATCTTGATAGGCCTGGTGGGTACGCCCGAGACCCTTGCGCCGCCGGCGGTTTGGGTTGTCATCGTCGGCAACGCCCTGTGGGTGTTGGGCAGCGTGCTCTTGCTGTTCGGCGGCATGATTGCGCCTAATGCCTGGGGCTATGTCTTCATCGGCGCCCAGGCCGCCGCGGTCGCGTTGTTGGCCGAACTCGAATATTTCGGCCTGCGGCAGACCTTGGCGGTTGCGCATTGATGTGGAACGAAAGCACCGCACCGGCGGGCCGGTGTGGTGCTTTTCGAATTTTCGACCGACCTTCGATCATCAGCGGCGCCGCAGCCCGCCTTGAGCCCCAGCGAAACCCGGGAGCGGCGTTGCCATGAGGGCGGACCCGGATTTCGCTTACGCTCCATCCGGGCTACGGATTCACCCCCTCATTGCTGCCTTCCACGATCCGCAGCACGTCGCTCATCATGCGGTTGAGCTCGAAGTCCTTCGGCGTATAGACGGCGGCGACCCCGGACTGCCTGAGGGCAGCAGCATCGTCAGGCGGAATGATGCCGCCGACGACGACCGGCACGTCATCAAGGCCGGCGGCCCGCAGGCGGGTCATCACGTCTTCGATCAGCGGCATGTGCGAGCCCGACAGGATTGAGAGTCCGACCACGTGCACGTTCTTATCGCGAGCGGCGTCGACGATCTCCGCGGGGGTCAGGCGGATGCCGTCATAGACCACGTCCATCCCGGCGTCGCGCGCCCGCACGGCCACCTGCTCGGCGCCGTTGGAGTGGCCATCGAGCCCCGGTTTGCCGACCAGGATTTTCGGCCGTCGACCGAGCTTGCGCGTCACCCGGTCGACCTCGGTGCGCAAATCGTCGATGCCCCGGCAGTCGTTGCGCGCCGCATGCGAAACGCCGGTCGGGGCGCGGTATTCGCCGAAACCCTGGCGCAACACTTCGCCCCATTCGCCGGTGGTGACGCCGGCCTTGGCGCAGGCGATCGACGGCTCCATGATGTTGCGGCCGGCCTGCGCAGCACGCTGCAGGTCGGCGAGCGCAGCTGCCACCGCCGCAGCGTCGCGCGCGGCACGCCACGTCCGCAGGCTCGTGACCTGGCCGGTCTCGACCTCGGGCGGCACCGTGAGAATGGCGCCCTCGCCGGCCGCGAGCGGCGAAGGCTCGGTCTCGGTGAACCGGTTAACACCGACCACCACCTGCTCACCGCGCTCGATCGCCTCCACGCGGCGCGCATTGCTCTCGACGAGCTGCGATTTCATGTAGCTGTTCTCGACCGCCGCCACCGCACCGCCCATTCGCAGGATGGTCTGGAGCTCCTCGCGGGCCTCGTGCCTGAGCGCCGCCACCTTGGTCTCGATCTCGGTCGAGCCGGCGAAGATGTCGCCGTATTCCAGCAAGTCGGTCTCGTAGGCAAGGATCTGCTGCATGCGCAGCGACCATTGCTGATCCCACGGCCGCGGCAGGCCGAGCGCCTCGTTCCAGGCGGGGAGTTGAACGGCACGGGCGCGCGTCTTCTTCGACAGCGTCACCGCCAGCATCTCGATCAGGATGCGGTAGACGTTGTTCTCCGGCTGCTGCTCGGTGAGGCCAAGCGAGTTCACCTGGACGCCGTAACGGAACAGGCGCTGCTTTAAGTCGGCGACGCCGTACCGCTGCGCCGTGATCTCGTCCCACAACTCCGCGAAGGCGCGCATCTTGCACAGCTCGGTGATGAACCGCAGGCCTGCATTGACGAAGAACGAGATGCGGCCGACGACCTCGCCGAACTGGGCGGCGTCGAGGTCGCTCGACGCTTTCACCGCATCAAGCACCGCGATCGCGGTGGCGAGCGCAAAGCTGAGTTCCTGCACCGGCGTCGCGCCGGCTTCCTGCAGGTGATAGGAGCACACATTCATCGGATTCCACTTTGGCAGCTCCCGGGTGGTGAACAGGATCACGTCCCGGGTCAGCCGCATGGAAGGGCCGGGCGGAAACACGTAGGTGCCGCGCGAGAGATATTCCTTGATGATGTCGTTCTGGGTTGTGCCCTGCAGGTCGCGGCGGGCCACGCCCTGCTCTTCGGCGACCGCGATGTACAGCGCCAACAACCATGCTGCAGTGGCGTTGATGGTCATGGAGGTGTTCATGGCGCCGAGTGGAATCTGGTCGAACAGCGCCCGCATGTCGCCGAGGTGACAGATCGAAACCCCGACCTTGCCGACTTCGCCCTTGGCAAGCGGATGGTCGGCGTCATACCCGGTCTGGGTCGGCAAATCGAAGGCGACCGAAAGGCCGGTCTGGCCTTTGGCGAGATTCTTTCGATACAGCGCGTTCGACTCCAGGGCAGTCGAATGCCCCGCATAGGTGCGAATGATCCACGGCTTGTCGCGCTGTTGCGCCGCACTATCCGGGGGCTTGATCATGCTTGCGTCCTACGCATCGGCGATTGTGCAATGCAACACAATCGCATCAGCGGACGCAAGCGGAATCTGTAGCCCGGACGGAGCGAAGCGTAATCCGGGAGAGGTCGAAGCCTAAGTGTCCGTTTCGAAACTTCTTGAATCGCGTGAATCGGTTGGATTCAAAGGAAGGTGACCTGATTCGGGGAGGGGTCACCGATGTGGACGCTTGAGAACCGGCCGAAATACAATCGT
>Ga0099791_10001000_pt1 | contig 10933 bp, 6 predicted proteins | sample Rivendell_Oct201_7_FD_77318 | JGI IMG/M metagenome (GOLD analysis project Ga0099791, IMG submission 77318) | Vadose zone soil and rhizosphere microbial communities from the Eel River Critical Zone Observatory, Northern California to study diel... | ecosystem: Environmental > Terrestrial > Soil >... | reverse complement strand
GCCAATGACTGGTTGAAGGACTGCGTCCCGTGGACGTCCTGGCCAGTCTGCATCATCGAATAAATCTGGTGGACCTTGTCTTCACGAATCAGATTTCTGATTGCCGAATTGGGAATCAGCATCTCCATCGCCAGCGCTCGGCCGCGGCCATCCGCGCGCGGAAGCAGGGTCTGGCAGAGAATGCCTTCCAGCGTCAGCGACAACTGGGCGCGCACTTGCGCCTGCTGCATTGAGGGGAAGACATCGATGATGCGATTGATAGTCGAAACGGCCGAGTTTGTGTGCAGAGTCGCGAACGTCAAGTGGCCCGTCTCGGCAATTCTTAGCGCCGATTCTATCGTCTCCAGGTCGCGCATTTCGCCGACCAGAACGACATCAGGGTCCTGCCGCAGAGCTGTGCGCAATGCTTGAGCAAAACCCTTAGTGTCAGCGTTTACTTCGCGCTGGTTCACAATGCAGTTCTTGTGGTTGTGAAGAAACTCAATTGGGTCTTCGATGGTAAGAATGTGTTCGTGGCGCTCTTTGTTTATCTTGTCGATTACGGCCGCGAGCGTAGTCGATTTACCGGAACCCGTGGGGCCGGTAACCAGCACCAGGCCGCGTGGCTTGTCGCAAAGGTCTTTCACGACGGTCGGCAGACCCAATTCTTCGAACGACTTGATCTCATAGGGAATCGCTCGGAACACTGCCCCGACGGCGCCGCGCTGGTTGAAAATGTTGGCGCGAAAGCGGGACAGGCCTTTGACACCGAACGAAAAATCAAGCTCCAGATTTTCTTCGAAGCGATGTTTCTGCGCGTCGGTGAGCACGGAGTAGGCGAGTTGTTTTGTTTCTGAAGAAGTGAGGAGGTGATAGCCGTCTAACGGCCGAATTTGGCCGTGAACACGAACCAACGGCGGTGTGCCCGTCGTTACATGCAGGTCCGAGCCGCCAAGCTCGGAGAGCTTGTGCAACAACTCTGAGAGAGAGATTTGCTGTGGATTTTCCATGGTCTCTTTTTTCCTTAGGACAGCGCCTCGACGAACCCGTTGGTATCGGTGAGGACGAGTCACTTAGCAGCGCGGCGGTTTGCCTCCATCGGACGGAAGTTGGAAAGAAACAACTCGGCATCAGCCGTGAGCTTTTCAGTAAAGCTGCCCGCCGTGTGAGTTGTCAGGGAATAGATGCGACCGTCGACCTCGGTAAAGTAGAAGTTCCAGACTTGCTCGGGTTTGCCGTCGCTCGTTGGCGGAGTCTGCGCAATGACCTGAAAGATGCGGCGGCCATGAATGTCGCGCTGGCGGTCGTTGACCACCCAGCCACCGGAGCTAATCATCCTGTCAATGACGGTGCGTCGCAGATCGCTGAATGACACGCCTCCCAGCATGTTGCGCTGTTCGCGTCCGATGGGCTGATTCCCGTTTGTCGAAGCAGGCACAGCAACCGCCAGGGTTGCATTGGCCTCAGGCATGCCGCTCGGCGACATGATGCGGAAACTGGAAGCGCCATTGTTCGTTGACCCAGGCGACCAACCTTCGGGCAGGGGAATAGCAAAAGCGCCATCGCTATATACACCCCCGGGAAGCGCGGTCGGCAAAGCTGTGTGGTTGTCAGAAGTTTTTGCTACCGCCGAGGGCGTTACACCACCCCGTCGCTGTGCCAGTAACTCGCGCCTTCTGGCCAACAGTGCCCGCCGACGGCGCATCATTGCACGGTGGCGGCGCCACCAGGCCCTCGAATGACGGGCATGATGGGAGCTCGCCGCAAACTGAAATCTAAGGTTATGCGCTGTCGAGGTTGCCAATGGCAGAATAACGACCAGCGCGGCCAACATACTTAAAGAGAGAGCGATTCTACGCAACATATGTCACCCCTTTTTTTAGGCCACCGTCTCGCGGAGAACTTCCTCGATGGTGGTAACTCCGTTTCGTATCTTTTGTAGACCGGACTCGCGAAGCGTAATCATGCCGTCCTCAATCGACTTCTTCCGAAGTTCGAGCGAGGAGGCGCCGATTAGAATCAGTTCGCGAATTTCATCTGTTACTTCCATCACCTCATAAAGGCCAATCCGACCCTTGTAGCCAGTATCGTTACAACTCGGACAACCGCGGCCCTTGTACGTCTTCATCTTGCCCGCCTCTTCGGCGGAAAAACCGATCTCGATCAGGGCCTCGATCGGTGTGGGATGATCCTTTTTGCAATCCTTGCAGACCCGCCTAATCAGGCGCTGGGCTTGAATGAGGTTGACGCTGGTGGCCACGAGGAATGGTTCGATACCCATGTTCATGAGCCGAGAGATGGTTGAAGGAGCGTCGTTGGTGTGAAGAGTAGAAAGAACAAGGTGACCCGTGAGGGCGGCCTTAATGGCTATCTCGGCGGTTTCGAAATCACGAATCTCGCCGACGAGAACGATGTTTGGATCCTGTCGCAGGAACGAACGCAACGCGGCCGCAAAGTTCAGACCGATTTGCTCCTTCATCTGAACCTGGTTCACGCCCGGCAAGTTGAATTCGACCGGGTCTTCTGCGGTCATGATGTTTGTTGAGACGGTGTTGAGCGATTGCAGCGCGGAATAAAGGGTGTTGGTTTTACCGCTCCCGGTCGGCCCGGTCACGAGTACCATTCCGTATGGCCTCGCAATGTTACGCTGAAACTTGACCAGAGACTCGGGCTCGAATCCGAGATTCGTCATGTCAAGCATCAGTTTCTCTTTGTCGAGCAGGCGAAGCACAACCTTTTCGCCGAAAAGGGTCGGCAGGGTGGAAACGCGAAAGTCGAGTTCGCGCGAGCGAGAGTCGACCTTGACTCGTATCTTGATGCGCCCGTCCTGAGGCAAGCGCTTCTCGGAGATATCGAGCTTCGCCATGATCTTGATACGCGAGATCAGGGCGTCGCGCATCTTTAGCGGCGGATGCATCACATCGTAAAGCACGCCGTCAATGCGGAAACGGATGCGGAGCTCTTTTTCGTACGGTTCAACGTGAATGTCTGACGCTCCGCGCCGCAACGCGTCAACGAGGAGGACATTGACCAGACGCACGACTGGTGCGTCTTCACTCATGCGAGTGAGGCTGGAGAGGTCGATCTCTTCGTTGTCTTCGAAGACCTCAACTTCGCTGGCGAGGGTCTCTTGATCGAAGTCCAGACTGTCGAGTGAAACAAGGTCAGCATGGGAGAAGCCGTTGCCATTACTGCTTTCGACCGCCAGGTCCGGCGCGACAGCGAGCTCAATCTCTCGCGACGTGCTGTAGTACTTCGCGACTGCCGCCTGCACACTGGCCTCGGCAACAACGACTGGTTCGACGTTGAGGCCGGTCATGAACTTAATGTCGTCCATCGCGAAGACGTTCGTGGGATCGACCATTGCTAGCGTGAGCGTAGCGCCAACGCGCGACAACGGCAGGACGGAGTACTTCTGCGCGACTTCCTGTGGAATGAGTCTCAGGACTGAGTCATCGATGTCGAAGAGTTCCAGATTAACCGACGGAATGCCGTACTGTCGCGACAACACGGCGGTGATTGTATCGTCGGAGACCAGCCCCAGCTTGACCAGGTTGAAGCCCAACCTGCCGCCATGCTCACGCTGATAATCCAGCGCCTGACGCAAGTGTTGGGGACTGATTAGGTTCTCGCGGACGAGAATTTCGCCGAGTTTAGCGGACATTTTGTTCGGTTCGTATTTCCGGTGTCTGCCGAAAGCAACAACGAGACTTAGAAGTGGTGGGATTTAGGGCCGGCCTCTGGACGTGGCCAAAGCCTGAAACAGAGCAAGCAGCGGCGATAAACACCGTTGCGTCTTGCATCTTACCGTTCAACGTCCACAGTGTCAACAAAATGTTAGGCCCGCCAATAAGCGTGGCGGGAAAGGAGTGCATTCCATTCCACCCAAGGCGTGCTGGTCGGAGGTCCCGCGTGGATGGTCTGACCGTTGAGCTCACCAGCGTGCGAGTGGTAAGTAAGGTTCTTGACATTCATAGGATGCGGGTATAGCATGCCGGGCTCATAAAGTAGCTTAGGTTCTTGGTGCGGATAGCGGGGTTTAGTTGGCGCTTGGTATTGAGTAGTCGGGAGTAGCTCGACTCGAGAGAGGGGTCCTCAGAGATTGTTTTGACGGTGTAGCTCATCGGCCCGTGGTAGCTTGCGTGGGCAGCAGGGTCAGACCAATACGTAGGCTAGCCCGCGCTTAGCATCTTGATCGAAGCCGGGTTCGTGATTATGTAGGAGGAAATGACGATGGCTAGATTCCATTTTGCGCGCTACCTGGCTTTGGCTGCGGCGTTGGCGATGCTAATTCCCGTGGTAGCCGCAGCGCAGGAGTTTCGAGGCTCGATTACGGGTAGAGTTACGGACGCGAATGGCGCCGTGGTTCCCGGAGCGACGGTCTCTCTTAAGAACAGCGAAACCAACGTCCCAGCGACGACGACTACCAACGGTGAGGGCAGTTATGATTTTCCATTGTTGATTTCTGGCAAGTACTCATTGAGCGTAACGGCCCAGGGTTTCAGCACCGCGACGCGCGACGGCATAGAGGTGCGCGTGGCCGACAAGTTGACAGTCGACGTCCAACTGCAAACAGTCGGGGTGACCGGGATGGTCACAATAGTCGCTGGCAATGCGCTTGAAACTGGATACGTGAGTACCGGCGCAACGATAGAGAGAAAGCAAATCGCTGAGTTGCCTTTGTCAGAGGGGACAGCTTACCAGTTGGCGACGCTGGCGCCCGGAGTGGTCTACACGGGCAATCCGCAGTTCACCGCGCCTATCTCGAATGGCAATCTCGCAGCATTCCGGTCGAATGGAGCACCGGCCCAAAATCAGATTACGCTTGACGGCTCGCCGAACTACGCTTTCGATTTCGCGGTGGGTTTTTCGCCGCCGGCGGATGCGGTGCAGGAGTTCAAGATCCAGACGAACACGTTTGATGCTCAGCAAGGATACTCGGCGGGAGCCACGGTCAACGTGGCGGTCAAGAGCGGAACGAACACTGCACACGGTTCGATTTACTATTTCAACCGCGACCGCAGTCGCACGGCGAACAACTATTTTTCGAACAAGAACGGGCAGGCTCGACCGGTAAGAACATATCATCGCTTCGGTGGCGTATTAAATGGACCTGTCTATATACCGAAGCTCTACGATGGTCGCAACAACACCTTCTTCCTCTTTTCGTATGAACGGCTGCTGGACAACACGGCTGAGCCGCAGGCGTTCACCGTACCTACGGCCGCGATGAGGAATGGGGACTTCTCAGCGTTGATTGTCGATCCGACCAATATCAATTCTCTGGATAGTAGCGGGGTTCCGAGAAACACCGTGATCTACAATCCGTTTTCGGGAACAACCAGCGGTAGCAATGTTGTGCGCACGTCGTTTGGCTGTCCGACATCCGGAGCGGTGCCGGCGGGTTGCAACATCATCCCGTCCAGCTTCTTTAATCCGGTGGCTGTTGCGTTGCTCAAATATTATCCAATGCCCAACACCACCGGCATTGCAAACGGGACTCAACTTAACTATTTCTCGAACGTAATCCGGCACGAGAAATACCGAGCCTGGCTGACGCGCATCGATCACAAGATTAGTGACCAGCAATCGATCTTTGCGAAGTATTATCACAGCTTCAATCCCGAGGACCGCTATGACTGGGCCCAGGACTCGCGGAGTAGTTTCATTAACGCCACCTCCATTACTCAGGGTTTCGAAGATCGAACCAACGACGGGGGAAACGTCGATTACACGAATACGTTATCGGCGACAACCGTTTTCGACGTTCGCGTAAGCTTTAATAAGTTTACTCAGGAGCGGCATCCCGCCTCCTCGCTGGATCCAGCCACATTACCGTTTAGCGCTCAGGCTCTGGCGGCGTTTCGTGGGTACCAGTATTTTCCGATGATCGAGATCAGGAGTCTGGACGCGATTCGCCCGATTCGCGCCGACCTCGGCTCGATGAGGTCAGATTGGAACCTGGGCCGGCTTCGTCCGTTCATGATGGGCTCGGTTCAGCCAATGATGACGAAGATCTTCGGCGACCATACGGCAAAGTTTGGTTGGGACTTGCGCATTGTGCGGGAGAACTTCATCAGCAACGGATATCAGGGCAGCCGACTTTTCTTCGACGGCACGTACACAACTCCCGCCTCCAACTCAAATGCGACCGCGCGCAACGCGTTCGGTCGCGACATCGCCGCCTTCTTGCTCGGCACGCCCGCGACCGGCTCGGGCTCGACTGCAAGCCAGATCGATAATTCGATCAATTATTCCGTTCAGTCTGTCTATCACGGATTTTTCTTCCAAGACGATTGGCGGATCACGCCCAAGCTCACGTTGAATCTGGGACTGAGATACGAGCTGGAAGGGGGTCTGACGGAACGCTACAACCGGATTCAGCGCGGATTCGACCTAACGACGGCGAGTCCAATCGACGCAGCAGCGCGCGCCGCCTACACCACTGCGTACAACGCTAGTCCGGCTAATTTCCTCCTGCCGCCCGATCAGTTCCACGTGGTTGGAGGATACACATACGCTGATGGCAGCAATCGCGCGGGATGGGCCACCGACCGCTCGAACTACGAGCCCCGCTTCGGTATTTCCTACGCCGTGAACCAAAGAACTGTAATCCGTGGCGGCTTTGGAGTTTTTATGGCCCCTCATCAAAGCGAGATCCAAGCGCTCGGCCTTCAGCAGGGCTTTGCCGGGACGACGCCGTTTGTGGCTACCAATAATAATGGTCTGACCTTCGTAGGAAATTTGACTAGTCCGTTTCCCAGCGGAGTTGCCGCGTCGCCCGGCGCGAGCCAGGGCCTGCTAACAGCGACCGGAATCGATGTCGGCACCTTGGACGCGCCCGCACTGCCGGTCGATCGCAAGAATGCCAAGTTCGCGCGGGTGGTCGTTGGGATCCAGCGAGAACTTCCAGCGCACTTTGTTTTCGAAGCCAACTTCGTAACCGCCTGGGGCTATGACATGCCGGTGAGTCGCAATTTCGATTTCGTTCCCAGGTCGTTTCTCGCTACGAATCCAATCGCGGACGGGACGGTCAATACGCTACTGATCTCCGCGACGATTCCCAATCCATTCAAGAACCTCTTGCCCCCAACTAGTCCTTTCAACAGCTTGAATACCATTACGCGGGCACAATCGCTGTTGCCGTTTCCAGAATTCACGAATCTCTGGCTTCAGCAATACAACGGGACAAACCGCTACAACGCTTTGCAGCTTCAAATATCGCAACGCTTCTCAAAGAACCTCACGTTCAGCGCTTCGTACACGCGTTCGCGGCTGCAGGAGAGGTCGAACTATCTCAATCCTTCAGATACGCAGTTGGAGAAGCGAATCTCGCCCGATGACCGGCCCGATCGTTTCACCGCATCCGCGGTTTACCTTCTGCCGATCGGACGAAATCAGCGACTAGGCCGGAACGCAAACGGATTGGTTAATACCATTGCGGGTGGCTGGCAAGTCAACGGTACCTACGAGTGGCAGCAGGGAGAGCCATTTCTCCTGAGCCCGACCCAAGTGTGGTATTACGCCGGGGACGTCAGTAAATTGAAGGCGCTCACCGGACAAAACAACGGGCAAGGCCAAAAATACGGAATCGATGTTTCGGCCTTCACTATTCCCCTAGCCAACGGTCTCGGCATCGTAAGACTCCAAAGTTTCAACACCGGCTTGCGCAACGTGCCCACAACGCTGACAGGCATGCGCAACCAGCCGTTCTTGAATGTTAACCTTTCGCTCTCGAAAACCTTCAGTTTGAGCGAGAAAACGAAGCTGCAATTCCGAGCCGAGGCAATCAACGCGTTTAACCATCCGTACTTCGGAAACGGAATTGGTCTCGACCCGAGCAACGCCGCAGCGTTCGGCATCGTGACCACGCAGCGCAACAACCCCCGCGATATTCAGTATGGAGTGAAGTTCGTGTTCTAGCAGCGCTTCACCGGTTGGTCATCCACAATCGAACTTGAGCCGCCTGTGGCAATCATACAAATGGCGGCTCAGGTTCAGAATGCATCGACCACAACTCATTGAGGGAAGCAAGTGAAGGCAGCAATCTATCCTGGCATCCTTTGTTTCGCTCTGGCGTTGGCTACGACCGATGCGAATACATCGCGAAGACTAAACGGACGGCGCAAAGAGCCACGACCTTTTGCCGCTTCCAGAGAAGTCGAGAGAAAGAATCGTTACCGGGCGATCGTTGCAGCCGATGGATCGGGAGACTTTAAGACCGTGCAGCAAGCGATCGATCACGTTCCCGAATTTAACCTGCATCGCTTTGTCATTCACATCAAGCCGGGCACATACAAAGAGCAGGTGAAGATTACGCAGACAAAGCCTTTCATCACCCTTCAAGGCGAAGACGCGTTGAAGACTACGCTGACGTTCGATCTGAGCGCTAAGACATCGGGGGACACGAGACTTTCGTACAGCACGTATGTTGGTAGTAGCGACTTTCGCGCTGAGAACCTTACGTTCGAAAACACCTACGGCACCGGTTCGCAAGCGGTCGCCGTTTACGTCAATACCGATCGGGTTATCTTTCGCAACTGTCGCTTTCTCGGCTGGCAGGACACGTTGTTCGCGCACGGCGGGCGGCAGTACTACAAAGACTGCTACATCGAGGGACACGTGGATTTCATCTTCGGCAACGCGACCGCGGTTTTCGAAAGCTGTCACATTCACAGCAAAGGACAGGGCTATGTCTCGGCGCATTGGCGCCTGAGCGATGCCGAAATGAACGGTTATGTATTTCTGCATTGCAGATTGACGGGCACCGAAACTGGGAAAGGGGTCTACCTCGGTCGTCCGTGGCGACCATACGGGCGCGTCGTATTCATCCTTTGCTGGATGGACGCGCACATCAGGCCGGAAGGCTGGGACAACTGGCGTGACCCTGCGCGCGAAAAAACCGCGCGATTTGCCGAGTACAAATCGAGTGGGCCCGGCGCGAATCCTGCTGCACGCGTAGCGTGGTCAAGACAACTGAACGAGGAAGAAATTCAACCCTTCGCGACCAAAACTTTTCTTCGCGGCGCAGATGGGTGGAACCCCGCGAAGTGGTAGAACCGTGACAACGACTTGTCGGACAGCACTGGTGTTTTCGCTCGCAGCATTTTGTTGCGAGTGGCCGGCGCTGGCTGCGAGTACTCCAATCAAGTGGCACGATGCGCTGAGGCAAAAAGTGGATTGGTACGGAGGCAGCGAAGCGGTGAGAATAGCCGATAACGTAGTCCTCTATCAGCGTGACTCGGGTGGGTGGCCGAAGAACATAGACATGGCGGCGATCTTGACCGAACCGGAGCGCGCCGCGCTGGTCCGCGAAAAGCAAGCAGACGACTCAACGATCGACAATGGCGCGACTTATACTCAATTGATTTTTCTCGCTCGTGTTTACACGGCGAAGAGGTCCGCGAGGCAAAAGGAATCTTTTGTCAAAGGCGTTGATTATTTGCTCAGATCTCAGTACGACAACGGAGGGTGGCCGCAGTATTATCCGCGTCTGACCGGCTATTACAAACACATCACCTTCAACGACGACGCGATGATTGGAGTGATGCAACTCTTGCGCGACATCGCTGCGAAAAAGCCCCCGTATCTCTTCGTGGACGAAACGCACGGCGCGCGCGCTGAAACAGCCGTCGCGAAAGGCATCGAGTGCATTCTCAAAACCCAGGTTGTAGTCCAGGGGAAGCGTACGGTGTGGTGCGCGCAACATGACGAAGTAACGCTTGCTCCGGCGCCTGCGCGCACGTACGAGCTGATTTCGCTCAGCGGACAAGAAAGCGTCGGCGTCGTGCGGTTCCTGATGGAAATCGAACGCCCGGACGCGCGCATCATCGATGCGATCGAATCCGCGGTGGCTTGGTTCAAGAGCGCTCAACTCAACGGCATTCGGTGGATCGAAAAAACCGATGCGGCAAAATCGCGCGGCTTTGATCATGTGGTCGTCGCAGATCAAAGTGCCCCACCGCTGTGGGCGCGGTTTTACGAGACTGGTACGAACCGTCCAATCTTCAGCGGGCGTGACGGCGTGATTAAATACAACCTGGCCGAAATCGAAGACGAGCGCCGCAACGGGTATCGTTGGTACACCGACGCGCCGGCAAAACTCATCAACAAAGACTATCCGGAGTGGCTGGGGAAGATGAGATCAGCGAAGACGGGATGAATTAGGAGATAGTCGTTATGTCGAATCGTCGAGAATTTCTGCAGACATTCTTAGGAAGTAGCGCGGGCGCACTCTTGCTGGGCGAGTTGACGTCGACTCGGATGCTGAGCGCAGCGTCCTTATCATCGCTGCTGAACGCGCAGGCGGATGGGCCCTGGGAAATATTCGCTCCGCGCATTTTGGCGCGCATTAAGGCGCCCACGTTTCCGGCGCGCGACTTTTCCGTGATCGGCTTTGGCGCGAAGGCTGATGGCAAGACGGATTGCACTGATGCTTTTCGCAAAGCCATCGAAGCTTGTGGCAAAGCGGGCGGCGGACGAGTAGTGGTTCCCGCGGGCGAGTTCCTCACCGGCGCCATTCATCTAAAGAGCAATGTCAATCTCCACGTTACCAAACGCGCGACGATCAAGTTCAGTCAGGATCCGCGGAAATATCTGCCGGTCGTTTTTACGCGTTGGGAAGGCATGGAGGTAATGAACTACTCGCCATTCATCTACGCGTTCGAGCAGACGAACATAGCGATCACGGGCGAAGGTATAGTTGACGGACAGGCTGACTGCGATCATTGGTGGCCCTGGAAGGGGCGGACACAATGCGGCTGGAAGAAAGGCGACCCGGAGCAAAGCAAAGCTCGCGCTTTGCTCTACGAATATGTCGCGAAGGGCGCGCCGGTCAACGAGCGTGTATTCGGGGACGGTAGCTTCCTGCGGCCGCAGTTCATTCAATCCTATCGCTGTCAGAACGTTTTGATCGAAGGCGTCACGCTCAGGCATTCGCCGATGTGGCAGATTC
>Ga0099791_10000999_pt1 | contig 10941 bp, 7 predicted proteins | sample Rivendell_Oct201_7_FD_77318 | JGI IMG/M metagenome (GOLD analysis project Ga0099791, IMG submission 77318) | Vadose zone soil and rhizosphere microbial communities from the Eel River Critical Zone Observatory, Northern California to study diel... | ecosystem: Environmental > Terrestrial > Soil >... | reverse complement strand
TCCTTGTTGATCGCGACGATGGTGCGGGAGGAGGACATTCCGGCCAGGTGCTGGATGGCGCCGGAGATGCCGATCGCGAAATAGACGGTGGGGTTCACCACCTTGCCGGTCTGTCCGACCTGGTGGCTGTGGTCGATCCAGCCCGCGTCCACGGCGGCGCGCGAAGCGCCGAGCGTGGCGCCGAGCACCTTGCAGAGCTTCCTCAAGATTTCGAAGTTCTCCGGCCCCTGCATGGCGCGCCCGCCGCTCACGATGATGTTGGCCTCCGTGAGATCCAGCATCTCGCCCTCGGATTTCTCGAATCCCACGACCTTGGCGCGCGGCGTCACAGGGGGCATGGGTACCTTTTCGACCTCGGCCTTGCGGCCTTGGTCCGGCTCCATCGGCGTGAACGTGTTGGGCCGCACCGTGGCCATTCGCGGCCGCGCGGCGCTCCAGGCGACCTTGGCGAATGCCTTCCCGGCGAAAATGGGGCGTCTCGCGATCAGCTCGCCGTTCTCGAGCTCGAATCCGGTGCAATCGGAGGCGAGCCCCACGCGGAGCCTTGCCGAGACGCGCGGCGCCAGGTCCTTTCCGTGCGCGGTCGCGCCCAGGAACAAGGTCTGCGGCTTCGCCCGGTCCACGGCAGCTTTCACGCCCGCCGCGTAGGCTTCGGTCGCGTACGGTCCCAGCGATTCACCCTCCACGTGCACGACCGTGTCCGCGCCGTAGGAAGCCAGGCGCTCGATTTCCCCCGGCGCGAGCGCGCCGAGCGCGATGGCCAGAACCTCGCCCCCCGAGTCTCCCGCGAGCCGGCGCGCCTCCGCCAGCATCTCGAGCGTGACCTTCCGGGCCGAGCCATTCTGGAGCTCCGCGACGACGGCGTATCCGGCCATCAGAGAACTTTCGCCTCCTCGCGAAGAATCCGGACCAGCTCGCGCGCCGTGTCCGCGGGCTCCCCCTCGAGAATGCGGCCCTTCGCGCGCGGCGGGGGAAGCGAGAACTCCACGAAGCGAATGGATGCGGCGCTCTCCGCGACCGCCCCCGGGTCCACGCCGAGGTCGGCGAGCGTCCATTCGGGGATGACCTTCTTCTTCACCGCCATGATTCCCTTGAGCGAGGCGTAGCGGGGCTCGTTCAGCCCCTTCTGCGCGGTGATCACGGCGGGAAGCGTGAACTCCACCACCTCCGCGCCCCCCTCGACCTCGCGCTTGGCCTTGCCGCTCTTTGACTCAGGATGGACTTCGAGACTCACCACGACGGAGACATGCGGAAGGTCCAGGAGCTCGGCCAGGATGATGCCGGCCTGCGACCAGTCGTGGTCCACGCCCTGCTTGCCCGTGAGGATGAGATCGAATCCCGCTTTCTTCGCCGCGCCCGCGAGCACGGTCGCGACGGCCAGTGGATCCCATAGGGCCACGCCGTCGCCCTTCACGTGGATCCCTTCGTCCGCGCCGAGGGAGAGGGCGTACTTGATCGCCTCCTTCACGCGGTCGGGCCCGAGGCTCACGACGGTGACCTTGCCCTGTCCCAGGCGCTCCTTGATCCGGAGCGCTTCCTCGATCGCGAACTCGTCGTAGGGATTGGCGACCCATTTCACGGCGCTCGTGTCGACGACGCCGTCTTGGAGCTGGATCCGGGTCTCGGTGTCGGGGACCTGTTTGACGAAGACCAGAATGTTCATAGGGCCGCGCAGTATAGTACGATGTCCCCCGGCGATGGAAGAACGCGTTCCCCGAGGAGAACCCATTTGAGTCACCCGTTTCTGCGCAGGCTGGAGAAAGGCGTGGTCCTCGCGGACGGCGCGATGGGCACGCTCCTCTATGAACGCGGCATCACCTTCGATCGCTCCTTCGACCTCCTGAACCTCCAAGAGCCCGCCCTCGTCCAGTCCATCCACCGCGACTACATCCGGGCCGGCGCCGAGCTGATCGAGACGAACACCTTCGGCGCCAGCCGCATCCGCCTCGCCGCCCATGGGGAGAGCACGGACGCGCGGCGCGTGAACCGCGCGGGCGCGCAGCTGGCCCGGAACGCGCGCGAGGAAGTGGGAGAGGCGGTCTTCGTCGCGGGCGCCATCGGGCCCCTGGGAAAGCCGGTGGCGCCGCTCGGCACGATCACGCGCGAGGAAGCGCTCGAGGCCTACGTCGAGCAGGTGGAGGGGCTGGTCGAGGGGGGCGTGGACCTCCTCATCATCGAGACGCAGACCGATCTGGAGGAGATGAAGCTCGCCATCCAGGCGGTGCGGAAGGTCACCGACCTCCCGCTCATCGCGGAGATGACCTTCACCGAGGACGAGCGCACGCTCTACGGCGCCTACCCCGAGGACGTGGTCCGCGCGACGCAGAATCTGGGCGTGAACGTGCTGGGCGCGAACTGCAGCGTGGGACCTCAGAAGCTGCTGGAGATCGTGCAGCGCCTGAGACGCAAGACCGAGCTTCCGATCTCGGTCATGCCCAACGCGGGGCTTCCTCGATTCGTGGGCGGCCGCTTCCTCTACCTGGCCTCGCCGGACTATTTCGCCGACTACGCGGTGCGCTTCCAGGCCGCCGGGGCCAACATTGTCGGTGGCTGCTGCGGCACCACGCCCGCGCACATCCGCCGCATGCGCGAGGCACTCTCGCGGCCCGGCGCCAAAACGGTCGAAGCGATCGCGCAGGACCTCGCGGCGGCTCCGCCCCCGCCTCCCGCGGTCCATCCGGAAGAGGTTGCGTCCTCCGATCCCGCTTCGCGCTCGCTCCTCGCCCGCAAGCTCTGGAACAAGGAATTCGTCGTGAGCGTGGAGGTGGATCCGCCGCGGGGGGCGCGTCCCAAGAAGATGATCGAGGGGGCGCAGTTCCTGAAAGCCTCCGGCGTGGACGTGATCAACGTCGCGGACAGCCCGATGGCGCGTGTCCGGATGTCCTCGCTGGCGCTCGCCTCGATGATTTCTCAACAGGTAGGGGTGGAGACCATCCTCCACTTCACATGCCGTGATCGAAACCTGATGGGAATTCAGTCCGATCTCATGGGCGCCCACGCGCTCGGGATCCGGAACATCCTCGCGCTCACGGGGGACCCGCCGCGGGCGGGGGACTATCCCAACATGACGGCAGTGTTCGACGTGGACTCGGTGGGATTGATCCGCGTGCTGAAGCAGCTCAACGCGGGGACCGATCTCGCGGGGAACTCCATCGGCGAGCCCACCCGGTTCCTCATCGGGTGCGCGGTGAATCCCGCGTCCGAAGACATGAAGGCGGAGCTCGAGCGCTTCCAGAAGAAGATCGATGCGGGCGCCGAGTTCACGATGACGCAGCCGCTCTACGAGATGGAGCCGCTCTTGCGCTTCCTCGAGGCCGTGGGGAAGAAGCGCGTGCCCGTGCTCCTGGGGCTGCTTCCGCTCCAGAGCCACCGGCATGCCGAGTTCCTGCACAACGAAGTCCCCGGGATCAACATTCCGGATCACGCGCGGGAAGCGATGCGCGCCGCGGGGGACAAGGGCATCGAAGTGGGCATCGAGATGTGCCGCGCCCTTCTGCTCAAGGCGAAGGACATGGTGGAAGGGGCCTATCTCATGCCCTCCTTCGGGCGTTACGAGGTGGTCGCCAGGGTGGCGGAAGTGGTCCGGAGCGGGCCCAAGGGGGCTCCCAGGGCCGTAACCCCCGCCTGAAGGGGCAATGTTCTTGAACCACAACCACTTCGCTGGTAAAATGAGCCTGCCGTCGCGAGAGTGGCGGAATTGGCAGACGCGCGGGACTTAGGATCCCGTGAGGAAACTCGTGGGGGTTCAACTCCCCCCTCTCGCACCAATCTTGATCGGGAGAGAGCGTTTGAAAGTCGACATTCGCGACCAGGGTCCTTGGCGGAAGCTCCTCGTCATCGAGGTGCCTCCGGACGAGCTGGAAAAAGCGTTCCAGGACGTCGTCGAGGAGTACCGCAGTCGCGTCCAGCTACCCGGGTTCCGGAAGGGGCGTGCGCCCCGGAACGTGGTCGAGCTCCAGTTCGGACATTCCATGGAGCACGAGGTGCTGGAGCGTGTCGTGAAGCGTTCCTACGAGTCGGCGATCCGCGATCAGAAGCTGGTCCCCGTCTCGTTCCCGACCATCGAGAAGATCGAGTTCTCGCGCGGCAAGCCGTTGACCTATGAGGCACAAGTCGATATTCGGCCTACGGTTAACGCCAAAGACTACATGGGCCTCGACGTGGACGGGAAGGAAGTGGAAGTCACCGACGAGGAGGTGGACAAGACCCTCGACGAGCTTCGCCAGCGCACCGCGGAGTGGGCGCCGGTGGATCGCGAGGCGGGGGAGAAGGACGCCGTCGTCGTGGACTACGTGAGGCTCAACGCCAAGGGAAAGCCCATTCGCAAGACCGAGCAGAAGGACGCGCTGGTCGAGCTGGGCGCCTCGGGGCTCCTCGCGGAATTCAGGACGAACCTCGTGGGCACGAAGGCGGCCGACCACCGGACGTTCCAGGTGAGCTATCCGGCCGAGTTCCAGAACGAGGAGCTTCGCGGGCTTTCCGCCACCTTTGCCGTGAACGTGCAGGGAGTCCGGGAGCGGCGCGTCCGTCCCCTGGACGACGAATTCGCGAAGGAAATCGCGGGGATGCGGGATCTGGCCGAGCTTCGCGCCCGCGTCCGCCTCAACATGGAGGGGGAAGCCCGCGTACGGGTACAAAGAGAGCAGGAAGAGGCCCTGGTGGACCAGGTGATCGTCCGAAATCCCATGGACCTGCCGGAATCGATGGTCCGGGAGTATCTGGAAGAGCTGGTCCAGCGTCTAAGGGGGGAAGGCCGGGAGTGGACCCCCGAAGATGAGGACCGCTTCCGGAACGAATACCGCCCTCTGGCGGAACGGCGCATCAAGCGCGATCTCCTGCTGGATTCGATCGCCCGCGCCGAATCGGTCGCGGTTTCCGAAGAAGACATCGATCAGGCGCTGCGCGGCGCCGCGGAAGGGGAGGCAGAAGGAGCGCCTCCCGAGACGGAGCGGGTGCTCCGCAGCCCCGAGCACCGCGACCGGGCGCGCGCGCATCTCACCGAGCGGAAGGTATTCGCGCTGCTTCGCGAGAAGGCCCGGCTTAAGATGGCTGTGGCGTAATCCGATAAAGGCACTCAGGGAGGGTCGGAGCACATGGGTCTGGTACCGATGGTGGTCGAGCAGAGCGGGCGCGGGGAACGAGCCTACGACATCTATTCCCGGCTCCTCAAAGACAGGATCGTCTTCATCGGCCAGCCGATCGACGATTTCGTGGGCAATCTCGTCATCGCCCAGCTCCTGTTCCTCGAAGCCGAGGATCCTGACCGGGACATCAATCTCTACATCAATTCGCCGGGCGGCATCGTTTCCGCCGGGCTCGCCATCTACGACACGATGCAGTTCATCCGCCCCGACGTGGCGACGATCTGCATGGGGCAGGCGGCCAGCATGGCGGCGCTCCTCCTGGCGGCCGGGGCGAACGGGAAGCGCTCGGCGCTTCCGCACTCGCGCATCATGATTCACCAGCCGCTCGGCGGCAGCCAGGGGCAGGCGACCGACATCGAGATCTACACGAAGGAGATTCTGGCCCTGCGCACGGCGCTGAACGACATCCTCGTGAAGCACACGGGCCAGCCGCTCGCGAAGATCGAGAAGGACACGGACCGGAACTTCTTCATGTCCTCCGAGGAAGCGAAGGCGTACCGGATCGTGGACAAGGTGATCGCGAAGCTCGAACCCAGCAAGGAGAGAAAGCCCGACCCGACTCCGGTCGGATCCGGGGCCCTGACGCCATGAAGAAACGGGTCAATTCGCCTCACCCCATTCGGTGCAGCTTCTGCGGCCGCGGACAGGACGAGGTCTCACGCCTCGTCTCCGGTCCCTCGGTGTACATCTGCAGCGAGTGCGTGAAGCTCTGCAACGACATCCTGGAGGGGGAGACGGATCGCGGCACCGGAGCGCCCAAGGGCGCCCTGGCGAAGCCCTCCGAGATCAAGAAGGTCTTGGACGACTACGTGGTCGGGCAGGATCGCGCCAAGAAGACCCTGAGCGTCGCGGTCTACAACCACTACAAGCGCATCTACTCCGGCGGCGCGGTCGAGGACGTGGAGCTGGAGAAGTCGAATATATTACTGATCGGTCCGACCGGGACCGGCAAGACGCTTCTCGCGCGCACGCTGGCGCGGACCCTCAAGGTCCCGTTCGCCATCGTGGACGCGACCTGTCTCACCGAGGCGGGCTACGTCGGTGAAGACGTGGAAAACATCCTGGTCCGGCTGCTCCAGGCGACCGACTTCAACGTCGTGAACGCCGAGCACGGCATCGTGTACGTGGACGAGCTGGACAAGATCTCCCGCAAATCCGAGAACCCGTCGATCACGCGCGACGTTTCCGGCGAAGGCGTGCAGCAGGCACTCTTGAAAATTCTGGAAGGCACCATCGCCAACGTCCCGCCCCAAGGCGGACGGAAGCATCCGCAGCAGAAATACATCGAGGTGAACACCAAGGACATCCTCTTCATCTGCGGCGGCGCGTTCGAGGGACTGGAGAAGGTCGTGGAGCGGCGCGTGAGCCAGAAGTCCATGGGCTTTGGCGCCGACATCCGGAGCCGGAAGGACCGGAACATCGGGGAGCTTCTGGCCCTGGTGGAGCCGGAGGATCTGCTCCGCTACGGACTCATTCCGGAGCTGGTCGGGCGTCTCCCGGTCATCGGGGCGCTCGATTCCTTGAACAAGCAGTCGCTGATCGAGATCCTGACCAAACCCAAGAACGCGATCACGAAGCAGTACCAGAGATTCTTCGAGATGGAAGGCGTCAAGCTGGAGTTCACCGAAGACGGCCTCGAGGCCGTGGCCGACCTCGCGTTGAAGCGGGGCACCGGCGCGCGTGGGCTCCGGGCCGTGCTCGAAGAAGCGATGATGGACCTCATGTACGAGATTCCGTCCCGGCTGGAGGTGGTCGGCTGCACGATCACCCGCGACGTGATCAACCGCAAATCCGAACCCATCCTGACCTTCCGCGGCGATCGCCGCCGCAAAGAGGCATAACAAGAAAGGTTGTCAACGTGATCCGACTCGAGCGCGACGGCGAGATCTTCGAGATCCGGGACCGGATCCCGCTTCTCCCGCTTCGCGATGTGGTGATTTTCCCGTACATGACGATTCCGCTCCTCGTGGGGCGTATTCCATCCGTGAACGCGATCGAAGCGGCCGTGCAGAAGGACCGCGTGCTGTTCGTGCTGGCCCAGCGCCGGCCCGACGTCCCGGATCCGGCCGCGAAAGATCTCTACCGGGTCGGAACCGTGGTCCGCGTCCTGCAGCTCTTCCGTCTCCCCGACGGCACCATGCGTGTGCTGGTCGAGGGGATCTGCCGCGCCCGCGCGAAGAAGTTCTTCCGCGGATCGGACTACATGTCGGCCTCGGTCGGCATCATCGACGACAAGGTGAAGCAGGACGCGCAGCTCGAGGCGATGATGCGGAACGTGCTCGCCTCCTTCAACGACTACGTGCACCTGAACCGGCGCGTGCCGGACGAGGTGCTCTCCACCGCGAACAACATCGGAAATCCGGTCCTGCTCTCGTACACGGTTGCCTCGCACCTTATTTTGAAAGTATCGGTGAAGCAGGCAGTCTTGGAGCAGGACGACCTCACGGAGCGCTTCCGGCAGCTGAGCAAGACGCTCGCGAACGAGCTCGAAATCTTGAAGCTCGAGCGGAAGATCGAGGGCCAGGTCCGGAGCCAGGTCCACAAGAACCAGAAAGAGTTCTATCTCAACGAGCAGCTCAAGGCGATCCGGAAGGAGCTGGGCTACCAGAACGAGTTCAGTAACGAGGTCGACGAGCTGATCCAGGCCGTCAAGAAGGCGAAGATGCCTCCGGATGTGCACGAGAAGGCCATGAAGGAGATCGACAAGCTGGGCAAGATGTCCTTCATGTCGCCGGAAGCGACCGTCGTGCGGAACTACATCGACTGGCTGGTCTCGCTCCCCTGGGGCGTCAAGACGGACGACAATCCGGACATCCAGAACGTCGAGAAGGTCCTGGACGAGGACCACTACGGGCTGAAGAAGATCAAGGAGCGGATCATCGAGTACCTGGCGGTGCTGAAGCTCTCCGGAAGCCTGAAGGGGCCCATCCTCTGCTTCGTGGGGCCTCCCGGCGTGGGCAAGACCTCCCTCGGAAAATCCATCGCGCGGGCGCTCGGACGGAAGTTCGTGCGCATGTCGCTCGGCGGCGTTCGGGACGAGGCGGAGATCCGCGGCCACCGCCGCACGTACATCGGATCCATGCCGGGGCGCATCGTCCAGGCCATGAAGCGGGCCGGATCGATGAACCCGGTGCTCCTGCTCGACGAGATCGACAAGCTGGGGACCGATTTCCGTGGCGATCCCGCCTCGGCGCTCCTCGAGGTGCTGGATCCGGAGCAGAACCACACGTTCAACGATCACTATCTCGAGGTGGACTTCGATCTTTCCCAGGTCATGTTCCTCACGACGAGCAACTCGCTCTATTCGATCCCGCCGGCGCTCCTGGACCGTATGGAGATCATCCGGCTGCCGGGCTATCTGGAATTCGAGAAGGTGGAGATCGCCAAGAACTTCCTGATTCCCAAAGAGCTGAAGGCCAACGGGCTCGTGCCCAAGGACCTCCAGATGACCGACGGCGCCATCAAGGGGGTCATCAACGCCTACACGCGCGAAGCCGGCGTGCGGAGCCTGGAGCGCGAGATCGCGGCGATTTGCCGCAAGGTCGCGCGCAAGAAGGCGACGCTGAAGAAGGCGCGCACCTTCCGCGTCGTGGAGGGGCACCTATTGAAGTTCCTGGGCGTGCCCAAGTACCTGGACAGCCAGATCGAGCGCCGCTCGCGCATCGGTGTGGCGACGGGGCTCGCGTGGACCGAAGCGGGAGGCGACCTTCTCAACATCGAGGTGTCCATCCTCGCCGGCACGGGCGTGCTGATGCTCACCGGAAAGCTCGGCGAGACGATGCGCGAATCGGGTCAGGCGGCGCTTTCCTACGCCCGCTCGCGGGCGACCTCGCTGGGGCTCGAGAAGAACTTCTACAAGGGGATCGACGTGCACGTGCATCTTCCCGAGGGAGCGATCCCGAAAGATGGACCCTCGGCGGGCATCTCGATCGCGACCGCCCTGGTCTCCGCGCTCACGGGCACTCCGACCCGGGACGACGTGGCGATGACCGGCGAGATCACCCTGCTCGGGAACGTGCTTCCGATCGGCGGGCTGAACGAGAAGGTCGTGGCCGCGAAGCGCGCGGGCGTGAAGATCGTGATCATCCCCAAGATGAACGAGAAAGACTTGCAGGAGCTCCCCGAGCACATCCGGGAATCGGTCGAGTTCAAGCTGGTCGAGACCATGGACGAGGTGCTGGACGTGGCCTTGAAACCGGGCGAGTCCTCCACGTATCTTCGCCGCAACCAGGAAGAGCAGCCGCCGCCGCCGCAGCCGTACACGCACTGAACCGTCGCGTGCCTTCCGCGGGCTAGAGGAGAACGATGAAGCGCGTGCTGTTCACGCCGGGACCCACCGAGGTTCCGTCCGAGGTGCTGGAGGCGATGGCGAAGCCGCTCATCCACCACCGCACGGACGAATACCGCCAGCACTTCCTCGAGACCACGCGCCTCATGCAGGAGCATCTGGGCACGAAAGAGGCAGCGCTCACGCTGGCGTGCTCGGGCTCGGGCGCGATGGAAGCCGCCGCCGTGAATCTCCTCTCCCAGGGCGACGAGGCCATCGTCGTCGAGGGAGGGAAGTTCGGGGATCGGTGGCGCGCCATCTGCCAGGCCTACGGCGTCACGGTCCACACGGTGAGCGTCGAGTGGGGGCGCGTGGCGACCGTGGAGGAAGTGGAATCGGCGCTCGCGGCCCATCCCAGGGCCAAGGTGATGTTCCTCACGCACAGCGAGACCTCGACCGGGGCGCTCTTCCCGGTGCACGACATGGCGCGCGCCGCGAAGAAGCGCGGCGTGGCCACCGTGGTCGACGCGATCACGAGCTACGGAGTCTACGATCTCCATTTCGACCGGTCCGATCTGGACGGCGTGGTGTGGGGCTCCCAGAAGGGCATGATGATTCCCCCCGGGCTCGGGTTCGTGTGCTTCGGCCCGCGCGCCTGGGAGCTGGTGAAGGAATCCAAGCTCCCCAAGTTCTACTGGAACCTCGCCAAGGCCAAGACCGTGCTCGAGGCGGGGGACACGCCCTTCACTCCTGCCATCAGCCTCGTGCTCGCGGCGCGAGCGGCCATGCTCCTCCTCGCCGAGGAAGGCCGCGAGAAGGTGTTCCTGCGTCACCAGCGAAACGCGGACGCCACGCGGCATGCGGTGCGCGCTCTGGGGCTCTCCCTCTTCGCGGAGGTGCCCTCGAACACCCTCACGGCGGTCACGGTGCCGCAGGGCGTGGACTCCGGCGCGGTGCTGAAGACGATGGAGCGCCGCTACGGCGTGAAGATCGCGGGCGGGCAGGACCGGCTGAAGGGAAAGCTCTTCCGGCTGGGGCACATCGGCTACTACGACGAGGGGGACATCCTCCGTCTCGTCCAGGCATTCGAATCCGCGCTCCTCGATCACGGCCAGAGCGTCGCGCCGGGAGCGGGCGTGCGCGCCGCACAGGAGTCCTTCCGGAAGTCCCAGGCCTCCGCGGCCGCGCGTGTTGGCTAAGGTTCTCGCCGCGCGTGTCGCCTAAAGTTCTCGTCAGCGATCCCCTCTCCGAGCGCGCCGTCGCGATTCTTCGCGAGACGCCCGGAGTCCACGTCGAGGAACGCCGCGGCCTCTCCGAAGCCGAGCTTCTTCCGCTCGTCGGCGACATCGACGCCTGGGTCGTGCGGGGCGCCACCAAGGTTACGAGGCGCCTCATCGAGGCGGCCCCCATGCTGCGCTGGGTCGCGCGCGCGGGCGCCGGCATCGACAACATCGACGGCGCTGCGGCGCGGGAGCGCGGCGTGGGCGTCCTGAACGTGCCCGGGGCGAACGCCGTGGCCGTGGCGGAGCT
>Ga0099791_10000996_pt1 | contig 10949 bp, 10 predicted proteins | sample Rivendell_Oct201_7_FD_77318 | JGI IMG/M metagenome (GOLD analysis project Ga0099791, IMG submission 77318) | Vadose zone soil and rhizosphere microbial communities from the Eel River Critical Zone Observatory, Northern California to study diel... | ecosystem: Environmental > Terrestrial > Soil... | reverse complement strand
GCCCGCGATCGTCCTTCGGGTCCGCGAAGAGCTGCAGCGTCTCGCCGACTCGGAGCTCCCCGGACGCCGGCACGACGGCGAGTTTCGAGACCGGCGCGCTGGACCGGATCGGTTCGCCGGTTCCGCACGCGGCGAGCAGGAGCGCGACGCAGGCAACGATCCCGGCGCGTAACATGGCAGACCAATCTTATAGCACCAGCGGTTGAGGCGTCCGGCCGCATTCGCCCCGCGGGAAGGGCACGCAGAATCTGCACATGCGACCTCCGAGCCTCGGCCTGAAAATCCACGCGCGCCGCCTTTACTCGCTCGTGGATTTCCATATACTAGCGGTCACTTTTGTCGTGATCCCACCAATTCTCGTATCCGTGATCCTTCCGACGGTGGCCGTGGCGAGTCGTGCTGCTTGCCTCGACCGCGCCCTGGAGAGTGTGCTGACGCAGGTCGGTATCCGCGTGGACCCCATCGTCATCGTCAACGGGCCAGATTGCGATCGGGACGTGATCGACGCGCTCCGGCGACGGCGTGATATCCGGGTACTCCGGCGGCGGGAACCCGGTCTGGGCAAAGCAATCGCGGCGGGGCGCGAGATCGTCGAAGCGCCGTACTTCGCGGAGCTGGACGACGACGATCTGCTTCTGCCCGGCGCGTTGGCCGCTCGGGTGACGCGCATGGAGGTGGATCCGACCATCGACGCGACAGTCACCAGCGGCTACCTGCGCACCGCCGGGGGCGACGTCCTGAACGTGCCGAAGATCTCGCGCTGCGCGCAGGACCCGCTGCGGGCGATCATCGATCGGATGTGGCTCACGCCGGGGGCTGGTCTCTATCGCACTGCCACGATTCCCGCGACCTATTTCTCCGGCATGCCGCCGCACCTCGAGTGGACGTACCTGGCGCTGCGGCTCGCGCTCGAGCGGCGGATCGCCTTTCTCGACGCCCCCACGTTCGTCTACAGCGCGGACACGCCCGACTCGCTGTCGAAGTCGAGCGAGCACGTCCTACGCCAGCCGGGTGCGCTGCAGGCGCTACTGCGCATAGAGCTCCCGCCGGACGTACGACGGGCACTGCGTCGCAAGTACGTCGCCGCCATGCACGGGGCGTCCGTGAAGGACCTCGAGCAGGGACGAAGGGCGGACGCGTGGAAGTGGCATCTCCGGACGCTACTCCATGTGTACGGCTGGCGTTACCTGACCTACACGCGGCACCTGTTCGCCTGAGCTGGGAGCGCGACGCGTGACGTTTCCGACCGAGATCCTGTTGCTGGAGGTAGACGCGGGCGACAAGCGCCTCCTGCTCGAGTGGGCGCGGTCCGGGGTGCTGCCAAACTTCGCCGCGCTCCTCGATCGGGGCCTCGTGGGCCACACCATGGCCCCGCGTGGGTTCTTCGTGGGCTCGACCTGGCCATCGTTCTACACCGGGGTCTCGCCCGCCCGGCACGGCATTCACAGCCTCGCCATGCTGAGACCCGGGACGTACGAGGTGGCGCACCTGCCGACCGGCGAGCACGTCAAGCGCGAGCCGTTCTGGAACCACCTGAGCCGGGCCGGGAAGCGGGTGGCCGTCCTCGACATCCCGTTGTCGGGGATCAGCGAGGAGATCAACGGGATCCAGACGGTGGAGTGGGGCTCGCACGACGAGAACTACGGGTTCCAGGCGTGGCCGCCTTCGCTGAAGGCGGAGATCAGGTCGAAGTTCGGGCTGCATCCCCTCGAGGGATCCTGCAACCGCGACCATCGGACCCCGGCCGAGTTCCGGGAGCTCCGGGACATTTTGGTCCGCGGGGTCCACACGAAGGCCGAGCTCACCCGCCACTACCTCCGGCAGGGCGGCTGGCAGTTCTTCGCGCAGGTCTTCACCGAGAGCCACTGCGTGGGCCATCAGTGCTGGCACCTCCACGCCCCCGACCATCCCGGGCACGAGGCCGAGGTCGCGAAGCTCACCGGGGATCCGATCAAGGACGTGTACGTGGCCATCGACGCGGCCATCGGTCGAATCCTGGCCGAGGTCGGATCCGATACGAAGGTGATCGTCCTGGCCGGGCACGGCATGGCGCACAAGCACGGCGCGCAGTTCCTCCTCCACGAGATCTTGATCCGTCTGAAGGTGGCCGAGCCCCGGACACCGGTCGGGGAGGTGGCGCCGCCGCCTCCGCGGCTTCGCGATCGGCTGGACGCGATGCTGGCGTGGGGTTGGCGTCGCCTGCCGGATGCGGTCAAGGGATCGCTTAGATCCGCCCGCGTCCGGCTCCGTGGGTGGATCGACGGGCCGGAGGGCATCCCGGCCCCGAAGCTCGATCATGCGCGCAGCCGGTGCTTCATCGTGGACAACGGGTTCGCGGTTGGTGGGATCCGATTCAACCTGGTGGGCCGCGAGCCGGCCGGCCTCGTGCGACGGGGCGAGGAGATGGACGCGCTCTGCGATCTGCTCGAGCGCGAGCTCCTGGAGATCCGTGACCTCGAGACGGGCAAGCCGGTGGTGGCGGCGGTCACGCGCACCCGCGACCTATACGAGGGCGAGCACCTCGACCTGCTCCCGGACTTGCTGGTGGAGTGGAACCCCGAGCTGCCGCTCGGCTCCGCGAACGCGGGCAGGGCGGGCAGCGGTCGGATGCGCATCGGATCCGAGGCGATCGGGGTGGTCGAGGGGGAGAACCGCTACTGCCGCACCGGCGAGCACCGGCCCGAAGGGCTGTTCGTGGCCGTGGGGGGCGGGATCAAGCCAGGAAAGGTAGAGCGAACCGTGTCGATCATGGATTTCGCGCCGACCTTCACGAGAATGCTGGGGGTCGACCTGCCGAACGTGGACGGCAAACCGGTCGAGGAACTGCTATGAATCGGCGACACTATGTCGGGATCCTGGTCATCTCTTTCGCCACCCTCCTCCTCGAGCTGGCGTTGACGCGCGTGCTCTCGGTGGCCCTCTGGTATCACTTCGGCTTCCTGGTCATCTCGACGGCGCTGCTCGGGTTCGGCGCCTCCGGGGTGGCGCTGGCGCTGTGGACCGGGCTCCGCGAGCGGGCCCCGTTGGATCGGACGCTCGCCCTGCTGGCCGGCGGGTTCGGGCTGGCCACCGTCGGCAGCTTCTGGGCCATGCAGCACATCCCGTTCGATCCGTTCAGACAGCAGGGCGCCTTGGCCCACGACGCGGTGATGCTCCCCATGTACTATCTCGCGCTGGCGTTTCCGTTCTTCTGGTCGGGGCTGGCCATCGCGCTGCTGCTCACGCGCGGCGCGCATCAGGTGAATCGGCTTTACGCGGCCGATCTGCTCGGCGCGGGCGCAGGGTGCGCCGCGCTGGCCGCCATCATGCCGCTCGTGGGCGGCTCCGGCACCGTGCTGCTCGCCTCCGCCTTCGCGTTCCTCGCGGCGGCCATCTTCGGCTTCCGCGAAGCCCGCCTGGTCACCACCACCGCGTTGGCCCTCGGGCTCGTGGCCCTGGCGCTGGCCCCCCTAGGCGACCGGATTCTCCCGATAACGGTGGCGGCGAGCAAGAGCCATCCCATCCTGCCCGCCCCGCCGCGGCCGGCACCGATCTACACCGCGTGGAATGCCATCTCGCGGGTGGACGTGTACGCGCTGGCGGCGGATCCGGACAAGGGCTGGCCAGGGCCCGGCATCGGGATCGTGATCGACGGCGGCACCGCCGCCACCGGGATGGGAGATCTGAGCGCGGGCCTCCAGCATTGGCTCAAGAGCGCTGACTACCATCCGCCCGGACTGGCGTACGTCGGCAAGGAGCGGCCCCGAGTGCTCATCCTGGGCTCAGGGGCTGGTCGGGAAGTGCTCGAGGCGCTGTACTACAAGGCGTCATCTGTCACCGCGGTGGAGATCAACCCGATCATCAACGACATCGTCTCCCGCCGGATGCGCGCCGCGCTCGGAGGCCTCTTCGACGACCCGGCGGTGCACCTCGTCACCGCGGAGGGCCGCAGCTTCGTCCGGCGCTCGACCGAGACCTACGACGCGATCCTTTCGGTCTATACCTTCAGCAACGCGGCGCTCACGGCCGGGTCCCTCGGGATGGCCGAAAACTACATGTTCACGCGAGAGGCGATCGCAGACTACCTGGACCGCCTGAGCCCCGACGGAGTCTTGCTGATCGCGCGCCCACCGTCCCAGGTCGCGAGGCTCTTCACGACGACGCGCGAGGTGTTCGAGCGGAGCGGACGGGGCAGTCCGGCCCCGCATTTGCTGGCGTTTCGGGGGCCGCTTATGCCGTGGGGCCCGCGGAACGACCACACGGTCTTCATGCTGAAGAAGTCACCCTGGACGCGGACCGAGGTGAGCAGCCTGGTGGAGCGGCTCAGCGCGGGGGATGGTCCATCGGGGGCCCGCTCGGCACCGGAGATCCTGTACTCGCCGTTTCACGCGAAAGCGGGCACGCGGTATTCGGATCTGTACTATGAGATCCTGAGTGCTCCCGATCTCGAGCGGTTCTATGCGGCCCAGCCGTTCGACATCTCTCCCTCGACAGATGATCGACCCTTCTTCAATCAGCAGGCCCGCTGGTCGCGTCTGGCATTCCGCGGGCTCAATCAGACGGGGACGAGCGCCGGCACAGAAAGCATGCTGATCCTGCTGCTGGTCCAGGCGACCGTGATCGCGGGGCTCCTGATCCTCTTCCCCCTCGTACGCTTCTCTCGGCAGGGCCTCCGGACCGCCGGCTGCTGGTCGTACCTGGCTTACTTCGCGGGGTTGGGTCTGGGCTTCATCATGATCGAGATCGCCCTGCTGCAGCGCTTCACGCTCTTTCTCGGCGAGCCGATCTACGCCTTCGCCGCAGTGCTGGGCAGCCTCTTGGTCTTCACCGGCGCCGGGGCCTACCTCGGCGAGCGCCTGAGTCGACGAGCGGACGCGGGGATCGGGGTCGCGGTGACGGCGGTGCTCGTGTTCCTGGCGGTGACCGCGGTGGGCATGCCTCGCGTGTTCGACATGACCCTCGGTCTAGGACTACCCTGGCGGGTGATCATCTCGGCCGGCCTGGTGGCCCCGCTCGGACTGGTGCTGGGTATGCCGTTCCCGCTGGGCCTCGTCGCGGTCGGCGCGGGAGCGCCTGCGCTGGTGCCGTGGGCCTGGGGCGTGAACGGCTTCTTCACGGTGATCGGCTCGGTGATCGCGATGCTGCTGGGCATGATGTTCGGGTTCTCGACGGTGCTGATGGTGGCGGGGGCATGTTACGTGATGTGTTTCCTGGCCGTCCGAGTGGGAGCCTGGCAGGTTGGCTGAGCTTCACGAGAGCTTCGTCCGCGAGGAAGACGTCCCGGCGGGGTCGGACCGGGCCTTCGGGCTCATACTCGGCGGGGCGCTTGGCGTGATCGGTCTCCTGCCGCTACTTCGTGGCCACGGGGCCCGCTGGTGGAGCCTCGCCCTGGCCGCCGCGTTCCTGCTGGCCGCTGCCGCCCGGCCGGCCCGCCTGGCCTTCCTGAACCGGCTCTGGCACCGGCTGGGGCTCCTGCTCCACGCCGTCGTCAGCCCGGTGGTCCTGGGCCTGCTCTTCTTCACCACCGTGACTCCGATCGGCCTGCTCATGCGCGCCCTGGGCAAGGATCTGCTCCGTCTACGGTTCGACCCCGACGCGACGACGTACTGGATCGAGCGGCGGCCGCCGGGCCCGTCACCCGATTCGATGCCCCGCCAGTTCTGAGAGAGACCATGCTCGAGTTCGTTCGAGAGCTCTGGTGGTTCGTTCGGGTTCGTAAGAAGTACTGGTTGCTGCCGATCGTCTTCATGCTGATCGTGTTCGGCGGCCTGCTCATCCTGGCCAAGGGAAGCGCGGTCGCTCCGTTCATCTACACCCTCTTCTAGGGCGTCCGATGCGGATTCTCGGGCTCTCGGCCTTCTATCACGACAGCGCGGCGGCCCTGCTCGAGGACGGACTCATCGTCGCCGCCGCCCAGGAGGAGCGCTTCACCCGCAGGAAGCACGACGCGCGCTTCCCCCGCCATGCCATCGAGTACTGCCTGGAGGCCGCGGGAGTAGGCCTGGGCGCAGTCGATCACGTGGCCTTCTACGACAAGCCGTTCCTCAAGTTCGAGCGCCTCCTGGAGACCTACCTGGCTTTCGCGCCCCGGGGATTCCGCTCATTCTCCATGGCGATCCCGGTGTGGCTCAAGGAGAAGCTCTTCCAGAAGGCGCTCCTCAAGAAGGAGCTGCGCGCGTACGCCCCGGACTACGACTGGGAGCGCCGCCTCCTCTTCGCCGAACACCACCAGAGCCACGCGGCGAGCGCCTTCTTCGCCTCTCCCTTCGAAGAGGCCGCGGTGCTCACCATGGACGGGGTGGGGGAGTGGGCCACCACCTCGGTGGGCTTCGGCCGGGGCTCGACCCTGGAGATGCGCCGCGAGATCCACTTCCCCCATTCGTTGGGGCTGCTCTACTCCGCGTTCACCGCCTACCTGGGCTTCAAGGTCAACTCGGGCGAGTACAAGGTCATGGGACTGGCGCCCTACGGCGACCCGCGCTACACGCAGGCGATCCTCGACCACTTGATCGACGTGAAGAAGGACGGCTCGTTCCGCCTGGATCTCTCCTACTTCGACTACTGCACCGGCCTGCGGATGACCAACGACCGCTTCGCGGCACTCTTCGATGGTCCCGCCCGCCGCCCCGACGAGCGCCTCACCCAGCGCCACATGGATCTGGCCGCCTCGATCCAGGCGGTGACGGATGAGGTGGTTCTGCGCCTAACCAGCGCGCTGGCGCGCGAGACGGGGGCCGAGAACCTGTGCCTGGCCGGCGGAGTCGCGCTGAACTGCGTGGCCAACGGCAAGGTACTCCGCGATGGCCGCTTCAGGCGCCTGTGGATCCAGCCCGCCGCGGGCGACGCGGGCGGTGCCTTGGGCGCGGCCTTCTGCGCCTACCACCTCTTCCGCGGTCAGCCGCGCAAGCCGATCGAGCCGGACGCCATGGCCGGGGCGTACCTCGGCCCGGCGTTCAGCCAGACCGACGTGGAGACGCGCCTCGCCTGGCTCGGGGCGCGCTTCTCCACGCTCGACGACGACGGCCTGATCGAGGCGACCGCGGAGGCGCTCGCGGCCGGCAAGGCCGTCGGCTGGTTCCAGGGCCGCATGGAGTTCGGCCCCCGCGCCCTCGGAGCCCGCTCGATCTTGGGCGATCCCCGGTCGCCCACGATGCAGTCCACGCTGAACCTCAAGGTGAAGTACCGCGAGTCGTTCCGCCCGTTTGCCCCCTCGGTGCTCCGCGAGGACGTGGCCGACTGGTTCGAGCTCGACCGCGACAGCCCCTACATGCTCCTAGTGGCGGCGGTGAGCAAGCAGCATCGTCGCGAGATGACCGCGGAGGAGCAGGCGCTCTGGGGCATCGAGAAGCTCAACGTACCCCGCTCGAGCATACCCGCGGTGACGCACGTGGACTACTCGGCCCGGATTCAGACCGTGCACCGGGAGTCAAGTCCCCGCTACCACGCGCTCCTTTCCGCGTTCAAGGCGCGCACCGGCTGCCCGATCCTGGTCAATACCAGCTTCAACGTGCGCGGAGAACCCATCGTGTGCACGCCCGAGGACGCGTTTCGCTGCTTCATGGGGACGGAGATCGACGTGCTGGCGATCGAGAACTGCTATCTCACAAGGGAGCATCAGGACCCGAGGTTACGATTGGATTACCGGGGCGCGTTTTCGCCGGACTAACTTGAAGGCTGTGTCGACAATCTCCTTGACACTCCACCGCGGCGTTCTATCATCCGATTGTTCGTCCTGCCCGGCCAATCGTTCGGCGTGTGAGGCACAGGAGGACCCAATACGGGTTTCCGACCGCTTGATGGCCGCAACACGCGCGTAGTTCCCTTCGCTTCGTTCAGACGAGACCTCAGTACCCGGGCACCATCTCGCGGAAGGGGGACCGACACCAACCCTCGTTGACGTTGCGGTACGCACGGAGTGCGGGTGATGGGCATACTCGAGCGAATCCATGGGGCGGTTGATCTGCTCGCCGACCTGCCGCGCGTCAAGCATCTCCGCATGCGGCGCTACGAAGCCCACTTTGCAATGCACAACGGGCATAACATCTATCGCGGCGTCTATTCGAGCTATGCCCAAGCGCTCGACAGCGCGCCCACGTCGAAACCGATCGGATACGACAATCCCGACTCGGCCACCCTCTATGTCGGACGAGCGGACCGCATCGTTCCCAGCGACTATCCGGCGCTGTTCTGGCTCCAGAAGCTCTGGTTGAAGGGATGCACCGGTGTATTCGACTTGGGCGGCAACATCGGCGTCAGCTATCGCGCCTACCGAAAGCTGGCAACGTATCCTGCGGGGCTCCGTTGGGTGGTCCACGACGTTCCAACGATCGTCGAACTCGGACAGCAGTGGCTTCGCGAGAACGACACCCAGGGACACCTCTCGTTCACAGACGACCCAGCGGAGGCGAGTGGCACGGACGTCCTCCTGATCAATGGGGCCATCCAATACCTTCCGTACGAACTTGACGAGCTGTTGGGCGAGCTCAACAAGCTCCCGACCCATCTCCTCGTGAACCGCTTACCCCTGCATCCAACCGAATCATTCTTTACTCTTCAAAGTACCGGCGTCGCCTTTTGCCCGTACCGCGTGCTATCGGAACCTCGCTTTGAGGCGTCTGTGACCGCTCTTGGCTATTCCGTGGTCGATCGATGGCGAGTGCCCGAGTTGAGCTGCCACATCCCGTTCGCTCCGACGCGGTCCTTTGACGGCTACCAGGGTGTGATGTTCAGCCTTCGTTTGTAGCGATACGTACGAGGTACTCGTGGAGGTCTCCACGGGTGGTATGAGCCGTTCTGCCTTGGCAGCCTTCCCACGCTCTGGTAGGCTCTGTTCCTCAGGGGGAGGAGCGAAGGTCCCGTGGGCTTTTACATACTACTTGCTCTTCTCGCGCTTCTCGCGACCGTCCTCCTCGGCGGGTTGCTTCTTGGGCGTTTGTGGCAGCAGCGGGAGGAACGCAGCATCGAGAAGAAGTGGCAGGAGCGAGAGCGCCTGCTGGACCGGCGTGGGCCGACGGCTCCACGGCGGGAGATACTCCGGCGGCGCGTGCGGTCAAGACGACGCGCCTCTCTGGCTCGAGGCCGTCGCTCCGGGTGGTGGTGAGCCATGATCCCACCGACCCGCGCATTCCGAGCTTAGATTAAGCCCACGCGGATCCACGCAATGGGGCGAATTCTTTACATAGTGGCGAAGGAGCAGCCCTTGCTGCGCGGATATCTGATGGCCACGGTGGGCGTCCGTTCGGCGGACCAAGCCCACGTGGAGATCAAGATAGACGAACGACGCGGCGAGCGTCGGCTGCAGCGGGAAGCGCGGGACCCCGAGCGACGTCAGAGCGAGCGCCGACGCCAGCCGAACCTCATCAGCGATTTCCGGTCCCGGGGCTTTGCGACTGTGACCCGGTCCGACGCCACCCCATCGCAGACAGAGCACCCCTTGCGCGAGCCGATCATGACCTGGCGGCCTCGATCGACCTGGTGGCATCGCGCGGCTCGAGCGCGTCGGCGGCGACGCGTGCGGTGGAGGCGCTGGGGGTTGATTGCTTTGCTGGTCGCGCTCGTCGGCGCGTCGATCGTCGCCGGCCGTTCCGTCTACCGGTCTGTCGATTCGCCCAGTCGCGCAGTCGGTTCCATTACGCCAGAGTCAACTCCGGAGACTGCGGGAGCTCGCCCGCTTGCTCCTGCCCCACAGGCCGAAACGATCTCGCCGGACGTGGGTCCGGTCCCGCTACCGAGCCGGCCACCGGCGCGGGTCATCAGCACGCGGTTGTCCGGCATGGTGCTGTCCGTCGACCCAAGCGCCAGAACGCTCGTCGTGGAGAACATGGGCGCCCCCGCACAGGTGTCGCGGCTTCGTGTCGCGTTGGCCCCCGACGCCCGGGTCGTGCTGTCCGAACGCGACGATCGCGCTGAAGATCTTAGCCATCCGTTCAAGGAGACGGTGATCAGCCTGTCCGACGTTCGGAAGGGCGATTTCGCCGTGGTGGAGATGCGGGGCCCGCAGGGCACCGCGGTGGCGCGGTCGGTCGTGGTGACCTTCCGAGCGAAATAAGCGTGCCGGCTAACCGGCGCGGTCCGCGAAGTAGTTGACCGTCGGCGGCCAACTCGCGCGGCCAAACAGTTCTGCCGTCGCTCCTGCGTTCAGTCCGAGCGTCGCCTCGGTAATGAAGGGCGCGCTTCAAGGCCAGGAACACGACTCCCCGCAATCTCCGCGGCTTCATCCAGACGACCGGGATAGACTCGGCGACTCCGCCTCACGGGCAGCATTGGTTGACAGGTCAAACTGGATCCGGTAGCCTTCGCTCCTCTTCATGACCACCCAGGAATTGCTCGCTGAGCTCCGATCGTCGCCCACTGACTTGGCTCGGGTCGTCGAGGCGGTGTCGAGCAGAGAGCTCCTGTACGTGCTGATTCCCCTGGCCGCCCTGAAGGGATGGCAGGAGCGGGATCCGGACGCCTGGCGGACGGTGGAGACCTGGCTGATCGCCCGCGGAACGATTGTCATGGAGGTGTAGCCGCTCCCGGGGATTCGGTAACCGCGGTCGGCGCAAGGGCCCCCGGAAGCGGGACCGGGCGGCCAGCCTTGCAGGAGCGGCAGTACTTGAGGAACCGAGGCACAGTTGTGAGCCGCGCCGGACGCGGCCAACCACCTCTTCAATTCTCCCCTTCATTCGTTTCGGGACTGGCGGACGTTGGCCTTCCGGGCGTCGCGGCGGCTCCCAGAGGTATCGGTGGCGCGCTATGAGGTGGGCAGAGTTCCGCGACCAAAGGTGCTTGAGGAAATTGCTCGTCTGGGGGGAGAAACGGAAATAGGGCTTATCCGTCCGGCCAAAAGTTCTGATGCTCCCAATTATCGAAGCTCGAGCGCGATCTGATGGAATATCAGGCCTTACTCGAAGTCACGGGTAAAAGACGACGAGGTCGGCCACGTGGAAATCGCCAGCACCGCGATCCGCTGCGCCGAAGGCGTTAGG
>Ga0099791_10000994_pt1 | contig 10954 bp, 10 predicted proteins | sample Rivendell_Oct201_7_FD_77318 | JGI IMG/M metagenome (GOLD analysis project Ga0099791, IMG submission 77318) | Vadose zone soil and rhizosphere microbial communities from the Eel River Critical Zone Observatory, Northern California to study diel... | ecosystem: Environmental > Terrestrial > Soil... | reverse complement strand
ACCTGGAACGACAGCGTCGTCTCTGTGATTTCGTCTAGAAACAAGGTTCCGCTGTCACTGGCTTCGACCAGACCCCGGTGGGCGCTGGCTGCCCCCGTGAACGCGCCTTTCTCGTGGCCGAACAGCTCCGACTCGAGCAGCTGTTCGGGCAGCGCGCCGCAGTTCACCGCGACGAACGCGCCGCGTCCGGATGCCTGGTGGATCGCACGGGCCACCAGCTCCTTGCCCGTTCCGCTCTCGCCCGTGATCAGGACGGGGTGGGGCGACTGCGCTGCGCGCAGCACGAGCCCCAGCAGATCCTGAATCGGCTGGCTCGCACCCAGAAAGCCGGGAAGTCCCGCAGCCATCGCGCTGCGGGCCAGCCGGGCGACTTCCCGGCGCAGGCGGCTTTGGTCGAGCGCATGCGAGACGGCGAGGAGCAGCTCCTGAGTCGCGATCGGTTTGGTGAGATAGTCGTAGGCGCCGGCCCGCACCAATTCGACGGCGGAATCGATGGAGCCGAAGGCCGTCATCACGATGACGTTGAGCTCGGGACGCTGCTGGCGCAGCGCGCGCAGGAGCTCGGCACCCGGCATGCCGGGCATGATGAGGTCGGTCACGACCGCGTCGGCCGGCGCGCCCGCGGCAACGGCGCGAAGCGCGGCGTCGGCAGAGAGATAGCCCGTCGTAACGTGACCCGCTGTGTTCAAGACCTCGACGAGAAAATCCCTGAGTTCTCCGTCGTCCTCCACGACCAGCACGTGATCAGTCACGTGGGGCTTCCGGGGCGCCCGAGTGCGCGGGCTCGCGCGGAGCGCGCGGTCCGGCGACCGCGGTGCTCGCGGCCCGCCACGCCGGCAGGGTGATCCGAAAGACCGCACCGCCATCGGGCTCGTTGCCGGCTTCGAGCGTCCCACCCAACTCTTCGACAATGCTGCGCGCCACGACCAGTCCGAGGCCTGTTCCCTTCGCCTTCGTCGTGAAGAACGCTTCGAACAAATGGGGCAGTGCGGCCGCAGGAATTCCGGGCCCGGTATCGGCGACCTCGATGTGCGTGATGTCTTCGGGTGTGGACCAGCCGCGCAGGGCGATCGTACGCGGCCGCTCCGCGGGGGGCGGGGGGGGGGGCGCGGTTTCCAGGGCCTGCACCGCGTTGAGAACCAAATTGACGAACACCTGGTGCAGCAGATCGGGGTCACCGAAAACCAGGAGCGGGCGCGGGTACAGCCGCGTCAAGGCGATTTCATTTCGACTCAGCTCGCCGTCGAGAAATTCGGCGACGCCATCGAGCACAAACGCGACATCCACGTGCCCAAGTTGGCGCTCGAGCCGGCGCTGTCCGGAATCGAGCAGGTTGCGGACGATCGTCGTGATGCGCTCGATCTGTCGTACGATGATGCCGAGATTGCGGTGCCGCTCCGTACTCTCCGACTCGCTCTGGAGCAGCAACTCCGCGCGCCCGGAGATGACGTTCAGCGGCGCCGCGATTTCGTGGGCCAGCCCGGCGGCGAGATTGCCGATGGCCGCCATCTTCTCCGACTCCCGGAGCCGGCGCTCCAGCACGACCCGCTCCTCGGCTTCACGCATGATGCGCGCCCGGGCCGTCTCCAGGTTCGCGGCCATGGTGTTGATCTCGAGCTCCAGCGTCGCCAGCTCGCTCCCCCGCATCGTCCCGGTGACCGCGTCTCCCGGCCCGATGCGGTGCGCCAGCTCGCCTTGCCCCAGCGCCCGTACCGCGCCGACGAAACGCTGCATCGGTCCGGCCACGAGACGACGCACCAGCCACAACGTCAGCACGGTCACCACCACGAGCAACGTGAGTGTATTGAAGAAGAAGCGCTTCCTCATCTCCTGCTGCTGTAGCTGGACGAAAGACAACGGCTGGGCCACCTCGAGGGCGCCCGAGATCCGCCCGTCCTGATCGTAGATCGGCCGCAGCACGGAGAACACATCGCGATCCTCCAGCTCGCGACGGAACGACACCGGCTTCCCCGTCGCGAGGACGCGAGCGAGCGACGCCGGCGGCGCGAGGCTCGGTGTCGTCACCGAGTCCGACACGAGCAGCGGATTGCCGCCCTCGTCATACACGAGGATCGCGTAGATCTTGGGATCGCGGGTCACCTCATTGATCACGCGCTGGAAGTCAGCGTGTGTGTTGCTGTGAAACGCGTACCGCAGGGCCACGGCCAGCGCCGCCCCGTAGGCGCCCATCTCCTGTTCTGCTTGGGAGACCAGTGTGTCCTCCCGCTCGGCCATGGACCAGTACAGGTACCCGACCATGACGATGGTCATGGTGGGGAGCAGCAGGACGAGAAGGCGGGTGCTGAGCTTCATGACAGCGCCACGTCAGCGGGTGATCGTGCCGGCCACGAGCGCCGCGAGTGCCAGCACACCGGCGAGGGTGGCGAAGATGGCCTGCCGGCGCCGCAGGCCCGCGAACGATTCGGGTAGGTCCCCCCGCGGATCGAGCTCCAGCCGGCCCAGCCGCGCCGCGGTCGGCATCACGAGCCCGATTGCCACGATCGCCCCCAGCAGACCCAGGCCCTGCATTGCCGCGAGCCAGGTTGGAACGGTCGCGCCCTTGAAGTACGGAACTGACAGCACGATGCCGCTCACTACCACCAGGACAGCACCGGGGCCGATCAGGTTACGGGACACGACGCTCATGATCCGGTAGACCGCAAGCCGCTGATCGGGCGGGAAGTACTTGGCGGTTATGCCGCTGAGCATGACGGCCAGCCCGCCGCCCAGCCACGCGACGAATCCCATGACGTGGACGAACAGCCAGAAGCCTCTCACGTGCGACTCACGACCTCCGGCAACGACTGCCGGCCGGCAAACCCGGCTTCCAGCTCGTGCCAGTGGGTAATGCGATCCTCGCCGAACTTCCAGCACCACAGGATCTCGCGCTCATCCAGGCGGCCGTGAAAGTCGACGAGCCCTTCGTCAAACCCCTTGAACTCACAGCCGATCTGCTCGAGCTCGCCGAGGTAGCCGTTGATCTTGGCGGCAACGGTATCGATCTGCGTCTTCAAGCCGAGTTGCTCCTGCGATTCGCCCCATTCGGGGCGAGCCTGAGAAGCGACCAGCCCGTAGCGGTCCACGAGATCCTTCCAGTGAGGATAAACCGTCATGATGTCCTGTACGACGCGCTTCACCAAAGGGAGCGTGCGATTGGCCTCGGCGAGGGTGAAAAACTTGTGGGGCATAAATACTAGACGCCGAGACGCCGAGACGCCGAGCGGATGCGAGGTACGAGCGGGCAGTTAATCAAAGACGATTCCCCGAACGTCCTCAGGGTGCGGGATAAAGCCAATGACTTTCTTCTCCCCATTCAGGACGACAATGGTCGATCGCACGTGATGATCGTTTGGATCGAGCTGTTTAGCGACCCTGAATCCATTGAGCTCCGTATCGGGTTTGATGACGGGCGTATCGGTTCGAGCGTGGTCCGCCGCTGAGCAATCAGTCGGATCGTGCCCAGCCCCCACACAACGAGACACGATATCCCGATCGGAAATCGTGCCCAGGTAGTGGCGGTCTTTAGGATTATCGACCACCGGAACAACGGAGATGTTTCTGGTCCGCATAAGAGCCGCAACTTCAGATGACGTGGCGCCGGCCGCGGCGACCACAGGATCGGCGATCATGACTTCGGCTGCGCGCATGAGCCTATCCTAAAGCCTTTTTCGTAGCCTGGTAACCCATCTCGACGTATTCCTGCACGCGTTCGACCGCGAACGTTGCCTCCCGTTCGGCGACTGGCCGCACATAGATGAGCCTCGGCCCGTCCTTCGGCCAGTCCGCGAGGGTTCGCTCCGCTTGCTCTGCCATCATGATGCGCATCGCCTCGCCGTGCGTCCGCACGACACGCGGGATGCGCGCGGGAACAGGAGCGTCGGGTGGTTGCGGCTGATCGCCGTTGGCAGAGGGTCCGCCGCGCTCGTCGAAGCCCGGACCGACATTGATGGCGACAAACAGGTCGGCGTCCTGCTCGAGCGCGCGCGCTGGACCAGCGGCAGCACGGCTCGGAGCCCGCCGTCACCGAGCCGCCGGCCATCCGCTTCGAGTGGCGGGAAGTAGAGCGGCAGCGCACACGAGGCGTAGAGCGCGTCCGCCAGCTCGATATCCCGGCCGCGGCGCTCCGGTCCTCCCAACAGCAACAACTCCCCGCTATCGAGATCGGTGGCGGTGACGGTGAGCGGAATGCGCAGGTACTCGAACTGCGTCCTGGGAACGATGCAGGCGATGGCGCGGCGCAACGCGGAGGCCGGAAACAGGCTGCGGGCGAACAGGCCCATCACCAGTATCAACGGGTCGAACGGCGCGACGTCTTTGCGACGAATCCCCATCGCCCGGCGGCGCACCTGATCGAACGGCATCCCAGCCCCGAGGGCGGCGCCGACGACCGCTCCCATGGACGTCGCGACGATATGGGTGGGAATGAGACTTGCCTGCTCTAACGCCCGGAAAGCTCCGGCATGCGCCAGCGCTTTGGCCCCGCCGCCTGACAGAACGAGAACGACCTTCATCGGGGTGTGGGGAGTGGGGAGTGGTTCCATCTGCGCACCGGTAAGTACCACTCCCTACTCCCCACTCCCCGATTACTCACCACGCCCCTGATCATATCTCCGTTCCATGACCCGATTGGCCCGCCGTTTGGCGGCCCGATCATAGCGTCGCTTCTCGTCGGCCGTCTCGGGGACGATCGGCGGGACGTCCGTAGGACGGCCGTTCTCGTCCAACGCCACGTAGGTCACGTAGCATGAATTCGTGTGTCGCTTGTCTCCCGTCAACACGTCCTCGGCGAGCACCTTTACGCCGACCTCCATGGAGGTGCGGCCCGCGAAGTTCACCCGCGCCATCGCCGTCACCAGGTCGCGGACGTGGATCGGCTCGCGAAAGTCCACCTTGTCGACCGAGACAGTCACGCACTCGCGGTGGGCGTGACGAATGGCGGCGACCGCAGCAACGCGGTCCACGAGCGCGAGGATGTGGCCGCCGAACACGTTGCCCATGATGTTCGCGTGATGTGGCATCATCAGCTCCGTGAGAACCGCTTCGGACTCGCGCGGGTGACGGCCCTTTAACGCCATCAGTAGTCGACCGGCCTCAGGTAGAATTCGCCGATGGCAGTCTGCGACAGCACGGCCACGGTCGGCAGCCTGCGCTTCCAGTGGGTCGAGTCGAGACGCTTCCGTACGATCTCCACCTCTTCCTTAGTAAAGCCTCGCGGCTCCTCTCCCCTGATCAGGTGATAGAGAATCCGGTCCGCGTTCAGGTACGAAACGCCAAGGTCTCCTTCATCTGTTTGACCCTTGATCAGGTCGGCGGTTGCCGGTTTGGCGACGATCTCTTCCGGGACGCCCACATGCCTAGCCAGCGCCCACACCTGCGTTTTGAACAGGTCACCCAGCGGATTCACGGGCGGGGCATCGTCGCCGTGCCAGGTGAAATAGCCGAGCAGGCGCTCGGACTTGTTGCTCGTGCCGAGCGGGAGGGCTTTGTACTTGGCGGAAAGATCGAACAATACAATCATCCGCTCGCGCGCCATGACATTGCCGAGCCGGTGCGGATCGGCATCGCCGACCTGCTTCAGGTATCCGTCCACGGCATCGGAGATCTCGACCGTGACCGAGGGAATCCCGAGCTTGTCGATGACGAGTTGCGCGTGCGCGAGGCTCTCAGGGCTCGAGGTGCGGTACGGCATCCGCACGCCGATGACGTTTTCCTTCCCGAGCGCCGCTGCGGCGAGGAACGCCGTGAGCGCGGAATCGACGCCGCCGGAAAGACCGACGAGGCCCTTGGTAAAGCCGCGGCGGCGGACGACTTCGTCCTTGAGGAAGCTGACCAGCCAGCGCCGCGTGAGCTCGGGATCGATGGCGAGGGGATCTCCTTCCTTATCTAACCTGCCGGTGACAAGCGGTGCGGCGTGCGGCCTGGGGCGCGGGGCGTTGCTCGCGCCGTTCGTAGCGGGATCGAACTGCACCTTCTGCGTCTGCTTCTGCCCGCTCAGACTCTTCGTGAGGACCGGCAGCGCGCTCTGTAGGTCCGCCAGCAACGGCGAATCAGAACGCGCCGTTGTCAGCGAATCGAGATCGATGTCCGCCGTGAGGAGCGCCTCTTCGAACAGCGGCCCGCGCGCGAGCACTGTTCCGGTCGGATCGATGACGGCCGACGCACCGGGGAATCCCTTGCCGCCCTCGAAACCGACGAGATTCGCGAGCGCGACAAACACGCCGTGCTCCTCGGCGATGCCGCGCACGATCCGTTCCCAACGGACCACCGACGCCGGCAGCGACTCGCCTTCACAGTCCTCAACCTCGCCCAGTCCCCTCGCCGGTGACGCACTCGGCACGATGACCAGTTGCGCTCCCTCGAGGGCGGCGACGGTGGCCGCGAGTGAGTGCCAGGCGTCCTCGCAAATCAGGATCGCCGCCTTGCCACCCCAACTCGTCTCGAACGATCGCACCCCGTCCTGACCGCGGTCCACGAATCGCTCTTCGTCGAACACGCCGTAGGTGGGCAGGAACACTTTGCGATGCACGTGACGCACTTCGGGTTTCTTCTTCTCGAGCGTGACGTAGAGCGCGGAATTGTAGATGTGATTCCGAAAGCGCTCGTAGAAACCCACGACGACGTCGATTGCAGGGCCCTGGTAGGCGGCGGCGAGGTCGCGGGCGAGGGTGCCGGCGGTGACCGCCAGCTCCTTGACGCCGCCCTCGACGAAGTAGCCGGACGTAGCGGTCTCGGGAAAGACGACGAGGTCGGGCTTGGGATCGAGCTGCACGGCCTGGCCGACGACGGCGCCGATCCGCGCGACGTTCTCCGCATACTCGCCCTTAGTTGGCCGGAATTGAGATAGCGCTACGCGGAGATGAGCCATCGTGGAAAGGTAAGCTAAACGAGGACATGCAAAAGCTAGGCGGACAGACGCGCCGCGGGGATCGGTCCCAGCCAGCTCAGCCCCCACGTCACCAATAGCACGGCAACACCAAGCAAGACAACCGTCCGCTGCGCAATCACCGCTCCCACAAACAGCGCCGCGTACACGGCAATGAACAGCGCCGGAAGCACCGGATACAGCGGCACGCGAAACGGCGCATACGGCTCTCGCGCGCGCAGTGTGAACAGTGAGGCGACGGTCAGACCGTCGACCACCAGAATCAGCACGATCGCCAGGGCAAGCAGCTGCGCGAACGTGCCGGTCGCGGCTAGCGTCATCGAGATGACGCCCACGAGCACCATCGCGGTCCAGGGCGTGCCGCCACGGTTGACGCGCGTGAGCACCTTGGGACCCAACCCGTCGCGTGACAATCCAAAGATCACGCGCGGCGTCACGAACACGTTACCGTTGAGCGACGCGAGCACGACGAGCAGCGCGAGCACCGCGATGATCACGCCGCCCTTGGCGCCGAAGATCGCCGTGGCCACGTCGCCTGCGACGAGGCTGGACGCCGCCACGCGTTCGAACGGCAGCACGTGCAGGAACGCGGCATTGAGCAGGAGATACAGCCCGGTCACGACGGCGATACCGAGTATGAAGATGCGCGGCAGCGTACGCTCGGGCTCCACCACCTCCTCGGCGATCTTGGCCGCGTCCACCGAGCCGTAGTACGACCAGATCACGGGCTGCGCCGCGACAGCGAGCGCCGCGAAAATGTGCCAGCCCTGAGGCGCGTTTGGCAGGACGCCGTGCCAGCCCGTGCCGTTACCCGCGATGAACGCCACGATGACGACACCGCCAAGGGCCAGCACCTTCGCCGCCGTCACGACGTTCTGGACCCAGCGCCCGGAGTTGATGCCGAGCAGGTTGACGCCGATGAACAATCCGACGATCAGCAGCGCGATCCAGCGCGTCCATTCGGCCGGCCATCCCGCGATCCGGGCGCTGAACTCCGCGGCGGCGACCCCGATGGCGGCGATCGCGGCGGTGTAGATCGCCAGCCCTTCCACCCAACCGACGACGAATCCCGCGTGGCGCCCGAATGCCTCGCGGGCGTACACATACTTGCCACCCGCGTTGGGATGGCGGGTCGCGAGCTCGGCGAACACGAGGGCCCCAACCAGGGCGAGCGCGCCACCCAGCACCCACGCGACGAACGTGAGCCCGGGGCGGCCCAGCTTGCCCGCCACCTCCCCGGGCGTCCGAAAAATTCCCGAGCCCACCATGATGCCGACGACCATCGCGAGGCCGTCGAAAAGACGAAGCGACCGTTTTAGTTGCAGGTCCGCGCTTTGGATTGTTGTGCGCAGAGAGCGAGCGCTACTCCGTTGGTCCACCCAAATCCATCCTGCGTGGGATACTCTCCTCCGCCCGCTTTTCGATTCGTATTCACCACGTCGTACTTCTCCATCATGCGCCCGGTCGATTTGTAGGTTCGGTTTAAGAGACTGAGCCAGCGGCTGGCGGCCTTATCCGCCAGGTCGGCCCGTCCGTAGCGCCGCACTCCCTCGATCGCCAGCCACTCGAGCGGCGGCCAGCCATTGGGCGCGTCCCATTGCTGGCCGGACTCGACTTTGGTCGTGACGAAGCCGCCGGGCTTGAGAAACTCGCGTTCCAGCCGGGCGGCGACATGCCTGCCCTGATCGGCCGTCGCGATTCCGAAATAGAGTGGTGCCGCGGCCGCCAGGGTCGGACGATCGCGAACCCTTTCGCCAGTCCGCCAGCGCACGTCCCAGAAGAAACCATTCTCGTACATCGAGAGGATCGCTTGCCGGCGTGCGTCCGCCCGCTGGGTAAACCGGCGGAAGAGCGTGTCATCGCCCCTGCCGTTGCGGACAAATGCCCAGGCCGCGATGGTGCGCTCGGCATTGTACAGCAGGCTATTGAGATCGACCGGGATCAGATTCGTCGTCTCGAGCGTGCGCAGGTCCTTGGGATCGCGCATCCAGCGGCTCGAGAAGTCCCAGCCGCTCTCCGCAGTTGCGCGCGCGTTGCGATAGAAGTTGGCGCGAAGCGACTCGGGCAACGTCTGGCCGATCTCGACGTCGGGCCGATACGATTCAGGCCGCGGTTCCGGCGTGTCGTCCCAGTAGCGATTCAGGACGACTCCATCCGGCATGCGCACTACCCGTCTGTAAAACTGGCCCGGCTTGAGGGCCTCCGCGCCATCCATCCAGAACGCGTACTCCTTCTCCATGGCGTCGAGGTACACGAGCGCGTGTGCGGTGTCCGTCGCCCGCGCGTAGAGTCCGACCATTGCCGCGAAGTACGGCGGCTGGCTGCGCGTCAGGTAGTAGGTGCGATTGCCGTTCGGGATGTGACCGACCGTCATGATCAAATGCGCGAAGTTGTCGAGCATGTTCTTCACGAGGTCGGTGCGGCCGCTCTGCACCAGCCCCTCCATCGTGAAGAAGGAGTCCCAGTAGTAGATCTCGCGGAAACGCCCGCCCGGCACCACGTACGAATTCGGCAGCGGGATGAGCGATGAGCGCGGATCAACGCTGTCGGGCGGCCGCGTCAGCACCGGCCACAGCGCGTTGATATGCTGCACCATGCCTTGCGACGCGACGGTGTGATACCCGTCGCCCGCCGGCTGCGGGGGGGGCAACACGAAGTTCTGCTCCACGAACGCGCGCAGCACGAATCCCGGCGTGCGTCGCGCCGAGTCGTAGCGTGCCTGGATCACCGCAGGGTCGAAACGCGGTCGCGCATCGACGAATTCCTTGGAATCCGGGAAGATGCCGGAGAGCTGGACGTCCGAGAACAGCGACCCTAGGTCATGGGCCGGGTCGTATGACGGTCGGACGGTCGGACGGTCGGACGGTCGGCAGCCGACCGCCATTACGAGCAGTCCGGCGCACAGCGTACGGCGCAGGGCGTACGCAATCATCAGGCGAACACGATCCAGAGCACGCCGAGCAGCAGCGCGAGGAGGACGGACAGCCCGATCTCGAACTTCCGCTCCTCCTTTGTCTCGCCGACTGCGAGCGCCGCTGCGGGCTCACCGACGTCCGGCTTGCCGTATGTGAGGCCTTCGGTTTTCTCCCGGGGGGGCGGCGGAGTCATCATGCTCACGATGAAGAGCACGAAGGTACAGATCACGAACAGCAATACCGCGTAGTGGAGAAAATTGATCGTGGCGATCCAATGCCACAGCGTGCCGGGAGTAAGACCACCGCCCGACGCTTTGTTCGTGAGCTCGAGAATGAGGCGCAATAGCCCGAGTACGAGTCCGGTAACCAGCGATGCAATCGCGCCGGAGCCGTTGAGTCGGCGGTAAAACAGGCCAAGCAGGAAGCAGGCCGCGATCGGCGGTGCGATATAGGCCTGGACACTCTGCAAGTAGATGTAAATCTGGGACGAGATGTACTTCATAAACGGAATCCACACCAAGCCAAGCAGCACCATGACGCCAGCGGAAATGCGGCCCACTTGCACGAGCTGTCGCTCGGTGGCTGCGGGGCGCACTTTGCGATAGACGTCCCACGTCAGCAACGTGGAGCACGCGTTGAAGGCGGAGGCGAGGGAGCTCATCAGCGCCGCGAGCATCCCTGCAAGCACCAGTCCTTTGATCCCGTCCGGCAGCAACCGCGTCACCAGCGTGGGATACGCGGAATCGGGGTTGTTGTGGATTTCGGGGAACAGTGCCAGGGCCACGATGCCAGGTAACACGAAAATGAAGACGGGAAGAATCTTCAGATACCCGGCGAAGATCGTTCCCGTGCGCGCCTCTTTGATGTTCTTGGCGGCGAGCACGCGTTGCACGATGTGTTGGTCGGTACACCAATACCAGATGCCGAGGATCGGCGCGCCGAAGACGATCCCTGTCCAGGGGAAGTCGGGGTGACTGGACGGCTTCCACATCGAGAAGAATCCCGCCGGAACTTTCGCCTCGAGCCCGGCGAACCCGCCGACTCGGGACAGCCCGATCGCCATGAGCGTGATGGAGCCGAGGATCAGGACGATCGCCTGCAGCACCTCGGTGTAGACCACGGCGCGCAGTCCGCCGAAGATGGTATACAGCCCGGT
>Ga0099791_10000993_pt1 | contig 10970 bp, 8 predicted proteins | sample Rivendell_Oct201_7_FD_77318 | JGI IMG/M metagenome (GOLD analysis project Ga0099791, IMG submission 77318) | Vadose zone soil and rhizosphere microbial communities from the Eel River Critical Zone Observatory, Northern California to study diel... | ecosystem: Environmental > Terrestrial > Soil >... | reverse complement strand
GACGCCTCCGTTGAGCGGTACGGACACCTCGACGGCGACGATCACGAATCGTGTGCCGGCGTACGTGTTCCAGTATCCGCCGAACCCGCTCAGGCTGGACAAGTTCAAGGACAAGTCGAAGGGTTGCTTCCAGATCCAGCCGGTGAACGCGTCCTATAACAACACGGACGTGATCCTTTCTTCGATCGTGCTCCAGTACAACGGAAGAGAGGCTCCGGCGAACGTCGACAAGACCGTCGTCAACTCCGACATCAACCTCGACGGGATCCAGGAGATCCGTGCGTGCTTCTCGGACGCCGGCCTGCGGTTCGTATTCGCGGGTCTACCGAGCGGTTTCAATCGGATCACCGTAGCCCTGGAAGGGAATCTGACGACAGGTGGCCGGTTCCACGGCGAGACGCAGATCACCGTCCGCGGACCGGTCGCACTGAGCGCGGGAGCCGCGCCAGTGGCAATCATTTCCCCGAACCCGCTGAATCCGAGCTCGAAGATCGAGTACGTGACCCAGAAGCCGGGTAGCGTGAAGATCGAGATGTTCGACATTCAGGGGCGCATGGTGCGGACGATCGTAAACGAGTCGTTTGCGCCGGCGGGTGTCCACGAAGCGATGATCGATGGCCGTGGCCAGAGAGGTGAGAAGCTGGCTTCCGGCGTCTACTTCGTGCGTGGAACCACGGCCGACGGGACCTTCAAGAACACGATCACGATCTTGAAGTAGTCCAGTCGGGAACAGCAGCACGCGTAAGGGCCTCCGGGGCCGCGGTGGAAACGCCGCGGCCCCGAGCCTTTTTTCTCCGACTCCCCGACCCGTTCCTCCCCACACCGTGTGCTACATTCGCGCGATGCCCCTGTACCAACGCCTCGGCAAGCGTGTTTTGGACCTCGGTGTGGGCTCCGTCGCGTTTCTCCTCGCGGCGCCCCTCGTCGCCCTCGCGGCGATCGCGATCAAGGCCGACTCACGGGGTCCCGTGTTCCACCGGGCGGTGCGCGTCGGACGCGGCGGCCGGAAGTTCACCTTCCTCAAGCTGCGATCCATGCAGGTGGGCGCCGAGGAGCTGCGCGGACTCCTCCTCCATCTCAATCAGGCCGAGGGCCCCGCGTTCAAGCTCCACAACGACCCCCGCGTGACGCGCGTGGGCCGCTTGCTTCGCAAGCTCAGCCTGGACGAGCTGCCCCAGCTCCTGCACGTGCTCCAGGGGCACATGAGCCTGGTCGGACCCCGGCCTCCCTTCCCGGAAGAGGTGGAGCGCTACGAGCCCTGGATGCTGCGCCGCCTCTCCGTCCGTCCGGGACTCACCTGTCTCTGGCAGGTGCGCGGCCGGAGCGACCTCGGATTCACCGAGTGGATGCGCCTCGATCTCGAATACGTGGACCGTCTCTCGCTGGGCCTCGACCTCGAGATCCTGGCGCGCACGATTCCCGCCGTGCTCTCGGCCAAGGGCGCCTATTGAGGGCCGCCCGGCACGCGCCCCCGGGGTGGTTGCGGGTTGCCGCTCCCCCGGCGCTGTGGTACCGCTAGCGCATGCGCCTTCACGCGGTCATTCTCGCGGGCGGCCGCGGCGAGCGGTTCTGGCCGCTCTCTCGCCGCGCTCGCCCCAAGCAATTCCTTCCGCTCCTCGGCGACCGGCCGATGCTCGCGCACACGCTGGAACGAATCCAGGGACTGGTCGATCCACGCGATCTCTGGATCGTCACGTCGCGGGATCTGAAATCGCAGGCGGAGTCGATCGCGCCACAGGTGCCCAAGCGCCAGGTGATCGGGGAGCCGGTTGGCAGGAACACGGCGCCGGCCATGGCGCTCGCCTCGTGGCTGATCCAGGACGGGGACGACTCCGTGGTCGCGGTCCTCCCGTCGGATCACCGGATCGAGCCCCAGGACCGCTTCCGCGAGGAGCTCCGGCGCGCGGCGGAGACCTCCTTTTCCCGGAACGCCATCGTGACCTTCGGCGTGCCTCCGACGCGCCCGGAGACCGGCTACGGCTACATCGAGACGGGCGACCCCATCGCTCCCGGGTCTCCGTTTCACCGGGTGAGCGCCTTCCGGGAGAAGCCGGATGCGGCGGCCGCCGCGAAGTACGTGGCCGACGGACGCCATCTCTGGAACGCGGGGATGTTCGTGTTTCCTCCCCGGCTCCTGCTCGAGGAGATCCGGGCGCACGAGCCCAGGATCTCGGCCGCCCTGGAACCGGTGCCGCGGGATCTGGCGTCACGGGGAGCGGAGAAGGCCATCGAGGGGTTCTACGAGAAGGCACCCTCCATCTCGATCGACTACGCGGTCATGGAGCGCTCGAAGGATGCGCTCGTGGCGCGCGCCGGGTTCTCCTGGGACGACCTCGGCTCGTGGGAGGCGATCGGAGCGCCCGGATCACGGGATGCCCAGGGAAATGTGGCCGTGGGGAAGGTTCTTCTGCTGGACTCCAAGGACGTGATCGCGTTCTCCGAAGGGGGGCTCGTGGCGGGGGTGGGCCTTCATGACCTCATCATCGTGCGCACGGCGGACGCCACGCTGGTCGTCAGGCGCGATCGCGCGCAGGACGTGCGGGCCATCGTGGAGCGGCTCAAGGCAAGAGGCGATCTCGATGAGTTTCTCTAGGATCCAGGTTGCGGCAGCCGCGCTGCTCCTCATGGGAGCCACGGCGGGCTGCGCCCACTCCTCGGCATCGCCCGCCGCGTCCCCGGCCATGGGAGCGCCCGCGTCCGACGCCGCCCCGCAGACGGGCCGCCCGGCGATCCTGGATCCCTCCGAGGAGATCACGCCGGAGGAGCTTTCGACCCTGCCCGAGCCTGTTCCCGCAAAGGATGGGGGAGGGACAGAGGACGGGCCCCGGGCGCCGCTTCCCGTGGCTCAGAGGGCCCCGCGGGCGGGTTCCCGAGCGCCCCAGGGAGGGGCGGAAGAGGAGGGGCAGGTCTGGCGCGTCCAGATCTTCGCGACCCAGGATCGGGAGCTTGCCGACCGGATGGCCGGGGAGGCGGGCGCGCTCTTGCAGGCAGCCGTCCACGTGGCTCACGAGGCGCCCTTCTACAAGGTCCGGGTCGGGGACTACCGCTCGGAGCAGGAGGCCGCGCCTTTACGCGACAAAGCGGTCCGGTCGGGATTCCCGGGCGCGTTTCGGATCCGATGTTCGCCGGAGGCAACTCACCGGCTGGAATGAACTTAACGCAGAACCCAGGAGCTCCGTCCGGATTGACCTCCGGGAGAACCCCCACTAGAATGGAGAGCTATGCCCGAGCTTCGTAAAGACCCCGTCGTCGGCCGCTGGGTGATCATCTCGACCGAGCGTGGCAGGCGCCCGTCCGATTTCAACGGATCGGGACCGCCCGTCTCGAGCGGGAAGATGTGTCCCTTCGATCCCGGCAACGAGGACAAGACTCCGCCCGAGGTCCTCGCCTATCGCGAGCCCGGAACGCTGCCCAACACGCCCGGCTGGACCGTGCGCGTGGTGCCGAACAAGTTTCCCGCGCTCCAGATCGAAGGCGGGCTGGACCGCCGCGGCGAGGGGCTCTACGACAAGATGAACGGGATCGGCGCGCACGAGGTGATCATCGAGACGAACGATCACACGAAGGAGCTGAGCGAGCTGAGCCAGGAGCAGATCGAGAACGTGCTCTGGGCGTTCCGCGACCGCGTCGTGGATCTCAAGAACGACAACCGGTTCCGCTACATCCTCATCTTCAAGAACCACGGGGAGAATGCCGGCGCCTCCCTCGAGCACAGCCACACGCAGCTCGTCGCCACGCCCATCATCCCCAAGGTCGTGACCGAGGAGCTGGACGGCGCGCTCCAGCACTACCGGATGAAGGAGCGCTGCGTCTTCTGCGACATGATCGAGCAGGAGCAGCGCGAGGGGAAGCGCATCGTCTCCGAGAACGAGCACTTCATCTCCTTCGGACCCTTCGCTCCGCGTTTTCCCTTCGAGACCTGGATCCTGCCCAAGAGCCACATCTCCGCGTTCGAGGATTCGCAGAAGAGCGAGTTCGCCTCGCTCGCGCAGTCGCTGAAGGACACGCTGGGCCGCATCAACAAGGCGCTGAACAAGCCCCACTACAACTTCATCGTGCACAGCGCCCCGTGCCGCGACACGCGGCTCGACTACTACCACTGGCACATCGAGATCATGCCCAAGCTGACGAAGGTCGCGGGATTCGAGTGGGGGTCGGGCTTCTACATCAACCCCACGTCTCCCGAAGAGGCGGCGCAGTACCTGCGCGACATCGAGCTCTGACGTGACCCAGCGTTTCCGCGTCGCGATGCTGAGCGCCGAGTCGGTTCCCTTCGCCAAGGTGGGGGGGCTGGCCGACGTCGTGGGGGCGCTCTCGAGATCCATCGCCGATCTCGGCTGCTCGGTCGCGGTGTTCCTGCCGCGCTACGCCTCGCTCGAGCTTCCCGAGGGGAGCTCCCTCGAGCTCGTCTCGAAGATCGAGGTGCCGGTGCGGGGCGAGGACACGCAGGCGCTCGTCTACGCGCTCCGCGCGCCCGATCTTCCGCCCCACCTCACGAACTATTTCATCGCGAACGAGCGCTATTTCGGCCGGCCCGGGATCTACAACGATCCCGCGACCGGCGAAGCGTTCGCCGACAACGCCGTGCGCTTCGCCTTCTACACGCGCGCCTCCATCGAGGCGATGCGGGCGCTGGCGTTCGCGCCCGAGGTGATCCACGCCAACGACCATCAGGCGGCCCTGGTCCCCGCGTATCTGAAAACCCTCTACGCCGAGGACCCCTTCTTCCAGATGACCGCCACCGTCCTCTCCATCCACAACCTGGGATATCAGGGGGTCTACGATCCGGACTCGATGGCGATCGCGGGATTCCCGGCCCCCTATTTCTATCCGCTCTCGCCGTTCGAGTTCTGGGGAAAGATGAACTACCTCAAGGCGGGAATCCATTTCGCGGACGTGATCACCACGGTGAGCGAGCGCTACGCGGAGGAGATCCAGTCCGGCGAGGAGTTCGGGTTCGGGTTACAAGGAGTGCTGAATGCCCGCCACGCGGACCTGGTGGGAATCCTGAACGGAATCGACGTCCGGATCTGGAATCCGCGCACGGACCGGCTGCTCGCCGCGCGCTACGACGCGGAGAGCCTGGAGCGAAAGGGCGCCTGCAAGGAGGCGCTGCTCCGGGAATCCGGACTTCCACGCGAGAAGGGCCTTCCCTTGTTTGGAATGATCTCGCGGCTGGCGGAGCAGAAGGGGTTCGATCTCATCGAGGCCGCGTCGGAGCATTTGCTCGCGCTCCCCGCGCAGTGGGTGGTCCTGGGCAGCGGGCAGAAGCGCTACGAGGAGCTCTTCCTGGCTTTGGAGAAGCGCTGCCCGGATCGGCTGAAATTCCACAAGGGGTTCGACGACCCGCTGGCGCACCGCATCGAGGCGGGCAGCGACTTCTTCCTCATGCCTTCCCGATACGAGCCCAGCGGGCTGAACCAGATGATGAGCATGCGCTACGGGACGGTGCCGGTCGTGCGCTGGACCGGAGGGCTGGCGGACACCGTCGCGCCGTACGGTCCCGGATCGGAGGACGGCACCGGCATCGTGTTCACCCCCTACACGCCCGAGGCGCTGCTTCACGCGGCGGAGGAAGCGATCCGCCTCTACGCCGCGCCTCGCGAGATGGCCCGCGTGCGGCGGAACGGCATGGCGCGTGATTTCTCCTGGGAGGCGTCCGCTCGCAAGTATCTCCAGCTCTACCGCCAGGCGAACGCCTCGCGGCGCATGGGCACGGGATTTCATAAATGGCTGGAGACGGTCGAGGAGACGGGGCCGGGACGCGCCTCGCTCGCTTGACGGGGTGCCCCCTGGGGATTAGAATTCCGGCGTCCCTACGACAGTTTCTCGAGAGCGGAAGTAGCTCAGCCCGGTAGAGCTCCACCTTGCCAAGGTGGTTGTCGCGGGTTCAAATCCCGTCTTCCGCTCCATTTTTCTGCCTGCCGTGTCCCCTCCCCGGAATCCACGTTTCTTCGATTTTACCTATGAGAACTTGCCCTCTCCCCCCGTCCGTGATAGTAATTTCCCTTCGGTGCCGACGAGTCCGGATCGGCAGGACGCTCACGAAAGGAGAGGTGCATGCCCGCAAAAAAGGCCGCGAAAAAGTCGGCGAAGAAGAAGTCGGCCAAGAAGCGTGGTCCCAGCGCAGCATTCATGAAGCCCATGCAGCCTTCCGCTACACTCTCCGAAGTCATCGGGTCGAGAGCGATGCCGAGGACCGAGGTGACGAAGAAGCTTTGGGCCTACATCAAGAAGAACAATCTGCAAGACAAGATCAAGCGAACGATGATCAACGCGGACGAGAAGCTCCGCGCGGTCTTCGGGGGCAAGCGCCAAGTGAGCATGTTCGAGATGACGAAGCTCGTCTCGAAGCACCTCAAGTAATCTCGATACTGCTTCGTCGTCCTTGTTTCGAGACACCCCGTCGCCCGGAGGCGATGGGGTGTCTTACTCTCCGCCGCGCATGAGACCAAAGTCCAGTCCCGGTACCCGCCTTCCGATCGAGGAGATCGTCCTCATCGGCCTGCTCGCGCTCGTTCCGGTCGTGTTCTCCCGCCTCACCCAGGAATGCTTCGAGATCCCGCAGGGATTCCTCTTGACGACGGGGGCCCTGGCGCTCTTCTGGCGAGCCCTCTCGCTCGAGCTCGCGGCGATCGCCCTCACGGGGCCCTGGCGGCATGTCCGGTCGATTCCGGGAAGGGCCGCCGCGTGGGCGCGCCGCGATCCCCTGGGAGCGGGCGTGGTCCTCTTTCTCGGCTCCTCGATCGCGTCCACGATCGCCTCTCCCAACCCCGCGCTGAGTCTCCACGGCGCGCCGGACAGCACGGCGGGGCTGGTCGCGGCATTCTCGACGGCCACCGTCTATTTCGCCTCGCGCGCGGTATCGCGCGGCCAGGCCCAGACCCTCGTCCTCTTCGCGAGGGCCGCGGGCTTCGCCGGCATCGTGACCTCGCTCTATGCGCTCGTGCAGCTCCTGGGATGGGATCCGCTCGTCTGGGGACGGACCGCGACCTTCGAGGGGGACGTGCGCGTGTTCGGGACGCTGGGCCACCCGAACATGCTGGGTGCCTATCTCGCGATGACGGCGCCTCTCATGCTCTGGCTCGCCCTAGGCTCGCGGAGCGCGGCGGGGCGGATCGGGTGGGGCCTCTGCGTGACGATCGCCGGCATCGTGATCGCGGCCACGCTCTCGCGCGGCGCGTGGATCGGTCTCTTCGCGGGGGCGCTGACCTGGGCCGCCCTGACCCTCTACGCCTCGGGTATTCGCTCCGCCCCGGATCGAGGATCGGGGCGGGGATCTCCGGTTCCGGCGGCGCTCTGGATCTCCCTCCTCGTGGCGGGCCTGGCCGCGTTCTTCTTCGCGCGGGCGCCGATGGGAGCCCATCTGGCCGATCGTGTCCGGCAGATCGCGAGCACCCGCGCGCCCACGACCCGGTCCCGCATCCTGATCTGGCACGCCGGGCTTCAGATGGCCCGCGATCATCCGGTGCTGGGCGTGGGCGTGGACGCGTTCGGGATTGCCTACCCCCGTTATCGCGACCCGCGCTACTGGGAGATCGAGTTCGGGGGCACGCCGAACAAGGCGCACAACGAGGCGATCCAGATCCTCGCGGCGCAGGGCATCGTGGGCGGGGCCGCGGCCCTGGCCGTGATCGCCCTGGTGGCACTCGCGGCCGCCCGCGCGGTGAAGCGGAAGGAGGCCGCGGTGCGAGGGGGCGCGATCGCGGTAAGCGCCTCACTCGCGGCCTTCGCCGCGCAGGATCTCACGAGCTTCACCGTGGCGGCGCTCGGGAGCCTCGCCGCCGCGATGGCGGGTTGGCTCTCGTCCGCGGCGGCCGGGGATCCGACCCCCGCGGCGCGGCGTGATCCGGGCAAACGCAGGCGCGAGGGGGCGCCGGCGTGGGCGATGGCTCTGGCCCTGGTCCCGGCGGCGTTTCTTTTCGGGCAGCTGGTGTATTTTCCCCTCTTGGCCCAGCTCCGGGAAAAGAGGGCGATGAAGGCGCCCCTCGGAAGCCCGTATCGGGCGTGGGCGCTCACGCAGGCATCGGGGTATGCTCCCTGGGACGCGAGGTACGAGAATCTCCTCGGCAACTCGCTTCTCGTCCAGTCCGGGAGCGAGCCGGATCCCGAGCGGAAGCGCGACCTGCTCCGGCGGGCCGCGGCGGCGCTTCGGTCGGCCATCGCGACGGAGCCCGAGAACCCGTACATGCATTCGAACCTCGGAAGGGTGGCCACGGCGCAGGCGGCGCTCCGTCCTCCCGAGGCGACGGAGGCGGACGCGCGCCGCGCGTTCGACGAAGCCATGAGACGCGATCCCGTGAACGCTCAGGTGCTGGACCAGGAGTCGATGGCGCTCCTGGCGCTCGGCAACGTGCCCGAGGCGCGCAGGGTCGCGGAGCGGTCGGTGGCGATCTATCCGGAGCTGGCGCAGCCGCTGGCCCTCTTTGGATATATGGCGCTCCTGGAGCGCCGCTGGGGCGACGCCAGGGACACCCTCGAGCTCGCGGTGCGCCGGGAGTGGTTCGGGGAGAAGGACGCGCGCGCGGCGTCGTGGAGCAATCTGTCCGCGGCCTATCTCGCCCTGGGCAAGAACGAGGAAGCGCTGCGCGCGGCGGAGGAGGGGCTTACGTTCAGCCCCCAGAACTCCGATGCCCGCACGAACCGGGATCTGGCCCGCCAGCGCCTGGACGCCGCCGCGGCGCCCCGGGGAGCCGCGGGAGAAAGGAAGGGAACGGTGGGGAGCTCGCGATGATTCATGGGAAGCGCGTCGTGGTCGTTCTTCCCGCGTACAACGCGGCGCGGACGCTGCGGCAGACCTACGAGGAGCTGCCGCATGAGATCGTGGACCACGTCATTCTCGTGGACGACGCCAGCCAGGACGAGACCACGGCACTCGCGCACCGCCTCGGAATCACGACCTTCGTGCACCCGAAAAATCTCGGCTACGGCGGGAATCAGAAGACCTGCTACCGCGAGGCGCTCCGATGCGGGGCGGACGTCGTCATCATGGTGCACCCAGACTATCAGTACACCCCCGCGCTCGTGACCGCGATGGCGTCCATGGTGGCCAAGGGCATCTACGACACCGTGCTCGGGTCGCGCATGCTGGGGAAGAGCGCGCTCACCGGCGGGATGCCCCGCTACAAGTACGTCGCGAACCGGATCCTGACCCTCATCGAGAACGTCGTCCTGAGCCGCAAGCTCTCCGAGTATCACACCGGCTACCGCGCGTTCAGCCGCGCGGTGCTGGAATCCCTTCCGCTCGAGGAGAACTCGAACGACTTCGTCTTCGACAACGAGATGCTGGCGCAGGTCGTCTCGTTCGGGTTCCAGATCGGGGAGGTGAGCTGTCCCACGCGATACTTCGGGGAGGCCTCGAGCATCTCCTTTCCCCGCGCCGTGCGCTATGGCCTGGGGGTGTTGAGCGTCTGCGCCAAGTACCGGCTTCACCGCTGGGGAATCCGGCGCTTCTCGATCTTCGAGCCGGAAGGCCGGAAGCTCCGCATGGAGCCCGCGGCCGCTCCTCCTCCCATCCCTGCCGAGTCCTCCCGAGACGGGTGAGGGCGCCCCCGCATCCGGCGCACGCGGCCCTCGATTCACGCCGCGGCACGCTGCTCGCCGCGCTGGTGGTCTTCCTCTCGGCCCTGGCCGTCTTCTGGGGCACGCGCGCCTACGCGTTCCTGAACTGGGACGACAAGATCTACGTCGTCACGAATCCCTGGATCCGGGCGTTCACGTGGGAGAACCTGAAGGCGATCTTCACGCGCCCCTACTTTCAGAACTTTCTCCCGCTCCATCTGCTCTCGTACATGCTGGACCACGCGATCTGGGGAATGAACGCGGGCGGCTACCACCTGAGCTCGGTCCTGATCCACGCGGTGAACAGCGTGCTCTGCCTCCTCGTCGTGAGGCGGCTGAGCGGGGACGCGGTGGTCGGGCTCGTCGCGGCGCTTCTCTTCGCCGTGCACCCGGCCCACGTCGAGGCGGTCGCGTGGGTCTCGATCCGGAAGGATCTGCTCTCCACGACCTTCCTTCTCCTGTCGCTCTGGAGCTACCTCGAGGCGCGCCGTGGAAACAGGCTGCGCCTGGTTCCGTATCTCGGTTCCTGCGCCTGGTTCCTTCTGGGGATGCTCTCGAAGGTGAGCGTCGCGCCCCTGCCCGCGTTCCTCCTCGTGCTGGACCGCATGCCGGAAGGCAAGGCGGGGCGCGGGAAGACCGTTCCCTGGCTCCGGGCGCTGGGGTCCAAGATCCCCTACGCCCTCCTCGCCGCCCCGCTGATGCTCCTGAACTCCCGCGCGCAGGTGACCGCGCAGGCCGCCTACGCCCACGAGCCCATCCGGTATCTCGCGGTGAAGGGGCACGCGGTCTGGAACTACCTGGCGCTTCTCTTTGGAAGGGAAGGGAACCCCGACTACGACCTCCCCGGCATCGCGCCCAGCTTCGCGGCCACCACGGTCCAGCTCGCCGGACTTCTCGTGCTGCCGGTGCTGGCGGTTCTCCTGTACCGGTGGAAGCGGCGCCAGGAGTTCCTGGGCGTGGTCTGGGTCTTCCTAACGCTCCTGCCGGCGCTCCTCTTCCCGCTCGTGACCTACATGGCGGATCGCTACCTCTACGCCCCCTCGATCGGATTCTGCTGGGCGATCGCGGCCACGCTCGCCGACGCGGGAGCGTGGCGGCGGAAGCCGCTCCCGGCTCCCCGGGCACTTGCCGTGGGAGTCGTGGCGCTGGCGCTCCTGATCGGATTCACGCTCCGGACCCTCTCCTACTCGAAGGTGTGGAAGGACTCCGACTCGCTCTGGACGTTCGCGATGACGAAGAGCCTGGATTACCGCGTGTTCAACAACCTCGCCGACGTGCGGATGCAGCAGAAACGATGGGCCGAGGCGGAGCGCCTCCTCCGGCGCGGCGCCACCGTGGAGAACGTCACCTCGTACCAGAGTCTCGGGGTGCTCTACTACGGCCTCGGCCGCTACGACGAGGCGCTCCGG
>Ga0099791_10000992_pt1 | contig 10972 bp, 9 predicted proteins | sample Rivendell_Oct201_7_FD_77318 | JGI IMG/M metagenome (GOLD analysis project Ga0099791, IMG submission 77318) | Vadose zone soil and rhizosphere microbial communities from the Eel River Critical Zone Observatory, Northern California to study diel... | ecosystem: Environmental > Terrestrial > Soil >... | reverse complement strand
GCTCGCGCCCGCCTCGCGCGCGATGAGCGCCGGCGCCGCGATATCCCACGGCGAGAGCGCTTCGTGCACGAAGAGGTCGAACGTTCCCATCGCGACGTAGCACATCTCGAGCGCCGCGGATCCAATGACGCGCAGCCGCGCGCAGGTCGAGTTGAGCGCGACGAATCGCGAGTCTTTTCGTTTTGTCGCGCCGAACGCGAGGCTGGCGACGGCGAACGCCTCGGTCAGCCTCGTGACGGACCCGACGCTGATCGCGAGCCCGTTCCGCGTCGCGCCGCGCCCCTCCGACGCGGTGAACGTCTCGCCGGTCCGCGGCGCGTGGACGGCGGCTGCGCGCGTCCGGCCACCTTCGACGTACGCGATGACCACGCAGTAGAAAGGGATGGCCCGGCTGAAGTTCAGCGTGCCGTCGATCGGGTCGACGACCCACAGTCGCTCTGCTTTCCGGAGCGCCGCCTTCGGGCTCTCCTCCGCGAGCACCGGTACGTCGGGATCGTACGCGGCGAGTCGCTCGATGATCGCCTTCTCGGCGGCGTGATCCGCGGCGGTCGCGAAGTTGGCGCGGCCCTTCTTGCGTGTGACGATGTGCACGTCCGATTGCACGATCGCACCACCGACCGCGACGGCCGTTTCGGTGGCGACGCGCGCGAGGTTCGCGTACCGCCCTTCATCCGCCGCGCCGTCGGCGCGGCGACCCGTCACGCCGGGCAGAGCGACCGCACGCGCTGGAGCAGATCGTTGAGGTCGAACGGCTTTGTGAGCACGGAGGTGATGTTCCGCGCTCGGAACTCGCGGTCGAACTGCGGGACGTTGGCGCTGACGAAGAGCACCGGCATCTCGCGGACCCCTGCGTCCTCGCGAACGCGGTCGTAGACCTCGAGACCATTGAGACCGGGCATCATGATGTCGAGGATGAGGAGGTCGGCGTGGACCTGGCGCACGGTCTCGAGCACCAGCGCGCCGTCGGCGACGACCACCGCCTGGTATCCAGGCTCGTCGCTGATGGCGTCTCGCAGGAGCACCGCGATCGGCTCGTCGTCCTCACCGATGACGACGACCTTTTTCTTTCTCTCTTCCACCCGGCTAGCCTCGGACTTTAGCCCATTCGCAACGACGAGCGCACCTTGAGCGGGGCTCCTGACAGTGAAATTCAACTCCTCATCGAGCGCGCGCGCGGGGGCGACACGCGGGCCTTCGAGGATCTTGCGCGACGAGAGGAGCGAGCGCTCTATCGGCATGCGCTACGCATCGTCGGAACGACATCGGACGCCGAGGACATCGTTCAAGACGCGCTCTTCTCCGCGTGGCGATCCATCGCCTCGTTCCAGGGCCTCTCGTTCCGCGCGTGGCTCTTTCGCATCGCCACCAACCGCGCCCTCGACCAGCTTCGATCGCGCAAGCGCAGACCGGAGCTGCCACTCGACCCACCCGACGATGACGACGTGACGTGGGCAGAGCCGGTCGCGCCAGGACCGGACCTCACGCAGCTCGCGGGCGACCGGGAGGCCCTCGCGGCCGTGGAGACGGCGCTCGCGTCGTTGCCGGCCGAGCAGCGGACCGCGCTCCTGCTCCGTGACGTCGAGGGGTTCCCGTACGAGGAGATCGCCGTCATCACGTCGGTCGAGATCGGAACTGTGAAATCACGCATCCACCGCGGTCGGCTGGCGGTCCGTAACGTCCTCATCGCGCGTGGCTGGCGGGGTCCGGACGGATGATGGAACCCGGAGCCGTCCCCGTCGTCTCTAGGGAAGGAGGTCTGTGACGTTGCAGCACCCGCACGCCGAGCTTTCGGCATACATCGACGGCGCGCTCGATCCCGCGGCGCAGGCCACGGTCGACGGGCATCTCGTCACGTGCGCCCTCTGCCGCGCGCACGTCGCGCAGCTGCGTGCGACCGCCGCGCTCGTCCATGCCCTCCCTGACCCGGTTCCCTCGCGCCGGCTCGTGCCGCGTCTCGCGACGGCACCTTCTTGGCTCGCGCCATTGCGCACGCTCATGACACTCGCGAGCGGCGCGGCCGTGTTCCTCTTCCTCGCGAGTGCGCTCGCGACCAACATCACACCGCTCGCGACGAGTGGCGCGCCGGCCACGACCGCGCGGGAGGCCAGTGGCGACACCGCCGCGAAGGTCCAAGCGCCGGTCGCTCAGCCCGCGGGCGTAGCCACGGCAACCCCAGCGCCGGTTCCGGCCGCGTCGCCGAACGCCGCGTTCGCGGTCGGCCCGACCTCCTCGCCAGTGGCCGACAACGTCGTGCGGGGCGCGGCGACGGCGCAGCCGGGCGGACGCGGGGACACAGCGACCGGCGCATCACCGGCGCCGGGGGCAGCAGTCAACCCGCAGGATGCCGCGTGGAGCACGTTGTCCGTGCCACAGCGCTCGCCGCTGCTCAATCCGTGGCTATGGCTCGCGCTCGCGATCCTCTGTGGCGTTGCCGCGATCGCACTGAACCGCCGCCTGCGCGGGTCCGTCTGACCGACGACCGCCGCGCGCGGTCTTCATACTTGATACATGCCCGAACGCATCATCCTGATCGATTCGAACTCGCTCATCTATCGCGGCTACTTCGCGATACCGCCGCTGACGACGACGAAAGGCGAGCTTTCGAACGCGACCTTTGGCTTCGCGTCGATCCTCCTGAAGGCGATCGAGGAGATCAAGCCGCAATACATCGCCGCAGCGTTTGATCTCCCGCAAAAGACCTTCAGACACGAACGCGACGCGACGTACAAGGCCACGCGCAAACCCATGCCCGACGAGCTCCGGCCGCAGTTCGAGCGCTGCAAGGAGCTCCTGAACAAGTTCGGCGTGCCCATCTACGCCCTGCCGGGATTCGAGGCCGACGACGTGATCGGTGCGCTGGCCAAGCAGGCGGAGGCGGCAGGGCTCGAGAGCATCATCGTGTCCGGCGACCTCGACACCCTCCAGCTCGTCACGCCGCACACGAAGCTGTTCACGACGCGGATGGGCTTCCAGAACACCGTCGTGTACGACGAGGCGCAGATCGATCAGCGCTTCGGCCTGCGGCCCGATCAGATGGTCGACTTCAAGGCGCTCAAGGGCGATACGACCGACAACATCCCCGGCGTCCCTGGCGTTGGCGAGAAGACCGCCGCGAAGCTCATCGCAGACAACGGTTCGATCGAAGGCGTGTACGCCGATCTCACGCGCTTCACGCCGAAGCTGCGCGAGAACCTGGCGGGCCACCAGGACCAGGTCTTCCGGAGCCGTGAGATGGCGACGATCGTCACCGATCTTCCGGTCACGTTGGACGTGCAGGCTGCGCGTTTCCGTGACTACGACCGCGCCGGTGTGCTGGAGCTCTTCCGCGAGCTCGAGTTCCGCAGCCTGATCCCGCGGCTGCCGCCCGCTGACGGCAATCTCGCGCCCGCGAAACCGCCCGCCGCTCGGCCCGGTCAGCTCGCGCTCGGGCTCGATCCCGAGCCGACCACGGCTCCAACGGTCGCGACCACGGTCGTCGCGCCCGAGGACGCCGCCGGCCTTGCCGAGCGGCTCCGCGCCGCGCGATCGATCGCGGTGCACGCGGACGTCGATGTCGGACGCCACCCGGTGCTTATCGGTCTGGGCATCGCGGTCGGCGACGAGGCGTGGTACGTGTCGACGATCTCCGGCGTGCCCGCGCCGATCGCAGCAGTCCTCGCCGACGAGTCGGTCCCGAAGGTCGCGCACGACGCGAAGACCGCGCGCCGCGCGCTGCGCCGCGCCGGTGCCGAACTGCATGGCGTGACGATGGACACGATGCTCGCGTCGTATCTCGTGAACGCGAGCCGGCGCTATCACGCGCTCGAGGACCTCTCCGCGGAGCGCCTCAAGCTCGAAGTGCCCGTCCTGCCGGTGCCCGATCGAAGAGATCCGCATCGCACCCCGATGCCCGAGGAGCGCGTCGCGCGCGCGGGAGCGGGAGCGGTCGCGGCGGCGCGGCTCGGTGCGCTCTTCGACGCGGACCTCGACCGCCTGGGGATGCGCAAGCTCTTCGCCGAGCTCGAGCTCCCGCTCGTCGACGTGCTCGTCGAGATGGAGGAAGCCGGCATCGCGGTCGACCTTCCGTATCTGCAGTCCCTCGGTCAGGAGTTCGCGCGCGAGGTCGCGCGCATCGAGCGCGAGGCGTATGACGCGGTCGGTCACGAGTTTCCGATCAACTCTCCGAAGCAGCTCGGTTCACTTCTGTTCGAGGAGCTGAAGCTGCCGCGCGGCCGGCGGACCGCGACCGGCTATTCGACCGACGCCGCCGTGCTCGAGGAGCTGCGCAGCGCGCACCCCGTGGTCGACAAGATCCTGGAGTACCGCGAGGTGGAGAAGCTGCGCTCGACGTACGCGGAGGGCCTCGGCCCCCTCGTCGATCCCGACACGCGGCGGCTGCACACGACGTTCGATCAGGCCGTCGCGGCGACGGGTCGCCTGTCCAGCAGGAATCCGAATCTCCAGAACATCCCGATCCGCACGCCGCTCGGTCGTCGCATCCGCCGTGCGTTCGTCGCGGGCGGCGCCGATCTCGTGCTGCTCGCCGCCGACTATTCGCAGATCGAGCTCCGCGTCCTCGCCCACATGTCCGGAGATCCCGCGCTGACCGCGGCGTTCCGCGAGGGGGCCGACGTGCACCGCCGGACGGCCGCGGCCGGCTTCAACGTGTCCGAAGAGGACGTGACCCGCGAGCAGCGCGACGTCGCGAAGATGCTCAACTTCGGCATCGTCTACGGGATGAGCGACTTCGGCCTCGCCTGGCGCATGGGGATGGCTCGGGACGAGGCGCAGCGCTTCATCGACGAGTACTTCAAGCGCTACGCGCAGGTGCGGCGCTACGTCATCGAGACGAAGGCGTTCTGCATCGAGCAGGGCTACGTCGAGACGCTGCTCGGCCGACGACGGTACATCGCCGACATGACGAGTCCGAACTCGGCGATCCGCGGCGCCGCGGAGCGCATGGCCATCAACATGCCGATCCAGGGCACCGCGGCCGACATCATGAAGATCGCGATGCGCCGCGTGTACGACCGTCTGGCCGAGACCGAGTCGCAGGCGCGCGTGATGCTGCAGGTGCACGACGAGCTCGTCGTGGAGGTCCCACGCGACGCCGTCGACGCGACCGGGCAGATCCTCCGCGACGAGATGTCCGCGGCCTATCCGCTCGACGTGCCGCTCGTCGTCGACCTGCGCGTCGGTACGAACTGGGACGAGATGACGCGGATCCCGCAGCCCGCCCCGACCCATGCCTGAGCTGCCCGAGGTCGAGACCATCGCGCGGCAGCTCCGCGAGCTCGTCATCGGACGGCGTATCGCTCGGTTCGAGTCGTTCTGGCACCGTGTGACCGAGCCCGTGCCGGCGGGCCATTTCGCGGCGCGTCTCGTCGGACGCGCGATCACCGGTGTCGGGCGCCGCGGGAAGTTCGTTGTCCTCGAGCTCGACGGCGGCGAGGCGCTCATCGTGTCCCTGCGCATGACCGGAAAGCTGCTCTTCCGCGAGCCGAGCGCCCCCGACGACACGTTCGTGCGTGCCGTCATCGGATTCAGCGATGGCACCGCCCTGCGCTTCTCTGACACGCGGAAGTTCGGGCGCATGGCGATCGTCGACCGAGCGGATCTCGCGGAGAACGGAGATCGTCCGCGTTCTCGCGCGGGCGTGCCGCTCCATCGGGTGCTCGGCATCGAGCCGCTGACGCCGCGCTTCACGACGCGCTGGCTGCGTGATTTCCTGCAGCTGCGCGGTCGGTCCGCGATCAAGCCGCTGCTGCTCGACCAGCGTGGCATCGCCGGAGTGGGGAACATCTACGCCATCGAGGCGCTCTGGCGCGCGCGCATCCACCCGCTGCGGATGGCGGGCTCGCTCCGCCCCGACGAGGTCGCGCGGCTGCGCGAAGCCCTGCGCTTCGTCCTCCGCAAAGGCATCCGTCTCGGTGGCGCGTCGCGCCGCGACTACGTCGACGCTCGTGGCGGCCAGGGCCGAATGCAGCATGAGTTCCAGATGTACGACCGCGCCGGCGAGCCGTGCCCGCGCTGCGGGCGCGCCGTCGTGCGCAGCGTCGTCGGAGGCCGCGGTACGTTCCATTGCTCGCGGTGCCAGAAGGCGCCCGCGAAGCGCATCGAGCGGCGCAGGATGGTCAGATGAGCGTGCTCTCGGTCCAGGCCGTCGCGCGGTGGTACGGCGAGCGCGAGGTCCTGAAAGACGTCTCCTTCCGGATCGGCCAGGGCGACCGCGTCGGCCTGGTCGGGCCGAACGGGACGGGAAAGACGTCGCTGCTGCGCATCGCGGCGGGCCTCGACGCGCCGGATGGCGGCGCGGTCGCCTTGGCGCGCGGCACCCGAATCGGCTTCCTGCGGCAGGAGCTCCTCGAGGACGCGACGGGCACAGTGATCGAGCACGCGCGCGGCGCGGCCGCGCATCTGCGCGAGCTCGAACGCGAGCTGCAGGGTCTCGAAGCCGAGATCGCCACGGGCGAGACCGAGGCGCTCGAGCGCTACGCCGACGCGCAGCATCACTTCGAGCACGCGGGCGGATACGACTTCGAGGCGACGCTCGCGCGGATCCTGGGCGGCCTGGGCCTCGGCGGTCTGGTCGATCGCGAGGTCGCTACGCTCTCGGGTGGCGAGCGAACGCGTCTCGGTCTGGCGCGTCTCCTGCTCGACGACCCCGACGTGCTGCTCCTCGACGAGCCGACGAACCATCTCGACGTCGCCGCGCTCGAGTGGCTCGAGAACTTTCTGGTCGAGCAAGACGCGACAGCTGTGATCTCATCGCACGACCGGTGGTTCCTCGATCGCGTGACGTCGCGGACGCTCTCGATCGAGGATCGTACGGTCGCTGAGTACCGTGGCGGCTACTCGCACTACGCGCGTCAGCGCCTCGACCGCGAGACCGCGCAGATGCGGGCGCACGCTCGGCAGGCCGAGGAGATCGCGCGCACCGAGGAGTTCATTCGACGTTACGGCGCGGGTCAGCGCTCGAAGGAGGCGCGCGGCCGCGGCAAGAAGCTCGCGCGCGTCGAGCGCATCGACGCTCCGACGCAGTCCACGCGTCACAGCTGGGGGCTCAAGGCCTCGGACCTCGGCAGCGAGACCGTCCTGGAGACGACCGCGCTGGCGGCCGGCTACGTGGAGCCGGTCATGCGCACGGGTCCGCTCCGGGTCCCGCGCGATGCGCGGGTCGCGGTGGTCGGCCCGAACGGCGCGGGGAAGACGACGCTGGTGCGGACGCTGGTCGGGGACCTGTCCCCGCTCGACGGGTATGTCACCGCCGCGCCCGTCGCGCGGGTCGCCTATTTGGAGCAGGCACAGGCCGAGCTCACCGGGGACCAGACGGTCCTGGAGGCGATGCGCTCCGCGGGTGCGATGGACGATCAGGAAGCGCGGAATCTGCTCGCGCGCTTCCTCTTCCGCGGCGACGAAGTGCAGCGCGCCGTGTCGGTCCTCTCAGGTGGCGAACGCAGCCGCCTCGCGCTCGCGCGGCTCTCGCTGCGTCACGCGAACCTCCTGGTACTCGACGAGCCGACGAACCATCTCGATCTGGCAGCGCGCGAACAGCTCGAAGCTGTACTGGCCGACTACGAAGGGACCTTGGTTTTCGTCAGTCATGACCGCTACTTCATCGACAAACTTGCCTCAGAGCTCTGGCTGATCAACGGCGGCCTTCTCCGCCGCTTCGAGGGCGGCTGGACCGCCTACCAGCGCGAGCGCGCCGCGGGCCGCGACGCATCGGTAGTCGAGTACGTGGACGCGAGTGAGCGCCGGCGGGCGGGTGACGCGGCGAGCCTGGGTCTTCGCGAGCGAGAGTCTGGCCCCCGCCAGCAGGGAAAGGTGGCGAGCTCGGAGGAGGGGGCCAGTAGCGAGCGAGCGAAGACCCCGAGCCGCGGCAGGACCCGCCCGCCGACGCGAAGCCGCGCAACAGCCTCGCCGCTCAGGCGTGTAGGCGGCACGCGCGCGCTCGAAGCGCGGATCGCGGCGATGGAGCTGCAGCTCAAGCAGCTGACGGAGAAGGTCGCCCAGATCGCCCAGAGCGGCAACTACTTGGAGACGCGGCGGATCGGCGAAGAGCACGCTGCGCTCGAGAAGGCGCTTCGCGAGCTCTACGACGAGTGGGCGAAGGTCAGCGAGGCCGAGAAGGAGTGAGTGCTCGCGTCATCGGTCTTTCGGGTCCGATCGGAGCAGGCAAGTCGTCCGTGGCGGCGATGCTGCGAGAGCTCGGCGCGAAGGTCATCGACGCCGACGCGGTCGTGCACGACGAGCAGTCGCGCGGGACAGTCGGCTACAGCGCGATCGTGCAGACCTTCGGCACCGGCATGCTGGGGGAGGACAAGGAGATCGACCGCGCGAAGCTCGCCGCAGAGGTCTTCGCCGATCCGAAGAAGCTCGCGCGGCTCGAGCGGATCATGCATCCGCGCGTCATCGCGCGGATCCTCGAGGCGCGCAAGATGCTGCGCGAGAACGACGTGATGATCGTCGAGGCCATCAAGCTGCTCGAGTCGGACCTGCGGAACGTCTGCGATGAGATCTGGATCGTGCTCGCGCCGCGCAAGCTGTTGCTCGAGCGGCTGCGCGCGCGCGGCCTGCCGGAGGCGGAAGCCGAGCTGCGTCTAGCGCGGCAGGCGAGTGAGGAGGAGTTCCGCGCCGCGGCCGACGTCGTCATCTTGAACGACGGCGACCGCGACGCGACGAAAGCTCGTGTACGCGAAGCCTGGGAGCGCTTGCGGTCCGCGCCCCGCGGCTAGTTCGCTATGGGTTGATCTTCTCTGGGATCTTGATCTTGAAGTTCGTGTAGATGTCTCCGAACGTCGCGCCGGTGGAGCCGCTGGCGCGCTCGTCCTTCGGTGCGCGCAGGAGGAATGCGAGCTGACCGCCTGCGGACTGCAGGTACCCGATCCGCTCGGCGGTGAGCGCGTCGACACGGATCGTGTAGACGCTCGCGAGCCGCGCGAGGATCGGCAGGCGCTCCAGGATGATCTTGGCGCTGAAGTCGACGTTCTGGAACGGCGTCGGCCGTTGCAGCTTCGATGCCGGGTCGAACTGGAACGTGAACATGAGGTCGACGGTGTCGCCGACCGCCACCGTTCCGCCGACCGCGTTCTGGTCGGGCACCGTGATGGACATCGCCCGATAGTTCGGCGAGTTCGGCACCGGCGCGCCGTCGGGCCCGATGAAGCTCGCGGGGATCACGACGAACGATGGGTTCTTCGGATCAGCGAACTTCGTCGGCAGGATCGGCTCGCCGACGCTGATGCTCTGGATCGTGATCTTTCCAAGCGCCTGGTCGGCCGCGGTCATCGCAAGCGCCGGCTTCGCGTCGAGGTTGAACTCCTGCAGCTTGACGTCCGCTGCCGTGAGCGTCGTCTTGGCGGGGATCTCGCGCGCCGCCACGAGCACCGCCACGGTGGGCACGGCGACGGGCTGGTCGCTCTTGGCCCCCGAGGCGTATACGAACGTGCCCACGCCCGCGACGAGCGCGAGCGCGACACCGACGATGAGAATCAGCCGCGCGCGGCGGCGTGAACCGTCCTGCACTTTGTCTTCCCTCTCCTCTTGAGCTCTGCTTAGCGGACTCTAGCCAATTCTTCTCGAATTGACGACGATTTTAGTTGACGACCACCGTGATGCGGCCCGGAAGTCGGATCCATGGCGCACCCTTAACGGGGTCGTCGGGGAGAAATTGCTGCAGCAGCGGGATGAATACCTGCAAGTGGTACCAAGTCTCGACGTCGAGGTAGTAGCCGCGGCGCGGGTCGTTGACAGTGACGCCGGCGGGCACCGAGTAGCAGACCGTTACATCCGGGTTCGCGCTGCTCGCGCCGTAGTACCAGCCAAGCACCGGTGCGGGTGTCTGGACCGGGCACGACGCCGCCACGAGGGTTCCAGTTGTCGCGGTGCTGAAGTTGCTTCCTCCCGTACCGCGCACGGGGATGTTCAGGATGCCGCGCGACTGGTAGATGCGGTCGACCATACCGTCGTTGCGGGCGGTGTCGTTGCTCGTGTTGCTGACGGTGTTGTCGTAGACGTAGATGGAGCCCCAGCGGGCGGCCTCGCGGACCGAGTTGTTGATCGTCACGTACACCGCGAAGATCAACCCGAACTGGATGATCCCCATGAGGATGTACAGGAGAATGGGCAGCAGCAAGGCGAACTCAACGAGGTTCTGCCCCTCCTCGCTAGATACAAGGCCGCGAAGCTTTTCCAGTCGTGTAGCCGTCCCTTCCTAGACACAGGTGACGCTAGGGAGCGGTCAGGGGTACCGCAATAGCGCTTTGGTGGGAAAAACGCGGCAGATAGTCGGCTGGTGCGCGACAATCGGGGGAGTCGGGGGAGCTCCAGTCGTCACCGAACATCTGTTCTAGAATGAGGCGCCCGTGCCCAAGAGCGACATTCTTCAAGTTCCGATGGACCGTCCGAGCGGAACTGCTCCGTTCGAGCTCGTGCTGCCCTGGGATCTCGCTGGGGATCAACCGAGGGCGTCCGAAGCGCTGACCCGCGGTCTGCGCGAGGGAATGAAGTCTCAGACGCTCCGTGGCGTCACCGGTTCGGGCAAGACCGTGACGATGGCGAAGGTCATCGCCGACGCGGGCCGCCCGGCGCTCGTGCTCGCGCACAACAAGACGCTGGCGGCGCAGCTGTACGGCGAGTTCAAGGAGTTCTTTCCCAAGAACGCCGTCGAGTACTTCGTCTCCTACTACGACTACTACCAGCCGGAGGCCTACATCGCGCGCAGCGACACCTACATCGAGAAGGACTCCTCACGGAACGAGGAGATCGACCGGATGCGCCACGCGGCAACGCGGGCGCTCTTCGAGCGTCGCGATGTCCTCATCGTCGCGTCCGTTTCGTGCATCTACGGTCTCGGCGCGCCAGTCGACTATGGCGCGGTCACCGTCCGGCTCAATAAGGGCGAGCGCGTGCGCCGCGACACCGTGCTCCGCCATCTCGTCGACATCCAGTACGAACGGACCAACAGCGACCTCGTCCGCGGCAAGTTCCG
>Ga0099791_10000991_pt1 | contig 10980 bp, 8 predicted proteins | sample Rivendell_Oct201_7_FD_77318 | JGI IMG/M metagenome (GOLD analysis project Ga0099791, IMG submission 77318) | Vadose zone soil and rhizosphere microbial communities from the Eel River Critical Zone Observatory, Northern California to study diel... | ecosystem: Environmental > Terrestrial > Soil >... | reverse complement strand
CCAGGCCAAGTTTCTCCGCGCCATCGAGACCGGCGAGATCGAGCGGCTGGGCGGCACCCGCACGATCCAGGTGGACGCGCGCATCGTCGCGGCCACGAACAAGAATCTCTCCGAGGAGATCCAGGCGGGGCGCTTCCGCGAGGACCTCTTCTACCGGCTGAGCGTGGTCCCCATCCACGTTCAGCCGCTGCGCGCGCGGAAGGAGGACATTCCGCTCCTGATCCGGCACTTCATGGGAGGGTTCGGGCAGGAGCACGGCCGTCCGCCGCGGAAGCTCGAGCCGGAAGCCATCGAAAGGCTTTCCCGCTACTCCTGGCCGGGGAACGTGCGCGAGCTGAGAAACCTGATCGAGCGGCTCCTCATCATGAGCGAGGGAGAATCGATCGGGGTGCAGGAGGTCGAGCAGGCGCTTCCCGCGAGGACCGACGAGGAGCCGGTGAGCGAGATCCGCGCGGCGCGCGATCGCGCCGAGCGCGACGCCATTCTGACCACACGCAAGCAGTGCTCGTGGAACGTGACGGAGGCCGCGAAGCGGCTCGGGATGGATCGCGGATACCTCCATCGGAAGATCAAGCGCTACGGCCTGGTTCGGGATGCTCAGGGCTCGTAGCCCCGGCATTCTCGCGGCCGCGGCCTGGGCGCTGGCCGCGGCTCATGCTCTGGCCGCGCAACCCGATTCCTCCCTGACTCGCGAGGTTCCCGTCCCCGCCGTGGTGCGCCCCGCGGACTGGGAGACGCTCTCGACCGGCCTTCCCGAGGAGGCGCGCCTCCGGTCGATCCTCGGATTCCGCTACAACCGCGTCGACGGTCCCGCGCCCACCGCGGGCGCCGCCTTCCAGACCGGCAGGAGCCCCGCGCCGGTGCTCTTCGCCCAGGGGACCTACGCCTACTCGCGGAAGCGGCCCCTCTACGAGGCCGGATTCACGGTGCCCTTCGGAGACCGGCCCGAGCTCAGCATCGGCGCGGTCGTGTACCGGAGGACCGCCACCGAGGACGATTGGATCGCCACGCCCGGGGAGAACACCCTGTTCGCGCTCTTCGCGCGCACCGACTACCGGGACTACTACGAGGCACAGGGAGGTCGCGTCCACGCAGCCTGGTCTCCGGGGTCGGATTTCGAGCTTCAGGGCGGAGCCCGTATCGAGACAGAGCGTACCCTCTCCACCAGGACGCGGATCTCCTTGACCGGACGCCATCCGGTCTTTCGCCCGAACCCCTCGATCCATGATGGGGACGATCAGGCCTTCACGCTGGGCGTCCGGGTCGGGCCCGCGGAGCTTCCCCTTCGAGGGGGAGTGCACGGCGAGGCTCAATACGAGCGCTCGGGAGATCCGCTCCAAGGCGATTTCGAGTACGGCCGCGCCCGCGGCGCGATCCGGTACCAGGCGCGGCTCGCACCCACGCGGAGCCTCCGCGCTCGCCTGGTCGCGGGCTCCACGCTGACGGGCGCTCTCCCCGTTCAGAAGCTCTGGTACGTGGGTGGAATCGGCACCCTGCGGGGACACGACTTCAAGTCGTCCGCGGGGGACCAATTCTTCGTGGCGAACGCGGAGCTCTACCAGCGCGCGAGGAAGAACCTCTACGTCTTCTCCTTCCTGGACTGCGGAGCGGCCTGGTTCGGTAGCGACAACCTGAGCCGCCAGCAGCCGGGGCTGGATGCCGGTCTGGGAGTGCGGATCGCGGGCGGACCGGCCGCGGTCACGATCGCGAAGAACCTGCGCGATGGAGACTCCAAGCCGCGGGTCGGCGTGCGTCTGGGAGACACGTTTTGAGGCGCGCGCCCGGACTCTGGGCGGCGCTCGTGGCGATCCTCCTCGCGGCCCCGGCCGCGGCGAACGACCTGGGGCTCACCGTCGGCCCCGTGGAGCTCCAGGGCGACGTCCTGACGGTCACCTATCGAGCGGAGACGCCGTGGACGCCACGGTTCACCGAGACCCTGCTCCGCGGCATGCCCGCGACCGTCACCTATGAAGTGGGAATCTGGAAGAAACGCTCCTTCTGGTTCGACAAGCTGGTGCTCGCGATGAAGAGCGAGACACGCGTCTTCCACGATCCCTGGGATCACACCTTTCGCGTCCATACGGGGTCCCTGCGGCAGAAGACCAAGACCGTGCCCACCATGGAGGCGCTCGACGCGCTTCTCTTCGGAGACCGAGCCCTGCCGCTCACCAGGCTGGCGGCGCTCCAGCCCGAGGGGCGCTACTACGTCTCGGTCCGGCTCACCATCCGCCCGCTCACGGCGGAAGACCTGGACGAAGTGGAGGACTGGCTCTCGGGAGAAGTGAAGAATCCCGACCAGCCGGAGCGCGGAGTGCCGGGCTACTTGTTGGGTATTGCGGTCAACGTCTCGGGCCTCGGAGACAGGACGGCGCTCGCGAGGAGCGAGACCTTTCGGCCTTCGCTCCTGGGAGCGCCGGATTCCGTCCCGTGATTGGGCTTCTTGACAAGCGCCCGCTAGGGCGCGTCCGAGCTGCCTCCCTCGGGTGAGGGCTTGGTGGAGGGGGGCACGGTTGGAGGCGGCGCGTACCATCCCGCGGCCGTGGCGCCCGGTGCCGTGGGAGGTGCCGGGGCGGAAGGCGCGCCCGCGTAGGCCAGCGGGTTCTTCGCGAAGCGCGTCAGCACGATCCCACCCATGCCCGCCGTCATGAAGACCAGCCCCAGCACGACCGAGGCGATCCCGAGGGCGATCCCGATCGGCATCAGGAACAGGATGCCCAGGACCCCGAAGAGGCTGCCGAGGAGCTTCATGCCCAGGATCAAGGACAGACCCGCGGCGATCTCCCAGATCGGCTTGTAGGTCCGGGCCGGAGTCCTTCGGGCCAGCACCTTCCGGCCGAGGTACATCGCGCCGTCGATGTAGCCCAGGAACATCAAGATGATGGCCCCGAGCACGACCCCGACCAGCGCGAAGACCATCGCGAAGGCGAGCAGGATCGCGATCGGGATTCCGATGATGGTGATGACCAGGATCACCATGGCGATCGCGCACACGATGCAGATCGCGGGGATCGCCACGATCATCGCCATCCAGGCAACCAGCCCCCAGAGAACCGACTTCCCGAACTGACTGTCCATGCGCGCCACGGCGGCTTCCATGCGCTCCCGGACGAGGAGGAGACAGAGCCAGGCGAAGAGCAACGTCACGAGAACCTGGATGATCGTGGTGATCACGCCCGTCACCGCGCCCAGCCCCATGAGCCCCAGGAACGGAAGCACCCCTACGTGCCCCCTCCCCGGCCACCCGCCCACGGAGACATTGCTGCCCTTGATTTTTGCGCCTTCGCTCACCGTGGTGGAGCCGCCGACGCTCACCGCGTCCCCTTCCACGACCGCGCTGTCGCGCACCGACACGCTCCCACCGACCGCGGTGACATCCCCTTTCACCCTGCCGTAGACCGTGATCGATCCGCCCAGCGTGATGACGCTGCCCTCGATCACCTTCTCCGCGGGGATCACGATGTCCTGACCGAAGCGGACCAGGTCATTGGAATGGTCGTCCGACGGCTCGGGAGGCTCAGGCGCGTCCGGCGTGTCGGGCTGGTCCGCCTCATCGATCGCTTCCCCGCGAGCCGCGCTGGCACGTTCCCGCGCCGTGCGCACCCGCTTGGACACGGTCTGCTTCCCGTCCTCGATGACGCGGACGGAGATCCCCTCGTCCTCGGCGCCCGCCTTCGGGACGCTGTCCACGGCCGCCTTGGACGTGGCCGTCTTCGACCGCGACTTCTGGGCCGACGCGGGGGCCGGCAGAAGGAGCGCCAGGGCAAGCAGCAGCAGGAAGGACGCCGCCGCGATCCAAGTCCACGCGAACGGTCTCGTCCGCACCATCAGATCAGAGCGAGAGGCAAACATGGCCCACACTCCCTTCGTTGCGACGGGATGGTCGCAGCATGATGTAGAGCGCGAGTCCCAGGGTGATGAGGATGGCGCCCGCGATCTGGATCTCGGGCGTTCGAAGCGAAACGATCGCGGCGCGCGGCAGCGTACGGAGCGCCTGGAGCGCGATCCAGATCTGATTCAGGAGCGGCACGTAGACCGCGATCCCGCCGGCAACCCCCTTCAGCACGGAGGTCATTCCCGAGATCGAGCGGTCGATGGCCGACACCAGCCAGACGTTGGGATCGGGGAGACCCAGGCCGCTCGAGATTCGAGACAGGTTTGCGAGGATCCCCACCGTGAGCACGAAGCAGAAGGCGCCCACTCCGGCGCTGACCCTCTGCCATCCGGCGTTCAGGAATCCGCGCGCCGCGCGGAGCTCGCGGATGACGCGGCTCTCGAGCGAAGCGGGGACCGGGTAGAGCTCCATCTTCCGGAGCAGGACCGCCTGGCTCCGAAACTCGCGGAGGACTCTGCCGCACGAGGCGCACGAAGCCGCGTGGCCCTCGATCACGCGCGCGACCGAGGGCGTCAGCGCGCCGTCGATCAACGCGACCAGCTCGCGCTGGCAGGCCTCGCAGGAAAGATTCTCTTTCATGGCTTCGCTCCTCGTACCGACAACTTCCGTCTCAGAATCTCGTGTGCCCGGTGCAGCCGAACCTTCACCGTGCCGAGCGGGATCGCCAGAGTCTCCGCGATCTCTTCATAGGCCAGGTCCTCGCGATAGCGAAGGAACAGGATCGCCTGGTAGTGCTCGGGCATCTCCCGCACCAGCTCATCGAACCGCTCGCCCGACTGCCGGGTCTCGAGCAGATGCTCGGGTCCGGGACCCGGATCCGCCGGATCGAGGGGCGGCCCTTCGTCTTCGTCGAACAGATCCTGGATCGAGACCGGCCGGCGCTTGCGCCTTCGGATCGCGTCCAGGGCCAGGTTCGCCGCGATCTTGAAGAGCCAGGTCTTGAGCGGACGCTCCGGATCGTACGTGTGGAGCGAGCGCAAGACCCGGATGAAGGTCTCCTGGCCGACCTCGGCCGCATCCTCGGGGTTTCCGGTGATGCGCCACGCGAGGTTCACGACGGGTGTCTGGTACAGGCGGATCAGCTCCCGGTACGCGCGCTCTTCACGCGCCAGGCATCGCCGGACCAGGTCCCGCTCGTCGGACAACTCGAACCCTCGCGTCCTCGACGCCTTCAGAATCTGTACGTTTGGGCGCCCTTCCGGGTTTCGCTCACCACGCCTATTGGGCGCGCAAGCTAGTGGCCCTATCCTCCGTCCGTCAAGGCTTTTCCCTTGACGGGCGAGTGGGGAGAACCCTAGCGTCGCCTCGCGCCCATGACCGAGATCGAATCGATAGTCGCACGGGAGATCCTGGACTCCAGGGGAACCCCCACGCTCGAGGTGGAGGTGGCGCTCCGTGGCGGCGCCTTCGGCCGCGCCGCGGTGCCTTCGGGCGCCTCGACCGGCTCCCGCGAGGCCCTGGAGCTGCGGGACGGCGACCCCAAGCGATACCTCGGCAAAGGGGTCGCGAAGGCGGTCGCGAACGTCAACGAGACGATCGCCGGGCACCTGGTGGGTGAGGACGCGGACGACCAGGCCTACCTGGACCAGCTCCTGATCGGGCTGGACGGCACCCCCAACAAGAAGAACCTCGGCGCGAACGCACTCCTGGGCGTGTCCATCGCGGTCGCGAAGGCCGCCGCCGACGCGCACGCCCTTCCCCTGTACCGCTACCTCGGAGGGGCCGGGGCGAAGACCTTGCCGGTGCCCCTCATGAACGTCATCAACGGGGGCGCGCACGCGGACAACAATCTCGACATCCAGGAATTCATGATCGTCCCGGTCGGGGCGGGTTCTTTCTCGGAGGCGCTTCGCATGGGCTCCGAGATCTTCCACACGCTGAAGAAGCTCCTCCACGAGAAGGGACTGGTCACCGCGGTCGGCGACGAGGGAGGCTTCGCGCCGAACCTCGGAAAGAACGCGGATGCCCTCGAGTTCTTGATGCGGGCCATCGAGAAGGCCGGCTACCGCCCGGGCGAGGACGTCGCTCTGGCGCTGGACGTGGCCGCCTCGGAGCTCCATCGGGGCGGCTCCTACAAGCTGGACGGCCGCCAGGGGCTGGAGGCGCGCGCCATTGTCCAGTACCTGGGCGGGCTCGTGGAGCGGTTCCCCATCGTCTCGATCGAGGACGGTCTGGCGGAAGGGGACTGGGAGGGATGGAAACATCTCACCGAGACGCTCGGGAGCTCGATCCAGATCGTGGGCGACGACATCTTCGTCACGAACCCCGAGATCTTGAAGAAGGGGATCGAGGAGGGGGTCGCGAACTCGATCCTGATCAAGCTGAACCAGATCGGCACGATGAGCGAGACGCTCGACACGATCGAGATGGCCAAGCGCGCCGCGTACACGACCGTGATCTCCCACCGCTCGGGCGAGACGGAGGACACGACGATCGCCGACCTGGCGGTCGCGGTGAACGCGGGCCAGATCAAGACCGGATCGCTATCGCGCACTGACCGCGTGGCGAAGTACAACCAGCTCCTCCGCATCGAGGAGATGCTCGCGGACGAGGCCGTGTACCTGGGAGCCGCCGCCTTTCGCAGACTCGCGGGCGGATCGCGGGAGACAGCAGCTGCGCGATGAACGCATGAGGGACGCGCCATGATGCGGTCGCCCTACAAGAGCCCCAAGGAACCTCCCTCGAAGCGTTTCCTCCGGCTGCCCCGCCCCGAAAAGAAGACCAGGAAACGGCAGTTCTTCATGTGGGCGGCGGCCATCGCGTTGGGATTTCTGGTCTATTCCTTCATCGGCGGGCAGACCGGGCTGATCCGGATCCGTGCCCTCCAGAGCGAGACCCAGGCCCTCCGGACACGGAAGGTCGCGCTGGCAACGGAGGCGGAGCGGGTGGACCAGAATCGGGAGAACATGGCGAAGGATCCGCTCGTGACGGAGCGGGTCGCGCGCGAGCGCTTCCACATGGTGAAGAAGGGCGAGATCCTCTACCGGTACCAGGAGGAAGACTCGGCCCGGTAGGTCGAAGGCCCGGGGGAATCGACCCCCTTTACATCCATCTTCCGCTGGGGCATCATACCCCCGCGGGGTGGAGCAGCCTGGTAGCTCGTCGGGCTCATAACCCGAAGGTCAGAGGTTCAAATCCTCTCCCCGCAACCATGGAAGCCCTAGGGGCCCGGAAACGGGCCCCTTTTCTGTTTCCTGCTCACCTCGACCCTACCTGTTGGGTCAGGTACGCCGCGACGACCGTCCCCTCGCGCTGCCGGAGCCCCGCGCAATCGGTGACCGAATCGCTCACCTTCGCGAGCTCCTTCTCCGAACCTGGGACCACGTGCGCCGGATCCGAGAAGAATTTCTTCGCCGCCTCCAGCCTCGGGAGCGAGCAGCCCCCGGCCATGAGCGGCATGTAGACCAGGAACATCGGCGGCACCTTGGACGCGATCGTCCCGAAGTTCTCCGACATCCACTTGTACGGCACGTCGTCGTACTCGAGCGCGGTGGCGAGGCTGGTGGGAATCTCGAAGAGCTCCTGCGGGCGAAGCGGCCCCGTCAGGGAGTATCGGATCGCCTCGTCCACGATCTTGGGATCGCGGAACTTGCCCAGGGCAGCCAGGTACCGCCCGCGCTCGGCCGGAATCTCGGCCTGCTCGAAGCGCTTCTTGTAGTCCTGGAACATCGCCTCGTCCCCGCGCAGGGCCGACATTTCGAGCGCCACTCCGATCAAGGACGGATCCACCGATCCCGGCGATGCGATGTGCTGTTTCGCGAGGGAGTCGGCGTAGGCGAGGACTCTCGAGTCCTTTCCATCCTCGGCCACCGCGCGGATCAACGCGGGCCTGAGAAGGGACACGCCGTCCCCTTCACCCTCTCGCCGCGCGAGCCCGAATCGCGCAAGCGCGGGGCCCAGATTCCGGCGGACGTAGGCGGCGTACGGGTCCGCCAGTTCCGGGGTCACGAAAACCCGGCGGACCACGGTGAGATTGTCCATGAGGCCCAGGATGACTTCCGGAGACGGGTCGTCGGAAAATCGAGAGAGAAGGCGTACGTACTCGTTGCCGCGCAGGAGCCCCGCGTCGAGGAGCGCCGTGAGATTGCCGAGATATCCGACGCGCTCCACGGGATTCATGACGGTGCCGGCATTCTCCGCGATCCGGTTCATCATGTCGGTGGGGACGCTCCAGCGGTAGTAGCCGGCCGGACCTCCGTTCGGGATGATCCAGGCGGGCGTCTTCACGCCCTCCAGATCCACTGTCATCTCGGGCTCGGCCAGGAGCACGTGCTGCGTCCGGACCTGGGAGCCATCGGAGTAATTCAGGACGATCGGAATCTGCCAGAGCTTCTCGGGAGGAGGCGCGATGCCATAGCTCAGGAACCGCTTCTGGCTCAGCTTCACCCGCCCATCCGGAAGCACGGAAGCGGTCACCAGCGGGACGCCTTCCTGGTCCAGGAAGGTGCTCATCGCGGCCGAGGCATCCTTCCCCGAGGCCTTGGAAAGCGCGTCCCACAGATCCGATCCCACCGCGTTCCCCCACTCGTGCTCCTTGAGGTACGCAATGACGCCGGCGCGGAAGGTCTCCGGCCCCAGCCACTGCTCGAACATTCCCAGCACCGTCTGCCCCTTCTTGTAGGCCAGGTCGTCCGCGGCCTGGAGGAGGTTGTCGAGCGCGGAGACCGGGCGGCGGATGGCGCGCGTCGAGAGGCGCGAGTCGGTGGTCATGGCGCGCTGCGTCTCGCGGAGATCCTTCACGCGCTGGTTGTATTCGGGACAGACCTCGTCCGAGATCTTGTTGCCCATCCATTCCGCGAACGCCTCGTTCAGCCAGAGATCGTCCCACCACGTCATCGTCACGAGGTCGCCGAACCACTGGTGCGCGAACTCGTGCGCCATGTAGACCGAGAGCGTGGAGAGCTGGCTCATGCCCACCGTCTTGGGATCCACCAGCAGCACGTCGTCGCGGAAGGTGACGGCGCCGGCGTTCTCCATGGCGCCCGGCCAGAACTCCGGGACCGCGATCACGTCGAGCTTCTCGTAGGGATATGGACGCCCGAAATAGCGCTCCAGGGCCGCCAGAATGGGCGGAGCCATCTCCGCCGCCTTCTTCGCGAGCGCGGCCTTTCCCTTCACGGTCACGACATTCCCCGGAATGGACATCCCGGTGATCGGCACCAATTCCAGCGGCCCGGTCGCGATGGCGAGGATGTAGGAGGGAACCGGCTTCGTCTTCCGGAAGACGACCGTCTTCGAGACCTTGCCGGGAATCGTGCGCACGATCGGCGTGTTGGAGACGCTCTTGTGGGTCTTGGGCAGCACCAGGGTCAGCTGGTAGGGAATCTTGAAGGAGGGCTCGTCCCAGCACGGGAATGCCTTGCGCGCGTCATCCGACTCGAACTGCGTGAAGCAGTAGGACTCGCCGCCGGTCTCCATGCGGTAGATCCCCTGCGCCCGGTTGCTGAAGCTGTTCGTGAACTCGACGTCGAGGGTATAGAGCCCGGGCTTGAGCGGCGTGTGCGTGCGCACGGTGACCTCGGTCGGCGCCGCCTGCGCGTGCGAGGAAGGCACCACGGCCCCCTTCGCGGTCCGGAGGGTCAGGCTCCGGATCGTGAGGCCCTCGGAATGGAACTGGAAGGAATCGACGCTGGTGAGGGCGCGAAGATCGACGTGCGCCGACCCCGAGTAGGCCTCCTTTCGCGCGTCCAGGTTCAGCTTGAGGCGCTCGTAGGTCGGAAGGACGTCGCGGCCAAGCCGTCCCGAGCCCGACGCCAAGGCGGTGCTCGTGGGGAGCCCTAAAACGAGTACCACTGCGAACAACGCGGACACGGCGATGGCTGGGGCGGGACGCATGGATCCTCCTGGAAGGACAGCCGGCGTCATTGAGTGGTTTGGAAATGGAAATCGCGGTGGTAGTATAGACAGGTTCTCCTCCCCAGCGCGAGCCATGAGGCCGGACATCCTTCCCCGGGAGATCAGGGCCATGACGCCCATGAGATTCGGAACCCGATTCCTTCGCGCCCTTCGGCGCGCGATCGTTCCCCTCGCCCTTCTCTTCGGCACGGCGTCACCCGCGTGGGCGGTGTTGGACAAGGTGGTCATCTTCCCCGCGACCCCCACGCCCTGCGATACCATCATCGCCAGAGTGACGGGTACGCTCCCGAGCACCTGCTACGAAATCATAGGCGCGTCGGTCCGCGGGCCCGATCCCATCCCCTGCATGCGGCCCGGCCCCTGCCCTTCGCAATTCCATATCGACATCATCGTGAGGGAGCCCAACCCGGACATCTTGCCGCCCTGCGCGATCAGCCCGCCCTATGAGTGGACCTTCGATCTCCCGGTCTTCACGGCGGGCGAGTACACGGTGATCACGCACGAGCGTGTCGTCCCGTTTTCCGTGACCGATTCCATCGTGAGCGAGAGCTTCCTCACGACTACCTTCGTCGCGCGGCCCGACTCGGTCTGCCCGCCGGTCCAGGGTTGCTACCTCCTCGATCTCGCCGGCGATCGGCCCCCCGGTCCGCTCTGCCTGGTGACCACAACCCCTGGCGGAACCGCGTGCCTGAACCTCGTGCTGCAGAACCAGAACCCGGTAGCCGGGCTTCAGACCACGCTCCAGATCTCGGACTTCATGAAGCCGCTCCCTGGGCTCCCCATCCTTTCCATCCCCGTCGCATCGGTCCAACCGGTCGGCCGCGCCGCCGGGTTCCAGGTCTCGCACACGGAGGAGGGTGGGAAAACGAAGCTCATCCTCTACTCGACGTCGGGGGCTACCATCGAGCCCGGCTTTGGACCGGTGGTGCGGATCTGCTACGCGATTCCGCCCGAACCGGTTCCATCGACGCTGCGGGTGGATATGGGGGAGACGATCGTCGCCGATTCTCTGGGCAACGGAGTTCCTCCGTGCCCGACCGTGGCTACCGGTTTCACGGACCTCCGCCTCCCGAACATCTGCATCGAGAAGCCTGGTTGCGACCTGAACGGGGACGGCGTCTCCGACGTGCTGGACATCATCCGGCTGGTCCGTTGCGCTTTGGCCTCCATGAGAGATTCGAATTCAACCTGCCCTGACTCCACCGCGTCGCGCGCCGACTGCAACGGCGATG
>Ga0099791_10000989_pt1 | contig 11003 bp, 6 predicted proteins | sample Rivendell_Oct201_7_FD_77318 | JGI IMG/M metagenome (GOLD analysis project Ga0099791, IMG submission 77318) | Vadose zone soil and rhizosphere microbial communities from the Eel River Critical Zone Observatory, Northern California to study diel... | ecosystem: Environmental > Terrestrial > Soil >... | reverse complement strand
GCGTCTGCTGCGGGAACAGAGCACATACAATGATTGCATGGCCATTGTACAAAGTTGCGAGAATGCGCTCGGCCTAGGCGCCTTGCTTAGCCTCCGAGCACTTTGCCAAGTTCATAGCCCAGCGTGGCGTGCGCTCCATCGAAACCAGCTATAGCCGTCAAACGGGATGGATCATGATCAAATCCCATGTCCGCTTGTCGAGGCTAGGCGGATAGCCCAAGGGTGCGTCGCACCTTTGAAACGATTCGCTGCCAAATTGTTGGTCTGCCTTCCCGTAAAATTTGTTCGCCCTTTGTCGCAAACACGTGGCGCAGATATTTGACGCGCAACCCATTCGGCGGTTGGATGTGCCGTGACGTTGACCAGACGGCGTGACCTTGACCAGACGGAATGGGTCAAACCCGACATTGCGGGTCAACCCAGTGGAGGACTCGTCCACAGCATCAAAAGCGGAAGTTCAATCGCTTAAAGTAGCAATTCGGACGCCATCGTTTAGATATTGACAACGTCCGAGCGCGCGCAGCGCACTGGGAGAATCCAATGAAACTTCTCCGTCGAACTTTTCTTCAATTGGCGGCGGGTGCTGTCGCGCCGCTGAGCATGGTGCGCATCGCCGGGGCTCAAACGTATCCAACGCGGCCAGTGCACTTGCTCGTCGGCTATGCAGCGGGCGGCCCACTCGATACCAGTGCACGGCTGATCGCGCAATGGTTGTCGGAACGCCTCGGTCAGCAATTCATCGTCGTGAATCAGCCAGGCGCTGGTAGCAATTTCGCCGCCGAGACGGTCGTGCGGGCGCCTCCAGACGGCTACACCCTGCTTGAAGTTTCGGCGTCGAACGCCTGGAACGCCACACTGTACGACAATCTCAAATTCAATTTCGTCCGCGACATCGTCCCGGTTGCAGGCGTCAGGCGCGCGGGCGGTGTGATGGAAGTTCATCCTTCGGTACCGGTTACAACAGTTCGCGAATTTATCGCCTACGCCAAGGCCAATCCCGGAAAGATCAACATGGCTACAGGCGGCGTAGGAAGCGCACCGCATCTTTATGGCGAGTTGTTCAAGATGATGACGGGCGTCGAACTGGTTACGGTGAACTATCGCGGCGCGGGGCCTGCGCTGCTCGATCTCATTAGCGGCCAGGTGCAGGTCACGTTTGACGTTGTGATTTCGTCGATTGAGCACATCAGGGCGGGCAAGTTGAGGCCGCTGGGGGTGACGACCGCCAAGGGCCTGACCGCATTGCCGGATGTTCCGCCGATCGGCGATTCTGTGCCGGGTTACGACGCGAGCAGTTGGGATGGCATCGGCGCTCCTGCAAACACGCCGCCGGAGATCATCGCAATCCTCAACAAGGAGGTGAACGTCGCGCTTGCTGATCCCGCATTCAAGACACGGCTCGCTGATTTGGGCGCGGAGCCCTTCGCAGGCTCACCTGCCGAGTTCGGTAAATTCGTCGTCGAATATACTGAGAAGTGGCGCAAGGTGATTCGGGCGGCCGGCATTAAGGCGGACTGAACGCTGGCGAGCGCGACTGTTCGTGGGGGTGAGATGAAATGTCCACGCAGAGCCTTCCTTCATCTGGCAGAGTGCGCGCCACGAGCTATCCGGCCAGCTAGCGCCGGCACAGCCGACCCAAAGCTGGCGATCACAGAATTGATCCTGGAGGCTGAGATGAGCCATAACAGGAAGATGACTCCAGATGAGGCCGAGACGGTCCGGGAATTCGCTCTGTTCATCCGCTTGGCGGCACAGGCCAATGACCTGCAAGCATCGCTCTATCAGCGTGCACTGCTCAAGGCGCAGATGGATTTGACCGCGGCGCTGATCGATGCGGCCAAGCCTAATACGGAGCACAAGAGGAAGCGCACGAGGAAACGGCGGTGACAGACCTTGTCGATCGACTACGCTGCGATAATCGACGGGCCATTTCGCTGGAGGCGGCAGGCGGCATGGAAATACTTATATGCGCGTCAATCGCTTGCGTGCGGGGTCCAGCAACCCTTTTAGTTTATTGCGGACCTTTGGATCCTTCTTAATTATGTTCCGGATCGCCGGATTAGTCAGCACGATAAGTTTACCGTACTTTTCAAGGATGTTGCGCTGTGTCTTACTGAGAGTCTTTAACTCATCGGCGGTGAATACGTCGCCTATTCTGCACATATGATGTATCCCCTAAGAATTCGCGTTCACGGTTAGGCGGATTTTCGAGATTGGTCGCTCCGGCTCCGTCAGCATCAGTTCAAGCACCTTGCGGAAATCTCGAAGAAGGCGATCGATTATGGTGGCGCGGAACAGATGCGGCTTGTAGACACAGCATCCCATCAGGCCACGGCCGGTTTCGCGCAGCATCAAAATAACATCGAATTTCGTTATTGTCACCAGCGGCAGTAGCATACTCGGAATGGCCTCCTCGAAAGCGAGCTTGTGTCCGGAACTCGCAATCGGGCGCAACGCGGCGTTTTGTAGCCAAATCATCATTTTAGATAGCGTCTCTGGCTTGACGCCACGCTCTTCCTCGAGCGTCTCGACGAGCTCTTCGAAAGGAAGTTCCTGGTGGGCGAAGGCCGCGAGGGCTGTCGCACGAACCCGGCGCATGACCTCGCGAGGACTGGGATCGCCACCGAGATTCGTCCGGAGAATCACTGTATTGACTAGTGGGCCGATGAGGTGCTCGCTCCCCGGTCGGTTGCGATTGGCGACCAGCGTTGCCACGCGCACGTCCTCCTCAGCCACGTAGAGATGCAACAGCGTTTTGAAGGCGGCGATGAGCGCCATGAACAACGTGCCGCCTTCTTCTTGGCTAAAGCGTTTTAGCGCCTCCGACAGCCTCGGCGGCAACGTCACCTCCCGCCGGGCGGTGCGCAAGTCGTCGATTGTCCCTCTCGGCCGGGCGGAGGCAAGCTTTATCTCCGGCAACGGATCGTGCAGTTGCTCGCGCCAGTATGCGAGCTGCGCACCGATTTCCGGATATGACCTCCATTGCCGCTGCCAGCGCGCAAAGTCCGTGTACTGAATCGGGAGAGGCGCAAGTGGCGTCTGCTGTCCGGCGGAAAAGGCGTCGTATAGGGCTGTAAGCTCCTCAACAAGCACGCCGAGCGACCAACCGTCGCAGATAGATTGGTGAAGGCTGATGAGCAAGAGGTGTTCCCGCTCGGCCAGCCTCAGCAAGCGAGCGCGCATCAGGGGACCTCGCGCGAGGTCAAAGGAGTGAAGCGCCTCTTCTTGAATAAGACGGTGTCCGGCGGTCTCCATCTTGGATTCTGGCAACCCATGCAGGTCCTCAAACCTCAGGGGCACGGTCAACTGTGGTGCAATGACCTGCACGTGACGGCCTTCCTCGACGTCGAAGGTTGTGCGGAGAATTTCGTGGCGCCGCACGATTTCGTTAATGCTCCGTTCCAGGACCGCCGCGTCGAATGACGAAGTCAGTCTGAGCGCGTAAAGGATATTTAAGAAAGGTATGTCGGGCAGCGCATGTTGAAGCGCGCACAGACGTTCCTGGGCGATCGAGGCCGGTGCCCAACCCTCTTGGGTTGAGCGCGGAATGGCTGAAGAAAGCCGCCGTGCTTGGCCACAATCAACTAGCATCTCGAGATGCTGAGCCATCTCCGCAACGGTCGGCGCCTCGAAAATACAGGAGACTTCAACGTCGAGGAGCAGGGTGTTATGTATGTGAGCCAGAACTTCGGTCGCTAGAAGAGAGTCTCCACCAAGCGCGAAGAAGTTATCATGGATACCGACCTGTTCGATTTGCAGGACGGTCGCCCAAATGCCGGCCAGCGTTTTCTCGAGAGACGTTCGCGGCGCAAGGCAGATCCGCGGCACGACGCCGCCATTTTCGAATCCTAGCTTCGCCGCCAAGCCGACACGCTTCACCTTGCCGGTCGGGCCTTTCGGCAACTCCGTTACGATGACAACCTGGCGCGGGATCTTGAAGTCGGCGAGCCGCCCGATGGCGAACCGACGAATGGCGTTCGGCGTCGCCACAGCGTTGGGCCGCAGCACGATGGCCGACGCAACGTCCTCGCCAAGCGTAGCGTGGGGGACGGCAAAGGTTACGGCCTCTGCAACAGCTGGATGGTCCAGCAGCACTTCGTCGACTTCCTGGGGGGCGATTTTCTCGCCGCCACGATTGATAATCTCGCGCGTGCGGCCCACAAGAAACAGGTACCCGTCGTCGTCGAAGTAACCAAGATCTCCTGTCTTGAACCAATCGCCGGCAAACGCGGCCTCGGTCGCCCCTGGATTGCCGTCGTAGCCCACCGTGACGGCAGCGCCCCGGACGACGACTTGACCGGTCTGGCCGCTAGGCAGCAAAGCCCCTCGTTCGTCCATGATCGAGACATCCAAGACGGTTGGCAGCCCGACCGAACCCGCCTTGCGCTCGTGTGGCGGCAGCGGATTGCATGCAATGGGCGAGGAAGTGACCTCTGTCATCCCGTACCATTCGATCACAGGACTCTCGAAAGTCCGCTCGAGTTCCGCGAAGACGCGAGGCGGCAGAGGAGCAGACGAGGAGCGGACGAAGCGTAGCCCACTGTTTGCTAGTCGCTTGCGGTCATGCTGCGCCTGGGTGAGAATTGCTTGGTGTATGGTCGGCACTGCGGAGTACCACGTCGGTTGAAACGCGGTCAGCCACCCAGAGAAACGATTGACGTCAAATCCAGGGGTACATACGACACTCGCGCCCGCCGCGAGTGAGGCAACCAAGGTGGCATGGAGACCATGCCCATGAAACAATGGTAGAACATTCAAGCATCGATCAGTTTCTTTCAGTGCCAGTGCCGCACTATGCGCGTAGGCCGATATGCAAATGCTGGCGTGGCTCTGCTGCACAATCTTGGGCCGCGACGTTGTGCCTGATGTGGGCAGCAGCACCGCCGTGTCGCTGGCGCTGACCGGGTCCTCGGACGGCGCGCTACCTTGGTCTCCTGAGATTGCGAAGAGACCAGCCTCTGCCTCGGATGCGATCAGAAGTTCGATGATAGGGATGCCGCGAGAAAGCGCCGCACGGCGCGCATGCGATTCGATTCCAGCTTGCGCGATCAGTGCACGAGGGCGCAGATCGGCGAAATATCCCACCAGTTCTTCGATCCCGAAGGCTGGATTCAGCGGCGCACACACCGCACTCGCTGAGACGGTGAGAATCGTTACCGCCAACTCCGGACCATTCGGTAGTACCACAACTATCCGGTCGCGACGGCCTATCCCCATACCCCGCAATGCGCGCCCCAATTTTTCGACGTGCTGATATAGGCGGCTGTAGATCAGTGGAGCGCGTCCTGGAGCAAGAATCGCCGGCGAGTCGGGAATACGTTGTGCCTGATGTTCCAACAGGTGAGGAAGGCAGGAAAACGGAACGCACGGTCTCGCGTCCAAGGAACGTTCGTTCGGCATGGTTTGCGGGTCCCACCTCCCCAGAGTTAGCTGCTTTCACTACCGGCTGCGTTCGAGGATTTTTGACCAGACCGACCACACGGTTTCACATCGCCGCGGTTCTTACATGAGCTTCGCCTCACGCGGCGGTCGAGCCAGTGTCAAAGCGTCGTATCCAGCGGGAGTGGTTGCATGCCGAGGTCTCGGTAGGTTGCAGTCGCGACGGCATCGGCCTCCTTTGCCCTGACCTGATCGCCGCGTCGGGCATAGATCCCGCAAAGCGTCGTGTTGCAAAAAGCAGCCAGCGGGCGAGCTTCGCATGCCGTGGCGAGGCGAAGGGCAATGTCAAGCTGCTTCTCTGGTTCATCGAGGTTTTTCGGCTCATACGCCGCCAAGTAGGCACGGCCGATCAGGAATCGCGCCCATGCCTCGTCTCCTTTCGCCTCGTGCACCGCCGCAATCGCAGCTGCTTGCTTTCCAAGCGTTAGAGCTGTTTCAATCTGGCGCGCTATGAGGGACACCTGTCCGAGACGGATCAACAATCTTGGCTTGTCCGCTATTAATTGCATCTTATCACCATCGCTGACTGCCTGTTCGGCGAGTTGAAGCCCCTTCTCCGCACGGCCCAAACGGGCATAGGCAACACCAAGGTCAGACACGAGGCGAATGCGCCAAACTCGGAACGACCAGCGATCGCTCAGGTCGAGACCGCGTTCCAGGGCACCGACCGCTCCCGCGATCTCGCCCTTGTGAGAGAGTACGTAGCCGATTGAAAGCCAGCCCAACAACTTGCTCAATTGATGCTCAGCGCCCTCGGCGATTTCGAGCGCGCGCCTTGCGTGCCTCATGCCGGCGCTGAAATCGCCACATTCGACCAGAGCAATCGCCAGCCAAGTCCGGTTCAGTACGGAGGGAATTATATTCAAGTTGTGACGGTCGTGACGGAGTTCATTGGCGTTGAATTCGAGGCCTTGCTCGAGCAGCGAGATCGCTCGCCGATATTCGCCGAGGGCGTGATAGCTCTGCGCGAGACGGAAGAGTGATTGACCCAGCACGACCCGGTCGCCGCATTCGCGCGCAAGGCGGACTCCTGTCTCACCAAACTCGATGGCACGACGCTGTTGGCCGATCAGGAAATGATGATTGCATCGGAATGCCGCGTATTGCGCGCTGCGCTGTTTGTCTCCGAGGCGGGCGAGAATGGGGTCGAGCTCATCCAGAGAGCGCAGGATCCGATCGGTCTTGCCTAGCGGCAGCAGGGCGTTACGAAGTTGGAAGCAAATATCCACGGCCCGCTCGAGATTGTCGCGGGTCTCCGGCAATTTCTTCAGGAGTGTTAAGGCGCGCTCGAAAAAGCGCACGGCATCTTCGTTCGCGTAAAGCGAGTACGCTTTCACGCCAGCCTTGAGCCAGTACTCGATGGCAGGGTCAACTAGACCAGCTTCCGTGAAGTGGTGCGCGACGATTTCCGGTTGGCTCGCCACGATGGCGGCAAACCTCTCCTCGAGTGCACGCGCAATCTGGCCGTGCAATTGCTGCCGGCGGCTCCTGAGCAGGCTCTCATAGGCCGCATCCCGCACCAGCACGTGCTTGAAGCTGTAGACGGCGTCCGGCGGCTGGCCACGGCGGAACACGAGCCCGGCCTGCTCGAGTTGGGCCAGTCCATGCTTCAATGCGCTCTCGTCGCGTCCGACCAACGCGCGCACCAAGGAATACGAGAACTCGCGTCCGATTGCGGCGCCGAGTTGGGCGATCTCCCTCACCGGAGCCAGCCGGTCGAGCCGCGCCATCAAAGAGTCTTGAAGCGTCTCTGGGATGGCGAGCGGTGGCAGAGGCCCCTCGAGCCGATAGACTTCGGCGTCCTCAACCAGGATGCGCGTTTCCAGCACTGTCTTAGTGAGTTCTTCGACGAACAGTGGGTTCCCGTCGGTCTTGGAGACGATCTGTTCCATCACTTCGACGGGGAGCACGCGCCCTGCGGTCACGCGCGCGACCATGTTTTCAACGTCGTTGGAGCTGAGACGACCGAGCGTCAAGCTGCCGACATTGGGGAGACCAACCCACGGCGGCTCGAACTCCGGTCGGAAGGTAAACAGCGCCAGGACCGGTAGTTGGCGCACCCGCTCGACGGTCAGATCGAGTAGCTCGAGGGAGGTGGCATCCGCCCAATGCGCGTCCTCGAACGAGAGCAGGATCGGTTGCTGGCGGGCGAGACCCTCGAATTGATCGAGCAGTGCCGCCAGCGTTCGGCGGCGCTGCTGCGTGGGGCTGAGCGCCAGCGGCGGATACCGCTCGCCGAACGGGATCGACAGCAGCGCAGCAAAAAGCGGCGCTACGCCTTCAATCCGCGATGCGCTCATGGCGAGGGGCGCTTCCAATTTGTCCAGGCGTTGCTCGGAGCTATCGTCGGCCTTGAAACCTGCCGCTCGCTCCAATTGGGCAATAAACGGACGAAGCGCGCTGTTGGTGTGGTAGGGCGAGCATTGATAACGCAGGCGCGTGTGCGGCTCGCTGGCGATGCGCTCGGCGAGAGCCGCCGCAAGACGGGATTTGCCGATTCCCGGCTCGCCCGAGATCAGCACGATCTGCCCTTCGCCCTTCCAGGCGAGGCGTTGCCGCTCCAGCAGGAAGTCGAGCTCGTCCTCACGGTCGATGAGATCGGTCAGACCTGCCGCGCGGACCGCCTCGAAGCGGCTCTCGGAATCGGACACGCCCTCGACCGCCCACGCTGCAACCGGCTCGGCAATACCCTTGACCTCGTGCCGACCGAGGTCACGCAAGCGAAACAGATCGCCGAGCAACCGACGCGTGGAGGCGGCGACGACGATCGTCCCGGGCTCGGCCAAGGCCTGAAGGCGGGCTGCCAGGTTCGGCGTGTCCCCGACCACAGCGTGCTCCCGCAACTCACCCTCACCGACCACCACCACGCCGGTCGCGATGCCAATGCGAACCGCGAGCGGTTCGGCGGCGCGCGTCTCGAGTCGCGCAACTGCGGCGATGATATCGAGCCCCGCCCGCACGGTTCGCTCGGCATCGTCTTCGTGCGCGATTGGATAGCCGAAATAGGCCAATATCCCGTCGCCCCGGAACTCGGCGAGGAAGCCGTCATACGTTCGCGTGATACGGGCGCAGGCGGCGTGGTAGGCATCGATCACAGCGCGCATGTCCTCCGGATCGAGTCGGGCCGACAGCGCAGTCGAGCCCACCAGATCACAGATCATCACGGTCAGGTGACGGCGCTCGGCGGGGTCCTGCCGATTCGGTCCGGTCACGGCTTGCGGCGTCACCCCGCTGAGCTCTGCGATCGCGCGCAGCATCTTTTTGCGGTGCCCCAGCGGGATGCCGATTTTTTCGAGATCCTGATTCGTCAGATCGCGCAGGACGCTCGCATCGATGCGGTTTTCCGCGAAGCGCTGGGCGTACTCGCCCAGGCCGATCGATGTGAGCCACTCTGCGATGTCCTTCATGCAAGCCCTGACAGCACACCTGGTGCGCGCGCTAATATATTAGCACGAAGGCGGTTCGAGCGGCGGGGCAAACATGCGGTTCGTCGAGATCAAAACGCCCAAGCCGGCATTTGCGAGAATTGGAAATAGCCGGCGTCGCGCCAATGGATGCGGACCTTGGCGATCGTCACCACCGATGAAGCTGGTGGCCACTTCAAGACAGTACGTCGGTGATGCTGGGGTGCGGCTTGCCAGGTCGACCTGATGGGCATGTGGCCGATCGCACGGGTCAACAAGCCCGAGAGCGATAACCCGTCGAGTCTCGAATCGGTCGAGCTGGCAACGGATTCCAGTGGACCCTCTGAGGAACCGATCCGACGCTCAATCGTTCATTTTGCTTGGGAGCGGGGTCATTTGCGGAGGAACCCCGCCATGAGTCTCGTCATGACGCTGGGTGTCGTGTTTGCGGTGTTTTGCTTTGATGCGGCGGTGGGGCAAGAAGGCTATTTGGGTCACGATCATGAAAAGTGGCACCACGGCTTTTATCAAACCCTCGAACGCCCCGATACCAAAAGCCCGTGCTGCAATCTTACCGATTGTCGTCCCACCTCAGGAAGACAGGTCGATGGCCACTACGAGGTGAAGGTGAATGGCGCGTGGGTATCCGTACCTGCCGGCAAAATCCTGAAACAGTCAGCCCCCGACCTTGGATTTCACGTCTGTTCTCCTTTCAAATTCGATGGGCAACCCGATCACCTGTCCTTTCCGAAAATTGCATCCGGGCTGGATTCGCGTGGTGAGGCAGAATCATCGCATGATTGGGGGGCGATGCTTGCAATCCTGCACTCACTTGGAATGTTCTTCGTCGACTTGTTCAAGTCACCGTGCCGGCTTGAAGCCGAGAATCTGTTTCTCCGTCATCAACTCAGTATCGCCTTGAGGCGTACGCGACCTCATGTCCGACTGCGCGGCAGTGACCGGGCGCTGCTGGTATGGATGACCCAGCTCTGGCCAGGTCTGCTCGGTGCGGCCCGCGTTGTTCAACCGGACACCATCCTTAGGTGGCACCGCGCGGGCTTCAAGGCGTTCTGGCGCTGGAAATCCCGCAATAGGGCAGGGCGGCCGAGGATCGATCGGGGCCTGCGTGACCTTATCCGACGGATGAGCAAGGAAAATCCAAAGTGGGGTGCGTCCCGCATCCATGGTGAACTCCTGATGCTTGGTTTTGAGGTCGCCCAGTCCACAGTCTCGAAATACATGGTGCAGGATGGGCCGCCGTCGCAGAGCTGGAAGACATTCCTGCGAAACCACGCGCAGGCGATCGCCGCCATTGATCTATGTGTGGTTCCGACCCTGACCTTTGAGCGACTGTTCGCGTTTTTGGTGCTGGGCCACGGCCGGCGGCAACTGCTCTGGTTTGAGGTGACGCGACATCCAACGGCGGAGTGGTTGGCCCGACAGATCACCGAGGCCTTCCCGTGGACATCGGCACCTGCCTACCTGGTGCGCGACAATGACCGTGCCTACGGAGATGTCTTCAGGTCGCGGGTGAGGGCCATGGGCATCCGAGACCGACCGATCTCGCCTGGATCGCCATGGCAAAATGCGTATGTGGAACGCCTGATCGGCACCGTGCGCCGCGAGTGCCTGGACCGGATGCTGGTCTTTGGTGCGGCGCACCTGCGGCAAATTCTTTCTGCTTATGCAGCGTACTACAATGAGGTCCGCACGCACTTGGCATTGGGCAAGGATGCGCCCCTGGGTCGGGCGGTCCAGCGGTCCGGTGCCATTGTTGCCATCCCGATCCTGTCCATGGCGAATTCGTAATTACGCTGCGATTGGCATCTGGAACAGACCGCGGCAATGGTACCGCCAAGCGTAATGATCAAGGACGGCATGGACGGGCGGCGGTTCTCCGGATCTTTCTCCTGGAGTGCTGCCACCGAGCGACTGGTGAACGCGATTCCCGTTGTAATAAATTCTGAACCCTTCAAGCTTTCGCCCCAGGTCGACTGCGTTCCAGATTAGCACGTGATCAAGAAACTCTCGTCGAACCGTCCCGATTAGCCGTTCCACGAACGGATGGGACACGGGTACGTACGGGATCGACTTGATCTCTTCGACCTCGAGTATGCGCAAGTTGGGGAGCCAACGGTGAGAACGAAATAGCGGGTCGTG
>Ga0099791_10000983_pt1 | contig 11020 bp, 10 predicted proteins | sample Rivendell_Oct201_7_FD_77318 | JGI IMG/M metagenome (GOLD analysis project Ga0099791, IMG submission 77318) | Vadose zone soil and rhizosphere microbial communities from the Eel River Critical Zone Observatory, Northern California to study diel... | ecosystem: Environmental > Terrestrial > Soil... | reverse complement strand
TTCCGACAGATCGACCGAGGCTCCGCCACCCGCACCATCACCGCTGCGAACCGCATGCGTGGCAGCGGATACGCCTTGGTTGACAGTCTGCGCGCGTTTCATGCGGCGCGCCCAAGCCGGAGGCGCGTCAGTCGTTGCTGAGCTATTGGCGAGGCCCGCGGCCATCCGGCGCAAAGGGCTGGCAGCGGCAGAGCCACCTGCCTTCGCGACACCGCTGATTCCTCCGGATCGATAGGCGCTTGCCGTTCCGCTGGCGATAGTAGCGGCGCCGCGGGCGGTACCCATGATCGCACCGCCGGCTAGTCCCACGCCGCCGGCTGCGATACCTGCGCCGGCCACAACGGCGCCGCCCGCGGCCAAGCCTGTGCCGACAGCGGCGCCGGCACCGAGCTGTGGGCCGCCCGATACGATGCCATTGGCAATGCCGGGGCCGAAGATGCCCAGGCCGAGAAGGGAAAGTGCCCCCAACACGAGCGCCATGGCGTTGTCGATGGTCGGCTGGTTGCCAAGCCTGCTGTGAACTGAGCAAACAGCGTCGAGCCAATTCCGACGATGACGGCCAGCACCAGGACCTTGACGCCGGATGAGATCACGTTGCCCAGCACGCGCTCAGCGGCGAAGGCCGTCTTGCCGAACAGGCCGAACGGAATCAGCACGAAACCAGCCAGCGTCGTCAGCTTGAACTCGATCAGCGTGATGAAGAGCTGGATGGCCAGAATAAAGAACGCGAGCAGCACAACGATCCAGGCGAACAGCAGAACCGTGATCTGGATGAAGTTCTCGAAGAAGCTGACATAACCCATAAGCCCCGAGATCGAATCGAGGATCGGTCGCCCGGCATCGAGCCCGACTTGGGCGATCTTTCCGGGCCTGAGGAAATCAGCCGAGGAAAGCCCGGTGCCGGAGGCTTTGAGGCCCAAGCCAGCAAAGCTCTCGAAGATAGCGCGCGCGAGCGTATTCCAGTTGCTGATCAGGAAAGCGAAGACGCCGACAAACAGGGTCTTTCTCACGAGGCGGGCCAGGATGTCTTCGTCTGCACCCCAGGCCCAGAACAAGCCGGCCAGCGTGACATCGATTGCCGCGAGTGTCGTCGCGAGATATCCGACATCGCCTCCGAGCAGCCCGAATCCGGAATCGATGTAGCGGGTAAATGTCTCCAGGAATTGGTCGATAATGCCGGTGCCGCCCATTGCTTAATCCTTTTCTGGCTGCGGAATTGAACTGTGACCAGGCGGCCCGAGCCTTGGCTCGCTGTCGTTATCTGGAGGGACGAACAATGGCGAGCCACGGGGAGAACCGACGCGTTCTGATGACGGCGCGGATGTCTGTCCTAGGAATTGGCGGCGCTTCTCAGCCCAAACCTTTCGGCAGTCGACGAGAGCCTCCTTCTGTTCAGAGGTCACCGAGCGGCATTGCTCGAGCTTTGCCGCCTGTGGATCGGCGGCTTGATCCATTGAGGTGACGGACGGAGCTTGGTTGTCATCGCCGCGCAGATGAATGGTGCAGGCGGCAATTGCCAGGACGATCAGCACCACCGCCGCAATCGTCGGAAGACGGTCAAGTGTTTTCGTGTTCATCAGTGAAACATCTGCACGGTTGTGGTTTGATAGCCTTGGCCTGGCGTCAGGAACCGACGGAGTTGCTCCCTGCTCTGGTCCAGCGCCGCGGCATGCTGGGCCGACTCCAGGTTCTGCGCGCGGCCGTGGGCGGCAACGACGGCCGTGAGATCTGCGAGTTGCTGGGCTTGTAGCGCCAGAAGCTGATTGCCGGCCTGGCTCGCCTGCAGCGCGCCGGTCGCGCCCTGGCTCGAGGTGACCAGCGCGGACATCTGAGTGTGGCTGGTATTGATATTGCCCACGACCGTGGCCTGCGTTCGCATCGCATCCTGCAGCCCGGCCATCGCGTTCTGCCAGCGGGTTTGCGCGTTGGCGATTAACGCTTGGTCCGAAAGATTGGATGATGCAGGTGCGTAGGTCGTCGAAAACGCGCGGTCGATCTGCTGGATGTCGTAGGCGATGCGTTGGGCCTGTGCGAGCAGCTGCTGCGTACGCAGGATCGACTGCTCCAGTTGCAACAAGGACGAGAACGGCAGCGTTGCCAAATTCTTGGCCTGATTGATCAGCATCTGCGCCTGATTTTGCAGAGACGCGATCTGGTTGTTAATCTGCTGTAGAGCGCGTGCAGCGGTCAGCACGTTCTGCGCATAATTGTTCGGGTCAAAGACGACCAACTGCGCCGCGCCTGGCTTCGGACCTGCGAACACAGCAAACGTCATCGCGCTGATGGCAACGACAAGACGAAGGCAATTCATTTGGATGCCTCCGGTTCAGCGAGATGCGGTAGGAGATCTGTCGCCCAAGCGACGTCGCGGGCTTTCAGCCAGCCGGGCATAAAGTTGGCGCGCCCGCCTTCGGCCAAGACCTGTTCGATCAATGCCTGGTCGGCCTTCGAGGAAGCTGCCGTGAAGGCGAGCGCAACCTCGCCAAGACCGAGTTCGAATAGGCGATTGCCCCGCCGCGATTGGCAGTAGTAGTCCCGCTTTGGCGTGGCCCGGGCCAGAATCTCAATCTGCCGATCATTCAACCCGAAGCGACGATAGACTGCCGTGATTTGCGGCTCGATAGCGCGGTCGTTCGGCAACATGATCCGCGTCGGGCAACTTTCGATGATCGCAGGTGCGATCGCGGAGCCGTCGATGTCGGCGAGCGATTGTGTGGCAAAAATAACGGAGGCGTTCTTCTTGCGCAGGGTCTTCAGCCATTCGCGCAGGCGCCCGGCAAAGTCAGCGTCGTCCAGCGCCAGCCAGCCCTCATCGATGATGAGAAGGGTCGGTCTGCCATCGAAGCGGCCCTCGATCCGATGAAACAGATAGGCGAGTACGGCCGGCGCAACGCTGGTGCCGATTAACCCGTCGGTCTCAAACACCTGGACGGATGTATCGCCTAGGCGCTCGGCCTCAGCGTCGAGCAAGCGATCGTAAGCACCGCCAAGGCAATAAGGCTGCAGCGCCCGCTTCAGGACATTGGACTGAAGCAGAACGGAGAGGCCTGTTAAGGTACGTTCCTCGACGGGTGCCGACGCGAGCGACGTCAACGCCGACCAGATATGCTCCTTGGCCTCGGGCGTCATCTCGATGCGCTCGCGGCTCAAAATCGAGGCTATCCAGTCGGCGGCCCAAGCCCTTTCGGCGACATCATCGATTCCGGCTAGTGGCTGAAGGCAGACGAATTCCGATGATTCCCCGGCGACTGCTCCACCGAGATCATGCCAATCGCCACCCATGGCAATTGCGGCCGCGCGGATCGATCCGCCAAAATCGAAGGCAAAGATTTGTGATTCGGGATATCGGCGAAATTGCAATGCCATCAGCGCAAGCAAGACGGATTTGCCTGCACCGGTCGGCCCAACCACTAAGGTGTGGCCGACGTCGCCGACGTGCAGCGAGAAACGAAATGGTGTCGACCCTTCCGTTTTGGCCAGAAAGAGGGGCGGCGCCTTGAAATGATGGTCCCTCGCCTCCCCGGCCCATACGGCGGACAACGGGATCATATGCGCCAGGTTCAACGTCGAGAGCGGAGGCTGCCGGACATTGGCGTAGACGTGGCCGGGCAAACCGCCAAGCCAGGCCTCGACCGCATTCACCGTCTCGATCATGCAGGTAAAGTCGCGGCCCTGGATCACCTTTTCGACGAGGCGAAGCTTTTCGTCTGCGGTCGCGGCGTCATCGTCCCAGACCGTGATGGTCACCGTGACGAAGGCTTCTCCGATCTCGTGCGAACCCAGTTCCTGGAGCGCCGCGTCTGCATCCATAGCCTTGTTGTGAGCATCAGTGTCAAGAAGAGCCGAAGCTTCGTTGGTCATGACCTCCTTCAGGATCGCGCCCAACGATTTCCTTTTGGCGAACCATTGCCGCCTGATGCGGGTCAGGAGTTTTGTTGCGTCGATCTTGTCGAGCATGATCGCCCGGGTTGTCCAGCGATAGGCGAAGGCGAGACGATTGAGGTCATCGAGGATTCCGGGCGTGGTTGCAGTCGGAAAACCGACGATGGTCAGGACCCGCAGATGAGATGAACCAAGCATCGGCTCGAGGCCACCGGTCAGCGGCTGATCAGCGAGCAGCGCATCGAGATACATAGGAATCTCGGGCACCCTGACGCGATGGCGCTTGGTCGAGACCGTCGAGTGTAGGTAGGTCAGGGTCTCCTGGTCATCAAGCCAGGCGCATTCCGGCATGAACCCCTCGACGAGCTGAAGCACGCGATTGGTCCGATCGACAAAGCCGCGAAGGACTTCACGTGCATCGGAATCGACAGTGCGGTTGCTGCCTTCGTAAAGCAGCCGTTCGGCTTTCGCGGTGCCCTCCGCCGGCGGTAGATAGAGAAATGTCAGGAAGTAGCTCGATTCGTAGTGCGCGCCGGCTTCCTCGAACTGTGCTCGTCGCTCGGCGTCGACGAGACCTGATGCCGCGTCCGGAAAGGTGTCTGGTGGATATGCTCCCGCATAATGGCGCTGGGCTTCGACAAGGACTGCCCAACCGGATTCGAGACGCCGGAGCGCATTGTTCAAACGACCGGCAATGGCCACAAGCTCGGCCGGCACGGCGCTATCGAGGTCGGGTCCCCGAAACCGTGCAGTCCTTTGGAACGACCCATCCTTGTTGAGGACGATGCCCTCGTCGACGAGCGCACACCACGGCAAGAAATCAGCCAAACGGGTGTTCGAGCGGCGATATTCTGCAAGATTCATCATTTGTGAACTCACATGTTGAGATGACCGGGGATACGAAGGTGTCGTCGAACGACTTCGACGAAGTCAGGGTCGCGCTTGGCGGCCCAGACGGCAGCCATGTGGCCGACGAACCAGAGCAGGAGGCCCGCGATCCAAAGCCGCAGACCAATGCCGAGCGCGGCGGCCAATGTGCCGTTGATGATGGCGATCGACCGCGGAGCACCGCCCATCAGGATCGGTTCTGTCAGCGCACGATGGACCGGTGTCACGAAGCCTGGGATCTCGCCGCTCATCAGATCACCACGCCGCCGCCGAATGAGAAAAAGGACAGGAAGAAGCTCGAAGCGGCGAATGCGATCGACAAACCGAACACGATCTGGATCAGCCTGCGGAAGCCACCCGACGTATCGCCGAAGGCGAGCGAGAGGCCTGTGACAATGATGATGATGACCGCGATGATCTTTGCGACCGGACCTTCGACCGACTGCAAGATCTGGTTGAGCGGCTGTTCCCACGGCATGTTGGAGCCGGCAGCCGATGCTGAAGTGGCGGTAAGGCAGCTGATTCCGAACGTGGCTACCGCCACAGCGCCTCGCTTGCCGAGGTGAATAGACTTCATGTTTCGTCCCCTATGGCTGAAAGAATGTAGTCGCCTGAAGCCCCTAACCCCTCGACGCCGGCGAGTTCGGCAAGCCGGCGTTCGTTGCCGCGGCCGGAAAGCACAGCGATGACGTTGATGGTTTCGGCGATCAGGGCGCGCGGCACGGTGACGACCGCTTCCTGGATGAGCTGTTCGAGCCGGCGCAACGCACCGAGCGCGCTGCTAGCGTGGATCGTTCCAATGCCGCCGGGATGACCCGTGCCCCACGCCTTGAGCAGATCGAGCGCTTCCGCCCCGCGCACTTCTCCGATCGGAATGCGATCCGGCCGCAGACGAAGAGATGAACGCACCAAATCCGATAGCGATACCACGCCATCCTTGGTGCGCAGCGCCACAAGATTTGGCGCCTGGCACTGAAGCTCCCTTGTGTCCTCGATGAGCACAACCCGATCCGAGGTCTTTGCGACTTCCGCAAGAAGCGCATTGGTCAGCGTTGTCTTGCCGCTAGATGTGCCACCCGCGACGAGGATGTTCCGGCGGCCTGCGACCGCGCTTCGCAAAGCGTTGGCCCGGTGCGAGCTCATGATCCCCGCCGCCACATAATCGCTAAGCGTGAACACAGCGACCGCTGGCTTGCGGATTGCGAAAGTTGGCGCAGCCACTACCGGCGGCAGCAGCCCCTCGAAGCGCTCTCCTGTTTCGGGTAACTCTGCCGATACGCGCGGGGCCCCGGCGTGAACTTCTGCACCGACATGGTGGGCGACCAATCGAACGATCCGTTCGCCATCCGAAGCGGACACCGTTTCGCCGGTGTCCATCAGGCCGCTGGACAACCGGTCGGCCCAGAGCCGGCCATCGGGGTTGAGCATCACCTCAACGATTGTCGGATCGTCTAGAAGACGCGCTATTGCCGGACCGAGAGCCGTACGCAGCATGCGCGCGCCGCGCGAGGTCGCCTCCGACTGATTGGAAAGGTTTGCCACCCTGGTCCCCTACGAATGAGGCCGTCCCGAGCGGCCTCAGATGGGGATGAATAGAAAAGGCAGTAAATGGCTCAACGCAACAAAAGGACTATCGGACTCGTAGCCTGGCGTAGAAAAAGAAACATTAGCTGATGTTTCTATTCTTTCGCTCTATTTCGTGGACGCACAGGGCAATGCTGAAATGACGAAAGGTCTATCGGTGCGTAAAGTCGAGACGTTGATCGGCCTGTTACGTCGCGTCCTCGCAATCGTTGAGGTGGATGGAATCCGCGTCGACACCTGTGAAAATCAAGCAGGTCGCCACATTGATTGAACCTCATGCGCACCGCTCGCAGTCGCAACGCTGTGTGTGGTCTGCTCAAGCCGACTGGCGGCCGGGATCCGAACCACATACATGTGGGGGCGACCGACAGCGATTGGTGTGACTTGACGAGCCGCACCGCGTGTCCTGCTGACATTGTTGCGTGGGGGTATCAATGGATAGTGAGTTTTTCAGGCAACGGGCGGTGCTTGCCCGCAGTCTGACCGAGAATGCCGATCCGTTCACCAAAAAGCGTCTTCTCGATCTCGCCGAGAGGTACGATGCCAGGGCGGGCGGCCCCGGACCTTCGCGAGCTTCGCGCGGTATCGGGCAGCCCACGCCTCTTGCAAGCGGGTGGCCCTTATCGACCGCGGCCGGCGAGGCATGAAGAAGTCAAAGCCTGACGCCGCGGCGATCGAGGTGGAATGCGACGCCTGTGGCGGAACGGGACATCCTCCCGTGAAGGAGATATCCCGTGGACGGCGGATTTATTCCGCACCCTGCAAGGCCTGCGGCGGCAAAGGCCGGCTTAGCAAATCATAGCGGGTCCGAATTGCGGGTGGTCGTTGGCTTCGGTTGACATCGGAACCTTCGTCTAGTTGCGAGACCCCGATCTCACCAATCCAACCCTTGGGAGCCTTCGAGGACAGATCCTTCGGCTGGCACGAGCACCAATTCCAGCTGGCTAGCCGCACCGGCGTCCGGATGCGCAAATGCGGCGGAGAGTTGCTTACTAAGGCCACGGAGCCAAGGCACCGCGAACCAGATCAGGGCGATAGCCTGGACCGCGATGCTGAGACCAAACGCGGTCTGATAGGCAACTACAGGATAGTGTCCGCCCTCAGTCGACCAGTGCCCAACGATCAGCCCAATTCCGTATTGAACCACGAATGCCCAGCCGAAATGTGCGAGGTTCAGTGCACCATTGGCGCGTGCAGCGATTTCGACGGGAAAGTAACCCGCTATGATTGCATAGCTCAGCACGGTGCCAGCACCGACAACCGATACGAGGGACCAGGGCAGGATGGATGGCAGTGGTACGCGCAATACCAGTGCGAATTCGGCCAGCATGAATAGCCCGCCGAATACTGCCAATAGAACTTCGGTCGTGATACCGCGTTTGCGCAGCCGCTCCGCCATCGTTCCCAGCAACAGCGCGCCGAGACTGATTCCCAGAGCCATCATGAAGAGCTGGTTGACCACGGCTTGATGGTCAAAGCCTTCGACATCAGACAGCCACGAGGCAGCCCATAAAGACTGCATTGCCCAGGATGACCCTATACACGTTGCCGAGAGTGGGGCAATTCTCAGGAATCGCGGATCCGAAAAGATGGAGCGCAACGTAAGCGGCTTACCCGAGCTTGCGGAGCTCTTGGGAACCTCACCGCGTTCGGGCACGACAAAGTAAATTAATCCGGCTGTCACGACCGTCATGATGGTCAGAAGTCCGAACAGGTCCCGCCAGCCGATCAAATTCAGCAGCCAATCGGTCGGCATCGTTGCCGTGACGGCTCCAAGTGACCCCAACATGATCATGCCGCCGTTGACGAACGCGATTCGATCTTTTGGAAACCAGGTTACGATTGCTTTAAGTCCCGCCATCAAGGCGGCGGCAACTCCTAGCCCGATCATGGCGCGGCCGATGAGAAGCTCAGCAAAACTATCGGCATTGCCGAACAGGCTCGCACCCCCGACTGCAATCACCAGCAATATGCTTTGGACTCGCCTCGGACCGTAACGATCCAGAAGCACGCCGATGGGAATCTGGGCACCGGCAAAGACAAGGAAATAAATCGAGGCGAGCAAACCCGTTTCAACTGCACCGAGCCCGAAATCGGACGCCAGTGCCGGCGAGATAGAGGCATTGATCGTGCGAAAGAGGAAGGAAAGAAAGTAGCCCGCAGCGAAAGGCAAGAAAACCGAGAAGATCAAGCGCCAGTTGGAGAGTGAAGGCTCTCTTGAGACCTCCGCTTCCTCCCTCGGCCTTGTGCTCCTCTTGGGCGAGGTCGAACTTCGATCCCTTTCAGTATTTCGAGAACCATCATGCGGGTCAGCAGAAGGGATCGGAAGGAGCTGAGCGCGCGAATTGCGATCCGCTGCCCCGGCGCTTGGTCGCGAGGCCTGGGCGATTTCAATATCTTCAGAAGCAGCGTTGCGCCTGTTCTCCTGCACCCCCGAATCGCGCGGGGCTTGCTCGCTCATTGCCTCCCCCCTTGGCTCGTCGCCTTTGGAATTGAGACGGTCGATCGTCTCCTGCATGAGAGGCCGACACTGCCGAACGCGACGATCGACCTGTTCCGCCAGAACATTGAAACGCTCGTCACCAAGCAGAATCGCGTCGTGCTGGCGCTCTTGCGGGACCGGAGGCGTCACGGCCAACTGGTATCGTGCGTGTAGCGCGACCGTCTCGGCCATCATGCGCATGCCGTGTTCAAGACGGTCGAACCTGGCGTGCATTTGGTCGAACCGCTCGTGCACCAAGGCTTCGACTGAAGGCGCGGGTTTCAGAAAATGCTCAAGAGCGGCTTCCACGAACATGCTCTTGCCGACGCCAGGTCGGTCTGTTGCGACGTCAAGTCGCCCGCAGACCCCTTCACTCAAGCGAACCGTGATTTTGCGACGCGCCGAGGTCTTGCGCTTACGCGGTGGAACGCCGACGTGCGCGGCAGGCACATCCTGATCAGACAACTGCTGCATTTTCTGACATTTTCCCCAAGACCTCACGATCGATACCGCCGCTTCGCGATACGATTGATGAGGTGACCCAAACGGACGGGAATTACAGAGAGGACACGCCGTCGATGGGTTCAATAGATCAGAACCTGCGATCATGCGCTGGCGTAGAAAAAGAAAGGAGATGCGGAATCCCGCTGACTGCAAGCGAGCGTTAGAGCAACGGCCAACTTTGGTTGATAGCTGGATCGGCGAACGAGCTGCTAAGCGGTGCCGAAATCAAGCATATTGGGCGTGCAATCGTGTATGGGAAACGAGGCGTTGGGACCGCCGGCTTGGAGACGAGTTGACGTCATCTCAAGGAGAGCCGGTCTGATCCTTGACTTGTGCCGCTTTTCCGACGCCAGGCGATTCGATGCTGACTTCCTTAAGGATCGTCGATCCGCTGGAGAGGCGCCGGCCCAGCGCTTCGACAAAGCGATCGTAGCGCTCGGCGCCTTTGGCACGGGCTGCGGGGCTTGACTGCTCCGGCAGCGCTGGCGTCGACGTCAGCCAGAAGCGGATGAACAGACCGATCGTCTCGAGTGTGATCCCGTCGTTACGTTCGAGCCGCTCGAGCACGCGCACGATACGGTCCAGCCGTTTCGCTATCGCGGCCTCCCGCCGGTCGGAATCGTCAGGTGAGAGAAACGACGCGATGGCGGCCTCGGCAACCAGCGACTTCGGCTTGTCTTGACGCTTGGCGTAGGCCTCGAGGCTCGCGAATATTTCCTGATCGAGGTAAATGCTGAGCTGGGTCTTTTTCATCTGGTTAGTTCAAAGGCCCATCTTGTCGTCGGGATCGAGGCTGACTGCGCGCGCCAGGCCCTGCATCGATCGGTTCAGGGCCGCCGCTTGCCAGGTGTCGGCGTCGCCTTCGTCAGGTGCAGCGTCAAATTCGCTATCGGCCAGTGGCGACGAGAGAACGACTTCCTCTTGTTGCGGCAGCTCCGGTTCGCGGCGAAGACCGCCATTCTGATCGCGTGCTTTTTTCTTGAGAGCCGCAAGCAGCTTGACCGACGGAGCAATTGCGCTACGTCCTGACCACTCGTCCGATCGCGCGATCCTGGCGATCGGCACGGCGTGTGATGGTTTCAAAATTCGAGTCTGGAACTGCGGATCCTCGTAGTACCGGACCTTGCGGGCACGCACCGGCCGCATGCCAGAGATCATTACGATCGCCTCATTCGGGGAAAGTTGCATGACTTCCCCTGGCGTCAGCAATGGACGCGACGTCTCTTGACGACTCACCATCAAATGGCCCAGCCACGGCGAGAGGCGATGCCCGGCATAGTTCTTCATCGCGCGCATCTCGGTTGCGGTCCCAAGCGCGTCTGACACGCGCTTGGCGGTGCGCTCGTCGTTGGTGGAGAACGCGATACGAATATGGCAATTGTCGAGGATCGCGTGGTTCGGCCCATAAGCACGTTCGAGCTGGTTCAAGCTTTGCGTGATCAAAAAGCTTCGGATGCCGTACCCGGCCATGAATGCGAGCTGGCTTTCGAAGAAATCGAGCCGGCCGAGTGCCGCAAACTCATCGAGCATCAACAAGAGTTTCTGGCGCCGCTGGCCAGTATCCAGGCTCTCGGTGAGACGCCGTCCGATCTGATTGAGGACGAGACGCATCAGCGGTTTCGTGCGGGCGATGTCTGAAGGCGGTATCACCAAGTACAGGGATATAGGTCGATTCTCGTC
>Ga0099791_10000982_pt1 | contig 11022 bp, 7 predicted proteins | sample Rivendell_Oct201_7_FD_77318 | JGI IMG/M metagenome (GOLD analysis project Ga0099791, IMG submission 77318) | Vadose zone soil and rhizosphere microbial communities from the Eel River Critical Zone Observatory, Northern California to study diel... | ecosystem: Environmental > Terrestrial > Soil >... | reverse complement strand
GTCATGATCCGGCTTCATTTGCGATCCTCTGGAAGGAGAATCGATCCATGCGTAGCCTGAAATTGCTGCTGCTGGCTTTGATCTGCGCCGCTTCAGCGCGCGCCGAGGTCGACAAGAAGGCCGAGCGCAACTGGAAGGGCAAGTGCGCCTCGTGCCACGGCGCCGACGGCAAGGGGCAAACCGATCAGGGCAAGAAGATGCACGTCGAGGACATGACGGCGGCGGCGTGGCAGAAGGGCAAGACCGATGCCCAGGTCAAGAAGGCCATCGAAGACGGCGCGAAGAAGGGCGACGCCGTGATGGAAGGTTTCAAGGACAAGCTCGACGCGGCGCAGATTGACGGGCTGGTCGCCTACGTGCGTACGCTGAAGTGACGCAGTCGCGGCCAGCGCGGGCTCGCCCCGGCGCTGGCCGCACCAATCGGAATGGAATCCTGCGAAAGGGCGTGCCGCTTGCGCTTCACGTCACTGCTTCCGCGCCTCTGGGCGAACTGGATCACGCTGCTCGGCTCGATCATCACCACCGTCTCGGGCTTCGCCATTCTCCTGCTGCTGGCGATCGGGCTCGCCTCGTCGAAGGAGAACCCGTACCAGAGCCTGCTCGTCGTCGTCGCGCTGCCGGTCTTGTTCGCGATCGGCCTGTTGCTGATTCCTCTGGGACTCCATGTCGACCGTCGCCGCCCCCGCGAAGGCCCCAAGGACGCGCTGCAGGCGGCGTTCGATGCGGCCTTCGCCGATCGCTCCGCGCGGAGGCGGATCATCTTCGTCGCTGTCGCCACGCTCGCCAACGTCGGGCTCTTCGCGTTCGTCGGCCAGAAGGCGGTCGAGCACATGGACTCGCCGGGTTTCTGCGGCACGGCCTGCCATCAGCCGATGCAGCCGGAATGGGAGGCCTTCAGCCGCTCGCCGCACTCGAACGTCGCCTGCGTCGAGTGCCACATCGGCCCCGGCGCCGCCGCCGTGATCAAGGCCAAGTGGAACGGCGTGCACCAACTCCTCGGGGTCTTGACCTCGAGCTACGACCGGCCGGTGGTCGCGCGGGTCGAAGATCTCCCCCCTGCGCACAGGACTTGCGAAGGGTGCCACTCGCCACAGCGGTTCAGGGCCGATCGCGTCAAGCTCTTTGCGCACTACGATCTGGACAAGGAGAACACGCCGAGGTTCAACGCGATGCTCCTGCGCATCGGTGGCTTCAACCGGCGGAGGGAGAAATACGAGGGGATCCACTGGCACGCGAACCCCGACAACCAGGTGAGGTTCGAATATCTCGACCCGGAGCGCGGCAAGGTCGGAAAGATCACGCTGGTCGCCAAAGGCCGGGTCGTCGCCGAGTATCTGCCCCCGGGTGCGCCGGAAAAGCCGCTCGGCGTGCGCATCATGGACTGCATCGATTGCCACAACCGGCCGACGCACATCTTCGACGGCACGGCCAAGAACGCGGTCGACCGGGCGCTCTTCATCGCCGCGCTCGACGCGAAGATGCCGTTCATCGCGGAGGTTTCGGTCGGGCTCCTCACCCAGGCCACCGTCCCGCGCGAGCAGGCCGAGGGGCACTTCAAGACCGCGCTTGCCGCCGCCTACCAGAAGGAACATCCAGAGGTGAAGCCGGACCCCGCGGCGCTGGACAAGGCGGCGAAGACGCTCGCCATCATCTATCTGCGGAACGTCTATCCGGCCATGAACCTGACCTGGAACCGGTACCGCTCGAACATCGGCCACAAGGTGGAAGGGGTCGCGAACGCGGGCTGCTTCCGCTGCCACGACAGCCAGCACGAGGCGACGCTCGCCGACGGCAAGAAGAAGAAGCTAGGCCAGGATTGCGACAGCTGCCACACGGGCCTGGCCTTCGACGAGAACCCGGCCAAGTTCGACGACACGCTGTCGGCGATGATGCCGGCCGAGAACTGACCCGCGCACGAGTCGAGTAGGTACATCGGCCCATTATCCCGCGGTCGCGGCGCGGCTACGCTTCCGAGCTCTCGGACGCGGAAGGAGACTCGAATGGCCGTCACCCGGAGGGAGTTGTTCAAGGTCATCGCGACCGGCGGCGCGGGCGTCACTCTGGACACCCTGATCGCACCGCAGCCCTCGCGCGCGGCGGAGATGAAGCTCGCCGGCGCGAAGGAATTCACCACGGTCTGCAACTTCTGCTCGTGCGGCTGCGCGATGGTCGGTCACGTCATCGAGGGGAAGCTCGTCAACCTGGAGGGCGACCCGGATGGCGTGGTGAACGAGGGATCGCTCTGCGTCAAGGGCGTCGCGGCATTCGCGACGCACGACTCGAAGCAGCGCCTGACCACCCCGAAGTACCGCGCCCCCGGGTCGGACCGCTGGGTCGAGATCGGCTGGGACGAGGCGCTCGACAAGATCGCCAAGAAGCTCAAGGCGACGCGCGACGCCACCTGGGTCGCGACCGAGAAAGACGGCGACAGCGAGTTCCCCGTCAACCGGACCGACGCCATCGCTCTCTTGGGCGGCGCGCAGAACACCAACGAGGAGGCCTACCTCTGGAACAAGCTGGGGCGGATCCTCGGCACCAACTTCGTGGAGCACCAAGCGCGGCTTTGACACAGCCCCACGGTCCCCAGTCTGGGGGCCTCCTTCGGCCGCGGCGCGATGACGAACCACTGGGCCGATCTCGAGAATGCCAAGGTGTTCCTCATCGAGGGCTCGAACGCGGCCGAGAACCACCCGATGGCGATGAAGTGGATCCGCAAGGCCCAGGAGAAGGGCGCAAAGATCATCCACGTGGATCCGCGCTACAACCGCACCTCCAACATCGCCGACGTGTACGCGCGCATCCGGCCCGGCGCGGACATCGCCTTCCTCGGCGCGATCATCCGGTTGGTGATCGAGAACGGCTGGTACGACGCCGAGTACGTGAAGCTCCACACCAACGCGCTCTTCCTCGCGCGGGACGACTTCGGCATCGAGAACGGCCTGTTCAGCGGATACGACCGCGAGAAGCACAAATACGACTCCGCCTCCTGGGGCTACCAGCTCGGCAAGGACCAGAAGCCGCAGAAGGCGAAGTCCCTCGACGATCCCCAGTGCGTGTTCCAGAAGCTGCGGCAACACTTTGCGCGCTACACGCCGCAGGTCGCGGAGCAGATCTCGGGCGTGCCGGCGAAGCAGATCGAGGAGATCGCCGAGCTGTTCGCGAAGAACCGGCCCGGCACCATCCTCTACGCCCTGGGCATGACCCAGCACACGGTCGGCGTCCAGAACATCCGCTGCGACTGCATCCTCCAGCTGCTGCTCGGCAACATCGGGAAGATCGGCGGCGGCGTGAACGCGCTGCGCGGAGAGCCCAACGTGCAGGGCGCCTGCGACATGTCGGTGCTGAACAACTACTGGTTCGGCTACAACGATGCCCCGTTCCACAACCAGCCGACGCTCGCGGCGTGGACGAAGAGCAACGGCACCTTCAACCGGAAAATGGTGGTGAACGGGCTCAAGGCCTGGTTCGGCGAGAACGCCTCGCCCGAGAACGAGTTCGGCTACGGCTGGCTCCCGAGACGGAGCGCGAAGAAGGACTACAGCACCCTCGGGCTGATCGACGACGCGTACGCCGGGAACCTCAAGCTCCTCTGGGTGCTCGGGCAGAACCCGATCGTCACCAACCCGAACCTCAATTACGTCCGCGACGCCTTCGCCAGGCTCGAGATGCTGGTGGTGCAGGAGCTTTGGGAGACGGAGACCGCGGCTTTCTGGCAGGCGCCCGGCGTGGATGCGAAGGCGATCCAGACGGAGGTGCTGCTGCTCCCGGCCGCGTACTTCATGGAGAAGGAGGGCAGCATCTCCAACTCCGGCGGGCTGGTGCAATGGCGCTACGCCGGAGTTGCGCCGCCGGGCCAGGCGCGGCCCGACCTCGAGGTGATCGACGAGGCGTTCCGCAGGGTGCGCGATCTGTACAAGGGGTCCAGCGACCCGCGGGATGCGGCCATCCTGAAGGCGAACTGGAGCTACCAGAAAGCCACGCTCGCCGAGGACGTGCTCAAGGAAATCAGCGGGCGCGCCTGGAAGGACGTGCCCGCGAAGAACCTCAAGGCCGGCGACCTGGTCAAGCGCATCCGCGAGCTCGAGGCCGACGGGTCCACTTCCTCGGGTGCGTGGATCTACGCCGGCTGCTTCGGGGGCGGGAAGAACCTCACCAAGCGCCGCGACCTCAAGGCGGAGCGCCTGCGCGCCGTCGGGATCACGCTCAACTCCACCTATGCGTGGACCTGGCCGGACAACATGAAGATCCTTTACAACCGCGCCTCCTGCGACGCCCAGGGCCAGCCGATGCCCGCCCGCGACGCCAAGGGGAACATCCTCGCGCCGGCGGTGGCCTCCATCCAATGGGACGCCACGCAGAAGAAATGGATCGGCATCGACGTGCCCGACGTGCCCGATCCGACCAAGGGGCCCGATACGCCGGAGGGCCAGCAAGCTTTTCGCATGAGCGCGGAAGGCGTGGGACGGCTGATCGCCGGTCCATATGAGGACCCGGACCCGAAAGAAAAGGGCATGCCGCGCGACGTGGCATACGTTCCCAAGGACGGGCCGCTTCCAGAGTTCTATGAGCCGGTAGAGAGCCCGGTCGCGAACCTGCTGCATCCGACCGCGCAGAACAACCCAGTCCTGAAATATCCGCGGATCAAGGGGAAGCAGCCCATCGGCACGGCGAAGGACTTCCCGTACGTGCTCATGACGTCGTCGCTCGCCGAGCATTGGTGCGCGGGATCGACCACGCGCAACATCCCGTGGCTCAACGAGCTGGCGCCCGAGCCGATGATCGAGATTCCGGTGAAGCTCGGGGAAAAGCTGGGGATCAAGACCGGCGACCGGGCCCGGGTGACCTCGGCCCGTGGCGAGCTGGTGGTGAAGGCAGTGGTGACGCGGCGGATGCAGTCGCTGCGCATCGCGGGCCAGGACGTAACCATCGTCTGGATGCCCTACAACTGGGGCTTCAAGGGGCTATCGACGGGTCCGAGCGTGAACGTGCTCACCATCGACGCCGCCGATCCGGGCGCGGGAACGCAGGAGACCAAGGCTTGCCTGGTGAACGTGCAGCCCGCGGGGCAGGCATCCGCGGAGGAGGCGGTGTCGTCGATCGCGCCCCGCTCGGGAGGACGGCGATGAGCTACGCCAAGCTGATCGACACCACCAAGTGCATCGGGTGCCACGCCTGCCAGGTGAGCTGCAAGGAGTGGAACGGTCTCCCCGGCGTGAATACCCAGCTCCAGCAGAGTTCCATCTTCGGCTCCTTCCAGAACCCGACCACCCTCGACGCCGACACCTACATGCTGATCACGCACCACGAGGTGGACGATCCGAAGGCGCCGGCGGGCTTCCGGGACATCTACACCAAGCGGCAGTGCATGCACTGCGACGAGCCGGCCTGCGTGTCCGCCTGCCCGGTGACGGCGCTCAAGAAGAGCGAGGAAGGCCCCGTCGTCTATCACCCCGAGATCTGCATCGGCTGCCGGTACTGCATGTGGGCCTGTCCCTTCGGAGCGATCTCCGCGCAGTGGGACACGCTCGCGCCGGAGATCAGCAAGTGCACCCTCTGCGTCGATCGGCTCCACCCGGTCGCGCCGGTCGAGCGGAACGGCCAGCCGTTGTCCCTGGCCGACGCGAAGCGTTTCACCAGCGCGCATGCCGTGCCGGCCTGTGTGAAGGCATGCCCGGCGGACGCGCTCGACTTCGGCGAACGCGAGGACATGCTCAAGAAGGCAAAGGACCGCATCAGCTCCGGGCAGGGGAAGTACGTCGATCACATCTACGGCGAGAAGGAAGCCGGCGGCACGGCCACCCTCTATCTCTCCGCCGTCCCCTTCGAGCAGATCGGATTGCCGACGGTCGGTACGCACAGCTACCCGGGGCGCAGCATCGCGGCGCTGAAGGCCGTTCCGGCTGCGGTGATCGCCGTGGGTGCCCTGCTCGGCGGAGCTTTCGCGCTTGGCAAGCGCCGGCTCGCGGTCGCAAAGGCGGAGGCGATTCACCACGTCGATTTCGCTCCGATCGTGAAGAAGCTCTGGACGCCCGCGAACGTCCTGCTCGCCGTGCTGATGGCGTTCGGCGCCGTCTCGTTCGTGGCGCGGTTCGCGCTCGGCCTGGGCGGCTCCACCCACCTCTCGGACACGTACGCGTGGGGCCTCTGGATCCTCTTCGACCTGGTCTGGATCGCAGTCGCGGCCGGCGCGTTCGCCACCGCCGGCATCATCTACGTGTTCCGGCGGAAGGACCTCTACTCGATCGGGCGCAGCGCGGTGCTGATGGGGCTCCTCAGCTACTCCTTCGTCACCGTGACGCTCGTCGCCGACCTGGGCCTGCCCTGGCATTTCTGGCAACTCGGAGCGCAGGCGCCGGAGCACTCGGCGATGTTCGAGGTCTCCTGGTGCGTCGGGCTCTACGTCACCATCCTCGCCCTCGAGTTCATGCCGGTCGCCTTCGAGCGCTGGGGCATGCAGAAGGCGATGGCGCGGTGGAAGACGGCCGCGCCGCTCTGGGTGGTCGCGGCAGTGACGCTGTTCGTGTACCTGATGTCCCGCAACCTGGTCTACGCCGGGCTCGCCTTCGCGGTCTTCGGCGTGCTCGCCTGGGCGTTCCGCCCCAAGCCCGGGGAGGAGCCGGTCCCGATCATGCTGGCGATCGCGGCGGTGACTCTCTCCACCATGCACCAGAGCTCGCTCGGTTCGCTGTTCCTGCTCATGCCGGACAAGCTCGACCGGGCCTGGTGGTCGCCGGTGATGCCGGTCTGGTTCTTCCTCTCGTCCATCGCGGCGGGCATCTCCCTGGTCATCCTGGTCGAGATGTGGATCGCGAAGGGCTGGGGCCGGGCGCTCCGCATGCCGCAGCTCGCGTCCCTGGGCAAGCTCGGGTTCTGGGCGTTGCTGGTGTTCGAGGCGGTGCGCATCGGTGACCTCGTCGTCCGCGGCCAGCTCGGCGCTGCGTTCACGGGTCCCAAGGCGATCCTGTTCGCGGCCGAGATCGTGGTCGGCGGCGTCCTGCCCCTGGCGCTGCTCAGCGCGGCGAAGCTCCGCGAGAACCCGAAAGTGCTGTTCTGGGGCGCGCTGCTGGCCTGCGGCGGCGTGGTCCTCGACCGGGCCAACGTGGTGGTGTTCGCGATGGACCTGAAGGGCCCGATGCCGTTCGCGCCGCAGCCGTACTCCCCGAGCGCATTCGAGTGGGGCGTCTCGATCGGCCTGATCGCCGCGACCATCTTCCTGTTCGGCTGGGCCGCACGAAACCTGCCGCTGCTGCCGAAAGAGGGGCAGGCGCCGCACACTTGAGGGCTATCGCATCTTGTGCCCGTCTCGGAGATGAGCTCATGCCAACCACGACGACGGTTCCGTCCCGCGACCTCGCGCGCATCACGCTGTCCGTCCTGGGAATCGGCTTTCTGATCGCGGGCAGCCTCTGGGTGCTGCGGCCGTTCCTTAGCGCGCTCCTCTGGGCGACAATGGTCGTCGTCTCGACCTGGCCGCTCATGCTCCGGCTGCAGGGGCGCTTCGCCGGCCGCCGGGGCGCGGCCGTGGCGGTGATGACGACGGCGCTGCTCCTCGTCCTGCTCATCCCTCTCTATCTGGCGGTGTCGACGATCCTCGGACAATCCGATCGGATCGTGGAGCTCGCCAAAGAGCTGTCCACGCTGCGGCTGCCGCCACCCCCCGCGTGGTTGAACGGCCTGCCCCTCGTCGGCGAGAGGCTGACGGACCGCTGGCTCGCGCTGGCGGCTCTGGGACAGCAGGAGCTGACCGCGCGCCTGGCGCCGTACCTGAGGACGGCGCTGGCGTGGTTCGCGGCCCAGGCCGGAAGCTTCGGAAGCCTGGTCCTCAACTTCTTGCTCACGGTCGCGATCGCGGCGATCCTCTACGCCAAAGGCGAAGCGGCGGCCGGACAGCTGCGGCGCTTCTTCCGGAGGCTCGCGGGAGCGCGCGGCGACGCGATCGTGGTCCTGTCGGGGAGCGCCATCCGCGCGGTCGCCCTCGGAATCGTCGTCACCGCCGTCGTGCAATCCGCGATCGCGGGGATCGGGTTGGTCGCCGTCGGTGTCCCCTTCGCCGCCATCTTCTGCGCCATCGTCTTCCTGCTCTGCATCGCCCAGCTCGGCCCGCTCTTCGGCATGGTCCCGTGCGTCATCTGGCTGTACGCGACCGGATCGCCGGCGCGCGGGACGGTCCTTGTGGTGGTGACGATCTTCGCCCAGGTCATCGACAACGTCCTGCGGCCGTTGCTCATCAAGAAGGGCGCCGATCTCTCGCTGCTGCTCATCATTCCCGGGGTGATCGGCGGGCTCCTCTGGCTCGGCATCATCGGCCTGTTCGTCGGGCCCGTGATCCTGGCGGTCACCTCTACCCTGCTCGAGAGCTGGATCTCTTCGGGCCCGGGCAACGAGGTGCCCGCGCCCACCGCGGCGGTCACGGCCACTCCGCGCCCGACGATCCTGGACGGGGGAGGCTCGGTCACGCCGTCCAGCTGACGCCGGCGGCTGCGGTCAGGGCTTCTTGTTGACCGCGATCGCCAAAGCGTCGCGACCGACTGAAGGGTTCACATGACCCCCGGGCGCGGATCCATCGGGCCAAGGACCAACGCGAAGGCCGCCCGAGGGCAGGTTGCGCGGACGGAGGGGATTGGGCTTCGGGCCTATGACGCTTGATTCCCTGAAGGAGAGGCGTGCATGTTCGTGACGTGAGCGTGAGCAGCGCGCGCCGCGAGGTCTTGTCGAAAGCGTCCATCGCCATCGGCGGCAGCTTGCTGTTCGTCGCCGGATTCACCGTGGCCACCGCGCGTGGCGTGCTCGATCCCGGCCAGTTCGCCGGCCGGCTGGCGGCGAGCCTCGACGACGAGCGCGTGGCCCGCTACGTGGGCGACCGGCTGACCGACGTGGTGGTCGCGCAGAAGCCGGACCTCATCGCGGTGCGACCGGTCATCCACTCCACCATGACCGCCGTTGTGCAATCGGAGCCCTTCCGCGGCGTGGTTCGCACGGCGGCGCGCTCCACGCACCGGGCCATCCTCGAGCAGGGAGGGCGGCGCGTCCTCCTCTCGCTGCCGGACATCGGGATCCTGCTCCGGAGCGCGCTCCAGCATGCGAGTCCGGCACTCGCCGCCAAGGTGCCGCCCGACCTCGAGGCGCGGCTCGCCTCCGGCGAGACCGAGCGGCGCGCCGCCTCGGCGGTCCGGCTCCTAGGCGTCGCCGAGCAGGTGCGAACCGCGGCGCTGGCCTCGTTCTGGCTCGGGGCCGTGCTGGTCGCCACCGGAATCGCCGTCGCCTCCGACCGGCGCCGCGGGCTCGTGCGCGCCGGGCTTGCCCTCTTCGCGGTCGGCATCGGGTTCGTCGCCGTAACCCCCACAGGCCGCCTCGTCGCCGCCGCCGCGTTCGGCGATCCCGCTCTCCGCGGAGTCGCTCAGGGCGTGTGGCGCGCCTTCTACGGCAACCTGCGTCTGGCTGGTCTGGTGATCGCCGCCGCTGGCCTCTTGCTCGCGGCCATGGGCGGCGCAGTGCTGGAAGCCGCCGACCCGGTACGCCGGGCCCTCGATCTCGTCCGTCGGCTGAGTCAGGTTCCCGCGCGGCCTCCGGCACGGTTTGCCCGCGCTCTGGCCCTCTTTACCGTGGGTGCAGCCATCGTCATCTGGCCGGTCGAGGCCGCGGCGCTGGCTGCGGCGGCCGGAGGGCTTGCGCTCGCCTTTGTCGCCCTTCGCGAGCTTTCGTCCTTGGCTGGCTCGGTGTCTCCCGCGGCAGGGACCGACCGGCCACGCCGCTGGCCTGCGTGGGTGGCCGCCGCGCTGGCCACCAGCGCGGCCGGAGGAGCCTTGACCTGGTTCGCGCGCGGCGGAGGGACCAGGACCGAGCTGGCCGGCCTGCCACAAGCCTGCAATGGCGCGGCTGCGCTGTGCGGCCGGCGCGTCGACCAGGTGGTCTTTCCCGGCGCGCACAACGCAATGTCCAACGCCGAGATCGAAGGATGGATGTTCCCCCACCACGAGCATGCCATCGCCCGCCAGCTCCAGGACGGCGTGCGGGCCCTGCTCATCGACCTCCACTACGGCATCCGCACCGGAGGCCGCGTCAAGACCGATCTCGATCGCGAAGGCGTCTCTCGCGAGGAGATCGAGAAGGCGATCGGACCCGAGGCCACGGCCGCCGCAGTGCGCATCCGGGATCGGCTGGTGGGAGGAACGGAAGGCGATCGCGGGATCTACCTCTGCCACGGTTTCTGCGAGCTCGGCGCCTATGAAGTCGGACCCACGCTGCGGGCGATCCGGGAGTTCCTCGTGCAACACCCCGGCGAGGTGGTGATCGTGATCTTCGAGGACTACGTCACGCCCGCGGACCTGGCGCGCCCGTTCGCGGAGAGCGGGCTGCTCGACTTCGTCTACGAGGGGGCCACGGCGAAGTGGCCGACGCTCCACGAGCTCATCTCCCGAAACCAGCGCCTCATCGTGTTTGCTGAGTCCGGCCGCCCGGGCCTCGCCTGGCTGCATCCGGCGTTCGAGGTGTTCCAGGAGACGCCTTACACGTTCCACACGGCCGCCGAGATGACTTGCCGCCCCAACCGCGGCGGGACTGCCGGCAGCCTGTTCCAGGTCAACCACTGGATCGAGACCACCCCCACGCCGCGGCCCAGCAATGCCGCGGGGGTGAACGCCTACGATTTCCTCCTCTCTCGCGCGCGCCTCTGCCAGCGGGAGCGCAGGCGCCTCCCCAACCTGGTCGCGGTCGATTTCTACGCCACTGGCGATCTGCTGCGCGTCGTCCGCACGCTGAACGGGCTCGAGGACGACTCCGGGCCAGGCAAGCCCGAGATTCGCACCACGGTTTCCTCGCCGATTCCACCCCGTTGAAGCAGCACCCTCCTTCCTGCTAGAGGAGCCGCTTTTACGGGACCACGCGGCCCTCGAAGGCGCAGAATTGGCGCGGCCGGCCCGAATAGCCGAGCTTCTTGGCCCAGATGGTGGGCAGCGCGCGCACCTCCTCGATGGACATCTGCCGCTCCCTCATGGCCAGGCCCGCTTCCCCGTAAGCGCTCTC
>Ga0099791_10000980_pt1 | contig 11034 bp, 8 predicted proteins | sample Rivendell_Oct201_7_FD_77318 | JGI IMG/M metagenome (GOLD analysis project Ga0099791, IMG submission 77318) | Vadose zone soil and rhizosphere microbial communities from the Eel River Critical Zone Observatory, Northern California to study diel... | ecosystem: Environmental > Terrestrial > Soil >... | reverse complement strand
TTGAGGATGGCGTCGGCGAACGTTTCGTAATTCCGCGCGGCGACCACGAAGGCGCCGGGGCCGCCGATTACGCTGTCGTAATAGTAGCGATCGAGATCAGGCTCGAGCGCGAGAATCGGCAGGCCATTGATCCCGATGCCGGCTGCCACCGCTTCGTCGCGGGCGAGCGTGACCGGGCGACCTCGATTGTTGGAGCCGTCGCCGGAGACGTCGATGACGCGCCGGTTGGCGCGAAATGAACTTTGCGCAAACAGCGTCGCCGCGTAGTCGATGGCGCCGCTGATGGAAGTGCCGCCGCCGAACAATTGGCGCGGCGCGCGTTCGATCGCATCGGAAAATGCGGCGGCGGTTTCCTCGTCCCCGATCAGTGTCCATCCCACCACCTGAACCTGCAGCATCGGTCCCGTCCATTGCACCATCGTGACGGCAATCGCGCGGTTGGGTCCGGAGCGGACGGCTTGCAGCACGCGCGCATGCTGGAAGGCTGCGACGTAGCCGCGCTTTTGCAGTTCGAATCGGACCTGATCGACGCTGCCCGACGCATCGACCGCGAGCACGAGCTGCAGATCGACGGCAGTTTGCGCCGCCGCCCCTCCGGCGATGGCAAGCAGGATGAACAGCGCCCACCCGATGGCGCGCCAGATCCCAGCGCGCTCACGATGGGCGTGAAGGCGGGTGTTCATTGCTGTCGTTCGAACATGAGTTGTCCGGTCGCGGCGAGATGTACGACCATCACCGTAACTTGATCGATTTTCATAAGCAATTTCGCGTGTCTAGAGGCGATGGAGGTCGGAGACGGCGGCAGGCGTGGTCAAACCGAAGTTGCCATGAAGCGCTGGACGCTCAAAGCCATGATGATCGTCGGCTGCGCCAACGGTCGCGAGCCCGCTCCCACATCTGCCGGCGAGATGAGAGCCAATGTCGGTTTGGTGACACTGCGCAAGCGGCGAACAATTGGGACAAATTTAGGCCAAAACCAACCGGTAATGCCGATGGTAGTGAGCCTTTCCGAGGTTCCTGGCGATGGGGCAAATATTCATCCTCGTCGTCTTTGAATTGTGAAATGATGCGCAATGCGTTCCGCTCGGCAATCAGCCATTCGACTGCTGCAACTGATGATGGTTGCGTCGGTGGTGTTGCCGGTGGTGCTGTTCGCCTTTGCGGCCTGGCTGAACTACCGCCATGAGTATGCCGTCGCCAATGACCGGATCGAGCGCTCGCTCGATATCCTTCACGAGCATACGCTTAAGGTCTTTCAGACGGTCGAGCGCGCCATCGCCGAAGTCAACGAGATCGTGCGCGGCATGTCCGACGACGACATCCGCAGGGACCAGTTGCACCTTCACGAGCGCCTGAAGCACATCGTCGACGCGTTGCCGCAGGTGCGGGCGATCTTTCTCATCGATCGGGACGGCCGACCGCTCGTTTCCAGTCAGCTCCGGCGAATACCGAGCGACTTTAACTCGCGCGAGCGAAGCTTCTTCAACGTGCACGTGGCCGGCGATGTCGGTACCTATGTCAGCGATGTTCTCACGCCGCGGTTGACAGGTCTCAGTACGCCTTTCTTTGTTCTCTCCCGGCGCCGGCCGTCGGCGGACGGCACGTTCAACGGCGTGGCCGCCATCGCCGTGCTGCCGCAGTATTTCGAGGAGTTCTATGCGCTCATCGGCCACAGCCCAGGAAGCCTTTATGCGCTGCTCCGTGCTGACGGGAGATTTCTGGCCCGTTATCCGGAGCGGCCCGACCGGGGTCTGCAGCCAGGCAGCGCTCTGCACACGATGATCGCGCAAGGACAGGAGCGCAGCATCCGCACGATCCCGCAGTCCCAGGTCGACGCGGTCGAACGGCGCGTCGGTCATCGCAAGCTCGAGGGCTTCCCGGTCTACGTCGTCGCCGGCATCGATAGCTCGGCGATCCGGACCGAATGGATCGCGACTATGGCGAGCCACCTCGTCTTCGGCTTGCCCGCGACGTTATTCCTTTTTCTCATTATCGGGGTTGCGCTGCGGCGCACACGGCGGCTCTATGCCGAAGCCGAGCGTCGTGAGGCCGCGGAGGCTGCCTTGCGGCAAGCTCAGCGTCTGGAGGCGATCGGACAATTGACCGGCGGCGTCGCGCATGACTTCAACAATCTTCTGATGATCGTGAGTGGCAGCGTGCAGCGGCTGCGGCGCGATCTGAGCTCGGAAAAACACACGCGTCTCCTCGACATGATCACGAACGCGACCAATCGCGGCGAGAGCCTCACGCGTCAATTGCTCGCGTTCTCGCGCCGGCAGATGCTCACTCCCGCCGTGATCGATCTGGCCGAGCGGCTTCCCGAGCTCAAGGACATGCTCAGCCGCTCGCTCCGCGACGATATCACCATCGAGGTCGTGGTTCCCGACCAAAGCTGCGCGGTCAAGGTCGACCCGAGCGAGCTCGAGCTCGCCTTGCTCAATCTCGCGGTCAACGCCCGCGATGCCATGCCGAACGGCGGAGCGCTGAGTATCACCGCGAAGCCGGTGGTGCTCAAGGGCAAGGCGGCAGAGGAGGGGCTCAGCGGCGAGTTCGTCGCCATCAGCTTGGCCGATACTGGTTCCGGCATCCCTGCCGACATTCTGCCGCACGTGTTCGAACCGTTCTTCACGACCAAGGAGGTCGGCAAGGGCACAGGATTGGGTCTAAGCCAAGTTTATGGCTTCGCCAAGCAGTCGGGCGGCACTGCGACTATCACCAGCACGGTCGGGCGCGGCACGGTGATCACGCTCTATCTGCCGCGCACGCCGGAGCTGCCTGCGCCTTCGATCGCGCGCATCGAACCCGAAGCCGCGCCGCATCGGGCCGGCACGGTGCTGGTAGTTGAAGACAGTCCCGAGGTCGCTGAGGTCGCCACCGCCTATTTCCAGCAGCTCGGTTACATGGTCAAACAGGTTGCCAACGCCCACGAAGCGCTGGAACTGCTCGCCAACGATCCCAAAATCAACCTCGTCTTCTCCGACATCCTGATGCCGGGCGGAATGAACGGCCTGGAACTCGGCCATGCCATCCGCCGGCTCTATCCGGCGATTCCAGTGCTGCTCGCAACCGGCTACAGCGACAGCGCCCGCGACGCAGTGCAGCAAGGCTTCGTGGTGCTGCACAAGCCCTTCGACCTCGCGGGCCTCGAGCAGGCCCTGCGCGAAGCCCGAACATGGAAGGTCGAGCCCGCACCGCGCATGGCTGGGTAGGGTGCCCTTGCAACTATCCGACTTTATCTCGCAGCGTTGATCGCCATTTTGCGATCTCCGCTGTGATCGCGACGCATTGGTCATCCTCCGATCTGTGGGATCTTCGCGTCCGCGATCACTTTCTTCCATTTGGCGACGTCCGCCTTGATGTACGCGGCGAACGTGGCCGGCGACATCCCATCCGGTTCGAGGCCAATCGCCAGCAGCTTGTCCTTCACGTCGGGCAGGTGGATGATGCGTGCGATTTCCGTCTGCAGCAGATCGACGATTGATTTCGGCGTGCCCGCGGGCAACAGCACGCCCTGTATGGTCTCAGCCTCTTGGTTCTTGATTCCGAGTTCGTCGAGCGTGGGTACGTCGGGCAACGCCGGCGAACGCGTCGCCGCCGTGACCGCAAGCGCGCGCAGCTTGCCGTCCTTCACCAGCGGGGTCGCGGGAGGAATCGCCTGGAAGCACATCGGCGTGTGCCCCGCTACGACCGACTGTATCGACGGACCGCCGCCCGGGAACGGCGCAAGCGCGAAATCCAGTCCGAAGGTGAGCTTGAATAGTTCGCTCGAAAGATGCGGCGTGGTCCCGATACCCGGGGAGGCGAAGGTGTACTTTCCCGGATTGGCTTTGATGAGCTCCACCAGCTCCTTCACCGACTTGGCCGGAATGCTGGGGTGCACGAACAGGCCGTTGGGCGACCCCGCGGCCTTGGTGACCGGCGCGAAGTCCTTGTCCGGGTCGTAGGGAGGCTTGGCGTAGAGGCTCGGATTGACGGTGTAGCTCGACGACACGAACAGGACCGTGTAGCCGTCGGCCGGCGCCCGGGCGGCGGCGCCCATACCGAGATTGCCGCCAGCCCCTGCCATGTTCTCGATGTAGAACTGCTGGCTGAACTTTTCCGACAGCTTGAGCGCAATGAGCCGAGCCACCACATCGGTCGGCCCCGCGGCCGCGAACGGTACGATGATCTTGACCGGCCGATCGGGATATCCCGGGCTCTGTGCAAGCGCGGGGGCGGCAAAGAGAAGCCCCACGCAGGCGGCGAGCACACGGGCGTTCGCGTCGGTCACTCTCATGAGCGTTCCCCTTGGTTCTCGGGCGGTGCTGTTGCGAGCAGGTCATGCACGATAACCCGTTCCAACGAGCTCCTGGCGCGACCCAATGTCATACGTGGCGATGATCGGGTCCAGCGCGGCCAGTTCGGAGACGATCCTTATCTCGCCTGTGCCGCTACCGCGCTGAATGTCGCCGATACTTATGGCAGCTCAGATATGAGCTTTTGAAATTCGGACTGAGGCCAAATGCGAGCGGTCCGGGTGCGCACGCTTCCCTGCGAGCCCAGCGCAAGCGCGAATTTGGCGACGTTGTCGCCGTTGGGAGTATCGAGGATGACCAACAGATCGCTGTCGCCCGACGTAAGATAGACCTGCTTGATCTCAACTCCCACTTTCTTGGCCAGATCCTGAGCGGCTTTGGCTCGCTTGGGGGCATCCTTGATCGAACGGATTCCCTGGTCGGTCCAGTTGAGCGAACACATGAATGTGGGCATGCGGTCCTCCGTGTGGCTACCCTGAGACATCGCGGCCCGCCGCGGAGGGCGGTCGTCAACCTCTGGGTTGTGAAGTGTGATGGAGACGCCAAAAAAACGGCGGTCTTCCGAAGGATCGTACCCGCCGACGGCACTATCGCTGCCTGTTGACCCCGAACGGAATTTCGGCACGTTCCGTTACGAAAGGGCAGCTCATCAAAATGTTACACCGCTCCCCCAGCGGACGAAAGGCGGGGAAAGAAAGGTGCGCTCGCGCAAAGAATTCGCATCCAACCTGTCTTTCCTCAACCGGGAAAGAAGCGGCGGATTGGCGCCGAGTACGCCATCGAAACCGATCCGCTTCGCCCGAAGCGGTCCCCGATTTCGGAAAAAGCCAGAATCTAATTCCCGTTCGCTGCGAGGCCCTCGATCATCGCTTGGCACTGTTCAGATAAATCGGCATACCGGCGGCAAATGGCCTGGACGGCTACGAGCACTTGGCTCCGCGGCGCCAAGCTGAAAAACTTTTCGGTTTCCTCGCTGATGGCTTTCAGCAGCTCTGCGTGATTGACCGGAAGACGTGGGCAATAGCTCGCTTGAAATTTTCTGAATGCGTCCTCGGCATGATCAGCCGAGGTGTAAGCAACCAAACAGAGGGAATTGGTGTTCACCCAGGTTTGGTCCTTGCCGCAAGTGAGCCTTTTGCTCGTGATCTCGCCTCGCCCCGCGCTGTTAGCGCTGCGTACGATCCTCAGATTCGGACACTCGCAGACCGTCGATCCCGGACTGAATGTTTGACCTGCATATTCGCAGGTTTGCGCCGACGCCGTTGCGCCCCACTGAGTGAGAACACAAATCAGCGTGAGAAAGCTTGCGATCTTGGGCATCTCTGCCCTCCGTGCGTCGGAAGCGCGAATAGGAGTTGGGGCTCCAGCCGAAGAAGGCGGACGCCGTTGTCATCGTTTCCGATTCGCTAATCGCTGGCCAGTCGAAAATCGAGAGGCCACAGGTATCTACCGATGGTCTCTAAGTTGCCGGTCGTAAGTCAAAAGCGCGTCACAGCTTGGATAGTTCCAGCAGTTGACGATCGCCGACCCAGGTCTTCGCGAGTTCTGCTTGCGCCTTGCGCGCCGCCTCGCCGTCGCCGCGCGTCCTATACAGTTCGGCGAGCCCATAGTGGGACCAGCCGTTATTCGGCGCACGAGCAAGGGCGCGCCGGAACTGACCCTCCGCATCGTCGAGTCGGCCCGCCTGCATCAACGCGACCGCTAGCGATTGACGCACCGGATAATACCAGTATGGCGGCTCCATGTAGGGCAGCGTCTCCTGTAATCCCGCCGCCTGCTCGAACCGCTCGATCGCCTTATTGGCATCGCCTTGCGCCAGGGCGACGCGGCCCTCGATCACGGCCCGCGCAAGCTCGAGCACATCGGATGCGGGAATGCCCGCCGTCTTGAGCAGCGAGAAGTCGGCCGTGTGTTCGAGGGTTTCGATAGCGTTCGCCTCGGCGGTGGCCGCGCCGAAATCGCGCTCCGCCACATATGCGATGCCGCGCGCGTAGTGCCACATCGCCTTGACGTACGGAATGGCCATTCCAGGATCGGGCAGCGCGAGGATGACCTCGGGCGTGCTGAACAGGGTGTGGGCGAAGTACGGCGCTGCCTTCACCGGGTGCGCGCCCGGGATGGCGAGCGCGGCCTGGTCGGGCACGAGGCCGCGCAGTTTCTCAGCCGCGGCAATGCCGGAGGGCCCGTCGCCCGCCATCAGCGCCGAAGCCATGACGAAGTGCACATTGTGCGGGTAATAGCCCAGCCGATAAACACCCATCGGCACCTCGTTCGCAGCCAGGTATGTTTCATCCACCGCCACCGCGGTCTTGTTGTCGCCGAGCGCGTCGAGGTAACGGCCGATGCGGTAATAGATGTGGCTCGGCATGTGCACCAGGTGGCCCGCGCCGGGAACGGCGCCACGCAAACGGTCGGCGTAAGGCTCCGCGCGCTTCGGCCGGTCGGAGGCCTCGACAGCATGGATGTAGTAGTGAATGGCGCCGGGATGATCGGGATCCCTGGCAAGCACGCGCTCCAAAGTCGGCACGATGGGCGCGCTTTGAGAGTTCGGTTCTCGTCCGCCCGGCTGCCAGTAGTCCCATGGACTGAGATCCATGACCGATTCCGCGTACAGCACCGCGATGTTGTCGTCCTCCGGGAATTGCGCCGCGACGTTGGCCATGGCGGCGGCATAGGCTGCATCCAACTGTGTCCGGTCCGCCTTCGCGTCCTCAACGTATCGCGCCGACAAGGCCGCAATCAGCGCCTGCTCGCGTGGGCTTGCCTTGGCGGCGAGGGTCCGCGCCTTCTGCATTGCGGCGAAGGCAGGCGCCACCGCTTCTTCCGGCATCGGCAGGTTGATGTTGGGCCCGAGCACGAGCGCCTCGCCCCAGAAGCACATGGCGCAGTCGGGGTCGAGCGTCTGCGCCTTACGGAATGCGCGCTGCGCCTCCTCGTGATTGAAGGCATAGGTCAGCCGCAGTCCCTGGTCGAAATAGACTTGCGCCGCTGCGCTCGAAGTCGTGACTTTGTATGACAGCGAGCCGAGCCCGTCCCATACCGGCGGATCGCTGTCCGCGAATGCCAGCGCGGGCGAAGCGGCGTTCGTCCTTGCCTGCGGCGCCTCGGTCTGCGCCGCAGCCACGCGGATCATGCTCCTTGTCACGCCGCCGACGGCCTTCGTGGGCGTGTGGCAGAGGAGAAAATCCAGATCATTCCATTCGGAGGCCGGCATGGTACTCGTCGGGGCCGCATTCGCGGACGCGAGCCGGGTACCTTCGAGTATGCGCTCGTCGTTGGCGATCAACAGCGCGAGCCCGCCTGCAAACGCTGCTGCAGAGGCGACGAAAGGCGACATCCACGACCGAATCAACGGCTTCATGATGTCCTCCAAGCAAGGTGCACGGAGCGCGTCGCTTGCGCGACTCACTCGGCTGGATTCGCAATTGGGCCCTCGGCCGCGTCAGAGTTACCGCACTCGCCCTCCGTCTCGCAAGCCGGCTACGGGCAGTCGCCCACGCGCTGTCCTTCGACCGACGTGCGTATCGATTGCATGAGGCGGCCCAGCATGAATGACTGCGCGGTGATGACGGCCGTGTAGTGTTCGGGACTGTCAAACGTGAATTCTCCCGCCACGTCCATGTCGATCTGGCCGATGCATTGCAGGCGCCATTTCAGCCGCTGCGGCGTGCTCTCGTGCTCGACACGCTCGCAGGTCGAGTTCGTCGTGCGGCTGATCGGGCTGAACGTCTTGTCGAGATCGGCGACCGCCTCCGGCGTCAGACAACGAATGCTTTGTTGAGGCGGGCCCGCGACGCCGTCGATTTCAGGGGAGTTGGTGGTTTTCCACTGGCCGGCGCGCAATCCGTCGGCAGCGCCGGTCTGGGCGGCTGCAAGAATAAGCGCCACGGCGAGCCCGCACCCACGTGCGCAACGAAGATCCAAAGCACTCATCTATGCGACATTCCCAATGTCCAAGGGGAGGGGAGTAGATTGGATGATAACAGTGTCCTCGGTCCCGCCGGAAGGCCGTCGCCCCGATGCCAAGACACGCTGAGAATCATCTGATTTGCGAACCGTCATTGCGCCTTGATGTTGGCTGCGCGAATGATCTTCGCCCACTTGTCGATTTCCCATCTGATCCGGTCGGAGAGTTCCTCGGGCGTGCTGGCGATCGGCTCGAAGCCAAGCGCTGAAAGACGCTCCCGCACGTCCGGCAGCGCGACGATCCTGACGATTTCGCGATGTAAGCGGTCGATGACGCCGCGCGGCGTCCCCACCGGGACCAGCACGCCAAGGATAATATCGGATTCCTGACCAGGCGCGCCCGCTTCCGCGAGCGTCGGCACATCCGGCAGCGCGGGCGAACGCTGCGCGCCCGTGACGGCGAGTGCGCGGACCGTGCCTTGCTTGATGTGCCCGGCGGCGGTGGAGATGGAGGTGTAGAGGATCGGCGTATGCCCGCCGATGGTCGACGTGATCGCTTGCCCACCACCGTTGAAGGAGACGGCCACGAGATCGAGCCCGAAGGCCTGCTTGAGCATTTCGCCGGCGAGGTATCCGGGCGTCCCGAGCCCCGCATGGGCGTAGCTGTACTGACCCGGGCTGGCTTTTACCCAGGCGACGAGTTCTTTCACGCTGGCGGCGGGAACGGAGGGATGCACCAGCAGCACTTGCGGCGATACGCCGACGAGCGATACCGGCGCGAGGTCGCTCGTGGTATCGAAGCCGAGCTTGGCGAACAGGCTCGGATTGACGACGAGCGTGCTGCTGATCACGAGGATGGTATAGCCGTCGGCCGGCGCCTTCGCGGCGAGCGCGGTGCCGATGTTGCCGCTGCCACCGGGATGGTTCTCCACGTAGAACTGCTGGCCGAAACCTTCCGATAGCTTGGGCGCGAGCACACGTGCCACCGCGTCGACCGGGCCGCCTGGTGCGAATGGCGCGATCATCTTCACCGGCCGATCGGGATAAGCGGATGTCTGCGCGAAGCTCGCACCTGCGACCAGAAGCGCGGTGAGGCCGAGCGCGATTCCCTTCATCTCAAGATTTCTCTTTGCGTGCCGATCTCGTCTCAACTCGTGTAACGGCGTTCAATCGGCCTTGATATTCGCCGCGTGCACGACTTTGCTCCATTTGGCGATATCGAGTTTGATGCGCGCGGCGAACGCATCGGGCGTATTGGCGACTGGAGCGAAACCCAACGTTTCCAAACGCTCCTTGACGTCAGCTGTAGCGACCGCCTTGGCGATGTCGGCGCGCCAGCGGCCGATGATGTCCTCCGGCGTGCCGGCCGGTGCAACGATGCCGGTCAGCGTGTCGCTCTCGAGATCGGGAATGCCCGCTTCGGCATTGGTCGGCACGTCCGGCAGCGCCGGCGAACGTCTAGCGTTGAGCACCGCCAGCCCGCGCAATTTGCCGTCCTTGATATTGGCCATGGCCGGCGGCAGCGCCGTGAACGCAATCGGGGTATGGCCTCCGATGGTGGAATTGATCGCCAGCGCGGCGCTGTTGAACGGCACGGTGACAAGGTCGAGTTGATATTGTTGCTTGAACAGTTCCCCGGCGAGGTGCGGCGTCGAGCCGGTGGAGGGCTGCGCAAAGCTGTATTGGCCGGGATGATCTTTCACCAGATCGACAAGTTCCTTGAGCGATTTGGCGGGAAAGCTGGGATTGACCGAAACGACGTTGGGAGAGGCGGCGACCAAGGTGATCGGCGAAAAGTCTTTGACGGGATCATAGGGGACTTCCGCATACATGCTCGGATTGACCATGAAGCCCGTACTCACCACGAGAATCGTGTAGCCGTCGGCCGGCGCGCGTGCCACCGTGGCGACGCCGGTGTTGCCGCCGGCGCCGGGAATGTTTTCGGTGTAAACCTGCTGCCCCCAGGTCTCCGACAATTTCTGCGCGACGATACGCGCGATTACATCGGTCGGCCCGCCGGCCCCAAAGGGCACGACCAGTCGCACCGGCCGTGTAGGATAAGTCTGCGCCGAGGGCTCGCCGCTGGTAGCCAGCAGCGAGAACAGCGCGGCGACGAATACGAGAGCACGCAAAGCCGCCGCCATGGCATCCTCCCTTGATCCTTTCATTGCTGCTATCATCGCTGTTGCGCGTCGCGCAGTAAACAGCCGTTCCCGCGGCCTTTGCCCACAGCACCGCGAGCTCGCCAGAAGCAAGCTCTTCGAGCCCTCTCAGAAAAGGTATCTCCATGACGCCCAAGAAAGTCACACGCCAGGACCTGCGCGACGCGGCCGAGAAATACAAGAACTGGGGCAAGTGGGGGCCGAACGACGAGATCGGCACGCTCAACTATACGCATCCGGAAGACATCATCGCGGCAGCAAGGCTCGTGCGCAAAGGCAAGGTTATCTCGCTTGCGCTCAACTTCGATCATACCGGTCCGCAAGGCGCCAAAAGCAATTATCCGGCAATGGGGCGCACCAACCCGATCCATACCATGATCCGCACCGGCACCGATGCCTATTCCGGTGTGCTCGACAAACGCGGCATCCGCGCCGCCGACGACATGGTGACCATGCCGCTCCAGTGCGGCACGCAATGGGATGGGCTCGGTCACGTCTTTTATGAAAGCCACATGTGGAACGGCTATGATTGCCGTGAAGTGACCTCGGCCGGCGCGCAGAAGTGCGGCATCGAGAAGACCAAGAACAAGATGGTGGGCCGCGGCGTCTTCCTCGACGTCGCGCGCGCGCTCGGCAAGGAGTCGCTCGAGGATGGTTACGGTATCACCTGC
>Ga0099791_10000979_pt1 | contig 11038 bp, 10 predicted proteins | sample Rivendell_Oct201_7_FD_77318 | JGI IMG/M metagenome (GOLD analysis project Ga0099791, IMG submission 77318) | Vadose zone soil and rhizosphere microbial communities from the Eel River Critical Zone Observatory, Northern California to study diel... | ecosystem: Environmental > Terrestrial > Soil... | reverse complement strand
GTCGGTGCTTCTGGGCCATCACGGCTCCTTTCGCCCCCGAAGGGGCATCGACTTCAGAGTGAAACGGGATAAGCAAGAGCGACGCCAGCGTCCCGGATTGTGGCACGGCCGGGTGCACACCCACCCTCCGGATCGCGGCTCGCGACGAGGGAAGCGCGGGGATCGCCAGCATCGGCGCGGCGTTGGCTCAGGGCGCGATCGCACCCGCGCCCTCCGGCGGGTGGGCGCCGCGACGTCCCGGCGGGGAGCCGGGAGGCCACGAGACCCGCGTCCGCGCGGAGCCCCGCGCCGGAGCGGGTGGTCGCGCACCCACCCCGGGCCCGGGCACGAGCCGCTCGGCGCTCACGCGCTCCGCCCCCTCCCATCGTCTGCCTTCGCTGCCTCCCGGGGGTCCGCCGCCTGCCTCACGAGGATCTCGACCGGTCGTCGGACCTCGACGAGGTCGAGGGAGCGGTGGGGGAACGGAATCTGCACGCCCGCCGCGTCGAAGGCCTTCTTGAGGCGGCGCCGGTACTCCCGGCCGACCGCCCACTGCTCGATGGGCAGGGTCTTCAGGCGCGCCTTGATCGTGACCGCGGATTCCCGGAAGTCGTCGACGCCGAAGATCTCGATCGGCTCGAGGATCATCGATCCGTAGGCCGAGTCCGCCCGCATCTCGTCCGCAACGCGGCGCATGATCTCGACGACCCGATCGGTGTCCTCCTGGTAAGGGACGCCCACGTCCAGCACGTACGCCGACCACTCCATCGTCATGTTCGCGAGCGTGGTGACGGTGCCGTGGGGGAACACGTGCACGACCCCGGAGAGATCGCGCAGGACGATGGTGCGGAAGGTAATCGTCTCCACGAGCCCTCTCGTCCCGTTCACCACCGCCACGTCGCCGACCCGGACCTGATTCTCCAGAACCAGGAAGAAGCCGCTGATCACGTCGCGGACGAGATTCTGGGCGCCGAAGCCGACGGCCAGCCCCGCGATCCCCGCCCCGGCCACGATCGGAGTCACATCGAACCCGAGCTGGGAGAGGCAGATCACCGTCACCATGGCCCAGATCAGGACGAGGACCAGCGTCCTGAGCATGCCGGTCAGCGTCGTGATCCGCTTGCGGGTGGCCCCGGGCACGACCTCCGCCCGCTCGCCCGCCGCGATGAACACCGCCTCCAGGCGGCGGATCCCGGCCCGGAGGAAGCGCACGCCGACGCAGCCGGCGACGAGCACGAGGGTGATACGCAGGACCGCCTGGCCGGTGGCCACCGCCACCCCGACCAGTTCGGACCGGACATTCGCGTTGAGCCACTCGATCGCTCAGATCTCCTTCAGATATTCGTGCACGAAGGCCACGCCCATCGCCCCTTCGCCGACCGCCGAGGCCACGCGCTTGATCGAGCCTGCGCGCACGTCGCCCGCCGCGAAGACGCCCGGGCGGCTCGTCTCCAGCAGGAAGGGCGGCCGCCGGGCCGGCCAGCGCGGCGACTGCGCCATCGACGTCCCGGTTCGGATGAAATCGTCGGAGTCCTTCTCGATCTCCGGGGGCAGCCAGTCGGTCCGCGGTACCGCCCCGATGAAGCTGAACAGCGCGGCGGTCCGGAGCGTCCGCACCTCTCCGGTCCGGCGGTTCACGACCTCCACCGAGTGGAGGTGGCCGCCGCCGGCCATGCGGCGAACCTCGTGGTCGAGCAGCACCTCCACGTTCGAAGCCTGCTCGATCCGACGGGCCAGGTAAGCGGACATGTTCGCGTAGAGATCATCGCCGCGGACCACGAGGTACACCCGTCGCGCCATCCCGGCGAGGAAGACGACGGCCTGACCAGCGGAGTTGCCGCCACCGACCACCACCACGTCCGCCTCGCGGCAGAGCGGGGCCTCGGTCAGGGTGGCCGCGTAGTAGACGCCACAGCCCTCGAACCGCTCGCACCCTTCCGGCGGGCAGACGGCGGTAGTCGGCTCCGGTGGCGATGAGAAGGCACTTGGCGGTGACCGTCTCGCCGCCGTCGAGCCGGAGGACCGGGTACGAGCTCTCGAAGGACAGGGCCGTCACCGGCGTCGCGACGGCCAGGCGCGCCCCGAACTTGCCGGCCTGCACCACCGCCCGCTCGGCCAGTTCGGCGCCGCTCACGCCGGTGGGAAACCCGAGATAGTTCTCGATGCGCATGCTGCGACTAGCCTGGCCGCCGGGCCCGGTGCGCTCGAGCACCGCCGTGTTGAGGCCCTCGGACGCCGCATAGACCGCCGCGCCCAGTCCGGCCGGACCGGCTCCGACCACGACGAGGTCGTAGAGCGCGTGCTCGAGCGGCCGCCGGATCCCGAGCGCCTCGGCCAGCTCCCGATCCGAGGGATTGCGCAGGACGAGCTTGCTCCAGGCCACCACCGGCGTCTCGGCCTCGCTCACCCCGAACCGCTTCAGCAGCTGGTCCACCTGCGGGTCGGTCTCCAGGTCGAGCCAGGTGAACGGCACCCGGTTCCTCGAGAGGAAGTCGAGGACGCGCAAGGTGTCGCGCGAGTAGCGCGAGCCGATCACCCGCGGTCCGGTGAAGTGCTCCGGCTTCCGCAGCAGCTGCCGTCGAGCGATGAAGGACTGTAAGATGAGGTCGCCCAGCTCGGGGAAGCGGGAGAGGATCTCGTGCACGCCCCCCGACGGCACCTCGTAGACGAGGCATTCGCCCCGGGCGACAGCGCTCACGAGCGACGGACCGCCGGTCAGATGGGAGACGTCGCCGGTGAACTGGCCGCGGCCCAGCGTCGCCAGTAGCTTCGGCGGCTCCACCGACTCGTCGCGGACCTCGATCTCGCCGGACTTCACCACGAAGAAGCTGAAGTCCCGCGCGCCAACTTCGATGAGCTTCTCCCCGTCCTGGTACCGCTTGAGGGAGGCGCCGGCGCAGCGTCCCAGCGCGGCCATTTGGGCGTCGTCGAGCGCCGGGAAGGCGACCTCGCGCAGGTCGTTCAATTGCGATTCGCGCATCGAGACAAACGAAGGCAAGAGCCGCGCCATCCGGAAGCCCGACTGACCGGCCGATCTACGTGCCGGGGCCGGTCTCGGCGCGGGCTTCCACCCGGCTATCGGGTGCCGACACACCCGAGCACGTGGGTGTCTCGCCACCCGGGAACCGCTCCGCGCTGACCGCCGGCTCCCGACGCCATGGGGGCAGGCCGGTCATGGACGGCGTGGAGATCCGAGCCGTCGCGCCCGGCCTCAGCGGGGCCCGCGTCCGGCCTGGCTCCGCGCTTGCACCGCCGGGGGGATGCCGGCGCTCACGGTGCGCAAACCGAGTGACCCCATCCCGGCCAAGGAGGAGAGACGCATGCTGGTTCCATTCGGCACCCACGTCGTGGACCGAGAAGGCAAGAGCGTCGGCACCGTCAGCCGGCTGGTCCTCCATCCCCAGTCGAGACAGGTGGTGGGCCTCGTCGTCCAGCAGGGAGTCGTCGACCGGCGAGAGGTCGTGGTGCCGCTCGACCGGATCGCGGCATTTGACCGGGAGGTCCATCTCACCCTGTCGGCGGCGGAGCTGGCGGGCCTGGAGCTCTTCAACAGCCAGAACCTGCGCCCGATGCCGGATGGGTGGAAGATGCCCGCGGGGTTCGACCTGCGCAGCTTCTTCCTGGTCGCGGGGGACGGGTGGACGGAAGCGGTGCTGCCGTTCGTCCTGACGTCCCCCTCCGTCTCCGGCACTCCCGCCTGGATCCCCGACTCCGATGCGGCCTCCTCGGTCGATGAGCCGGTCATCGCCAGGGGCACGCCGGTCTACGACAGCGCGGGCCAGCGCATCGGGGAGGTGGAGGCGGTGGAGCTGGACCAGGCGACGGGCCGGATCACCCGCATCATCGTGCGGAGGGGCCTGCTCTCCCGCACCGAGACCGCCATCCCGGCGAGCCTGGTCGCGTCGGTGGACGACCGCGTCACTCTCCGCGTGGAGGCGGACTCGCTCAAGAAGCTCGAGATGCCCAACCGGGTGACTGTGCACTAGCCAGCAACCCTCGCCCGGCGCTCGGTAACGTACATCACTCGGAGACCGCGCCGCCCGGTGCTACGGTGACCGCGGAGGGAGCCGGCCGTGCCGAGAGCCCTGACATCCCTGGGCGTGAATCCCTGCTACACCGTCTACACGCTGGGCCGGTACATCGCCCACAAGATGGTGGAAGAGATCCGCGCTCAGGGGTGAGGTGCCAGAGTGACGGCGCATGGCTCTCGGCGCCTGGATCGAACCGCATGCCGAGCTCGGACCACCATCCTCGTGCTGGTCTCCATGGCCATCGGCCTCGCCGCCGCATCGGGCGCGGCACCTCTTGATCTGTCGGCGGATCAGCAGCACCGCCTCGCCGCCGGCGAAGTGATCGTACTCGACATCCTGCCGCCCGGCGCGAGCGAATCTGCCCGTGGCGGAACTGCTGTCGCCCTCGTGCGAGCCGCCCCAGAGCGCGTGTGGCCCGTGCTCGTCGACTATCGGGGCCATCCCCGGTACTACCCGCGGGTGGTCAGCGCCGAGCTGGTGGAGGTCGATGCGAAACACGCCCTGGTCCGCTACGAGGTGGCTGTCGGTCCGTTCTCCTTTGGCTTCTACATGATCAAGTACCCGGATCCGGTTCGGCGCCGGATCGCCTGGCGTCTCGACACGAGCCACGCCAACAACTTCTTCAGGGAGAACACCGGCTACTGGCAAGTGGACACGGCCGACGGCGGCAGCCTGGTCACCTACGCGATCGCGGTACGGACCATCCTCCCGGGCTTTGCCACCCTCGGGGCCGAGCGGGAGAGCCTCGTGGACACGATCAAGAAGCTACGGAAGTTGGTGGAGGACGAGAAGGGGGCGGCCACGCGCTGACCGTCCCCGGCCGAGCCCCGTTCCCCATCGCAGGGGTTCCTCCTCAACTTCAGCATAGTCCGACGGGATAGCGACATGGGGCTGGGCGCTGGCCCAAAGCCCGCAAGCGCACTCGCCGCTTTCGCGGCTTGACTCTTGGGCCCGGGCCGTGTATTTGTGTATTCGTGTGTTCAGAACCAGCGAAGGGAGCGTGCCGATGGCCCTGAAGGATCTGGTCGCCTCCAAGTCGGCGCTGACCGAAGAGGTCGTAGAAGCCCTGATCAAGGACTACGTCCGCTACGACGTGGAGGAGAAGGAGCTCACCTTCCTGCCCGCGGCCGCGCGCCTGTCCGGCAAGCAGAAGGTGCTCGTGTACCTGGTCGCGCTCCAGGGCTGGCCGATCGTGGCCAAGGGGCAGGAAATCCCCACCGCGGCGAAGCCGGCTCACATCGGCGAGCGGGTCAGCATTCACGGCGGCACCCTGCGCCCGCTGCTCAAGGAGTTGAAGGACCGCCACCTCATCGCGTGGAAGGGCGGCGCCTACTCGGTGCGCGCGGCGAGTCTCGCCGACATCAAGGCCGAGATGGACGGCAAGGCGCCGGTGAAGAAAGCGCCGAGGCCCAAGCGCGCGGCTAAGGCCCCCGAGAAGGCGGCGCCGGGCGAGCTGAAAGCCAAGCGGAAGGCATCCGGCAAAAGCGGTGACCTCACCGCGAAATTCAATGGCTGGATCGACGAGGGCTTCTTCCGAAAGCCACGGACACTGGGCGAAGTCCGCGATCGGTTCCACGAGCAGGGCGACATCATCCCGCGCACCACGATCCCCACATACCTGCTCGCCGCGGTGCGGGCAAAGCCGCCTCGCCTCACCCGAGCGAGGGCTGAGGTGGACGGGAAAAAGGTCTGGGTCTACACAAGCCCGTCGTGATGCGCGACGCCCTTATCATGGACCTGTCCTCTGTCATTGAGCCAAGGGTCGCGACCGACCTTGTCGAGTCCTACGAGAAGCTCGTGTCCTCCTTCCGGCGGGGCGACCTCGACGACTGCCTCAGGACGGCCGGCCTGTTCGTCGAGCACGCGCTCCGCGCCGTGGAGTTCATCCGAACCGGCTCGGCGCCTCCCGAGATCAAGTCCGTCGCGGCTACCGTCAAGTGGATAGAGGGCGACGCGACACTGTCCGAGCCGCTCCGATACTTAGTGCCGCGCGTCGCGCAGATGGCGATCTACGAGGTCAGGAGCAAGCGCGGCGCGGTACATGTCAAAGGCGTCGACCCGAGGCACATCGACGCCTCGCTCGCCGTCCACGCGGCGGCGTGGGTCTTGGCCGAGTTCCTTCGCCTCTACCACTCCACCGACGAGCAGGTGGTGGCCGAGGCTATGGCCGCTCTCATGCGCGGGCACGTTCCGTTCGTCGAGGCCTTCGGCGACGAGCGCGTGGTCACGAGGAGGGTGTCGTGCGACGTCGAGGTGCTCCTCCTGCTGGCGGGCGCGGTCGGTGAGGGTCTAGCCCGTACGGCTCTCGGGAAGGCGAACAAGTACCCGCCGCCCAGGGTAAGCGAGGCCATCCGGCGGCTGTCAGACAACCGCTACGTGCACCAGACGCGCGACGGCAAGTACCACATCACCGGACCCGGCGAGCGGTTTCTCGCGGAACAGGTCGCCAGCCAGGGAGAGATGATTCCGCCTCTCGTGACGCGACGCTAGACCCACCGGGCGCGCGGGGAATCCTTGAGCTACCCGTGTGCTGCGTGGGGGGGCCCTGGGCGCGACCGAGGGGCTCGCGTGAGACGCCAGTCCTCGTTTGGCCCGCAAGCGCGCCGAACAAAAAAGCGGCGCGGAAGTGGTTGATCTCCCGCCCGCATGACTTAGCTACGGATCAGTTGCTCTACGCCCCCAGACGGCGCAGCGGTCCCATCCTGTGGTAGATTGAGTCTGTTGAGGGCAGGCGGCGGTTGGTCCGCCTAGGCGGACCACGGGAGACCGGCGCCTCACGTCGAAAACGGGGCTACCCCTAAGGGGCCTCGGACCGGGAGACACGACGTACGTGTTCCTCCGTTCTGAGGCCCCTTTTTTTCGGCGACGAGGCGCGCGATGAGATCGGCAGCCGGCAAGACGAGACGCAAGCTTCAACTCGACCTACCTCTCGATCAAGGAGGCGTCGATCCCACCAGCTCAGTGCATTCCGTGAGCTCTGCGTCGCGCACCGGGGTCACGCCAGACGTCCGGGACACCTTCGTAGCCACGTCCATTGCAGGACAACCCGATCGGCCCATTTCGTTTCCCATAGATCCTGAGTGCGTCGTAGCGACGCTCCCCGAGGAACCTTCTCGCGAAACGAAACTACCCGCAGCCACCGATACGGACACTAACGGCAACCCGTATCACGCTTTGGAAAGCGACCACACGACCGGGCCCAGAGAATTCCTCGCTCCTCGATCCAGCCGCAGCCTGATCGATTCCTCGACAGGAACCGATCAAGATGCGGCGGCTTCCACTTGTCTCATCTCAATATCCGCGTGGCTGCGCCTGCTCCCTTTGCTGCGGGAGCTTCGACGTGCCGTTGACCATGAGCGCACCCCCAAATAGTGACCATACGACTGCCAGGGTCAACTCGGTGGACACCGTCAACGTCAACGCTCCCAACGTGTTGAGTCAGGAATCGGCGAGACAGGCCTACCGTACTCTCTGCCGGTGGGCACTGGCCATTCTCATCGAGCGCCGCAAGACGCGGCGGCACACATGACGAGGCCACGGGAGATTCAAGACCACCACCTGGCGCGCCGGGCAGTCGTCTACATCCGTCAAAGCTCGCCAGAACAGGTGCGGGCCAACACCGGCAGCGCGGCCGTCCAACGGGATCTGGTCGACAAGGTATCAGCGTGGGGCTGGCCTACCTCGATGATCGACATCTCGGACGGTGACCTTGGCGTGTCCGGTTCTCGTCCCGGCGCTCGCGACGACTTCAATTGGTTGCTCGAGCGCATGAAGGCAAACGAGATCGGCCTCGTTGCAATCGTCGACGCCTCGCGCCTCGCACGGAACACCCCCGACTTCCCCAGCTTCGTCCAACGCGCCGAGCAAAACGGGGTACTTCTAGCCCAGGGCGACCAGATTGTTGATTTCACTGATGCGACCTCCAGTTTCATCGGGAGCATTCTGAGCCTCAATGCCATCCGCGAGAATCGAACCCGCATCCATCTCTCCGTCCTGGCACGACGGAAGAAGGCCCTTGCTGGAATTGCTCCAACTGCGCCTCCCGTGGGGTATGTCCGGCGTCCGGACGGGACTTGGGTCAAGGATCCCGAGCCTCGCGTACGAGAGGTGATCACGCTAATCTTCGACAAATTCAGCGAGTTGGGATCCCTTCGACGGGTCACGCGCTATTTCCGGACCAACGCCGTTCAGATCCCACGACGTCGACGGCGTAACCAGCCACTGTGGTGCGACGCCACCTATACCAGCATTTCAGCCTTCGGGAAGAACCCGGTGTACGCCGGCCGGTACATCTTTGGCCAGACGCGACAGCAACCCCCGGTGGAAGGATCCAAAAAGCGCGGCCGGCAGCGACCCCAGCCGGCTGACCAGTGGGTCGTCATTGAGGCGCACCACGAGCCCTACATAGATCCCGCGCGATGGAGCGCGCTTCAGCAACGATTCAGCGCAAATCGCATCAACGTCACACCGGCACTAGGCCGCGGAGAGGCCCTCGTTCAAGGGCTCGTGCGGTGCCCAGTCCATCGGAGAGCCTTCCACACGATCTATGGCACGCGATCGACGGGCCCAGACGGGCGCGTCGTTCGGCGTCCCCGTTACCTCTGCCTGCCCGCCCGTGACGCTGGGGACAACCGATCCCACTGCTCCATCCGCGCGGCGAGCGTGGACGCGGTGATAGAGCGGCTGATCCTCGAGACGCTCGCTCCAGTCGCTGCCGACTCCATCCAAGAGGCCGTCCACCAGGAGCTCCGTCAATACGAAAGCCTTCAGCGAGCCCGGCAGGATGAGCTTCGACGTGCAGAACGGCTGGCCGTCGAGGCCGAGCGCGCATTCTTTGAGGCGGATCGTTCGCACCGGCATCTGACCCAGCGGCTTGGGGAGCGGCTCGATCAAGCCCTCGCCGGCGTGGACGCGTTGCGGACGACATACCGCCTCCATCCCCTGGTCTCCCCGCTCATCCCGGACGAAGCGACCCTGGCAGAGTTGCGACTCCTCCTTGAAGACCTTCCCGGTCTCTGGCGGCACCCGCACATCACTTTCGAACACCGCAAAGCGTTGGTTCGAGCCGTCATCACGGCAATTCATGCCACCCTTGAGGACGATATCTGGACGCTGGACGTGGAGTGGACCGGAGGCCCTCGGACGAGGATCGCATTGACCCGACCGCGCCCCACGCCCGCACGCCCGGTGAGGCGAAAGCGGGGGTGGTTCATTCAGCCTGCCACATATGAATTCATCCGAGATCAAATCGCCGCTGGAACTCCCCCGCGGGCGATTGCCGATGCACTCAACGCAAACGAGATCCCGCATGCTCGTGCTGCCCGCTGGACTGAAAAGCAAATTGTTCGAGCCAGCACCAGACTCCGAAAGGGGCGGATCCCCGGTGTTGAACCGCCGCCTCCGCTGCCCAATCCGACGGACGCCATCCGGCGGCTCCACGAGGCAGGTCATGCGCCCGCTGAGATTCTCAAGCTGCTCAGCCATGACGGTCACAAAAACTGCGAGAACCGGGACATCACTGTAGCCGCTGTCTGGGCCACCCTGTCCCGACTCGGACTCCGCTCCCACGTCAGGATGCGGGACGAGCGCATCTGCATGCATCTCCGCGTATTGGCACCGTCTATGAGGCCCGCTGAGATCGCGACCCGGCTGAACACGATGGGCCTCAAGACTATCCAGGGCAACCCGTGGACCACGACCAACGTGCGCGACAAGCTGCGCGACTTGCAGATCCCTTTCATCTATGAGCGGCCGCGCAAGGCAGCGACCGGCCCTCGACCCTCTCGTGAGGTCACGCCCCAGCAGGAGTGGGGGGAGGCACCCCCCACCGCCCAATGAACGAACCAAATCCGCAGCGCAGCGTCGCGAACGGAGTCCTCGCGCTCAGCCAGCCTCTTGACGGGTGGGTTGTTCCTCCCGATACTCTCACCCAGCGAAAGCGTGGCCGTGACTCGGGCCGGAGGACCGAGCGCATGGCCCAACAGCTTACCGAGTTGATCGAGCAGTTCTGCACCTTCCAGCGCAAGCAGCGTGGGAAGACCGAAGGAGGGGTGAAGACCTATCGATGGATGCTAGAGCAGTTCTTGATCTTCGTACGCAGCTCCGAGGGTCGCTCGGCCCGCGTCGGCGACCTCACCCCATCGACTATTCAAGGCTGGATGGATGACATGGGTGGCAGCGATCTGGCGCTGAGCACGATGCGGAGCCGCCAGTCAGCGTTGTCGAGCTTCTGTGCATGGCTGGTAAAGCGAGGGGGACTGGGTGCAAACCCCGTGGCTCAGCTGGATCGACCACCGCACCGGCGGGAGGTTCCGAGACAGGTGCCGGGACCTGCGATCATGGACGCGCTGGTGGAAGCCGCGAAACAGCGCCAGCGTCCCCGCGACGTGGCGATCTTCCTGATCTTGAGGTACAGCGGCATGCGTCGGGAGTCGGTGGCCACCCTTCAGGTGCGCCACCTCGATGGGCAGTGGGGGCTGCGTAACGTCCGCGTCAAGGGCGGCCAGACACGGGATATCCCCCTCCCCTCGGCGGTGATGGCGTTCATGCACGAGTACGTGGTGCGGGTGCTGGAGCACCAGACCGAGAAGGTCGGTCCGGACACCCCGCTGTTCTGGTCGACCTGGGGGCGCCGGGCTGTCGGTAGGACGCGGGCGCCCATGACCGGGAAGAATATCTGGCGGCTCAGCAAGGTGTACGGCCGAGTCATCGGCTATCCGACGCTAAAGCCGCACGACCTGCGTCATGGTGTCGCCATGGAGGTGTTGGAGCAACATCACGACTTGGAGGAGGTCCGTGCGCTGCTCGGCCACTCGCGGATTGACACCACGCAGGTGTACGCCAACATCAGGCCGCCGCAGCTCAAGCGGGCGGTGGCCTTCTACGAGGGGAAGGCCCTGGAGATGTTGAGCAAGTGAGGACGTGAACTTGCTCCAGGTTCTAGGAACATTCGTATGTTCCTAAAACCCGGAGCTATAAACATCAACAAAAACAATTTGGTGGCCCCAACGGGATTCGAACCCGTGTTT
>Ga0099791_10000977_pt1 | contig 11041 bp, 10 predicted proteins | sample Rivendell_Oct201_7_FD_77318 | JGI IMG/M metagenome (GOLD analysis project Ga0099791, IMG submission 77318) | Vadose zone soil and rhizosphere microbial communities from the Eel River Critical Zone Observatory, Northern California to study diel... | ecosystem: Environmental > Terrestrial > Soil... | reverse complement strand
GTCGGCGACAGCATCTGGGATATGCTGGCCGCCCGCCGCGCGGGCGCGCTCGGCGTCGGGCTCCTTTCCGGAGGATACGGGCGTGACGAATTGGAGCGCAGCAGCGCGTATCGTGTCTACGAGGATCCGGCGGATTTGCTCCGGCACATCGATGAAGTCGGCGGTCGAGGGTAGCAGTTCGCCCGTACCTATCCCCGCTTGCGGGGAGAGGGAGCAGAAAGGCCCGCACACGCCCTTCACTTAGCGCCTATGGGGACGAGCCCGGCCATGACCAGGGAGGAACTCCGATACGGGAACTGAAAGTGTTGCATGGCTGTTGTTCGTGCGCCGAGGCCCGTCGATATTCGTACAGTTCCCGCCGGTCTCGGCCGGAGAGACGAATGCGTGGCGTCACTATAGGAACGGCTTTCGCCGGAGGTCTTCTCGCCCTGTCGTGGGCCGCTTTTTCGGACTCTCTGCCGCCCGACGCCAGCTATCGGCCGCTGCCGACGCGGCCGTTCTCGGTCGTGCGTGCAGCTGACGAGGCGCAGAAGCCGGCGGTCATGCGACGCCAGGCCGAACTGCTGCAGACACGCTATGACCTCTCCGACCGGCCGGTGCCCGACATCTTCATGTCGGGCAGACGAAAAGCCGTTCAAGGCGGGGCGCGCGTCAAGCTTCCCGACGGCGTGACCTGGGACATGCTGGCACAGATGACTCCCGACGCCGTCGCCGAGGGCGACCTGCTGCCGGCGGGATTTCGGCCGCTCCCTCACGTCAAGCAGGCGACGGGCGGGCAGGTCTTTCCCAATAACCAGATCGATACGATCAAGGATCGCGAAGCGCGTAGTCTGCGGCGCTTCGATGTCGATTTCGATTTCCCCGATCATCTGACCCCGGAGTTCCCGCCGCCCGTCTATCTCACCACGCATCCTGAGCTGGGCGACGTATCCCAAGGAAATTTGCTCACCATCAAGAACTACTATGCATTGATGGTAGGCATCCTGACGCCGGTGCAGATCGAAGGCATGCGCCTGTTGCTGACGCCGTTCCCCCAGGAGGAATTCAATCAGACCGAGGACCGCAAGTCGGCAGACCAGAGCCTTGGCGTGACGTGCCTCGACTGCCACGCCAATTTTCACACCAATGCGGCGTTTCATCAGACGCCGGACACCCGACCGCAGGCCGCCCGGTTTCGCCTTGATTCCGTGAGCCTGAGGGGACTGTTCAACCAGCGCATTCACGGATCGAAACGATCGTTGCGGTCGGTTGAGGATTTCACCCAGTTCGAGCAGCGTACCGCCTATTTCAATGGCGATCACGTGAGCGCCCAGCGCAAGGGCGCCAATCTGCCGGATCGTACCGATCAGGTGGCGATGATGGGGCAGATGCAGAACATCATCGATTTCCCGCCGGCGCCGAAGCTCGATCCCCTCGGGCGCCTTGATCCCACGAAAGCCTCAGAACGCGAACTCGCGGGCGAAAGACTGTTTCTCGGCAAAGCACGCTGTGCGGAATGTCACGTGCCGCAGACCTCCTTCATGGACAACATGATGCATGACCTCAAGCTCGAGCGCTTCTACCAGATCGGGCAGACCGTGAATGGATTGGTCATGCTGCCCGATGGGCCGATCAAGACGTTTACCCTGCGGAGCATCAAGGATTCGCCGCCCTATTTGCACGACGGACGTTTGTTGACGCTCGCCGACACCGTCGAGTTCTTCAACCTGGTCCTCGGTCTCAAGCTGAATCAGCGGGAAAAGGATGATCTCGTCGCTTACATGCTTACGCTTTGAGAGCCTGGGACCGCGGGCGTCTCGCCCGCCCTTCCGCCACCCTACCCTCCCCGGCTTGCGGGTGGGGAAGAGCGGGCGGGACGCCCGCGCTCCCAGAAGCGCGCCAGCTACGGAACACTGAAAGGAGCCCGCCATGCGCCGTCTGTTCGTGTCGTCAGCTTTGATGCTGCTGGCCTTGACCCCGGCGATTGCCCAATCGATGCAGAAGCCCCGTAGCGCACCGCCTGCGATCGGCAACCGCGGCTTTGCCGCGCCCGGGACGAAAGAGCAAGCCCCTGGCGTGTCTGCGCCGCACCAGGCAAATCTCCCGGACCAGGTTTTTATCGTCCGGGCCGCTCGCCGTGGTGCTGCTGAGATCGAGCTGGCGCGGCTTGCCGAACAGAAAGCTCGCAGCGAGCCGGTGCGGCAGTTTGCGCGACTGATGATTAGAGACCACTCCCAAGCGAACGACGCCCTCGGCAAGCTGGCGGGAGAAGATGGAGTTCCCGCGCCGGACCAATTTGACGCCGAACACCGCCCCGTCCGTGATGCGCTTTCAAGCTTGAGCGGTGCCGAATTCGATATCGAATACTTGCGAATGCAAGTGCAAAATCATCAGCGCATGGCGCAACTGCTCGAATACGAAATAGGATCGGGCACAGATGCGCCGGTACGAGACTTCGCGTCGGGCGCTTTGCGGAAGGTCTTTGTGCATCTCGCCATGGCCCGTGACCTGCTGGACCAAGTTTCGCGGCAAAACCCGCAGGTAGCCGCGGCGCCGCCCCGTAAAGTCAGCGGCATGCCCACGCCGCAAACGCCAAGGGCTTCTTCGAACTAAAAGCGCGTTACGGATGTTTATGCACCCTTGTGCGGTGCGCGCGGCGCGGCGCCGGCACGGCCGCCCCGCGATAATACTGGTTCTCGACGCAGAAGCCGCCGATGCCCGAAATTGTTTCCATGCACTGCTGCCGCGTGTCAAAGGAGCAGGACGGCGTTCCGTTCGAGTCGATCGTGTAATATATTGCGCACCATGGGTACGAGCGTGCCGATTGGGCAGAGGCAGCTGTTTCACTGGCTAACGTAGCAGCGATGAACAGCATCGTCAGGATTGGCAGGCGCATCAGTGTCCCCCGCAATTCGATCTGGATTACCGATATCCCATCCTATGTGACCGTCTCCGCGAGCGCCATATGCCAGCGCCGCCGCCTGAATGCGCTTTGGAACAAAACCAACCACGTTGCCATTGCAATGGGTGCGGAAGGCGAGTGGTCAACGACCTCGAGCCCCGGAGTCTCCGAACATCGCGCTCGGCTTCACTTCGGCTCTTCAGTTCGGCGCTGCGTTGAAGCAAACGAAGGAGCTCCAACGGTGGATTCCTCCGCCAGTCCTGTTCTCGTCACCGGCGTACCGGGACGCGTGGGCGGGGTGGGTAGCGTGATCGTAGAGATACTTCGCTGCCGCGGCCTGCCGGTCCGCGCATTGGTTCGGCGCCAAGATCAACGCACGGACGCCCTGCGAGCAAACGGCGTCGAGGTCGTCGCCGGCGATCTCACCGAGGCCTGCGATGTGGCCCGTGCTTTGTCAGGTTGCCGGCGCATGTACTTCGGCATGGGTGTATCTTCGCGCTATTTGGAGGCGACGGTCACCACTGCGGCGGTGGCCCGCGAGCACGCCGATCTGGAGGTGTTGGTCAACATCTCGCAAATGACGGTGTCGCAGATGAGCCTTACCGAAATGACGGACTCTCCCCAGCACCGGCAACATTGGCTTTGCGAGCAGGTGCTGAACTGGTCCTCATTGCCCGTCGTACATGTCCGGCCCACAGTCTTCCTCCAACATCCCTTTTTCTCGGAATGGGCGGCAGAATCGATTGCCCTGGACTCCACGATTCGGTTGCCTTTTGGCACCGGACGCACCTCGCCGATCGACGCCAGGGATGTGGCCGAAGTCATTGCGGCCATCTTGATGAATCCGACCGCTCATATCGGCAAGACCTATGAGCTGACCGGGCCGCGGTCCCAGGATATGCCGGGCGTCGCCGCTGAGTACGCGGACGCGCTCGGTCGGCCCGTCAGGTACGTCGATATGCCGTTCGATCAGTGGCGTGACCAAGAACTGGGCAAGCGCGGTCTATCCGAGCATCTCTTTGAACACTTCTTGACCATGGCCCGCCTCCACGCCGCTAACCGTTATGATCGTCTCACGCACGACGTCGCGGCCATCACCGGAAGGCCGGCGACGACCATTCGTGACTTTGTCGCGCAGCACAAGGCGCTCTTCGACAAACACCGGAGCACACTTAGCCCGCGGCCGGCGTGACGTAGCAGAGCACCCGTCGTTGCGTGTCGATGAAGATAATGCCGTGCCCGGTCGGGTTGCCGGCGTCATGTTTCATTTTTTGTCTGGGAACCGGGATGCGGCTCCCGAGGGGAACGGTGTTCACGGCGCGATGCCCGGTGATGATGGCGACGTAGTGGTCGCCCTCGACCTCGAAGTTATCGGCCTCATAGGCGTCGGATTCGCCGCAGCACGATACCCGCGGATGGTCGGGCTGTTTCAGGCTTTCGAACCACTCCTTGATCCGAGGATCCAGCCCTTCCCACTGGCCGCCGTCACGGGCAAAGGCATTCGCGGCGATCAACAGCGCCCACATGACTGCGAGAAAGGCTCGAACAACGGTCGGCTGCATGACACTGCCTCGATTCGCAAAGGCACGCCCCTTCGCCTCAGCAAAGCTACATCAAATTGCGCATTCCGCGCCCCCCTGCCTTCCGGCTTTGCCGCAACTGGTTAATGGCCCCGCCTATTGATCCTATGCATACATTGTGCCCTTTCCCTGCGTGCACTAAGGTGCCCTGATGACCGCTCGGCCGATTTTCTGATAATATTCTGGGCTTCGTAAGAAATCGTCAACCGCACCGGGTTGTCCGATGACTGAGATCATCACCAAGCCGCGCATCAAAGTCTTGCCAAAGACGCAGCGGCCGGGCCTTCACAAGGTGATCCTTGTAAACGACGACTACACGCCACGGGAGTTGGTCGTCACGGTGCTTAAGGCTGAATTCCGCATGAGCGCCGACCAAGCCTATCGGGTGATGATGACGGCCCATCGGCGTGGCGCCTGCGTTGTTGCGGTCTACGCGAAAGACATCGCCGAGACCAAGGCGACGCGCGCGACGGAAGCCGGCCGCAGCAAGGGCTATCCCCTCATGTTTACGACCGAGCCAGAGGAATGAAACTTCCCCGCAGGCAAGCTCTGCGTCTGGCCGCGGGCGCTGTCGCACTGCCGGCAGCCTCGCGCCTGGCTTGGGCCCAAGCCTATCCGACGCGGCCGGTGCGCATCATCGTCGCGGCTGCCCCGGGCGGCGCAAACGACATCGTTGCGCGATTCATGGCGACGTGGCTGTCGGAGCGGCTGGGCCAGTTCGTCGTGGAAAACCGCCCGGGCGGCAGCAACAATATCGGCACGGAAGCCGTCGTCCGCGCGCCGCCGGACGGCTATACGCTGCTCCTGGTCGACACGACGGCGGCGATCAACGCGACACTCTACGACAAGCTCAATTTTGTCTTTCTCCGTGACATCGCGCCGATTGCCGGCATTCTCCGCCTTCCTTACATCCTGGTGGCACATCCATCAGTTCCGGCCCATACGGTTCCCGAACTCATCGCCTACGCCAAGGCCAACCCCGGCAGAATCAACATGGCATCGCCCGGCACCGGGACCGGTCTCCACATCGCGGGAGAGCTATTCAAGATGGCAGCCGCCGTCGACATGGTTCACGTGCCGTATCGCGGCGGCGGACCCGTGATGACCGACTTGCTTGGAGGGCAGGTCCAAATCCTGTTCGGTACCACCGCGCTGACGATTGAGCAGATCAGGGCCGGCAAGCTGCGTGCGTTAGCGGTGACGACGGCAACACGCTGGGACGGGCTGCCGAACGTCCCGACCATGGGTGAATTTGTCCCAGGCTACGAAGCCAGTTCGATCTTCGGCCTCGGTGCGCCCAGGACGACGCCCGCTGAGATCGTCGACAGGCTCAACAAGGAGGTCAACGCAAGCCTCGCCGACGCCAAGCTGAAGGCGCAGCTTGCCGAGCTAGGCGGCACAGTGCTTCCGGGCTCGCCCGCCGACTTCGGCAAGCTCATTGCCGAAGAAACCGAGAAGTGGGGCAAGGTGATCAGGTTTGCAAATATCAAACCTGAATAAGGTCGCCCGTCACTGAAGCGATCTGCAGCGCTACAAGCCGGGTTTGGTCGGCGCCGCGAGCGCCCTGCGAACCGCATTCGGCTCGCGCGCGATCACGCGCAGGTAAGCGCGTCCCGCATCATCGGGCTCGTAGCGACCCTGCTCCCAGTCCCGAATCGTTCCAATCGGAATGTGGAAGGTGGCCGCAAATTGCTCCTGCGACAATTTCAACGCGCGACGGACGATACTGACGAGCGGGACGCGAGGAGCGCGATCCCATTCCTCGTCGGTCATCGGCCGAGCATCGGGGTCGGCCATCGCCGCCGCGTGCCGCTCGGCTTCCGTCATGGCATCGATGCGGCTCCAGTCGATCTTTGCCTTGTGCTTAGCTGTTCGCTTCATGCTACGTTCTATGGCAGACGAAACGACATGTTCAAACCTGCGGCGGCGAAAGCATCGTCTATGCTCTGCGAAATGACGGAACGATGGCATATCTCAGTCGTGGAGAGATTCGGGACTGCGAGACACACTTCGATACTTTTGACAAAATTATTCAGCGGCTGAGGTTGCAGGCCGTAAATCTAGAATTGAAAGAAGATGAACTTTACCAGAGATGTAAAGCTGTTTCGTGCAGCTAGACAAGCGACGAATGTTGCGGAAAAGAGAATTGATGAAGAACGCTCATGAAGTCAGTCAGAACGTATCGGTCATTAATGAAAAAGGCTAGGGCAAACACCCTAGCCTTTTTGATGTGATAAGCTTACCTGCCCACGTGGGCGCCAGTCGCCGGGCGATCTGGTCCGAACCTCATCGGCGAGAAGCGCCCTCACGGATCGGCCTTCTCGTCGCCTCCTAGGCCATACTCCTCGGGCGATAGCGGCTCGAAGAACTCGGGTCCGACCACAAGTTTGCCCGTCAACACCGCGTAGCCGCGACGCCGGGCGGTCTCCGCGTCGAACGCAGGTGGCGCCGGCACCGGCGAGAGCCGTACCTGCCTGTCATCGGTCTCGATAACGATCTCCTCCCCGGCAAGCGCGCGCTTGACGAGGACGGCCAAGTCTTGCTGGGTGATGGAGCGCGGCGCTGTCGAGCCCCAAGCCGCCCTTTCCTCGACGCCTTCCACAGCCCATATTGCCCGCATGGCGAATCCTCCCGACCGGCGCAACAAGCCGCCCAAGAAGACCAAGGACCCTGCGCGCCCGACCCGCGCCAAGGCCGCGCGGGAGGCGTTGCCCCCGATTGCGCCCGCACTGGCGGATCTCCTCAATCCGGCCATCAACCGCGGCGAGGCCGGCGTCGGATCGCAGACCGGTCTCAGTGCCCCGCCGTCCGGCTTGCAACCGCCGCCCGATAATTCGCGCGACCGCCGCGCCGATTTTGCCGCCGCCCATCGCGCGCGTGCCTCGACGCCTGACGGGCTCGGCGAACGGCCCCAGGCCGGCTATGTGGGGAAATCGCCCCTCGCCGGCCGCAAGACGCCGGTCGGCCCCGGCGAGATTGATCCCGATCTCGCCAGGGCGCTCGGGCTCGTCGATGAGGAGGACGAAATTTCCTCGCGGCCCGGCACAACCGGCGCGCCCACCGAGAAGTCGGCCCTCCAAGAGGCGCTCAAAGACGCACTCAGGCTTCCCCGTGTCATCCCCCTGCCGGGCGAGGGCGACGCATCGGGGGTAGCGGCTACCAATCAGGCGTTGGAGGCGCTGCTGCGCGAGGGGCGTCCGGAGTTTCGCGACCAGCCCTGGGTGCCCCATCGTCCGCCGCGACCGGAGAAATCCGAAGGCGGCCAGCGCTTCGTCATCAAATCGGATTTCGCCCCGAAGGGTGACCAGCCCCAGGCGATCGCTGAACTGGTGGAGGGCGTCAAGCGCAGCGACCGCATGCAAGTGCTGCTCGGCGTCACCGGGTCCGGCAAGACCTTCACCATGGCCCAGGTGATCGAGGCGACCCAGCGGCCGGCCCTCATCCTCGCCCCCAACAAGACGCTCGCAGCCCAGCTCTACGGCGAGTTCAGGAGCTTCTTTCCGGACAACGCGGTCGAGTATTTCGTTTCCTATTACGATTACTACCAGCCCGAAGCCTATGTGCCGCGCACCGACACCTATATCGAGAAGGAGTCCTCGATCAACGAGCAGATCGACCGCATGCGCCATTCGGCGACGCGCTCGTTGCTTGAGCGCGACGACGTGATCATCGTCGCCTCGGTGTCGTGCATCTACGGCATCGGCTCGGTGGAGACCTATACGGCGATGACGTTCGCGATCCGGCAAGGCGAGCGCATCGACCAGCACCGGTTGATCGCCGACCTGGTGGCGTTGCAATACAAGCGCACGCTCGCTGATTTTTCGCGCGGCACGTTTCGGGTGCGCGGCGATACAGTGGATATCTTCCCGGCGCATTACGAGGATCGCGCGTGGCGGGTCAACCTGTTCGGCGACGAGGTCGAATCGATCGAGGAGTTCGATCCGCTCACGGGGCAAAAGACCGACGAGCTGAAATTCGTCAAGGTCTACGCCAACTCGCACTACGTGACGCCGCGGCCGACGCTCCTGCAGGCGATCGCCGGCATCAAGCAGGAGCTGCGCTGGCGCCTTGGTCAGCTCAACAGCGCGGGCCGATTGCTGGAAGCCCAGCGACTGGAACAGCGCACGCTGTATGACCTTGAAATGATGGAGGCGACCGGAAGCTGCGCCGGCATCGAGAATTATTCACGCTACCTCACGGGCCGCCGGCCCGGCGAGCCGCCGCCGACGCTGTTCGAATACGTGCCCGACAACGCGCTGGTCTTCGCGGACGAAAGTCATGTCACGATTCCGCAACTCGGCGGCATGTACCGCGGCGACTTCCGCCGCAAGGCGACGCTCGCCGAATACGGGTTTCGCCTGCCCTCGTGCATGGACAACAGGCCGCTGCGTTTCGAGGAGTGGGACGCCATGCGGCCCCAGACCGTCGCGGTGTCGGCGACTCCCGCCGGTTGGGAGCTCGACCAGTCGGGCGGCGTCTTCGTCGAGCAGGTGATCCGGCCCACCGGCCTGATCGACCCGCCGGTCGACGTGCGGCCGGCCCGCACCCAGGTCGACGATCTCGTCGGCGAGTTGCGGGCGTTCGCCCAGCGCGGCTACCGCGCCCTCGTCACGGTGCTCACCAAGCGCATGGCCGAGGACCTCACCGAATACCTGCATGAGCAAGGCATCCGGGTGCGCTACATGCATTCCGACATCGACACCATCGAGCGTATCGAGATCATCCGCGACCTGCGGCTCGGCGCCTTCGACGCCCTGGTCGGCATCAATCTGTTGCGCGAAGGGCTCGACATCCCGGAATGTGCGCTGGTCGCCATCCTCGACGCCGATAAGGAAGGCTTCCTGCGCAGCGAAACCTCGCTGATCCAGACCATCGGCCGCGCCGCCCGCAACGTCGACGGCAGGGTGATCCTCTATGCGGATGCGGTGACGGGCTCGATGGAGCGCGCGATGGCGGAAACCACGCGCCGCCGCGAGAAACAGAGGGAATATAACGCCGCCAACGGCATCACGCCGGAAAGCGTGAAGGCGCGGATCGCCGATATTCTCGACAGCGTCTATGAGCGCGACCACGTGCTGATATCGACCGGCGGGCGCGATGCCGGCGAGTTCGGCGGCGCGGTCGCGACCATCGGGCACAATTTCGAGGCCGTCATCGCCGACCTCGAAACCCGCATGCGCGAGGCCGCCGCCGACCTGAATTTCGAGGAAGCGGCGCGGCTGCGCGACGAGATCAAGCGCCTGCGCGCGACCGAGCTCGCCGTGACCGACGATCCGACGGCGAAAACCGGCCGGCCGGCCCCAGGCGGCGCCGGCCCGCATCGGCAGCGCCCGCATCGGCAAGGCCCGCACAAGCCGTCGCTCGACCAGATGGGCCCGGGCGTCGAGGCCATCCCCCAGGCCAAACCCGGGCCGCGCTCGACGCTCGGTCGCCCCGGCATGCGGGGCGGCTTCAAGCCACGGCGGGGATGAGTCGGTTGATGAAGCAGGTCAAGCGCCTTCGCGCTCGGGATCGCTTTCAATCGCGTCTTCGCTTTGCCATGTTGCGCTCCGTGACCCCGCCCGAGCTGCTGACGAACATCTTCGCCCTGATCCACGCCAGCCGCGCCCGATGTGTATCGCGCGCGAACTTCTTTTCCACGAATTGCCGCCGAGCTTCGTCATAAGCCGCCAGCAATTCCACGTCGGACATCTTGTACAGGGCGTCGGCTGAGAAGCTCATGGCACGGCCTGGGGCGTGTTGAAGTCACAATGAATTCAGCGGGCGGATGCGCCGCCCTGCCATTTCGATCAGGATCTTGTCCCCAGAATACTTCAAGCGTCTCCCGGGAGCACGACCAGCTCAACCAAATCGAAACACACCCCTCGGGGGCCAGCGCCGCAGCACGATCGCTTCGATAATAGCGAACAGATCGTTGACGACGAACCCGAACAATCCAACTACGACCAGCAGCGCATAGACCTGGGCGGATTGGAAGTTTCTTTGCGATTGGATCATCAGCGCCCCGATGCCGGGCAATGACGTCAGCATCTCGACCAGCAAAGTGACGACGATTGCCAGCGGGATCGCAACGCGTATCCCAAGCAGAATAGACGGAACAACCGATGGAATGACGACCTGGCGGATCCACCGGGCCGTGGAAAGGCGGAAGGTCCGGGCGACGTCGCGCAAGAGCGGCTCGACATGGGCGGCCGCCGATGAGGTATTAAGCAAGATCGGCCAGATCGCCGACAGGGCGACGACCGTGAGTTTCATCGTCACGTCGTAGCCAAGCAGCAACGTCGCGATCGGTACCGTCACGGGCGGCGGAATGGCGCGCATGAATTCAAGAAGCGGCCCCAGCGCCCGTTCAACCGGCCTCGACGTCCCGATCGCAACGCCGAGTGCGCCCCCGATCGCGACCGCAAGGACCAGCCCTTCGAGGAAGGTGGTGACGGTCGCGGCAAATGCAGGCAGCAATTGACCGGAGCCCCACAGCAGCACGGCGGCGCTCCACCACTCGAAAGGTGCCGGGAAGTAGGCAGACGGCCCGGGCGCCAGCAGCTGCCACAACGTCAAGAGCGCCAGGAGCGGAACGAGG
>Ga0099791_10000975_pt1 | contig 11043 bp, 8 predicted proteins | sample Rivendell_Oct201_7_FD_77318 | JGI IMG/M metagenome (GOLD analysis project Ga0099791, IMG submission 77318) | Vadose zone soil and rhizosphere microbial communities from the Eel River Critical Zone Observatory, Northern California to study diel... | ecosystem: Environmental > Terrestrial > Soil >... | reverse complement strand
ATAGCGCCGGTCATCATCCCGGATTCTGCGCTCGCGAGGAAGGCGACGGCCCGCGCCGCTTCGGCGGGCTCGATCAGCCGGCCGAACGGCTGCTCTGCCGCGGCCCGCTCGCGCCAGCCGTCCTGCGCCCCGTGATGGAGCCGCATGACGCGGTCTTCGCCGGGGGTGTCCATCCAGCCGAGATTGAGGCCGTTGACGCGGATGCGCCACGGCATCAGCGAGAATGCGGCGTTCTTGGTGAGCGTTGCCAGTGCCCCCTTCGAAATGCTGTAGGGCGAGAGAAACGGCTGGCCGCCATGGGCCGACATCGACAGGATATTGACCATCGTGCCCTCGATCTGCTCCCGGCGCATGACCGCGGCAGTGCCCTGGATGAGGAAGAACGGTGCGCGAAGATTGACCGCCATCATGCGCTCGAACAGGTCCGGCGTAGTGTCCGAGATGGTGCCGCGATCGGTGATTCCAGCAGCGTTCACCAATATGTCGATCCGGCCGAAGGCGCGATCCGCGGCGGCGATGACGGCCCGCGCCTGGTCGAGATCGGCAAGGTCGGCCCGCACGAATTCCGCGCGACAACCGGCCCGATCGAGGTCGGCTGCGACCGCCTTGCCGCGCTCGATGTGGCGGCCGCAGATCGCGATGCCCGCTGCTCCGCGCGCCGCAAACAGGCGCGCGATCGCCTCGCCGATACCCTGTGTTCCTCCGGTCACCACCGCGATCTTGCGGTCAAGCCTCGCGCCGTCCCGATGTGCTTCAACCATGTCTAAATCCCCGGACTGAGCGACCTTATTCCGGCGAAGCCGAATCGCAATAGTGTTGTCCGGTTCCTTTGCGGCCCGTAATCTGCGCGTAGGGATTTACTCGAATGCACAGGGAAATCGAGGCGATGCGGGTGGGGCTTCTCGGCGCGGGGCGGATCGGCCGCATTCATGCCGGCAATATCGCGGCGCATAAGCGCGCGAAACTCGTTGCGGTCGCCGATCCCGATATCGCATCGGCGCAAGCCGTCGCCGGTGCGACGGGTGCCGCCGTGAAGACCGCTGATGATATCCTCGCTGAGCCCGATATCGGCGCCATTTTCATATGCGCGCCGACCGACACGCATGCGCAGCTCATCGAGGGGGCGGTGCGCGCCAACAAGGCTGTATTCTGCGAAAAGCCGATTGATCTCGACGCGGCGCGCATTCGCGCCTGCCTTGACGTGGTGCGGAACGCGGGCGCGAGGCTTATGGTGGGGTTTAATCGCCGCTTCGATCCGAGCTTTGCTACAATTCGACGTCGCCTGGCGGCCGGCGAAATCGGCGCGGTCGAACTCGTCACCATTCTCTCACGCGACCCTGCACCGCCGCCCACGAGTTACATCGCCCGCTCAGGGGGTTTGTTCCGCGACATGATGATCCATGACTTCGACATGGCCCGCTTTCTACTCGGCGAGGAGCCGGTGGAAGTCCACGCGGTCGCATCCTGCCTGATCGACCCGCAGATTGGTGCGGCCGGCGATGTCGATACCGCGGCTGTGCTCCTCAAGACATCGTCCGGCAAGATCGCGCAGATCTCCAACTCCCGGCGCGCAACCTACGGCTACGACCAGCGCATCGAGGTGCACGGCAGCCTCGGCCTGCTCGCGGCCGGTAATCAGCGTGCGACTACCATTGAACATGCGAGCGCCGTCGGTTACGGCCGCGATCCTGCCCTGCCGTTTTTTCTCGACCGCTACGCGGATGCGTACCGGCTTGAACTCGATGCCTTCGTGGCCGCAGTGCTCGACGGCGCGCCGGGCGAGCCGAGCGGCGAGGACGGCCTGCGCGCCCTGCTGCTGGCTGACGCGGCGACCGAGTCCGCCCGGACAGGGCATCCCGTGCGTCTCAAGTCATGATGCGACGATGAGTGCCCCCGATCTCGATCGACGTCTCGCGCTCGCGTGTGCGGTTGCACGCGAGGCCGGAGCAATCGCGCTCGCGCCGTTCCGCGACCGGTCCCGCCAGCCGGCCCACACACTCAAAGGCCCTCAGGACTATTTCACGCAAACCGACGCCGAGATCGAGCGCCTGGTCTGTAGCCGCGTTGCGGCGTCGTTCTCGGCGGATTCATTCTTTGGTGAGGAGACGGGAGGCAGCTTCGGCCGCGACGTGTGGGTGGTCGACCCGATCGACGGGACCGCGAATTTTGCGCGCGGCATACCGCATTTCTGCATCTCGATCGCCTTTGTCCGAGACAACCGCGTTGAGCTAGGCGTGATCTATCAACCCGTAACGGACGAGCTCTACGCTGCGCGGCGGGGCAGCGGTGCGACCCGCAACGGGGAAGGCATCATGGTGAGCCCGGTGCCCACGGTCACGCAGGCGATCGTCGAGGCCGGCTGGTCGACCCGCCGTCCGCGCGAAGCCTACGTGGCGCTCATCGATCGCTTTCTGAGGGCCGGCGCGCAGGTGCGGCGCACGGGCTCCGGGGCGCTTGGGCTCGCGTACGTGGCTGACGGGCGCATCGATGCTTATTGCGAGTTGCACATCAACGCTTGGGACGCGCTCGCCGGCCTGCTGATTGTCGAAGAGGCGGGCGGATGGACCAATGATTTTCTCCGCGGCGACGGACTGCGGCATGGGAATCCAGTGCTTGCCTGCACGCCGGCCCTAAAAGATGTTCTCTGCGACGCGATGGATGTCTCGGGGTTGCGTTGACACTCGCCGTGGTGCGGGTTGAAACTCCCGGAAAATCAGAATTCTGGAGGTAGCCCCCATGAACATGAGAGTGCTTTCGGCACGAATCCGCCCCGCGGAGGTCGGCATCCTTCTGGCAACGGTCCTGCTTCTCTCCCCGGCGAGCGCCCGCGCGCAGGGCGCGCTGGTCGTCTACTGTTCCGTCGAAGAGGAATGGTGCCGCGCCATGGCGACCGTCTTCGAGCGGCAGACGGGAATCAAGGTCGCAATGACGCGCAAGAGCGCGGGCGAGACCTATGCGCAAGTCAAGGCCGAAGCCGCGAATCCGCGCGGCGACATATGGTGGGGCGGCACCGGCGATCCGCATGTTCAGGCCGCCGGGGAGGGCCTTTCTGTCGAATACAAGTCAGCAAGACTTGGCGACCTGCAAGATTGGGCGGTGCGTCAGTGGGAGCAAACCAAGGGCCGAACTGTCGGAATCTACTCCGGTGCCCTCGGCTTTGGCTTCAACGTCGACCTCATCAAGCGGAAGGGTCTCGCGGAGCCGAAGTGTTGGGCTGATTTGCTTGATCCGAAGCTCAAGGACGAAGTTCAAGTCGCCGATCCGAATTCCTCCGGCACTGCCTATACGATGCTCGCCTCCGTCGTCCAGATCATGGGTGAGGACGGCGGCTTCTCCTATCTCAAGGCCCTCCACAAGAACGTCAATCAGTACACCAAGTCAGGTGCTGCTCCCGCCAGGGCGACAGCGCTCGGCGAGACCACAGTGGGTATCGCGTTTCAACACGATCTCGTTACCTCAGCGATCGACGGCGTGCCGATGAAGGTGGTCGCGCCGTGTGAGGGCACCGGGTACGAAATCGGGTCGATGTCGATCGTCAAGGGCGGTCGCAATGCCGACAACGCGAAGAAATGGTACGACTGGGCGCTCACACCCGAGGCCCAGGCGTTGGGAGCGCGGTCGAGAGCATTCCAGGTTCCCTCGAACAAGAATACCCCAGTGCCGCCGCAGGCGCCGAAGCTCGGAGAAATCAAGCTGATCGATTTCGATTTCGTCAAGTACGGCTCCTCGACCGAGCGCAGGCGCCTGCTGACCAAGTGGGACAACGAGGTGCGGAGTCTGCCGAAATAAAGTCGCTCGTCCGAGCCACGCGTGAACCCGATGACCACGACCGCCCGCATATGGCTTGTGCTCGGCTGGGCCGGCTTCGCTCTCCTGCCATGGCATCTGCTCTCCGACGCGAATTGGTATGACTGGGTCGTCGGCCATTCGGCGCAAGGAGCACGTACAGCGCTCGGGCTCGCCTGGTCCGGCGGAGCCTGGTGGCTCGCGCCGATCGCGCTGCCGCTCCTCATCGCGACTTGGCCGATGATCCGGTATGGTCGCGAACAGGCGAGCGGCATTCTGACCAGCGCGGGTATTGGGGGACTTGCACTTGTTGTGATCCAAGGTTTCGCAATCGGCTTGGGGGGCTGGAACTGGTCCATTCTCGCCGATCTCCTCGGTACGGAAGGGCCGAGCCAAGCGGGCATGGGGCTGGGCGCCGGCCTCGTGTCGACGGCCTTCCTCATGCTGCTATGCCAGGGATTGGCTTGGCGCGGTTGGTGCCGCGGCGATGCTTTCATCGTCAGCGCTATCGGGGCGGTAGTCGCTCTTACGGTCATTTTCGTCCTGTTCCCGGTCCTAATCATCCTCGCCAGCGCCTTTCGTGATGAGGAAGGCGCTATCGCGCTGGCGCAGTTTTCAGACAAATTTTTCGATCGCTCTGTCTGGGGACTCGATTGTCTTGGTTCGACGCTGCGCTGCGGCGTGGCGTGGAACACGTTGATCCTTGCGATTGCGGTGGGCTTTGGCGCAACCGCACTGGGACTTGCCTTCGCGCTGGTGGCGACGCGCACTGGACGGCGCTTTGCCGGGACGGTGCGCGTTCTGGCCGTGCTGCCAATCATCACGCCGCCCTTTGTGATCGGCCTTGCGCTCATCCTGCTGTTCGGACGCTCCGGCAGCGTCACCGCACTGCTCGCCGACTGGTTCGGCATTGCGCCGTCGCGCTGGATCTACGGATGGCCGGGCATCCTGATCGCCCAGGTCTTGGCATTCACGCCAATCGCGTTTCTGGTTCTGGTCGGGGTCGTGCAGGCCATCAGCCCCTCGCTCGAAGAGGCCGCGCAGACGCTCCGGGCCGGGCGCTGGGTAGTGTTCGCGACAGTCTCGTTGCCCCTCATTCGACCCGGCCTCGCCAACGCATTCCTGTTGGGTTTCGTCGAGAGTATGGCAGATTTCGGCAACCCGCTTGTTCTCGGCGGCAATTTTGACGTCCTGTCGACCAAGATCTTCTTCGCGGTGGTCGGTGCGGCGCACGATCAGTCACGCGCGGCGGTGCTTTCGATCGTTCTGCTGGGCTTCACCCTGGCGGCGCTCATGCTGCAGTATGCCTGGCTCGGCCAGCGCGGCTATACGACCGTCACCGGCAAGGGAGATGGCGGCCGGCCGCTCGCGCTGCCGCGGCGCGTGACGTGGCTTTGTTACGCGGTCGTAGTGCCGTGGGCCCTGTTCACGGCCGTCATCTACGTCATCATCCTGGCGGCAGGGTTCATTCGCTCCGTGGGGCGCGACTATGCGCTCACATTGGCGCACTACGTTACGGCGTTCCGCATTGAAGCGGTGCCGGGCGGGCTGTTCTTCTCCGGATCGGCCTGGAATTCGCTGTTCGCCACGCTCGAGATCGCCGCGCTCGCTGCGCCGCTCACCGCTGCCATCGGTCTGCTCATCGCCTATCTGCTGACCCGCCAGCACTTTGCCGGCCGCCGCGTCTTCGAACTCGCCACCATGGTGAGCTTTGCCATTCCGGGCACCGTTATCGGCGTCAGCTATGTCCTCGCCTTCAACGTGCCGCCGGTCGAGATCACCGGCACCGCTTTCATCCTCATCGCGTGCTTCATTTTCCGCAACATGCCGGTGGGCGTGCGCGCCGGTATCGCGGCGCTGAGCCAGATCGACAAGAGCCTCGATGAGGCCTCCCTTACGCTCGGCGCCCGTTCCGCCACGACATTGCGTCGCGTCGTGCTGCCGCTGCTGCGTCCCGCCGTCATCGCCGCCATGGTCTACAGCTTCGTGCGGGCGATGACGGCCGTGAGCGCGGTGATCTTTCTGGTCAGTGCCGAGTGGAACATGGCGACGACCTACATCGTCGGGCGCGTCGAGGCCGGTGAATTCGGCCTCGCAATCGCCTACTCGTCGGTGCTGATCGTCGTCATGCTGGCCGTGATCCGGCTGATCGATGTGCTTGTCGGCGAGCGTAATCTGGGGCGACGAACGACGGGCAAAATAGCCGTCCAGCTTGCTGGTTGAGCGAACAAAATGGCAAGGTCATGAATCGGTCCGGGCCCGCCGAGGTCGAATTCCGCTCCGTCGCGAAGCTTTACGGCTCCGTGCGGGCCGTGGGCGACATCTCGTTTAAGATCGAACCGGGAACGCTCGTCACGTTGCTGGGGCCGTCCGGCTGCGGCAAGACCACGACGCTACGCCTGATTGCCGGCCTTGAAATTCCAACACACGGCCAAATCATCATCGGCGGGCGCGACGTCACGCGTCTTTCCGCGTCTGAGCGCGACGTCACCATGGTGTTCCAGTCCTACGCCCTATTCCCCCACATGTCGGTGTTCGACAACGTCGCCTACGGGCCGACGGTTATGGGGTTGCCGAAGCCGAAGGTCTGCGAACTGGTGTTGGAGAAACTACAGCTGGTCGGTCTGTCGGGGCTGGAGCGCCGTTCTCCCGCAGAGCTTTCCGGCGGCCAGCAGCAGCGCGTTGCCATTGCGCGGGCCATCGTGCTCGAGCCTCAGGTACTGTTGTTCGACGAGCCGCTATCGAATCTCGATGCGAAACTTCGCCGCCGCGTGCGCGAGGAAATTCGCGATCTTCAGCGCAAGCTCAACCTCACGGTCGCGTACGTGACCCACGATCAAGAGGAGGCTCTCGCGGTTTCCGATCGCATCATCCTCCTGGAGAACGGACGCATCGCGCAATCCGGCACGCCGGTGGAGCTCTATGAGCATCCGGCCAATCCGTTCGTGGCAGGTTTCATTGGCGATGCCAATCTGCTTGACGCCGAACTCGTAGCAGAGCGCGGTGATCAGGCGCTGGTTCGCCTGGGCACCTTCGCGTTCGAACTGCCGCGCAGGGGCGCGCAGGCCGGCCCGGTCAAGCTCGCGATCCGTCCCGAGGCAATCACGATGCACGCCACGAAGCCCGATGGGCTCGCGCTTGCTGGACGGATCGTCAGGACGTCCTATGGGGGAAGCAACTTTGAGTACACGGTGGAAACGACACTCGGCGAGCTGTTCGTCATCGATCACGCCAAAATGCAGCCTTTTGCGAAGGGCGCGGAAGCGTGGATCAGTTTTGTCGAACACAGCGTAAGCATCGTGCCGTCATGGTAGTCCGGGCTGTTCGAGCTGGCTTCCCGAATCCGCCGCCTTGAATCAGTTCGCGTTTCGTGCGTCAGCAAATTTGTCGACACCGCCAATCTACCACTTCGCGCCCCGTGCCAAGCGCCGAATTATCTTCGCCAGCATCGGTTCCTTGACGGCTTTCGCGGCTTGCCCCGGAGAGAGCCACTTGACTTCGCGTTCGCTCTTTTCCGGCCATTCTCGGAGGCCGCTCGTCGGCAGTTCGTCTCAGAGCGGAGAAGCCGTCCGAAGACCGGACGCTCCTCGTCATGAAGGCGGACAATTTCGGGGCGGGTAGACCCTCGAAAACCCAATGAATTCGCGTTTTCGCGACTGGCATGCCCTTTGCGGAAGAGCCAAGAGAGCCCCGAGCACGGGGCGATCGTTGGAGTAAGAAACTATGAAACAGTCGCTACGTCTCATCCTGATCGGCGGAACCGCCGCGGCGTGTTGCGCCATCACGAATCTCGCCTCTGCACAGCCGGTCCCGCCTCAACCGCCGGCGGGGTCGATCGCAGCACCTCCGCCGCCTCCTGCTCCAGGTGTTGCGGCTTACGACGCGCAACAATTGCCAGAGACACGTGGAATCGTACAGCGTTTCACCTTGACGCCGCGCGGCGAACTCGATGGCTTCCTGTTGACTGACGGAACCGAAGTCCACCTGCCGCCGCATCTGTCGGACCAGCTTGCGACGGCGGTGCGGCCAGGCGACCCGGTCTCGATCCGAGGCTATCGCTCTCCGGCCGGTCCTCTCATCGTCGCGATGACGGTGACCGATACCTCGACCAATCAGACCGTCGTCGACCAGGGACCACCACCTCCGGGTGCCCGCCCGCGACCTCTGCCGCCCGGTGTACCTTCTCCCGGGGCACAGCAGACCTCAATCAACGGCCGAGTGCAGACCTCGCTCTATGGTCCTGCTGGCGATCTCAATGGGGCGGTCCTCTACGACGGCACGATCGTCCGCATGCCGCCGCGCGAGGCGTACCAGTTCGCCAGTCTGCTGGCGCCGGGGCAGATGATCACCGTACAAGGTTGGGCCCTCAACACGTCTTACGGACGGGTCGTTGACGCGTGGAGTGTGGGGCCGGCCTCAGCTCAAATGACGGCGCCGCCGATTGCGCCGTTGGCTCCGCCGCCTCCACCCCCGCCGCGCCGGTGAACGCGGGCGAGCCAGAGCAAATCAGCCATTCGCTTTCCGGCATTTGATCCCACGCCAACGGTGCGGCCACGGCCGCACCGCGGCCCCCCTTCACTCAGTTTTCTGAGAAGGAGAGACCATGTCCACTCAACCGCCCGAACACGTCCATCCCGTCCTCTCTTTCGTTCACTTCGGCGACCTGCATCTCACGCGCCCAGACGAGCAGAACGACCTCGACTTCCAGGCGCTGGTCCAGCACGCCAATGCAAACCTTAAGGGGCCAACCGATTTCGCAGTGCTGCCCGGCGACAATGCTGAAGATGGCACTGCGGAGCAGTTTGCGCTCGTGGCTCGGACCATCGACCGGTTGGAGATTCCGCTGGAGATCATTCCGGGCGACCATGATGCGAAGTCCGGCGGCCTCGATCTCTATCGGCAATGGCTTGAGCCGGAGCTTTGGCGTGCGCGATCGGTTGGCGGATATCGCTGCATCTTCCTCAACTCCAGGGACAATGGAAAGCCGAAGGGCTTCGGGTTTGGCGCGGACCAGCTCGATTGGCTCAGTGCCGAACTCGCGACTGCGGAGCACGCGGGGGAACCGGCCGTTCTGTTCATGCACACCTATCCGAGCGAGCTCGGCGAGAGTGCGCCGAAGGTCCAGGCGCTGATGCGCCAGCATCGCATCCTCATGGTCGACATGGGACACACGCACTACAACGAAATCGCCAACGACGGCCGGACCATCTACGCGGCCACCCGCTCCACCGGACAGATCGAGGAAGGTCCGGTCGGATTTTCCGTCGCCAACCTCGATGGCGGCGTTGTGAGCTGGAAGTTCGCCCCGCTCGGCGAATGGCCGCTGGTGATGATCACGACGCCGGCCGACCAGGCTTTCATCATCGATCCGACACAACCCAATCAGGTCGTCCGCGGCATGACGGAGGTGCATGCCAAGACCTGGGACGCCAAAGGCATCGTTTCCGCCAGATGTCGCATCGATGACAGGCCATGGCGGCCCATGTGGCAGATCGGGACGAGCCCCATGTGGTTACGCAGCTGGAATTCAGCGGAAGTCGCGGACGGGGCGCATAGCATTACGGTTCTGGTGCGATGCGCGGACGGTCGCATGGCGGTCGATACGATCTCGGTCCTGACGAGCCAGTCGGGCCACTACAATGCGCCGGCCCGCAAGTCCGGCGATAACGTCAATGCGATCGGCGCTTATCCGGAGAAAGGCCTCCTGGGAACGCAGCTCGGGCCGAACAGGAACGGGAGGAAATGGTGATGCCGCGCCATCTCCCTCTCGCGACGCCGAGAGCCGTGGTGTCGTCGAGCGAAGGGGCCGCGATGCCGTATCGCGGCCCCCTCGACTGGCTCAATTTCTTCCTCGCCGACGTCAAGGGCGCGCTTGGACCCTATATCGGCATCTACCTCCTGACCGAGCAGCACTGGAACCAAGCGCAGATCGGCTTTCTCGCGACCGTCGCCGGCATTGTCGGCCTCATCATTCACGCACCTCTCGGCGCATTCATCGACGCGACGCACTGGAAGCGGACCGCGGTTGTGGCAGGGGTTGGAGTGCTCACCATCAGCGCCCTCTCCATCGCCATCATGCCGAGCTTTCCGGTGGTCCTGACGGCGCAGACCATGATGGCGGTGGCCGGCGCGGTCTTCGGTCCAGCCATCGCGGCGATCACGCTCGGCATTCTCGGATCGCATGGCCTTGCCTATCGCATGGGACGAAACGCCGCTTTCGACCACGCCGGCAACGTAGCGGTCGCCATTCTTGCCGGCGCCGTCGGCTGGTGGTTTTCCCAGAGCGCCGTGTTCTACCTGGTCCCGATCTTCTCCCTGCTCGCAGCTGCGGCTGTGCTGTCCATACCGGCCCGGGCGATCGATCATGCGCGGGCGCGGGGCCCCGCCCCCCCCCCTGCCCCCCCCCCCCCCCCCCGCCCCCCCCCCCCCCCCCCCCCCCGCAGGGGGGGGGGGGACAGGGGGGGGGAGCGGGGGAGGGTAGGGAGGGGGAGTGCGGACCGACCGTCGGGCTGGAGTGTGCTCGTCACCTGCAAGCCGTTGCTGATCTTTGCCGCGTGCGTTGCCCTCTTCCACTTCGCCAATGCCCCGATGCTGCCACTGGTCGGACAGAAGCTGGCGCTGGCGCATAAGGGGGCCGAGACGGCGCTCATGTCCGCGTGCATCGTCGCCGCTCAGCTGGTCATGCTGCCGATGGCGCTTCTGGTCGGCGCCAAGGCCGATACTTGGGGCCGCAAGCCGATTTTCCTTGCGGCATTTGCGATTCTGCCGATTCGGGGCGTACTCTATACGCTCTCGGACGACCGGGAGTGGCTGGTCGCCGTGCAGCTCCTTGACGGCGTTGGTGCCGGCATATTCGGAGCGCTCGCGCCTCTCGTTGTGGCCGACCTCATGCGTGGGACGGGCCGCTACAATGTAAGCCTCGGCGCCATCGCAACGGTCCAAGGGATAGGTGCATCGCTCAGCAACACGGTTGCTGGCATGATCGTTATGCAGGCCGGCTATAACATGGCCTTCCTGACCCTAGCGGCCGTTGCGGCGGTAGCATTCGCGACCTTCCTGTTCGCGATGCCGGAAACCGGCACGCCGCAAGGCGTCGAACCCGCTGCGGGCACACCCCGAATCAAAATTCCCGGTGCCCGGCCAGCGGCGGCGGCGCCGTAGTTGAAGCTTACAAGCCATAATGGAGCAAAGTCATGATTGATTGGGTGCATACGGGTCCATCGATCCTCGCCGCCTTCCTGGCGTCCCTGGTCGAGT
>Ga0099791_10000973_pt1 | contig 11053 bp, 12 predicted proteins | sample Rivendell_Oct201_7_FD_77318 | JGI IMG/M metagenome (GOLD analysis project Ga0099791, IMG submission 77318) | Vadose zone soil and rhizosphere microbial communities from the Eel River Critical Zone Observatory, Northern California to study diel... | ecosystem: Environmental > Terrestrial > Soil... | reverse complement strand
AGCCAGGGCCTCCTCCCGATCGACGACGAAGCCTCGCTCCGGGCGCTGGCGCGCGAGGTGATCGCGGCGAATCCCGGTCCCGCCGCGGAAGTGCGCGCGGGGAAGGAGCGCACCTTCGCGTTCCTGGTCGGCCAGGCGATGAAGCAATCGCGGGGGCGCGCGCACCCGGAGAAGATCCAGGCCGCGCTCAAGAAGGAGCTCGAGGCAACGTGACCGCGCACCCCCGGGTGCTCGTGGTGGGAAGCGGCGGAAGGGAACACGCGCTCGTGTGCGCGCTCCACGATTCTCCGGAGCACCCCGCGATCTTCGCCGCTCCGGGAAATCCCGGCATGGAGCCGGAAGCGACCCTGGTTCCGATCCGCGCCACGGACCTCCCATCGCTCTGCGCCTGGGTCGACCGCGAGAAGCCGGATCTGGTCGTCATCGGACCGGACGCGTCGATCGCCGCGGGATTGGCCGACGAGCTCCAGAAGCGCTCCATTCCCGTGCTCGGGCCGGTGCGCGCCGCGGGCCGGCTGGAATCGAGCAAGAGCTTCGCCAAGCAGATGATGCAGGAGCTGAAGCTTCCCACCGCGCCGTATCGTCTCGCGCACAGCGCCTCGGAGGCCAAGCGAATCCTCGCGGGCGCGACCTACCCGATCGTGCTCAAGGCGGACGGGCTGGCGGCCGGCAAGGGCGTGGTGGTCGCGGAAACCGAGCGCGAGGCGATGGACGTCATCGCGTCCTGGATGGAGCGTGGGGAGCTGGGAGAATCGGGGAGGACGCTCGTGGTGGAGGAATTCCTCCGCGGGGAGGAGGCCTCGCTCCTGGTCCTCACCGATGGGGAGCGCTGGATGCTCTTCCCGGCGGCGCGCGACCACAAGCGCGCCTACGACGGAGACAAGGGGCCGAACACGGGCGGGATGGGAGCCTGCGCGCCCGCGCTCGAGCCCCATCCCGAAGACGCGCTCGCGATCGCGCGCCGGATCGTGGATCCGATTCTCGGAGCGCTGCGGGAACAGGGCACCCCCTACCGCGGCGTTCTCTACCTCGGTCTCATGCTGACCCCTTCGGGCCCGATGGTGCTGGAGATCAACGCGCGCTTCGGCGATCCCGAGGCGCAGGTGGTGCTGCCGCTCCTCGACGAGGACGTGCTGCCGCTCTTCCTGGCCGCCGCGAAGGGCTCCCTCCCCGCCGAGCGGCACGGATCCTTCCTCCGCCACGCGGGCGCGGCGGTGTGCGTGGTGCTGGCGGCCGCCGGGTACCCCAAGGAGCCGCGCACGGGGCAATCGATCGAGGGGCTGAGTCACACGCGGCCCCACGGCATCCGTTTCTATTGCGCGGGCGTGGACCGGCACGCCGGGCGATTGGTGACGAGCGGGGGCCGTGTGGTCGGAGTGACCGCGCGGGCGGAGACGCTGAAGCGGGCGCGGGAGGCGGCGTACGAAGCGGTTTCCTGGATCCGATTCGACGGGATGCACTATCGGCGCGACATCGCGTCGGCACTTCAAACGGGGAGATCCGGCCCATGAGCGAAAAGGCTCGCGTCTTGATCCTGTTCGGCAGCGACTCCGACCGCGCGGTGATGGAGGAGGCGGCCAAGGTGCTCGAGAGCTTTGGCGTGGGCTCCCGGCTGGAGACGGCGTCGGCGCATCGGAGCCCGGATCGCGTGCGCGAGCTCGTGCTGGAGGCGAAGGGGCTGGGAGTGCAGGTGTTCATCGCGGGCGCCGGCATGGCGAACCACCTCGCGGGCGCGGTGGCGGCGCACACGACCCTTCCGGTGATCGGCGTGCCTCTCGGCGGGTCTCCGCTCCAGGGAGTGGATGCGCTCTATTCCACCGTGCAGATGCCGGCCGGCGTGCCGGTCGCGACGGTGGCGATCGGATCGGCGGGCGCCAAGAACGCCGCGGTGCTCGCGGTCCAGATGCTCGCGCTCGCGGACCGGGCGCTGGCGCTGAAGCTCGAGGATCTGAAGCAGCGCCTCGCTCGCGGCGAGCGCCTGTGAGTCGGGAGCTTTCGATGGAGCGTCTGGTACTCGACCCCGGTGGGAAGTGGCAGGACGTCGCCAGGCGCGCGGCCGTGGTGCTCCGCGCCGGCGGGGTCGCGCTGCTTCCCGCCGAGGGCGTCTACGGGCTCCACGCCCTCTCGGAGAATCCGGTCGCGGTCGAGCGGCTCCTCGCGCTGAAGCCGCGGGAGGAGAAGAAGGGGTTCATCGGCCTGATCGCGGACCCGGAGGAGCTTCCGCGGTGGACCGAGCCGAATGCCCGGGCACTCTCCCTTGCGAAGAGTCACTGGCCCGGTGCGTTGACGCTGGTGCTCCGGGCCGGGCCGTCGGTTCCCGCCGCCTTGCGAAACCCGGATGGAACCATCGCGCTCCGCTGTCCCGGGAGTGCCTTCCTTCGCGCGACCGTGGCGGGAGCGGGTGGAATCGTGCTCAGCACCTCCGCGAACCGGCCGGGGGAGCAGGCGATGGTCGTGCCGGTGGGATCTCTGGTGGAGCGGGCGGACCTGGTCGTGGATGGAGGAACGCTCTCGGGAACGCCTTCGACCGTGATCTCCGTCGTGGGCGATCGCGTGCACGTGCTCCGTCCGGGCGCGATTCCGATCGTGAATTCCTGAGCGGAAGGCGCACTTGACGCTGCGCGCCCCGGCTCCTAGACTCGATGATCCGAAAGGTCCTCATCCCGTTATTCTGAAGTGGAGCCCATGTATCAAATACTCCTGATCTGCACGGGCAACACCTGCCGGAGTCCCATGGCCGAGGCAATATTACGTTCGCTCCTGCCCGAGGACCTGGCCCAGGTCGTGCGCGTCAGCTCCGCGGGGACGGGCGCCTCGGAGGGCCTTCCCGCGACGCCGCTCGCGATCCAGGTGTCCGCGGACTCCAAGGTCGCTCTCGAGGGGCATCGCTCGAGGGTCCTGACGCCGGCCACGCTGCGGGCGTCGGATATCATCCTGGCCATGGAGCCGCATCACATCGAATACGCGCGGGGGCTCGCCCCCGAGGTTTCGAGCCGCATCCATCTCATCACCGAAAAGGGCGCGGCGGGCGCCAAGGCTCAGGACGGAGTGGTCGATCCGATGGGCGGCACCGCCGAGCAGTACCGGGACACCTTTCATCGGATCCGGAGCCACCTCCTCGGGTGGATCCCCGTGATCCGGGAATCGGTCGAGCGTCGCGAAGGCGTGCGCCGGTCGAGCGAATCATGAAACCAACACGCCGGAAGGAGGAGGGCATGGCGCGTGAGTCGAGCGGCCTGATCTGGATGAATGGAACGTTCGTCCCCTACGAAGACGCGAAGATCCACGTCCTCTCGCACGTGGTGCACTACGGATCGAGCGTGTTCGAAGGCATTCGGGCTTACGCCACACCGGCCGGCACGGCGATTTTCCGCCTGGACCGGCACGTGCAGCGCATGCTCGATTCCTGCAAGATCGCCCGGATCACGTGTCCGTACGGGTACGACGATCTGATGGAAGCCATTCGCGAGACGGTGCGGAAGAACGGCGGCGCGGCCTGCTACATCCGGCCGGTCGTGTATCGCGGCTTCAAGAGCCTGGGCGTGAACCCGACCGGCGTTCCGATCGACGTCGCGATCGCCACCCTGAACTGGGGCAAGTACCTCGGCAAGGACGCGCTGGATCACGGCATCTCGGTGCGCGTCGCCTCCTGGAATCGCCAAGCCCCGAACACCTTTCCCGCGATGGCGAAGACCGGCGCCAATTACCTCAACAGCCAGCTCATCAAGCTCGAGGCGGTGGCGGACGGCTATGAAGAGGGCATCGCCCTAGACGTTTTCGGCTACGTGGCCGAAGGAAGCGGCGAGAACATCTTCCTCGTGCGCGGGGAAACCCTCTACACGCCGACCATCGCGAGCGCGATCCTTCCCGGCGTCACGCGCGACTGCATCCTGACGCTCGGGCGCGAGCTGGGGCTCGAGGTGCGCGAGGAGCAGATCCCGCGCGAGCTGCTCTACATCTCCGACGAGCTCTTCTTCACGGGGACGGCGGCCGAGATCACACCCATCACGCAGGTGGACCGGATCCCGATCGGCACGGGCGCCGTGGGCCCGGTGACGCGCAAGCTGCAGAAGGCGTTCTTCGACATCATCGAGGGCCGCGCGCGCGACACCCACCGGTGGCTCTTCCCGGTGGAAGCGCGGGGAAAAGTCCAGCGCGCCGCGAAGAAGGCACGGTAGGGAAGGTTCCTCCATGACCGCCAAGTCCGGCGCGGCCGCCGTGAACCCGCGCGAAGCCTCCCTGCGATCCGTCGATCCGGAGATCGATCGCGCGATCCGATCGGAGATCGGACGCCAGCAGGAGACGCTGGAGCTGATCGCCTCGGAGAATTTCGTGAGCGAGGCGGTGCTCGAAGCCATGGGCTCGCCGCTCACCAACAAGTACGCCGAGGGATATCCCGGCAAGCGCTACTACGGCGGCTGCGAGTTCGTGGACCAGGCGGAGTCGCTGGCGATCGAGCGCGTGAAGGCGCTTTTTTCCGCGGAGCACGCCAACGTCCAGCCCCACGCCGGCGCGCAGGCGAATCTCGCCGCGTACCTGGCGCTCATGCCTCCGGGCTCCACGCTCCTCGGGATGGCGCTCGCGCACGGCGGCCACCTCACGCACGGCCACAAGGTCTCCTTCTCGGGCATCCTCTTCAAGGCGGTCCAATACGGTCTCTCCCCGGAGACCGGCCTCCTCGACTACGACCAGGTGCTGACGCTCGCGCGGGAGCACCGGCCCCAAGTGATCGTCGCGGGGGCTTCCGCGTATCCGCGCTTCTTCGACTTCCAGCGGTTCCGCTCGATCGCGGACGAGGTGGGCGCCAAGTTCGTCTTCGACATGGCCCACGTGGCGGGCCTGGTCGCTGGCGGCGCGCACCCCAACCCGACGCCCTTGGCGCACGTGGTCACGTCCACCGCGCACAAGACGCTGCGCGGCCCCCGGAGCGGATTCATTCTCTGCAAGAACGAATTCGCCAAGACGATTGATAAATCGGTGTTTCCGGGGATGCAGGGAGGTCCCTTGATGCACGTGATCGCGGCCAAGGCGGTATGTTTCAAGGAGGCCGCGTCCCCCGAGTTCAAGGTGTACGCCCGGCAGGTGGTGGCGAACGCGAAGGCGCTCGCGGAGGGCCTGATGAAGCGAGGCTACAAGCTGGTCACCGGCGGAACCGACAACCATCTGATGCTGGTGGACCTGCGCGACGCCGGCTTCTCGGGCGCGGACGCGGAGAGCGCCCTTCACGCGGCCGGGATCACCGTGAACAAGAACGCCGTTCCGAACGATCCGCGGCCCCCCGCCGTCACGAGCGGCATCCGGATCGGATCGGCCGCGGTGACGACGCGAGGGATGGGGGAGCCGGAGTTCCACCGGCTCGCCGGATGGATCGACGATGCCCTCGAGCACCGGGACGAAGCCGCCTCCTTGAAGAAGATCCGCGGGCAGGTGGAAGAGCTCTGCCGCGCGTTTCCGCTCTACACGAATCGGACCCTGTAACTCCCGCTCCGCTCATCCGATGACACAGCTCACGATCGAGGAACGCAACGCCAAGGTGCGCGACGAGAGCGCCTTCGTGGAGCCGCTTCTCAAATCCATAGAGTCGGTCATCGTGGGCCAGCGCGAGATGATCCGGCGGATCCTCATCGGACTGCTGGCCGACGGGCACCTTCTCCTCGAGGGGGTTCCAGGTCTCGCCAAGACCCTCGCGGTGAAGACGGTCGCGCAGGCGATCCATGCGACCTTCCATCGGATCCAGTTCACCCCCGACCTTCTCCCCGCGGACCTGACCGGGACCTTGATCTTCGATCCCACGAAGGGGGCCTTCGCGCCCAAGTTCGGGCCCATCTTCACGCAGATCCTGCTCGCCGACGAGATCAACCGCGCGCCCGCGAAGGTGCAGAGCGCGCTCCTCGAAGCGATGCAGGAGCGGCAGGTGACGATCGGGGACAAGTCCTATCCACTGGATGATCTCTTCTGGGTTCTCGCCACGCAGAATCCCATTGAGCAGGAGGGAACCTATCCCTTGCCGGAAGCTCAGATGGACCGCTTCCTCCTCAAGATCCGCGTGAGCTACCCCAGCCCCGAGGAAGAGGGCCTCATCCTGGACCGCATGGGAGGCGAGCCGCCCCCTTTGCCCAAGCCCGTGCTGCAGGCAGACGCCATCTTGAAATCGCGGCATTCCGTGAACGCGATCTACGTGGACGAGCGAATCCGGAAATACATCGTGGATCTGGTGCACGCCACGCGCGAGCCGGAGCGGTTCGGCCTGGATCTGCGCCCGCTGATCCAGTACGGAGCATCGCCGCGCGGGACGCTGGGGCTGGCGCGCGGCGCCCGCGCGCTCGCATTCCTCGAAGGGCGCGCTTACGTGACGCCCGACGACGTGAAGACGATCGCCCCGGACGTGCTCCGCCACCGCGTTCTTCTCACCTACGAGGCCGAAGCCGAGGGGGTCCCGGTGGACGAAGTCGTTCGCCGGATCCTCGCCCGCGTCGAGGTCCCGTGATCACCCCCGAGCTCCTGGCCCAGGTTCGGCGGCTGACGATCCGGAGCCGCCGGGCGGTGGAGGAGGTCTTCTCGGGCGCGTATCGAAGCGCCTTTCGGGGAACCGGTCTCGAGTTCTCCGAGGTGCGCGAGTACGTGCCGGGGGACGACGTTCGCTCCATCGACTGGAACGTCACCGCGCGCCACGGCCATCCCTTCGTGAAGCGCTTCGAGGAAGAGCGCGAGCTCACGGTCGTGGTGGCCCTGGATCTCTCGGGCTCGCTCCGGTTCGGCAGCCGCTCGAGGGCGAAGCGCGAGGCCGCCGCGGAAGCGGGGGCGCTGGTCGCGCTGGCAGCGAGCCGGAACCGGGATCGCGTGGGCCTTCTCCTCTTCACCGACCGGATCGAGCTCTATCTCCCGCCCTCGAAGAGCCGCGCCCGGTCGCTCCGGATCGTCCGGGAGCTGGTGGCGTTCGAGCCAAAGGGAACGGGGACCGGTCTCGGGCCGGCGCTCGCCTTTCTCGGCCGCGTGCTCCGGCGCCGTGCCGTGGTGTTCCTCGTCTCCGACTGGTTCGCCGATTCCTTCGACAAGGAGCTCCAGCTCCTGGCGCGCCGCCACGAGATCGTGACGGTGGAGGTGGAGGACCCGCTCGAGGAATCCATTCCGGACGGGGGTCTCCTCCTTGCGCGTGATCTGGAGACCGGTGCCGTTCGCATGGTGGACTTCGGCGTCGCGTCGGCACGAAGGGAATGGCGGAGCCACCGCGCGCGGCGGCTCAAGGCGCTCCGCGACTCCCTTCTCCTCGCGCGCGCCGACCGTATCCGCGTAAGGACCGACGCTCCCGTCGCTCCCGAGCTGGTCCGGCACTTCGAGCAACGCGCCTACCGGCGCTGAGTCCGTGTCTCCCACGGATCGTTTCGTCCCAACCCGAGCCTCCCTCGGAATCATTCTCGCGATCGTTGCCCTCGCTGGCTGTGCGCGCTCCGGCGCGCCGCGGCGTGTCGTCGAGCGGGCGGAGACCTCGGGCAGAACCCATGTCCGGCTCCGAAGCGAGCTCAAGCCCGCGCGCGCCACCCTGGGAGACCGCGTGACGTGGCGGCTCACGGCGTCGATCGAGGCTGGAACCGGGGCCAAGCCCGAGACGCTCCTCCTCGATGCGTCGCCTCCTTCCATGGAGCTGGAAGGGATGAGGCCCCCGACCGAGCGGAGCGGGCCGCAAGGACTGGTGTGGTCCGGCGAGCTCCTGTTGCGCGGATTCGACCTCGGCCCGATCGAGCTTCCGGCCGCGGCGCTCCCCGTCTCCGCGGCCGGGAAGACCGACACGCTGGAATTTCCGCGCGACACGCTCTTCGTGGATTCGCTCACGCAGGCAACGAACGGCGCGCTCCGCCCGGACCGGGGTCCCATCACGCCGCCCCTGCGCCCGCTGGACTACGCCGTCCTGGCCATCGCGGCGCTCGTCGCGATCGCGGCGGTGGTGCTTCTCATCCGGTGGATCCGCGGCCGCGGGAAGCGCAAGGCGCGGGAGACCCGGGCGCCCGCGCCCGAGCCGCCCGAGACGAGATTCCTCGAGGCACTCGAGGAGCTCGAGGGAGAGCTGGGCAAGGTTACGCGCGACGTCTTCTACGACCGCCTGTCGCAGGCGCTGCGCGTCTACGTTCAATCGGTCACCGGAATCCCGGCGCCCGACCTGACCACCACGGAGCTGGAGCGGGAGCTTCAGCGCGATGCGCGCGTCCGTGCGGAGGGCAGGGAGGCGGTTCTCACCACGCTCCGGCGCTCCGATCTCGCCAAGTTTGGCAGATTCGAGGATGCGGAATCCGAGGCGAAATCGATCCTCCGCCAGGCGCGCTCGGTCTCCGCGAGGCTCCTCTAGATGCGGTTCGCCGAGCCCGGGTACCTGCTCCTCTTCATCCCGTTCCTGGCGGCGCTCTGGCTCGCGCGTCGGCGACCCACGATGCGCGACCCCGAGCTCGGCTTCTCGAGCCTCAGCGCGCTGCCTCCCACCGCCGGGATTCGCGCCCGGGGCGCCGGCATCCTGCCCGCGCTCCGTCCGCTGGCGATCGCGCTCGTGCTCCTGGCCGCGGCGCGGCCGCAGGGAGGCCGCGAGGTGCGCGAGGTGGTGAGCGAGGGAATCAACATCATGCTCGCGATCGACCTCTCCGGGAGCATGCGCTCGGAGGATTTCCGCCCCAAGAACCGGCTCTACGTCGCGAAAGAGGTGGCGAAGGAATTCGTGCGCGGACGCCAGCAAGACAGGATCGGCCTCGTGGCGTTCGCGGGGGAGAGCGAGCTCATCTCGCCCCTGACGCTCGACTACGAGGGGCTGGCGTCGCTCATCGACGGTCTGGACTTCGGCCAGCTCCCCGACGGGACCGCGGTGGGCGCCGCCATCGCGCAATCCGCGGAACGGCTCAGCAAGGCGCCCGGCAAGAGCCGCGTGCTGATCCTGCTCACCGATGGAATCAACAACGCGGGCGCGGTGGATCCGATCACCGCCGCCAAGCTCGCGAAAGCGGTCGGGGTCCGGATCTACGCGGTGGGCGCGGGGACCCAGGGCGCGGCGCCCTTTCCCGTGGACGATCCCATCCTCGGCCGCCACTACGTCTGGGTGGCATCCGAGGTGGACGAAGCGACGTTGCAGGCGGTGGCCCGCGAGACCGGCGGGCGCTTCTTCCGGGCCACCTCCGCCGAGCTCCTGAATCAGATCTACCACGAGATCGGCGTCCTGGAACCCTCGCGCGTGGAGACCCGTTCCTACACGAAGTGGGCGGAGCTGGGGCCCCTCGCGATGGGGGCGGGCCTGGCGCTCCTGGGAGCCGAGCTCTTGCTGGGCTTCACCCTCTTGAGAAGGTATCCCTGACGTGCGCTGGTCCTCGCCACAGCTCGCGCATCTTCTCTGGGGCGTCCTCCTGCTCGCACTTCTCTGGCTCTACGCGGAGCGGGCGCGGCGCCGCACCGAGCAGCTGCTGGGAGAGCCGGCGGCGCTGCGACGGCTGAGTAGCGAGGCCGGACCCCGCGTGCGTGCCGTGCGTACGGTCATGGTGCTTCTGGCTCTGGCGCTCCTCTCTCTGGGGCTGATGCGGCCCCAGGCGGGATTCCGCCTCGTGACGACCACGTCGCAAGGCGTGGACGCGGTGATCGCCCTGGACGTCTCCCGCAGCATGGACGCCCGGGACGCTCGGCCCAGCCGGCTCGCGGCCGCGAAGCGGGAGGCGCTGGCGCTCCTGAACGGGCTCGAGGGCTCCCAGATCGGGCTCGTGGAGTTCGCGGGGTCCGCACAGACCGTCAGCCCCCTGTCCACCGACCGCGAAGGGCTGGCCTCTCTCGTCGAGACCGCGACCACGCGCGACGTGGACCATCCCGGCACCGATCTCGAGAGCGCGCTCTCGCTCTCCGCGCGTCTGCTCTCGCGCCCGGGAGAGCGGCCGCGCGCCGTTGTGCTGATCTCGGATGGGGAAAACCTGGAAGGAAATCCGGACAAGGGTCCGGGCGAGCTGAAGCGAACGGGTGCGAAGCTCTACACGATCGGCGTCGGGACACCTCAGGGCAGCACGATCCCGGTCGTGGATTCGACGGGCGCTACGGTCGGAGTGAAGCGCGACGCGCAAGGCAACGTGGTGAACACGCGCCTCGACGAGGCCGCGCTGCGCAAGCTGGCCCAGACGGGAGGCGGCCGGTACGAGCACGGGGACGGATCGGGAACGGCCGGGCTCCGTCTCGTGGATCCCATCCGCTCCGGTGGAGCGTACGAGGCGCGCGGGAGGACCATCCGCGCCTACGACGAACGTTTTCCGTGGTTCGCGGCCGCGGCTGGGCTCTTGCTTATAGCGGAGCGGCTGGTGCCGCGGCGGAGGCGATCCTGATCCGCCTCCTCCGTCTCCTCGGGCTCCTCTGCCTGGTGCTCACCGCGACCGGCGCCGTGTACGAATGGGGAGGACCCGCGCGGAAGGGAGTGCGCGAGCTCGAGGCGAAGAAGTACGACGAGGCGCTGCGCGACCTGAGAGCCGGCCGGGCGGAGCTTCCGCAGGCCGCCGCGATTCCGTACGACGAGGGACTGGCCCACCTCGGAAAGGGGTCGCCCGATTCCGCCGCGGCTCGCTTCCAGGAGGCGATGAGGCTCCGGGGCGATGCCGCGCGCGCCGGGGCAGCCTACAATCTCGGCAACATCGCCATGCGGGGCAAGGACTACCCGCGGGCTGCGGGGTACTACAAGGAAGCGCTCCGGATGGCGCCCGGGGACCTGGACGCGAAGCGCAATCTGGAAGAGGCGCTCAGGCGGATGCGCCAGCCGCGCACGCAGAGCCGGCAGCCGCAGTCCGCCGGGAAGGGGCAGCCCCCGCCCAAGCCGGACGGGTCCCAGAATCCGCAGCCCAAGCAGGGCCCGGGAAAGGGAGAGCCCCCGCCTCGAGGAAGCGCCGGCGAGTTCACGAAGCAGGAGGCGGAGCGATGGCTTCAGGCTCTGGAATCCGAGCGGCGCGCCAGAAGGCAGGAGAGCAAGACGAAGGCCGGCGATGAGGGCGGGAATCGTGACTGGTAGAGTTCGCTGGATAGGCGCGCTCGTCACCTCGGTGGCGATGGCCGCATT
>Ga0099791_10000972_pt1 | contig 11058 bp, 7 predicted proteins | sample Rivendell_Oct201_7_FD_77318 | JGI IMG/M metagenome (GOLD analysis project Ga0099791, IMG submission 77318) | Vadose zone soil and rhizosphere microbial communities from the Eel River Critical Zone Observatory, Northern California to study diel... | ecosystem: Environmental > Terrestrial > Soil >... | reverse complement strand
TCGTACTCGGGCTTATGTTCGGGATCCATTTCTTGCAGCGCTGCGGCCAGCGCCTTGGCGACGGCCGGTATGGTCGGTGGGTCGTACCACACATGAGGATTGTCTCCCGTCTTCTTGCCGACAATGGCCGCCACGGAAATCACGGTCCGACCGGGCCGCGGCGTTGCTTCGAGCAGCTTTTGCATCCAAGGATCGTAATTTGCGCCATTGAAGATCACGATTCGCGCATCGGCGACTTTGCGGACGACCCCGGACGTCGTTTCGAACAGGTGCGGGTCCTGATTGGGATTGCTTAGGATGCTCAAGACCGCAATGCGGCCTCCGCCGATCTGCCGCGCAATGTCACCGTAGAAATTTTCGGCCGCGACGATTCCGATATTCGCGTCATCGGCGGCTGCACCCAATGCGGCCGCAAAGATCATTCCGGTTGCGGTAGCGGTTCGCTTGATGGCTCTCATTGGGAGCTTCCTCACATGGAATCATGTGCATACGGCGCGGCTTACCCCTTGGCTTGGGCGATGCCGCGGAGCCGCCAAGTGTAACGTTATAACATTTACTGAAGCGGGACTATGGCCAGCATGCGGTTTTGCGCAGCCCGCGCCGACGCTACCGCGCTACCTTAAATTCGGGGCGCGAGCCCTCGGTCTCATCTCGATGCCGCACTGTCGCGCCCCGTACCGCTCCAGCACATCATGGCACCATCATCTCGCCCACAACGATCCCGCTCTAGCGTGTTGAAGTCTGTCCGGCCCTCTACGCGTTCGGAAAGTCCGGAAAACTGCCCGGGCAGACCTTGGAGATTACCGCGGTAGCGGCGCGTCGCCCCGCCAGAAGTAGGGATAGAAGAGGTGGACCATATTATTCCACTCAAAGCTCTGCTCGAAGGCGCGGATGTACTCGCCCTCGGCTTTGGCTTCGGCGAAGTCGATTTCGGGGTAGCCGTAGGGCGCGATCACTATCTTCCCAGCCGCCAGCATAGGCCTCGGTGCCTCCATCGGCGTCACTGCGAGCGCCTGGGCGGGCCGCATCTTCTGAGAAACAGGTGTGACTGGCCGTGCGCCGCTGTGCTCGGCTATGCGCATAGCACGACCCTGGAGTTTAAGGCTCATCCCCACATGCTTCGCCACGCTTACGGCTATGCGCTTGCCAACAAGGGGCTTCCGCTTTACCTGCTGTAATTCGCGGCGCCAGCGTTCATTTCTTGCGTTGTGAGGGGAACCACTGCAGTTCAAGCCCACCAAGAAACCTCAAGGCTGCGGTTGCAATGAGAAACATCACTGCAGATGCTGTCCGATCCGTTCAAAATGCGCGACGCGTGGTACAACGCGCCCGCCGCATTCTACTGACGCTTGCGTCGTTTTCCCTGGTTGCAGCCGCGAGCACATCAAGTTCGATCATCGCTGGTCCTTCGCCGAGGAACGATCGGCCGGCAATTCTCTTGTTCGTCGGCAAAAGGGACTTCGCCAGGCGATGTAGCGGCGCTCAAGCAAATCCTCAATCGCAATCACCTCGATTTTGCGGCCGCAGATTCGAATCAATTCAATGACCTGACCGAATCTCAGTTCGCAGCCTATCGGCTGCTGATCATCCTCGGGGGGAATTTCGAAGAAATCGGCAAGGGGCTGAGCGCGACGACGACGGCGAATATTCGCAAGGCTGTAAGGGGCGGCTTAAACTATCTCGGCATATGCGCGGGCGCGTTCTTTGCGGGAAACTCTCCCTATAACGGGCTTAATCTCACCGAAGGCGTGCGCTTCCCGTTCTATGCCCTGGAAAATCGCAACATTCGGAAGGCGGCGGTCGCGATCCAGGTTGCCGGATCGGCGACGTTCGATCACTACTGGGAGGACGGTCCTGAGCTTACGGGCTGGGGTGACCCTATCGCCAAATACCCGGACGGAACTCCGGCCATTGCGCAAGGAACCGTCGGACGCGGATGGGTGGTGCTGTCGGGGGTTCATCCTGAGGCGCCCGATAGCTGGCGCAAAGGTCTGACTTTCAGCACGCCGGCACAAATAGACAATGCCTATGCTGCGACCCTTATTGGCGCTGCGCTGAACCGGAGACCGCTCGCGCATTATTGAAAGCCCGACATTGGCTGAATGGAGCGATGACGGAGCAGCAAGCGGCTAAACGTCCGTAGTACGCCCGGTTAGCCGGCCAATTTGTGCACGGCGCAAGTCGGCAGGGGCGGGCGAAGAGCTGCCGTCGGGGTTGTTTGCGCACGACGTAGATCGCAGACGAGTAAAGCATAGCATGCTAGGCTGCCGATCTGGCCGCTTCCGGAAGCAATACACCGAGGACGCGAAGCTTCGCCGCGCTCCAAAATGACATTCCCGCTCGCGCTGCATTGAGAAGGAGATACCCATGTTGAGATCTAAGACGGCGCTCGTATGTAGCCAGGGGGCAATCCTGATGGCAGCCGCATGGTCTCCCGCCAGTGCCGCCGTGAATTGCGCCGATTTGGCGAACCTGAAGATTCTGGCGAGCGAAATCCGGCTACCCAGCGGCGGTGCAACGATAATCTCTGCGCAGATGGCGACCGTGCCCGCTGATCCGCGCAATTCCGGCGCGACGCGCGATTATTGCAAGGTGCTGGGGGCGGTTGAGCCGATGGATCCGAACGCGCCTCCGGTCAATTTCGAGGTCAACCTGCCCGTCGACTGGAACGGCAAGGCCCTGCAATATGGTGGCGGCGGCTCGAACGGCGTGCTCATTACCGGCCTTGCGCCGCTGCGCGACGCGCGCCGCGACACGCCGGTGCCAGTGGCGCGCGGCTTCGCCACCTGGGGCACTGATTCCGGCCACGACAACAAAAAGCTCCCCCACTTGCGGGCCTTTGCGCTGAATGATGAGTCGCTCGTCAATATGGCCTACGCCGCGTACAAGAAGACGCATGACGTGGGCGTGCGCATCGCGCGTGCGTTTTACGATCGCCCGCCCGCCAAAATTTATTTCTACGGCGGTTCGGAAGGGGGGCGCGAAGCTCTGATGATGGCGCAGCGTTTCCCGACCGATTTCGACGGCATTGTGGGCGTGGTGCCCGTGGCCAATTACACGGGCGGCAATCTGATGCGGGCAAAGCTCGCCCAGCTTCAACGGGAAGGCGGCTGGATCGACCCAGCCAAAGTGAAGCTGATCCAGAATGCCGTCAATGCCGCCTGTGACAAGCTCGACGGTCTCGAGGATGGCGTCATCAGCGCCTATGAAAAATGCCTGAGCACGTTCGACGTGGGCGCACTACGCTGCCCAAATGGGGCGGACACCGGCGACACTTGCCTTTCCGACAAGCAGATTGAAGCCGACAGGCTTGTGCACCGTCCTTACCGATATCCGTTCGCCATGAAGAACGGCGTCACGGCTTTTCCCGGATGGACCTATGGCAACGAGGTGCAGCCGGGCGGGATGATCGACACCATAACCGGCACGGAGTTGCCGCAATTCCCGATCACGAACGAGAAGACGCAATCGGTCGCCTGGGTCAATGCGGATGGTTTCGTGCGCTATTACTTTGCGCGCGATCCGAAGTTCGACCCGTTCCAATTCTCGCCCGAGAAATTCGCCGGCCGGATCAAGGAAATTTCGGAGATGTTCGACACCACCGATCCGGACCTTTCGGCTTTCCAAGCGCGCGGCGGTAAGCTGATCCTGAAAGGCAACGGCGCCGATTATCAACGGAGCGTGCTGCAGGAAATCGACTATTACAAATCGGTGGTCGGCAAAATGGGCCAGGATCGCGTCGACCAGTTCATCCGCTTCTATGTGACGCCCGGCGTGAACCATCCGGGCAACGGTGTCATGAGGGATGGCAAGGCGGTGCCGGCCAAGGTCGATTTGCTGGGCGCTTTGGACGCCTGGGTCGATGCGGGTAAGGCCCCCGACACCCTGATGCAGGTGAGCCAGCAAGAGGAGGCCCCGTTTAAGACGATCGCCTCGCGCCCGATGTGCCGCTATCCGCTCAGCCCGCGTTATGACGGCGATGGTGATCCGAGCCAGGCGGCAAGCTTCACCTGCGCAAAGCAGTAAGCGCCGCCCGCCATGGCCTCCAGTGCGGTCCTTTGATCTTCCGTCGCTGACTGCGGAAGAAAGCGGCCCAGCTGCTCACCGCAAGCGTATGCAAAATCTGCGCCGTATCACCACGCGGCGCTGGTTTCCGACCAATTCCGGCAGCTCCCGCATTCATCGGCTTGGCGTTTTCTGGCGCGGCTCCCGAGCATCGTCGTTCATGTGACTGAATATGCATACGTAAGCGAAATGTGAGGCACATCACACCTTTCCCCCCAAAACCGTTAGAAGCTGAAAACAACGCGCGCTCGAATACGGCTTCGGGTTCGCGAAGGGCAGGAGGGGAGCCATGGGGGAATGCCATCAAGACATCTCGCGCGTCGTAGCGATAGCGATTGCGGTCGGCATCCTCGCAAGCGTTGCAGGACTCGCGCGGGCGCAGCCGACCTCAGTCGTGGTCGTGTACTCCGATCAGGGATGGTCGGCCGCCGACCGCGACACGTTCTATACAACGAGCCAGGGCTCCCGCATGATGCCCTACGCTTGGTTCGAGGCTTTGCGCCGCGTTGACAGCAATGAACTGTTCGCCGCCGACCAGCTGCAGCGTTATGGCTATCTGCCGAACGACCGCTCGAAGAGCAATCCGGAAGGTTTGCCGATCGGCTTCGTGATCGATGGCAACGCGGCGACCGGCGACTTCGGCATGACCTGCGCCGCTTGCCATACCGCGCAACTCGAATATCAAAAGGACGGCAAGACCTACGCCCTGCGTCTCGACGGGGCGCCCGCCAACGCGGATTTCCAGCAATTTCTCGCCGACCTCACGGCCGCCGCGCGGGCTACCTCGATGCAGCCGGACCGCTTCAATGCGTTCGCGATGGGGGTGCTTGGCAACGGCTATTCAACTGCGAGGGCGGCCAAGCTCAAGACCAGCTTCGACACGTGGGTGAAGCAGTTCGGCGCGTTTATGGATAAGAGCCTTCCCGCGTCCCCCTGGGGGCCGGGGCGGCTCGATGCCTTCGGCATGATCTTCAATCGCGTCGCCGGCCGCGATCTCAGCCTTGATGCGAACTTCAAAGTCGCCGACGCACCGGTCAGCTACCCCTTTCTGTGGAATGCGCCACAGCAGGATCACACGCAATGGAATGGCGGCGTGCCAAACGGGCTCTATATTCAGGGGCTCGGGCGCAATACCGGGGAGGTCTACGGGGTCTTCGCCGACTTCAAACCGAAAAAGGGCCTTCTCGGTATCGACTACCGCAAGAATTCCGCAGACTTTGCGGGTCTGCAAACACTTGAAGAAAAAATCGTGGCGCTCAAACCGCCAAAATGGCCGAGCGGCATCTGGCCCATCAAGGGCGAATTGCTCGCCCGCGGCAAGGAATTGTATGACGCCAACTGCGGTAACTGCCATGGTATCACCAAATCCACCGAGGTGCTCGGCGCGTGGATGACGCCAATTAAGGCGGTCGGCACCGACCCGAAGATGGTCAACAATGCCGAGCGCATGTCGGACTCCGGCTTGCTGGCCGGATCACCGATGCCGCCCCCGCCGCTCGGCGCCACCCTGGCCAACCCGGCCAAGACCCACGACATCCTCGCCAATGCGGTGGTAGGCAGCCTCTTCGACGAAGCGTTCAGCATTCCGATCACGCCCGACAAGATCGCGCACAGCGGCGTCTGGATTGCGGTGCGCAAGGACATCGATCGCCTCTTCCCGGGCGAGAATATCGGCAACCTGTTCAAAACCAAGCTCACCGTCGCCAAAGCCATTGAAATCCAAGCCTTCGTGGCGGCACGGCTGCGCGGCAAGATGCTGGAACGGTTCAACGACATGTTCCGCAAGCCGGCCTCAGCCGATCCGGGCGCCGCCTATGAGTCGCGGGTCTTGAGCGGAATCTGGGCGACCGCGCCATATCTCCACAACGGCTCGGTGCCGAACCTGTGGGAGCTGCTCACGCCGGCGAAGCAGCGCAAGGGGACTTTCATGGTCGGCAGCCGCACGTTCGACCCCCAGAAGGTCGGCTACGATACCGAACATTCGCCGTCCAAGAACGCCATCTTCGTCGCCGATCCCGCCAACGCCAACGGCAACGGCAATGGCGGCCACGAATACGGCACCGACCTCTCCGAGGCCGATCGCTGGGCCATCATCGAATATATGAAGACCATGTAAACGCTGCTGATTGTCGCTTAGACGAAGTGCTTTCGGATCGCAGACGCCGACAAGAGAGTTGGAGTCGAGGGGCGCCGTCGCCTCACTTTCGTAGTACACATACTCCATCGCCACGAGTTGACTAGATAATTGGAAAGGCGCCACCATGAGGAAAAATTTTGGCTTCGCGCTTACTCTCTTGATGGCAATCGTTTCAAACGGCGGCACATTGGCGCAAACGCAAACCCTCGAGCATAAAATCTGGACCCTCCTCGACGATTCCGAGGCCCCCTATGTCTCTCTTGGGGAGGCCGAATTTCGGGCGCTGGGTGCGGGTTTCTCCCTGCCGGACGGCGGAAGATCGATCGCCCAGCTTGCGGAGCAAGCTCCCGGCGGCGCCTTCGATCCGCGCGACGTGGCGAAACTTGCGCCGCAGCAGCTGGGCTACAAAGCCGACTGGGTTGTCGAACGCTTTCGCCGCTACAATCTCGAATGGGACATCACCGGTTTGCGCCTCGAGAGCCTCGATCCGGAGGCAAAAAACTATCCGTGGTTCGTCGTCATGAACGGCGGCGCGGCGAATTTTTATGAATTCTTCGTCGACCTCAAGAATCGTCCCGGCTGGACGCAGTATTTGGCGCAGAAGCTCAACGTCATGATCGTGACTATCCCGGGCAACTTCAAATATGGCGGCTGGGAACAACCGGTCGCGCACGCGAAGCGCCAGCCCGCCTATCTGCTCGACCGCGACGTTTCAATGGACGAATACGAGGTGCGCAATGCAATCTTCACCAACAGCCTCATCATGCAGGGGCTGAAGGCGCTGGTGACGAAGCACACGTCGGGCGACATCCTTCTCATTGGCCATTCGACGTCGGGCGAACTGTCGATGCTCGCCTACGAGGACCCGGAACTAAGCGCCCGCCTCAAGGGCCGCTATCTGGGCTGGGGCAGTGGGGGACCCGCACGCCTCGAATTGCTCCGCACGGTCAGAGGCAAGGACATTCCCGATCGCGCCGGCGCCTCCCCGCCCGGCGGCAGGACACCGCTCTACATTCTCGAACGCCGCGATCCACCGAGCTACTCGCGAGGCTACAGCGGCTTCCTCAATCCGCTCTACGAGCCCGGCATGTCGCACCTTCAGATCGCGGAGCGCTGGCTCGCGGCGGAGGCGCGCCGACGTCCCAATTTCAAGCAGCAGCTCCAGAACCTGGAGCATGGCGCCGATCTCGGCCAAAAGGCATGGGTGGAAAACGAAATCGAATCCTTGCTCAAGCGCACCGGTAATCCATGGCGCATCACGACTGAGGATGTCGCGAAGGATTTGTTTGTCACCAATTTCACCCGCATGGACGGATTCAGGCGCATGGTTTGGACGACGGCGCATCTCGACCGCAATCATTGGAATCCGGAACAGCCCATGAAGAGCATCGAGGTGTTCATCGCCAACGAGTACCGGGCGAAGAATCCCGACGCGCAGATCCGGCTGATCAATTGGGATCCGCCGATGACGCATTACGGCCACCTGGAGCTGCCGAAACAGCTCGCAGCGGCGCATTTCAGCGTGGTGCGCTGGCTGGTGAGGCATTGAGACACGCGGACATGCCTCGGCTCGCAGAGAGCCGCCGCAACATTGCTTGTTGTTTCGGGGTTGCGAGCCTAACCCCGGTGTAAAGCGGTTCAGCAATAGCGCGGAGGACAGCAATGACACTCTCCCAACGGCGTGAATTTTTCAGGAAACTCGCTCTCCTCGGCGGACTTGCCGCTCTCGGCTCTTCCACGCGCGTGAAAGCCCAGACCGTGGGCAATATCGCCACGCAAGACATTACCTGCGACAACGGAATGCCTGCGTTCCTGGCACATCCGGTCGGCGGTGGAATCTTCCCGACCGTGATCCTGATGCACGAGCGCTACGGCCTCGTGCAACACACGCGCGACCAGGCGATGCGCTGCGCGCGCGACGGATATGCGGTACTGGCGCCCAATTTCTTTTTCCGCCATCCCGATCAGTCCGCCCTCAACGCGGGCAACTCGCGGTATGACCTCACCGATCCCGAGTCTGTCGAATTGATCAAGGCCGCGCTTGCGACCCTGACAGAGCACGCGGCCGCGGACCTGAGCAAGGTCGTCGTCGCCGGGTATTGCCAGACCGGGCGGCATCCGCTCATTTTCGCCTCCGAGGTGCCGATCAGCGCCGCCGTCGTGTGGTACGGCGCCGCCTCCAAGCGGGAGTGGGAGGTGAACAAGCTGCAGCCAAAGCCGCTGGACGAGGTGATTGCAGCGCTCCCCTGTCCGGTCTTCGCCGCCTTCGGCGAGGCCGACCACATTATCTCGATCGAAGACGTGCAACGCCTTCGCAACCTATTCGAGACTTACCGCAAGAGCTACGACATTCACCTCTACGCGGGCGCACCACACGGCTGGCTCAACGACACCATGCCGGGCCGCTACCGCAAGCCGCAGGCCGAGGCCGGCTGGGCCGCACAACAGCGCTTCCTGTCCAAGGTCTTTGCCAGCGGATTCGAGGCCAAGCGCGTAAGCTGGCGCTTCGAAGGCGACAGCGGGACGGACTATGACTTCGGCAAGAACGTGCGAATGGAGTAATTGTGACGCGCGCGCGATCGGCGTTCTGGCAATCGGTGAAGTCCAGTCAGGACAACCTATGACGCGCGGGTCAAAAAAATCGGCAGCCCGCGCTTGTTGGCGTAGATGGGACGATAGCGCTCAGTGTTGTAGGTGGTGGCAACGTCCAATTTACGTGGCCCGAGCTGCGCGTCAGGGATGGGTACCAGATCGTAGCAGCCAGCCACCAACGCCGACATGAGGCCGGTCTTGCCTTCCAGGATGGCGTCGTACGCCATGTTGCCGAAGGTCAAGGCGACGAGCTTGTCGATGAAATCTGGATCGCCCGATCGCAGGTCATACGTGAGGTCGGAGGCGATCGTCTCCTCGCCGACGTGCCGGTTGATCTCGTCAGCGAGTGACTCGGCGATGCTTGCCCTCTTGCGATGGCCATAGGCGTCAGGCTCGCCATATTCCCGCAGGTTATAGCCCTCCCACTCGGCGCCTTCGCTGAGCACGACCAGCGCGTAGTTGCTCGGATTGGCGCGCTTGTCCTCGAGGAGCAACTGGATGAGCTTGTCGAGATTCACTTTGTACTCGGGTATGACGCATCGGATAGAAGTCGCATAGGCCGTGTAGAGCGCCGTAAATCCGGCATCGCGCCCAAAGACACGGAAAATGCCGATCCGCTCGTGCGAGCCAACGGTGGTGCGCTGACGCTGAATGGCGTCGCTGGCCCGCGTAATGGCGGTCGAAAAACCGATGCAGTACTCGGTATTGTGGACGTCGTTGTCCATCGTCTTCGGGATCGCAATGATCTTGACGCCGAGCGCGTCGAGCTTGGCCGCGTAACTCAGCGTATCGTCTCCGCCGATGGCGATCAGATGTTCGATGCCGAGGGCCGAGAGGTTCGACAGCACGCGGCCGGTGACGTCCCACGTCTCGGTTGCGGTGCCGCCCTTGGTGCTTACGGAGACTGGAAAGTCCTTGCCGAAGAGATGGCTGGGCAGCTTTTGCATCTTGGACGGGTTGGTGCGGCTCGAGTGCAGCACGGTTCCGCCATATCGATCGATGGTGCGGGTATTTTCACGGTTCAGAGGGACAACGTAGTGGGACCTGCTGGCCGGATCTTCGACGTTCAGGTGCGTGAGAGCCTCCCAGCCACGGCGAAGACCGATAACCTCGATATCGTTCTCGCTGCCGCGGTAAGTCACGCTCTTGATGACCGCGTTGAGGCCCGGCACGTCGCCGCCGCCAGTGAGGATGCCGATGCGCTTTTTCGCCATGCCTACCCCCGATATTGGTCTGCCGTAATAACGACTGCTGCAGGCAGTTGTTTCCTTAAGATGTTCCTCCTGCCGGCCATCTGCTGGCGCCGCCATTTCGCGCTTTCATTGTCTACGCCACGTCCGGTCATTCTGCGAACCTCTCCGTGATGGCAGGCGTAGCGGACTGGCCGCCTCGGGCGGCAAGCGGTCGTTGACCCCTTTCACGACACGGGATTTGCGATAGGCTAGCACCGCCAGGGAGGCACGCCATGAGACTTTCACGCCGTCAATTTTTGTATCTAGCCACAGGCGGCACCGCGCTCCCGGCGTTGTCACACTTCGCCTGGGCGCAGGCCTATCCAACACGTCCGATTGCCATGATCGTGCCATTCCCGGCGGGCGGCGCTACGGATACCTTGGCGCGTCTCCTCGGCGAGCGGCTGCGGGCCAGTCTGGGCCAACCCGTCATTGTCGAAAACGTCGCCGGTGCGACCGGTAGCATCGGCGTCGGCCGGGCCGTACGAGCGGCCGGTGATGGCCACGCCGTGAGTATCGGCACCCTGACCACGCATGCCCTGATCGGCGGTCTCTACACACTCCCGTTCGATCTGGTGATGGATTTCGAACCGATCACGCAAATCGCGAGCGAGCCGCTGCTGATCGTCGGCAAGAAGAGTCTGCCCGCGAACAGCCTGAAGGAATTGATCGCCTATCTGCGGACGCATCCTGACACGGCGTCCGTCGGCATCGCTGGTGTCGGTGCCGCCGGGCACCTCACTGGCATTTCATTTCAACGGGAAACTGGAACCCGCTTTCAGTTTGTGCCCTATCGCGGCAACGGCCCAGCGACACAGGATTTGGTTGCGGGGCAAATCGACTTCATGATCGAACCGTCGTCCAATTTTCAGGCGTTGGTGCGCGCCGGAAGTATCAAGGCCTTCGCCGTGACGTCAAAGAACCGCTTTACTGCGGCGCCCGCAATTCCGACCGCGGATGAGGCCGGACTGCCGGGATTCTACTCGTCGCTCTGGTATGGGCTTTGGGCGCCCAAGGCCACGCCGAAGCCTG
>Ga0099791_10000968_pt1 | contig 11073 bp, 10 predicted proteins | sample Rivendell_Oct201_7_FD_77318 | JGI IMG/M metagenome (GOLD analysis project Ga0099791, IMG submission 77318) | Vadose zone soil and rhizosphere microbial communities from the Eel River Critical Zone Observatory, Northern California to study diel... | ecosystem: Environmental > Terrestrial > Soil... | reverse complement strand
GATTTGGCGCGGACGACCTGGACGGCACCGTGGTCGAGGAAAAAATTTATCACGACGCCGGAGCCAAAACCGCTGAATTCACCCCGCGCGCCGAACTCGAGCGGCTGATCCGCGAAGCCGGCCGCGTCCCCGTCGAACGCGACACTCTCTACCGCCCCGTCGATCGCTCGAAAATGCCTCCACCGCCCGCCCCCCGACCCGACGTCACACTTTCCATTAACATTTAGTGTAAAATCATAAGAGAACTTGTTCGGCGTAGGAGGCTACGATGCGGCAGGTAATCCTCTATCCCGTTGAAGATGGCTTTTGGGTGGTGGAGTGTCCAAGCCTCCCAGGCTGCGTCAGCCAAGGGGAGAACAAGGCCAAGGCCGTAGCCAACATACGCGAAGCCATTGAAGGATACGTTGCAGCTCTAGAAGAAGACGGCCTCCCAGTCCCCGAAGACCGGTTTGATGCCATTGTCATGGCTGTATGACAAACCTGCCATGCGTCTCAGGACGTGAGTATGTTACCGCGCTTTCGAAGAAGGGTTTCGATTCAAGCGTCAGAACGGAAGTCACATCATCCTCCGCCGTGACGAGGCATTCGCCCAACTTGTCGTTCCCGACCACAAAGAACTCGACCGCGGAACACTCCGCTCTGTTCTCCGCCAAGCTGGATTGACGATCGAGGAATTCATCGCGTTGCTATGACTTTTTCTCGGTGCGGCTCAGCTTGCAACTGCTTGCGAAGAATCTCCCAAGCCAACACGACATAAAACGGCGCATAACAAAGCCATTGGAAGAAGGGATCGAACTGCCAGTCACCGAGCGCGCGGTAATTGATGAAGATTTTGTAGGAGAGAAACTGCAGCACGGTGAGCAGCAGCCACGCAGCGCTCGGATAAAAGCACAATAGCGGCACAATCCAGGTGAAATACCACGAATATCCGTTGGGCGCGAACAGCAGCACGGCGCCGATCAGAAGAAACGCCGCTCGCGTTGGATCGGCGCGCCGCAGGGCCGGCCACAGAGCCAACCCGAGCACGACTCCTTCGCCGATCCCCGCAGCCACCTCATGTGAGCCGGACACCCATAGCAGGACCGGGTAGACGCTCGAGTGGTAGTTTCGCCAGATCATCTGGTAATACTTGAGCATTCCCAGAAACTCCCGCCAGCCGGTGCGATAGGGCCAAATACACACACCGGCGAGTGCTGCGCAGCCTGTTGCGGCCAGCCATCCGCGCAACCTGCCGGGCCACCCTGCACGGAAAAGTGCCAGCGGAAGCAGCACGACGGGGAAGGCTTTTGAGAGCGCCCCGACTGTAAGCGTAAGCGTTGACATCGCCGGGAGCCGCCGTATAATCAGCAGCGTAGCGACGACCCCCGCGATGGCCAGCGCGTCGTTGTGGCCGCTTGATGCGAATTCGACCACGACCAGCGGATTCCAGGCGTAAATCGCTATCTGGTAGTTCCGTCCCCCAGTCGAACGGATCCACCCGGCGAGCATCGCCGCGACAGCGAGATCGGCGAGCAGAAACGGCAGCTTGAAGCCCACCGGGCCTGGCAGCACGCGCCACGTTGCGCGGAACACAAGCTCAGACAGCGGCGGGTACATCGTCGGAATTTCTGGCGCGGGCATCACGGCCCAGCCCGGATCGCGCAGAGGCGCGAGGCGCGGATCGGTCGGCGCCACTGCATACGGGTTCCACCCCGCATTTTGGACGTGGCCGTCCCATCGGTACCGGTGGATATCGGTCGAAAGCGACGGCGGGTACGGAAACATTGTCAGGCGAAACGCGAGCGCGCCCAGCAGGACGAGCCACAGGACGGCCCGGTTTTCTCGCGTATGCTCGAGCCCATATAGGGCGATGAAGTAGAGAACGCCTGCGCCAAGCGCCAGGGCCATGAATTCGGGGATGTGATCGGCCAGGTCTCCGAGGCGCGCCATCGCCGCGAACACAGCTTCAAGCGCGATCATGGCGACGATCGCGACGATCGCCTGTGCGCTACACACAACTTGTGGCTTTGTGTAGCGCTCTGTGGCGCTCAAAATTTTGGCTTTCTTGCGTTGATCTTTTGCATGGCGAGCATTTGCAAGGGGGAGTTTCCGTTTTGATTTCCGCGCAACATCTTCTGGGCTTCCTGGCGTCGGCGGCGCAAAGTCCCTATTCGAACTACTGGTCCAAGCTTACGGACCCGAACCGGAATCCGTTCCGCGGACTGTACCAGCTCAACGCGTTTGATCTGGCCGTCATGATTCCGTACTTCCTGGTGCTGGTGATTCTGGCGGCGTACGGCTTGCATCGCTATTACCTGGTGTACGCCTATTTCAAGAATCGTGACAAAGTCCCCGGCCCGCCGCCAGCAATCGCCGAGTGGCCCAAGGTTACCATACAGCTTCCCATCTATAACGAGCGCTACGTCATCGAGCGCCTGGTGGATGCGATTGCCCGCTTCGACTATCCGCGCGAGCTGCTCGACATTCAAGTGCTTGATGATTCGACCGACGAAACGCAGGTGGTCGCGCGCGGCTGTGTCGAACGCTATCAAGCGCTCGGCCTGCCGATCCACTATCTGCATCGCAACGACCGCAGCGGCTTCAAGGCCGGCGCTCTTGCCGCGGGTCTCGAATCCGCGACCGGCGAATTCGTCGCCATCTTTGACGCCGATTTCGTTCCGGCGGCGGATTTTCTGCGCCACACGCTGCCGTACCTCGTTGATCCCAGGATCGCGATGGTTCAGGCGCGCTGGACGTACCTGAATCGCGATTACTCCACGCTGACCGAGATCGAAACGATCCTGCTTGACGGCCACTTCGTGATGGAGCACGGCGCGCGATCGCGCAGCGGTACCTTCTTCAATTTTAACGGCACGGCCGGCGTGTGGCGCCGCTGCGCGATCGACGATGCCGGAGGCTGGCAGCACGATACGCTCACCGAAGATACCGATCTCTCCTACCGCGCGCAGCTTCGCGGCTGGAAGTTCCTCTACCTGCCCGATATCGAATGCGCCTCCGAGCTGCCTGTGGAGATGAACGCGTTCAAGGCGCAGCAGGCGCGCTGGGCCAAGGGTCTGATGCAGACGGCGAAAAAAATTCTGCCGCGGGTGTTGCGCTCGGACGAGCCCGCGCACGTCAAGGCCGAGGCCGTTTTCCATCTCACGGCCAACATCAGCTATCCCTTTATGGTAATTCTCTCAACGCTGCTGCTGCCCGCGATGATCGTGCGATTTTATCAGGGCTGGTTCCAGATGCTGTTCATCGACCTGCCGCTGTTCATCGCGTCGAGCTGCTCGATTTCGGGTTTTTATCTGGCCTCGCAGCGCGCGCTCTATCCGAAGACGTGGAAGCGCTCAATCCTGTACATGCCCTTCGTGATGGCCGTGGGCATCGGCCTATCCGTGCGCAACGCCAAAGCCGTGCTCGAAGCCATCTTCGGAGTGAAATCGGATTTCGCGCGCACGCCGAAATTCAACATTGACGGCCAGACCGGCACATGGAAGAAAAAACTCTACCGCAATCGCGCCGGATGGATGCCGTACCTCGAAATCGCGCTCGGCCTCTATTTCGCTACAACGATCGTGTACTCCATCCAGAATGAAAATTACGCCACCGCGCCGTTCCTGGCCCTGTTCGTCTGGGGCTTCCTCTATACAGGAGTAATGTCCGTCGCGCAGGGCTGGATCGAGCGGCTGCGGTTTGGCGTGCGGCAAGCTCCTCCCTCGGAAGTTCGCCCCGCTGCTTCGGGTGCTCCGGGGTTTTAGAGTCACGAATTTTGCTACCGGGGCTTCTCGAACCTAGACTAACACTCATACTGTTCGAAAATTCGGGATATCCGCCTCAGTTCCTCTTCGGCACCGCTTCCATCAATAGCGCGAGTGCGTCGTTGAGACTTTTTTCGCCAGCCGCCGCGCCTTTGAAGTGCCCCAAACGCGTCACAACCAGATCACGCGAGGGAATGATTAAGGTGAAGTTTCCACCCGCTCCCCACATGTAGTACGCCTCCTTCGGCACTGCGAACCGCGTGTCACCGTTAAGCCAAAAGAACGCGCCGTAAATCGGTCGGTTGTCTGCCTGCCAAGCAGGTGCCAATGTACCAACGAACTTGGCGTAACCACGAGGTAGAATTCGCTCACCATCCCACACCCCGTCTTGGAGGTATAGGTTCCCGAGACGTGTCCAGTCACGCGCCGAAGCGAGTTCATATCCCTGTCCGAGAAAGTTACCATATGGGTCGGTTTCCATCACCATCGTGCGGATGCCAATCTTGTCGAACAGCGCGCGCTGGGGGAAAGACAAGTACTCTTCTCCGCGTTTCTCGACACCAAGACGAATGAGATAGCTGATCAATACCGGATCTGTGTTGCGATATCGTCCGACTGTGTTCGGAGGCCACTGCTGCGGACGCGTGGCAGCGTAGTGAAAGGAGTTGACGCTGCCTGTGTATAGATACAGATGGTCGGGATAAGGACCTGAGGGGTCATAGTCGGGATCAAGTGGTGCCCTGATACGAAGCCCACTCGACATGTGTAGAATATCGGCAATTCGAATCTTGGCGCGCGGATCTCCCGCATCTTGCCATTCTGGAATAGGCGCGGGCTGCCCTAGCTCGTATACACCTCGTTTAATGAGAATACCTAGGAGTGTGGCCGCGAGGCTCTTGCCCATTGACCAACTCTCTAGCGGCGTGCGTGCCGTTATGCCATCCCCGTATCGCTCGCCAATGATGCGTCCTTTCCACGTCGCTACAAAGGCGGCAGTCATTCCGCTGGCGGGTTCAAAAGCTGCGTCTACGGCGTGTTTCACCTTCGCCGCGTCAATTTCCGCCGGCAGGGGGTCATTAGGCAGCGTATCGCCCATCGGCCATTGCTCCGTCGATGCGTCTGGCAGTTGACTTTTGACAGCAACAGGCATGAAGTTCACCATGGTCTTATCCACTGGCAAAGTTACGCACCCTTGGCTCCCGAGAAACTTCGCGGTGCGTGTGATGCCGCCAGGAAGCGCGATATGAACTGCCCGGTTGGCGCGATCGATCACGGGCTTGCCCACTTTTGCGCGCTCTGCATAAGGGGCGGTGAAATATCCCACATTCTCGGCGGCGAAATCAGGATCGAGGCCAGTGATAAAGACCGCAGAGCACATAATCTTCGCAAAGCCAGACGTGTGATGCTCTAGGGCATCACCTGGGGGCGGAACGTACGACGTATTGAGTTCCAGAGCTTTCGCGCGTGCCACGAGGGCCTGCCTGGCCGATGTTGGTTCTTGCGAGAGTGTTGGGGTACAAGCCAGCGCCAAGACAAACAAGATAGGGAATGCTCTCTTCATGGCAACCTCCGGAACATGATTGGAGACGGCCCAATGTTATTGGCTGAGGCAAGGCGGCTCGCTGACAGCCGCCCGTTAGGTTATATCATTTGGAATTCTGCAACTCTAGAAGTTACAACCTACATCCCGCGGAGCGAGAGTCTTGGCGCGCGCAATTCCCCATGCACCGCTTGCCTTCAGGCGTGCATCTCACCCAGTGTGGTTTTCCGCCCTCCCGACCGAGTCTAAAAAGAGGTTCCGGACACCGCCGCAGTCCCTAAGATACATGGCTGATTGAGAAGAGGCAGTAACGTGATATGTTTTCCTAGAAGCACCTTGGCGAGGTGACTGGATGAACAAGCGAAGTTCCTTCCTACGCGGCAGCCTCATTCTTCTATTCCTGACGGTCCTTCTTGTGCCGTTGGCGCCGCCAGCGGCTGCATGGGAGCGCGAGCCGAACAACGTCTTCGCCGAACGGCGCGCGAAGCTCATGGCCGCCGTGGGCGCGCCCGTGGTGATTTTCGGGTATACGGGCCACGAAGAGGCAAATCCTTCCTACGTCTTCGTGCAGGAAGAAAATTTCTACTATCTCACGGGGCACAACGAAGAAGGCGCGGCGCTGTTGCTGGTGCCCGAATCAGCCGCGGAGAAGGGCTGGACTGGCCCGCGCGAAATTCTCTATCTCCCGCCGCGCGATCTGGCCCAGGAAAAATGGAATGGCGCGCGCATGGGCCCGGACGATCCCGGCATCAAGGAAAAAACGGGCTTTGCCGATGTCGAGGTGTTCACGAAACTGCATGACACGCTCGGCGGTCTGGCCAAAAATTTCCCCGAAATTTATACCGAATTGCCGGGGCACCATAGCGAAGGCTATCCGCACGCGGAGAACTGGTCCAAATGGGTGAAGGATGCCGTGCCGCAGGCCGCGGTCAAGGACGCTTCCTCGGCGGTTGCCACGTTGCGCGCGATCAAATCGCCCGGCGAGCTGGCGCTGCTCACCAAGGCAATTGAAGCTTCCATCGACGCGCATTTCGCCGCCATGAAGACGATGCGTTCAGGCCTCTATGAATATCAAGTGGCGGCCAAAATGGTTGAGATTCATTCCGAGGCCGGCTGCGAGACCGAAGCGTACTCGCCCATCGTCGGCTCGGGCATCAACTCGACCGTGCTGCACTACAACAAGCTCGACCGCAAAATCGACGGCGGTGAAATCGCGCTGCTCGATGTCGCCGGGCAGTATTCCGGCTACGCGGCGGACATCACGCGCACAATTCCCGCCGACGGTAAATATACGCCCCGCCAGCGCGAGGTCTACGAAATCGTTCTCGGAGCGCAGAACGCCGCGCTCGCCGCGCTCAAGCCCGGCATGATGATGGGCGGCAAGGACTCCAACAGTCTCCAGAAGATCGCGATGGAATACATCGATTCGCATGGGAAGGACAAGGAAGGCCGCTCGCTCGGCCGCTATTACATTCACGGCCTGAGCCACCACCTCGGATTGAACGTGCACGATCCCAGCGGACCGTCACGCCCGCTCGAGCCGGGCATGGTCATCACCATCGAGCCCGGGATCTACATCCCCGAGGAAAATCTCGGCGTGCGCATCGAGGACGACGTGCTCATTACGCCGACCGGCTACAAATTGCTCACCGCGCGCCTGCCGCGCTCACCCGACGAGATCGAAAAAATCATGGCCGATGGGAAGGCGGAACGCGAAAAACAGCGCCCGTAGAATTTTCGGCGTGTCGTTTCTGAATCCTCCGCATTTTCTGTGCCTTCTGCGGTGAAATTTCAAAGCGCAACACAGAGAATGCGGAGCAGCACAGCGGGCCACGGAGAAATCAAATTGTTGAGGAAGCGTAGGGCCCCGCGCATGATGGCGGAATTGGGATAGGGAAATGAGCAAACCACAACCCAAGAAAAAAGAAGAGCCAATACAGGTCAAGCAGAGTCCGGACCAGGAACTCGACGTGGTGGAAGAAGCGTCGATGGAGTCGTTTCCCGCGAGTGACCCCCCCGCGTGGATCTCGCGGGAAAAGAAGAAAGCAACAGGCAAGGCTGCGTAGGCCCGCTAGGAAGTTTCGCTCTTGCCCGGGCCTATGGTGAGGCGAGCGAAGTACACCGCGCCCGCGTGAAACCTGTGAGCACGGGCTCAAACGTTCTCTTACGCTGGCCGGACCCGCTTGCTTCCGGCAGGGTCACAATCACGGACGGAATCGTCGCGGAACGATCGGGGAGCGGATCATCCCAAGCGATTGACAAGTTACGGGAGGAAGAATGGCGCTGGAATGCACGCATCTGAATCAAGTCAAGTTTACCAAGACGGACAAGCACGTCTGCGAGGACTGCATAAAAATCGGGGACACCTGGCTTCACTTGCGGATGTGTCTCGAATGCGGACACGTCGCTTGCTGCGATTCGTCGAAAAATAAACACGCCACCAAGCACTTCCACAGGAGCAAGCACCCCTTGATCCGATCCATCGAGCCCGGCGAAACCTGGACCTGGTGCTACGTGGATGAAGTCGAACCCGTCGAACTGGAGGCGTGAGCGCAGGCCGGAAGATGCAGCCGCTGGAAGCTTACGATTGCCGGCGGCGAATTCCCTTGCGCGCCGTTCTCTCCGCGAATTCAATCGCCTCTTGAACTGTTTTTTCAATTCGTCGGCCACGGGCATCGGGGTTCCGGTAGTAGAAGATGCCGAGCAAGTGCCCGCGCCTGCGCGCTGGCGACATCTGTTCCCATCCTTCGCGGGCTCGAAGATTATGTGCGAACGCAATTTGAAGGATCGGCGGAAGTTCGCTCTCGGCTTCCATGGTGGCTAATAGACGCTCGGCGATTTGCTCTGCGCGCCGCGTGCGTGCTTCGGCGCTCTTCACCTCCGCAATCCAGTCGTTGATGTATTTGCGCATGGAGTAATTCAGCGTATCGAACCACCGGCGGAGCGATCGGTCTTCGGCGAGGGCACGCTTTAGTTCCGCGGGAACTCTGACGATACGTTCTCCGGTATCGGGTTCCAGGCAAAATTGTGCAACTGTGCCGGGACCAGCGCCGGCGCCGCGCTGCATCCGTTTATTTACGAGTAGCATGTGACCGCCCTTGCCGGTTGGAAACAAAGACGTGCGAAACGCGAAGCCGTTGATTTCGCCTTTTACCTTGAGTTGCCCGCGTTTCCCCCAAATCTTGGCGGCGTCGAACGGGATGCGGATGATCACCCACTTCAGGGGCGAGTCGAAGCGCTCAAGTGTGGCTTGAAACGTTTTCGCGACCGGCTTCTTCATTAGCGTTCGAGACGGCGAGCCGCAGCTATTATGCCAGTTCTTCAATTCGCCTGGAGTGCAGCGTAATCTGTTCCTCGTCCATTGCGTCCTTCGCGTTGACCATTCGATGCCGGGCCGTTTATACTTGCGATTCCGAGGGCGGCCCACCCCTGTGCCGTCCAGTCTGCGCGAAATGAGAACGCAGCCGGTATGAACCGCCTGCCGCAAGATCCCGTAGGCATCAGGAGCGAACGAAATGCGAGCGACACAATTGCGTCCGGGAATGACCATCCGCCACGAGGGCGAACTGTATACGGTACATAGCGTCGAGCATCGCACGCCCGGCAATAAACGCGCGGCCATGGCCACGAAAATGCGCAACTTGCGCACGGGCTCCATTATCGACTACCGGTTCCGCGCTGAAGTGGATATCGAGCGCGCCATCTTCGATGAGATCGAACACGAATATCTCTACTCGGACAATGAGGGCTACCACTTCATGAACACGGAGACCTACGAGCAGTTTCACCTCGGTGAGGATGTACTTGGCGAAGCGGTCTACTACCTGATTCCAAATACGACGGTGAAGTTGGAGTTTTACGAGGGCAAGGCGATCGGCGTCGTGTTGCCGGACACGATGGACTTGAAGGTTGTGGACACCGAGCCGACCGTACAGAAAGCCACGGCCAGCGCGGTGATGAAGGCCGCGAAACTCGAGACCGGACTTATGATTCAGGTGCCGCCGTTCGTGAACACCGGCGACACAGTCAAAGTGGATACCTCGGAAGCACGCTACGTCCAGCGCGTGTAGTAGGACAGGCACTCTTGCCTGTCCTCCGAGATGCGACTGCGAAAGCGGCTGCATCCATCGAATCGGTACTAGGTCATTCGCGCGGGTCGGGTCATGAGGGACATGCAAGAGTGCCTGTCCTACGCGACGGGCACGCAAAATGCCGTCGGCGATTCCTGCAGCAGGCCTTGCAGCACCTCAACTAATTCAACGTCCCACCATCCTTGGCGCGTCTCTTTCCACATGATTTCGAGCGCCTTTTCCTGCGAGAGCGCCTTGCGGTACGGCCGGTCGGTGGTGAGAGAATCGTAGATGTCCACGGTTTGAAGAATGCGCGCCGTAAGGGGAATTTCTTCGGCTTTCAGGTGATCTGGATAGCCCGTGCCGTCCTGTTTTTCGTGGTGGGAACGGATGATGGGCAGAACGTTGCGGAAGCTCTTGAGCGGCGCGCAGATGCGCTCTCCGACGATGGGGTGTTCCTCCATGATTTTCCGCTCGGCGGCGTCGAGCGGTCCGGGTTTCAGCAGGACGTAGTCAGGCACGGCGACTTTACCGACGTCATGAACGATTCCGCCGCGGCGCAGGGCGATGCGTTGTTCTTCGGACAATCCGATTTTTTCACCGAGTGAGACTGTGTACCGCGACAACCGGTCGCAATGGCCTTCGGTATAGGGATCCTTCGCTTCGATGCTGCGCGCCAGGCTGCACAGCACCGTCTCCGCGTTTTCGAGTTCGTCCGTGATGCGCTTGAGGCGCACCAGCGAGCGCACGCGCGCCAGGAGCTCCTCTCTCTTTACCGGCTTGTTCAGGAAATCGTCCGCGCCCGCTTCGATACCTTGGATGCGGTCTTCCGCACTGCCCAGTCCGGTGACGAGCACCACGGGCACCAGGCATGTTTCTGGCCTCGCTTTGATAGCGCGGCACACCGAGAATCCCGTGCGACCCGGCATCATCACGTCGAGCAGGGCCACGTCTACAGGTTGCGAGCAGATTTCCATGAACGCCTGCTCGCCGTCCCCTACTGCGATCACGCTGTAGCCGTGCATCCGCAGCAATTCCACCAGCGGTTCGCGGATTCCTTCATTGTCGTCTGCTACAAGAATCGTTCCTTGAGATATTCCGTTGGCCGGCACGTCGCCCCCTATTGATAGTGATGCGCTGCGGAAGCACTGGGGAGTTTCCCGCCACGATGAGTCTATGAAATTAATGGGAAGGGATGATTATTTTTCATCAGGGGGCTAGCCGTGTCAACGTGAATTGATAAACTCAAGGCGCGTAAATTTCAAAGGGGAACAGATGCGTGCGCCGAAGTGAAACGCCGGCACAGGTGCGCTGGCGGCTTCCCGCGAATCAGGAGAATACGCGAGCGAAGATCGCGTCCACGTGGCGTAGCTGCCGCTTCAGATCGAATGTGTGTTCAAGCGCTGCTCGGTCTAAGAATTTTGTAATCCGCGGATCGGCGGCCACACGCTGCTGGAAGTTTGTTTCCGTTTCCCATGCCGCCATCGCATGTTCTTGCGCCCACTTGTACGCGTCTTCACGCGCGGCGCCCGCTTCCACCAAATCTAGCAATAGCTGGCCCGAAAAAACCAGGCCGCCCGTCGCGTCCAGATTCCGCAGCATGCGCTCCGGGAAGACGCGCATTCCCGCGACGATGTCAGTCATGCGCGCGAGCAAATAGTCGGCCAGAATCGTCGAGTCCGGTAGAATGACGCGCTCGACCGAGCTGTGCGAAATGTCG
>Ga0099791_10000967_pt1 | contig 11080 bp, 18 predicted proteins | sample Rivendell_Oct201_7_FD_77318 | JGI IMG/M metagenome (GOLD analysis project Ga0099791, IMG submission 77318) | Vadose zone soil and rhizosphere microbial communities from the Eel River Critical Zone Observatory, Northern California to study diel... | ecosystem: Environmental > Terrestrial > Soil... | reverse complement strand
GGAGGCGCTTGTCGGTCAGAAGAGTGGAGTTGCAGGACCCCTGTTGGGGGTTGCAGTAATCCCTGAGGCAAATAGAGGCGGGAAACGTTCAGTTCACCTGCCGTCATTCAATCTGGAATCAAAAGCGCTTGCAGTTGCTCTTATTGAAGCGGTACTATTGATCATCATCTACGGCGGACTTGTACGAGAGTACGCGTCGAATGTCAACATGCAGAACTGGGTCCAGGCCAACTTCGCTCCCGGAACCTATCTTCTCAACTACAACGCAGTACTAGCTCTAGCCGGACTCTTAGGGATCCTAATATTCCAGCTCCTACCAAGAAAGTTTCAAGCAAAGAAGGTCAAGGCTGGCCCCAGTATCTAGGCAGGGTTAACGATCGACACTGGTGCTTTGCCCAGTACGAAGCTTGCCCCATGCCAAAGTTAGTGTTACGAAGAGATGATTTTGGCAGGAAGAACTTTTTGGAAAATCCCGAGCGCGTCTGTGGCGTATTCTCGGAGAATTGTTTCCTCGCTCTTGGTCCGTCTTTCTGGCTTAAAGTACGCACCCAAGGGTACCATGTAGAATTTGATCAAGGGCTCAAGCTTCTGGCTCTGTCGGTATTTCATCTCAAAGTTGTACACTTGGAATCTGTGCCCTTGTCTTCTCATCGTTAGCCAGACAAAAAATTCGCGTGCACGGAATTCTGGTTCTTCCTTTCCCATCACTAGCGAGACAACCGCCTCATGGGGGACTGTGATGTTCGCAGGATCGGCGGTCAACGATTCCAAGCCGGTCTGTTCAAAGTCCTCGAGAGTCTTTGGTATCACGTCAGTCACAAGCGCGGTTCCAAACCTCATCTCGCCACGAAGCCAATAGCTGCTCCTCGTCTTTTTCTGACGAATGAAGATCGACCGACTATCAGTCACCAGAATCCCATATTCTTTCGGGTACTCCTTGTCCGGCACAATGATCCTGTGAATCAGGGCCAGCCTTTTGTCAATTACCGGGCCAGACATCGACGTCTCAATGACCCGTTGACGCTTCTTCTTAGTTCTACTCCTAGAAGGCTAGGGACGAAGCGGTAGAACCGTCTCAGCTTCGTATGCTTCGCGTTAGGGAACGGGAGAGCAATGTCAGACTCCGTCACTGAATACGCATCGTCACGGTAACGCGTCTCTTATCGGAGTAGTTTATTCCCAAGCATCACCAGGCATTCGAAATGGACCTCGTAACGGGAGGCATCGCTCTCTTCACAATAATGGTGGCTGCAGGCATTATTCCACTGATCATGGCGATCAAGGTGAAAGTCCGTGGTCTTAGAGTACTGTCCCTGCTACTCGGCCTGTTTGCAGTAGTCCATGGCTTCTACCACCTTGCCTTTGGGTTTCAGCAGGAACTTCTGGCGGATGCGGTCTTCGAGCCCATCTCGCTACTTCTCCTAATCGGGCTCGGAACATACTATTCCAAAGTGGGGATAGCATAGTTGGCAAGTGATCCGATTATCACACTGTTCGAAACCTTCAATCTAGTACTCATCCTGATCGCCTTTGCGATATTCGCCCGGCTCGCGTTCAAAGGCAAGAGCCTCGGCAGCTTCCGATTCCAACTGTCCATTTTCCTACTCATCTGGGTCATCTCGGAAATCCCCCACATCGGTGAATCGATAGGCTTCCTAACCGTGGGAGCGTACGAAGACACCGGGCTCTATCTACACGCCGCATCCATGGCAGTCTTCGCCATATTCGTCGGCTGGAGATCACTTAGATTCCTCTCGTTCCACCCTCCACCGCCGCTCAGCACAGTATCTCTTCCAGCACAAACACCAAGGGTTCTCAAATCATGAGTGCGGTGAGCTTCGACGATCTGGTCAGTCAGTCCGTCAGCGAGACGATGTCCAAGATTCTTGGCGCGACCACATGGAAGAGCGTCAATTTCTTCTTCGATACCAAGACCGCTGCCCGCGAACCGGAAGCATTTGCCGCGCTCCTCGACAAGGTTTTCGGGTTCACCTCGAAAGTCCTCCAGAAGAAAATAGCGGAAACCCTTCTGAACAAGGTCGGTGCTGTTCAACCTTCGAATACTTTGGATTTCCGCCAAATTCTCCGCCTGGCGAAAGCCAAGTTTCCCCGGACCACACTTTCGGGACAGATAGGGTAGCGAACAAGCCCTGAGGTTTGTCAAGAACAATTAGTTAATTATCGCTCTTTGCAAAAGCAAGACCCCTTGCATGTGAAGATCGGCTCGATTGTTATCGACTGCAACGAATTCGACAAGATGCTGGCGTTCTGGCAGGACACGCTCCACTACGTCTCCAAGCATCCACCGAAGGACGAGTGGGTGATCCTTAGGGATCCTCAGGGAAAAAGTCCGAACGTTTCGTTGAACAAGATCCCGAAAAATATCAAGGGACGGATTAGATTGCACTTGGACCTCTATACGACTGATCAAGAAGGAGAGGTAGAGCGGTTGCTGAAGATGGGAGCGACCCTCTATCCACGAGACTACAAATCGGATGAGGACTTCAAGATACTTGTGGACCCAGAGGGCAACCACTTCTGCGTAATCCAAATACCCAAAAACGAAAAGACATAGTCAACAGAGTCAACGGCCTGCCTTCTTCTCTTTTTCCGATTTCGGATTATTCTCTGCTCACGAGTTGTGAGGAATACCGCTGGTACCTTCTTGCGTCGCGCAGGACGAAGAGGGTATACAGGAACCATGCGCCTAGCGCGACTGCGCCTACGACCGCGAGTCCGATCGTGAACAATATCAAAGCAGGCTCTAACACGACGAGGAGCGTGCCGATGATCCAGAGTAGAGCCCCGGTTTGCATGCTTGCGCGTTTCTCAGTGATGGTCATTCTAAATGCGCCAATCCGGTAGCAGAAGAGTGCACACAAGCTGAAAGAGAGAATGGTGAGCACGATTATTGTCAGAGTGATCTGGAAGAGGACAGGGTCGATCTGGCCAGAGGAAAAGCGAGGATAGAGGAAGAAGAGGAGGAAGGTGAAGACCGCGATTGTTGACCCTAGGAGTGTCCCTGCCCGACTAACATTCGCAGCTGCAAGGTCAAGGTCCAGCCACAGATCTTCCTTATGATCCGACACTAATTGTCGTCTCTACCTGGAATCCGGTCGGAGAAAGCTGAGTATTTAGGTGATCGAAAATACGGCTTTGTGAAATCTGATTCTGTTTCGGTGCACAATCGATGCGAAACTAGGTCAGCTTGTTGCCGCAGCTCTTGCAGTACCTAGCCTCGGTTGGGTTCAACGTTCCGCATGATACGCAGGAGGCGGAGGTCAGCAATGCTCCGCACTTGATGCAATGTTTTGCTCCGGCAATGAGTGGGGCACTGCATCTCGAGCATTTGCCAATGTTCGGGGACTCCTCTGGTGGTTTGGGTGGTGCGAGTGCGCTCGGTGAGAATACGTCGGATAGGATTACGACGTCTCCGACGCTTGCGATCTTTTCATGGCCCAGCTCGAACTCGCGTGGCAAGTCTCTCTCATCGAGTAGAGTCTTGAACTGCTCTTTGTCAACGGATAGGACGAGAGATCTGACATCACCGGTGTCGTTCGAGATAGCCTTTCGGACTCGACCGACGATCATTCCGTGAGAATCTATTACTTGGAGGCCGTTGAGAGCCTCTATCCTGGCATGCGCGTCTTTGATGAGTGTTGGTTCGGTTGGGCGGTCGATGTATTTCTCGCAGGCATAGCAGTACCATCGCTTCTGGTGTGATTTTGTCCGGATGAATGTGAGGGACTGACTGCAATCTGGGCATCGTGCCTTGGGTTCTTCCTCGAACATGGTGGGCATACCGGATTTCAAGAAACAGTCTAGCCGGAAATTGCCAATATGACCATTTTACATAGTTAACATCTTCGCTACGGCTACGGATTCTTCCTCGCACGTGTCAAGATCGCGCTGTTAGAGGTTGCACCTATTCGAGTCGAGGATTTGACTTATTCGAGTCAATTCTCTTCTGCAAATACTCTCTAATTTCCAAGCGGGATCACTGTTTACCTCTACTACCCTATTTACAGAATAGAGTAAATTAGAAGATTTGAGTGAGTTTTGGCCATTAGGAGACGGAGCTTTGTTCTGTCACACCATCGATCCCTTCCTTGTCCAGGTACGGACCCGGCCAATTCAAGATCGCTAGTATCCCCGCGAGAATCAACAGAGGCGTCCAAAAGAATAGTTTGAGCGCTCCCGAGCTAACTATCAAAGGAAGAGCACCCGCAAGGACGAAAAGCAGTCCGCCCAGTTTCCCCCGCTTTTTGACATTGAACGCCCCGGCTAACCCGATGAAGGGGCTTGCGGCCCACGTCAGAAGGAATATCTCTGCTTCAAGGGAGATGGCGTAGCCGGGCTGGCTCGCGGAACCGGAGGAGAAAGCGACTAGAAAGAATGCCCATAACAAGGAAAAGAAACCTAGGACGGTGCCAACCGCGCCTATCAGTAAAGGTAGTTCCCGAGTCATGAAGGCACTTCCAGGGCTCCTTCACTTTAGTGCTATGTAGCATGGCATAGATGGGCCCGACCCAAAAATGGTCAAGTCGATTATGGCGACGGGCATTCCGAGGATTTCTACTTCGAGGGTTCTATAAACACGGATAAATTCGCGTTAATACCTTGAGAGGACGGATGAGATCTTGAAAAAGAGCACTAAGCAGCTGCTCATGAAAATCTACGGTGGTCGGGCCGATGCCTATCTTGACCTGTATCAATTATCGAATCAGCATCGGCGTAAGCACGGCCGGGATTGTGAGATGTTCCCGAGCGACCCGTTGCAGGCGCCTCTCTGGACCGTCCTCGCATCATTGACTCGTGCGCGACGAATACTCGAGGTCGGTTGTGGTCACGGTTACACGGCTGCCGTGATGGCATCCGCTGCGGGACCCGACTGTCGTGTGAACACGATTGAAGAGGAATCCGATCATGCGAACCTCGCCGAGCAAGCTTTCGAGAAACGGGGCCTCTCTGGGCGTATTCGGGTGCTCCGCGGGCGGGGACAAAACGTCCTTCCCAAGCTAAGAGGCCGCTATGACATCGTGTTTCTGGACGGTGACTGGCGGGAATATCCGCGATACATTCAACACCTCCGTCGTCTCACGCGCCCAGGCAGCATTATTGTAACCGCGAATCTCAACCCACTCTTTGGGGGCTGGGGCGGAAGGTTGCCCGGAAAGCCAGCGATCCAGTCCTATCTGACACGCCTTGTAAGAGATCCTCACTTCCGCACATACGTTGTTCCTGGCGAGTGGCACTCGATCAGCGTGCGAGTGTAATCTCTTGGAACAGCATTAGTCGAATGGGTAATCGGTGCCAATCGACGTTGTTTGGCCTAGAATAGTTTCAGTTAGCTGACCCGTCTAAGTTCTTGTTCGAGACGCGTTGATGATCAGATAGTTTTGGGTCTCGAATACATCATGCTGGCTCTTGGATTCGTCAGGGAAGTGCTCGATGCATGTGAGGGTTGGGAGGGCAAGGACGTGATGCCTATGAAACTGCAAGAACTTATGATGGTGCTTCAGATAGAAGTGGATACTCGACGCTACAAGAACACGCCGCCTGCACCCCACAATCAGAGTGCCGGAATCCCGTGAAACCGTGATGATTCGAATGGACAGGGGTCTTGTCAGACAGCGCCGAATAGTCCTGTGCTGAGATACCTGAGACCTGAATCAACCATAATTGTGACAACGGTCGCGTCGGGTCCAAGTCTCCTTGCTACTCTCAACGCAGCTACTACGTTAGCGCCAGAGGACGTTCCTACAAAGAGTCCCTCATCCCTCGCGAGGCGCCCGGTCATTTCTTTAGCCTCTTCCGTCGTGACCTTGATTATCTCGTTCACGAGATCAGGTTCCCAGAGCGGTGGGATGAGGCCTATTCCTACACCTTCAATCTTGTGGGAACCGGTCGGTTCTCCCGACAACACCGCCGATTCAGCTGGTTCTACGGCTGCAACATGAATCGATCGATTATGTTTCCATAGCACCTTGGTTGCGCCGTGAATCGAGTGGGCCGTACCGACGGCTTGAACAAATCCGTCTAGCTTGCCGCCTGTTTGGGTCCAGATCTCTTCTCCTAACGGAAAGTAGCCTGTTATCGCGTCTTTGTTGGTCAACTGGTCAGAGCACCAATGGTTCGGTTTCTTGCTGATTTTCGCTGCAGTCTCGATCATTTCCTTGATGAGTTTCTCCGTGATCTTCTTGTTGTCGCTCTTTACGATGGTAATCTCAGACCCGAATGCTTTCATGGTGAGAAGCTTTTCCTGGCTGAACGCGTCGGAGTAGACCATGTGAGAACCGAAACCCTTTGCCGCGCAAACTAGGGCGAGTGAAATCCCCGTAGTCCCTGCGGTATACTCGACGACTGTCCCGCCGGGCTTCAACCTTCCATCGGCCGCGGCTGCCTCCACCATCGCCTTGGCCACTCGATCCTTCATGCTTCCAGTAGGATTCGTAAACTCAAGCTTCGCGAGAACTCGTGCCGAACCACGGGGTACGACCTTGCGAAGCTGAACTATCGGAGTATTTCCGATCGCCTCGACAACATCACCCGAAATTCTCATAATTCAGGTTGCCGGGTGAATCCTATCTAAAATGTTCGACACGGGAGTGATGAGGATACGCCTGGCGACCGAGGGTGTGTTGAGTGATGCGTTCAAAATCGTTGGCTTATCTGTTCGAGCACCTATTTGACGAGGAGTTTGCTCGGAGGTGAAGAACTCGAAGAAGATAGCCCTCATCCTACTGGTCGCGGCCGCAGTTCTGGTTCCAACGGTCGCCGTCCTCCACGCTGTAGACACCTCCACCGGCAATACCACCACTACGAATCATGATGATGATCATCATGATCAAGACCAGAACCATCAGGAGCATGACGATAACGAGACCTCAGACGACAATTCAGTGACTCAAGCCGACTTGGAGGATGCTAACGAGAACCCGACAGACACCGACTAAACCAGGCAACGAGAGGGAACTGCCGACTCAGCCGAATAACTCTTCCCATTTTTGTTAACGGGTTCCTATCCTTTCTGATCCTTCAGCAGAAAGTCCAAAATTGCGCCGGTTGTTGCCTTCGGCTTCTCGGAAAGAAGGAAGTGCGTCGCTCCAGGGATGATGCACAATTGTGAATTCTTGATGGACCTGAACAGTTCCAGTGTGTGTTCCGCGGGGACACCGTCCCTGTCTGCGGCCATCACTAAAGTAGGTGCGGTGATTCTTGCTAGTTCTTCCCTCTGAATGTTAGGCTCGGTGAGCCACATCCTCATGGTCTTCTTGAACACAACCGGGAAATGGGCAGGACCATCCGGAGCGACATCGTCGTAGCGCTTTACCAGCGTTGCTTTATTTTTCCTGAAAGACTCCGGCGTAGCCGAAGCAATCCATTCCCTGTCTCTTGGGGACTGAGCGTTTGTGTCGAAGAGTCCACTTACACAGACTAGATGCTTAACCAAGTCCGGTCGAGAAATGGCGACGAGTAGAGAGATGATAGCCCCGTCGCTCCAGCCGACGAGGTTCGACGGTCCCAATCCCAACGTTTCGACGAAGCCCGCGGTGTACTCTGCCATGACGGGGAAGCTGAACGGCTCGTTGGTGTCAGCGGTGTGTCCATGCCCGGGCCGTTCGAAAGCGACAGCTTTGAAGTGCTTCGCTAGTTCAGGCGTCTGCCACGCGAAGTCCTGAACTGTCCCGAAGCCTCCATGCAACAATAGCAAAGGTTCGCCCTCTCCAGAGGTCTCGTAGAAAATTTTTGAGCCTCTAACCGGGAGATACCTCCTAGCGACCTGCTTGGAATCAGGGCGCTTCAGTCTGGACATCGGCTAGGAATTTCTGATGTAATCCGAGGTAATATCGGTGAGATGGGTCGTCCCGGCAAGGCGCATTACGTTTACCAGTTCTGTTTTCAAGTGCTCCAAAACGGCCGCAACTCCGTCTGCGCCATAGAGTGCAAGTCCCCAAAGTACTGGTCGTCCGACGCCAACCGCCTCAGCGCCTAACGCCAGAGCTTTGAACACGTCGGTTCCCCGCCTGATTCCGCTATCGAATAGGATTCTAGTTCTTCCTTTGACTCTCTCGGCTATTGGTCCTAGCGCCTCGATCGCGCCGAACCCGGTGTCAAGTTGTCTCCCTCCGTGGTTCGAGACGATTATCGCAGGGACCTTCCGCTTGGCAGCCTCCTCAGCGTCGTCAGGCGAAAGGATGCCCTTGATCAAGACCGGTAGAGCGGTGTGTTTTCGGGTCCATTCGTAGTCGTCCCAGCTGAGGTCATCCTTGATCCCGGCTGTGAGAGTCTGAAGGCTTCGCGTTGCGGCAATGTATCTTTCTAAGGGAATGTTTGGCCGGTTGAGTTCTTTTGGTAAGGTGAAGTTGTTCCGGACGTTGCGATCTCTAATGCCCAAGACTGGCAGGTCGACCGTGAGAACGATTGCCGAGTAACTTGCCCTCTCGGCTCGCTGAAGCAAGTCCCTATTGACCTCCGGGTCTTTGTTGAAGTATAGCTGGAACCATCGAGGACCGCCCTTGATTGATTCTGCTACTTCCTCCATGGTCTTGGTTGAGCCTGTCGGCGCGACGAAGAGCGTGCCTGCTTTTTTCGCGCCCTGCGCGCTTCCAATCTCCGCCACTGAGTGGACGACGCCATGGTTCGCCATTGGCGTAACATAGATCGGCATGGACAACCGCTGCCCGAGAAGATCTATCGAAGGATCAACGTGCTTGTTTCCGGTTAGGACCCGGGGCATGATTGTTATTTTCTGAAAAGCCTCTCGGTTTGCCCTCAGAGTCAGCTCGGAACCGGCGCCCCCGGCCACAAAATCGTAGGTAGCCTGGTCAAGCTGTTGCCTTGCCTGTTGCTCTAGTTCATCCAGGTTGACAATGTCGGGCTTTGTCGCAGTTCTCGCCTGAGTCAATTTGGCTCGCGAAACAGATTCCGGGGGAGAGGGTGTATGTATGCTCTACGACCTATAGGTCGTAGCTCGAACTAGTATCCTTCGATTTCGCGTTTCATGCGAGCTAACAGATCAACCGCGCTATCTGCATAAACGCCGATCCAGCGGTCATGCAACTCTTTGATGGGGAGCGGGTTGATGTAGTTCCAGCGGAGACGCCCCTCACGCTTCACGATTACGAGATCTGCCTTTTCGAGAACGCTCAGGTGCTGCATCACCGTGCACCGGTCCAGCTGCTTGAAGCGCTCGATTAATTCTCCGGTTGTCCTTGCACTCTCTCTTAGCAGGTCGAGTATCTCGCGTCGTCGAGAGTCGCCGAGTGCTTTGAAGATCAGATCATACTTGTCTTCCTTGTTCAAGTCGCCATCTCTGGAGATTTGCTGTTCGGGTAACTGTTCACGGCCGATTCCTATGTGTGAACAAAATGTTATAAATATATAACATATAGCCGGATAGGGTCGAAAGATGCAAAACATGGATCTGAGTTTTACTGTTCAGACGAAAATCCAGAAACCGGTAAACGAGGTCTTTGACGCGGTCCACAACCCAAAGAAGCTTAGCAGTTACTTCACGTCTGGCGGTTCAAATGGACCGTTAGATGAGGGAAAGACGGTCTTGTGGAAATTCAACGACGTTGGGAACAAGTCTGTGGAGGCCCCGGTCAAGGTGCAGAAGGTTGTTCGAAACAGACTAATTCGATTCTCTTGGGAGGCGAGCGAGGGCCTCTATGACCCTAAAACCGGATCAATACCAGAATCCGGCGGATACGATACTGTGGTCGAGATGAGTTTCGAGCCTCTGAACGCAAACGAGACGCTTGTGAAGATTGTTGAGGGCAAATGGCGGGCTACAACGGAGGGTCTTCAAGGTTCATACGGAAACTGTCAGGGCTGGACGCAGATGACTGTCTGTCTGAAAGCTTACTTAGAGTATGGGATCAACCTACGAAAGGGTTCATACTAGCGATCAAGAATCAAGCTAACGACCGTATTTGTTGACGACCAGCGCAAGGCTCTCAAGTTCGACACGAGGGTCTTGGGCTTTGCTTAGGCATCCCATTTCCAGTAGGCAGATTATCCCTCTCAGGACTGGTCTTCCAACATTGGTATCTTCTTTCCGCGTAGACGATTGAGTATTCCAGGTTTCTGTATCAACTTAATCCGTTCCTTTTGAAGGACAATATTGGTCGACGCGATTGTCAACTGCATCTTCAGTCCATATCCAATATCTTGCCAACCCTCTGATGCCAGAATAACACCAGTGTGGTCCCAGCTTTTTCTTTCAGTCAAGGCAATATGAACTATCAGCTCATTTCCCTTCCTCTCAACTTTAATGGTGTGCGGTATTCCCCTCAAGTCATAGTCACCAATGGCTAGACCGGCATTCAAGGGATATATGGACAACATTCAGCTCAAGGCTGGCAAGACCTTAGACGACTTCCGGAGACATGCCAATGAGAGAGGTCTCGTCGAGCTTGGCGAGGTCGTATCAAAGCACTCCGAGATGCTTGCCTGGCTCAAATCAAAAGAGATTGCACTGGGACACGTCCATGCAAACTTCATCATACTTTGCTCCGATTGCGTACAAATGACTCGAAACTTAGTGCCCAATCCAAGAAATGGGCTGATGGCACCGGTTACAAGGAACGAGCAATGACATCGAAAAAGAATTTTAACGATTAGTCGTAGGGCTAGTTTCGAGTCCAGGAGCCAAGAAACCCGGAGTTGAGCAAGAAAACAATGCCAACTAAGAAGTTCGGGACCATCAACGAATATATCGAAGTCTTCCCGGAGAATGTTCGCACCATTCTGGAAAAACTGAGGGCTACAGTACGAAGAGCTGCGCCCGAAGCGGTAGAATCGATAAGCTATGACATGCCAACGTTCAAACTAGACGGGAAGAGGTTGGTCTACTTCAGCGCTTGGAAGGATCATATCGGATTCTACTCGATACCCGAAGGAAGTGAAGCGTTTAGGAAACAATTGTCTCCATTTGCGCGCCCAAAAGGCTCGTTACGATTTCCCCTGGAAAAACCCATTCCGTACGATTTGGTCGATAAGATAGTCACGCTTCGATTGAAGGAGATTCAGAAGGAGAAGAAATAGGAGAATTTCCGCTACAACGGAACTCTCG
>Ga0099791_10000965_pt1 | contig 11096 bp, 8 predicted proteins | sample Rivendell_Oct201_7_FD_77318 | JGI IMG/M metagenome (GOLD analysis project Ga0099791, IMG submission 77318) | Vadose zone soil and rhizosphere microbial communities from the Eel River Critical Zone Observatory, Northern California to study diel... | ecosystem: Environmental > Terrestrial > Soil >... | reverse complement strand
GCTCGGCGACATGATCCGCAAGGAGCAGCAGTTACGCGACAAGACCTTCCGCCAGGGCCAGGATCAACAGCGCGGGCAACGCGGGCAGCGAGGGCAACGCGGCCAGCAGGGGCAGCAAGGGCAACAAGGACAACAAGGCCAACAAGGCCAGCGCGGCGATCCGAACGCCTTCAGTGAATTGCGCGAGAACCAGCAGGCGCTGCGCGAGCAGTTGAAAAAGCTCCTTGAAGAGATGAAGAAGCGCGGTCTCGGGCAGAACCAGAAAGGCCAGGAGGGCCAACAAGGTCAGCAAGGCCAACCGGGCCAGCAGGGTCAGGGTCAGGGCGGCGACGATCTTGCGGATGCGGACGGCGCCATGGGCGATGCGGAAAGCGCACTCGGCGAGGGCAATTCGGACCGCGCCGTCGACGGCCAGGGCCGCGCGATCGACGCCATGCGCAGGGGCGCGCAGGGGCTTGCCCAGCAGCTTCAGCAGCAGATGGGACAGGGCCAACAAGGGCCGGGGGGACCCTACGGTCAGCCCGGCCGCCTCGGCCCGGGTCGCGCTCAGCAGGAAACCGACCCGCTCGGCCGCCCGTTGCGAGGACGCGATTACGGCGATGACACCACCGTCAAGGTGCCGGGCGAGATCGACGCGCAGCGCGCACGCCGGATTATTGAGGAACTTCGCCGCCGCTTCGGCGAAGCGTTCCGGCCGCAGCTCGAACTCGACTACATCGAGCGCCTGTTGAAGGATTATTAGTCGAGATTAACACGCGGTCGGGTCAGCGCAGGCTGGGCACGAGGCCGCGGTGGACGTGACCGGTTGGTGTGGTCGGATCGTCAGACCACACCGCCAGATCTGCGAAGACGTCACCGCCGGAATACGGTTCTCAGTTCAGTTTTGCGGTTCCTGAAATCACGAACGAACTCCTCAAAGGCATCCAGGCCGTTGGGCCGTTTCATTAGCTCTTCAAACTCGCCCACCGCCCGCTTCCGGCGCTCTTCGTCAAAAAGGGCCGTCAGCGCCTGAGTGGTCATCTCCAGGCGATCCCGCAAAGGAAAGCTTTCAGGCCAAGGAACATCCCGAAGGGCAGTTTTGATTTGCCCCGAGAGTTGGTATTCCTCGTCATCGAGTTCATTGTTCATAGATGCTTGCTCCCCCATTTTGCCCCTGAACACTTCGGCTGAGACCGCCGACGCCTTTCTTCGCAGCCGCCCGACCTGCTTCCAAACCCGCTCATGGCCATAGCAAGTCTCACGGCATTCTGCCGAGCAAAACTTTTGCACAACTGCCCGCTTTAGAACTTTGACTCCGCACTGTGGTTGATCAAGCACAGTCATGCGGCACGACTGCCCGCCGCACGTCGCATGAGCACCGGGGCCGCCCGGCCTTCATTGGCCGGCTTCCAGGATGCGATAAACCGACGCCCGGCCGATGGCGAGCCCTTCGCGATCTCGGCAGCGCCGACGACTTGGATCTCATCGCGCCGGTTCGCGCCGCGCTTCCCGGAACGTCATTGTCGACAGCAAGCCCCACCGAGGAGCCGCGGCGCTTCGCAGTTGATTTTGTCGCTGTGACCTCGCGGGGGCCCTGTCAATAAAGCGGCGGCACCTGCCCAAGCTTGAGCGGCCCGAGGAACGCGATGCCGTCGTCGAAGCGCAAGGTGAGCGTGACGGCGCGTTGGCCTTCAAGTTCAGTCTGCTGGCCGCCCAGCACGGCGGCGCCCACGGCAGTGTTCATATCGGGGCCTGCGCCGTTCGCTGGCTCATTGCCGCCGGTGTTGCGACTGCGCAGGACGTTGCCGAGCCCCGGCATCAGCCGGTCAAGCGTCGGGGCGAAGCGGTTGAGTGTGTCCTGCGGCACGGCTTGGGCGACTGCCCGATCAATGCCCAGCAACGGAATGAGCTTGGCAAAATTGACGACGGTCAGCCGCAAGTCGCCCGTGAGCGTGCCGCGCGCCGTGAGGCCGAGCGCCCCAGTGGCGGTGGCAATCAGGTCGCCCTGCTGCAGCCGCGCATTGGTGATCTCCAGGCGGCCATTGGCAGCCTGAATTTCGCGCAGCCGCTGCCCCAACGGCTTTGGCGCAAAGTCAGAAGCTCCACGCAGGACAGCGACGAGAGAGAGATCGGTCGAAGCGGAAGCGACCGGCCCGAAAGCCCCGAGCGTGGAGACGAGTGCGGGCGCCGTTGCGTTTTTGAGATCGAGAGCGAGATCGAGCACCGGATGGCCGGGCGTCGATTCGGCCGCAAAGCGCCCGTGGAACTCCAGGTGCTCTGCGGCAGCGACCGGCCCGCCCGACGGCGCGGTTGCGAGGTTCGGCTTGTCGACCACGATCGCAAGCCGCTCCGGGGCGCCTGGCGTCCCGCGCAGGCTCGCCTGCGCCAGCGTCCAGTCGACCGTCGCGGTCGGCGAACCGCCGAGCGGCGCCACCGTAAGCGGGCCGACGATTTCGCCGATCACAAGAGTCGGATCCCAAACTTGCGCGACCGCTGCGAGATTGCGCGCCCGGATCGACAGCGCGGTCGCGCGATCATCCACGGAAGGCTCCGCACAATCGACCTCGAGGCGGAACGGGTAGCCGCCAAAGTTCGTTGTCGCGCAGCCGTAAACGCGCCCGGCCTCGGCCTCACGAGCACGCCATGCCGTCATGGTGGCTTCGGCCGCTGTCGTCGACCAGTACCAGAACGCCGACCAGACCATGCCCAGGAGAACGAGTATCGCGGTAGGCACGACGATCAGCCATGGCCGCGACCGTGGGGAACCGTGCTGCGTATTCACGCTATCTCCTCGTTGCCGTCACGTATCTTGCGATGAATCTTGCGCCGCCCCTCTCCGGCTGTTAGCGAAGCTTCCCTGCCAAACCACAGTCGCCGTTCATGCACCTTTCTCACTCTCCCGCCAATGAAGATCTTTGGGTTTTCGGCTACGGTTCGCTCATGTGGCGGCCGGGTTTCCCGTATCTTGAACGCATCCCGGCGCGGCTCATCGGGCTGCATCGGGCGTTGTGTGTGTATTCCTACGTTCACCGCGGCACCCCGGAAAAGCCCGGCCTCGTGCTCGGCCTCGACCGCGGCGGCGCCTGCCGCGGCATCGCCTATCGGGTGGCAGCGGCGGATCGTGGTCCCACCATCGCGTATCTGCGGGAACGCGAACAGGTAACCTCCGTTTACGTTGAAACCTCTCGCCGCATTACGCTTGCAACGGCGCCGCCGCGCGACGTGATGGCCCTCGTGTTCCTGGTCGACCGCAGCCATCCCCAATATGCCGGACGCCTTAGTCTTGAGCATCAGGCCCATCTGGTACGGCAGGGACATGGCCGATCCGGGGCGAATTTGGATTACGTTTTGTCCACGATTGCGGAAATCGAGGCGCAAGGCTGCCACGACGCCGGATTGCATGCGATTGCCGAGCGGCTCAAGGGCGGGCACGAGGCCCACGCGAGACCACAAACCCCAAAGGTTGAGCCCTCTTTGCCAAACCCATCCTGACTCCGTCGGATGATCCGTAGGATGGGTTGAGCGATAGCGAAACCCATCGGCGGCCACTCCCACGGCAACGCCCACGATGGGTTTCGCTGAGTTTATCATCGGGCCGGCCCGATCGCAGGCTCCGGCCGGACCCGGTGGCTCAACCCATCCTACGGTTTCCTTGCCTCACTCCGCCTTGATTCGGGCCCTCGCCACCAAGTCGCGCACGGCGGGCACTTCCGCCGCGACTCGCGCACCCAACTGCTCGGGTGTGCCAGCCACAATCTCGAAGCCGGCCTTACGGGCCTGCTCGCGCGCTTGCGGGTTGGCGAAAGCGGCGCGGCTTGCCTTGACGAGCTGAGCTACGATGTCAGGAGGCGTTCCGGCCGGCGCGAACAGCGCGTTGAATGTGTCGGAGACGAAATTCGGATACCCAGATTCGATCATGGTGGGCACCTCCGGCAGCGAGAACCAGCGCTGCGCGCCGGTGACGGCGAGTGCGCGTAACTGCCCGTCCTTGATGAGCGGTTCCGCCGGCGGCAGCGCCACCGAGCCGACCTGCACCGTGCCTTCCAGCACGCCGAGCGTTGCCGGACCGGCGCCCCGATAGGGCACGTGCACCATCTGAATGCCGGCGCGCAGCTTGAGCAATTCGCCCGTGAGATGCGACTTGGTCCCGGCGCCGGGGCTCGAGTAATTGAACTTGTTAGGGTCGGCCTTGGCCTGCGCCACCAGATCGGCCAAGGTCTTGATGCTCGAACCCGACTTGACGATCAGAACGTTGGGAGCATTGACGAGTTCCGAGATTGGCACGAAGTCGCGAAACGGATCGTAGGGCAGATTTTTAAACAGCGCCGGATTGACCGCGATGGAGGTGGACGTCAGCAACAGCGTGTAGCCGTCGGGCGTCGCATGCGCCGCCACGCCCATGCCGGTATTGCCGGCCGCGCCGGCGCGGTTGTCGATGATGACGGGCTGGCCGAGCGACATATGCAGCGACGTCGCCAGGATGCGGGCGATGATGTCGGTCGGCCCGCCGGGTGCAAACGGCACGATCAGCGTGATTGGCCGATCCGGCCAGGCGGCGTGTGCGGGGGCCGCGAAGCACAGAGCCAGGAGGATCGTCAAGACGGTTGAAGGCGCGAAGAGTCGGCGGCCTTTAGCTTGGGGAAAGAAGAAGGTGATCATGACACCGATACCTAGCATGAATCACCGCTCTGGAGCGAGCGTGAACGCGTCGCCCTCGGTTGCGTTGCGTCCAAAATTGATTTATCCGCGCGCAGAACGGCGACGCCTTAACCCAGACACATTGCGCACATTCGACGAATTTCAAGCGCTGCGCGCAAAATCCCGCAACCCCACACGGCTTTCGCAATCGCCTTCAGTGCTGGTGGTGACCGTGTGCCGAAGTACCTTGCGTACTTTGCACGTCATTCAGTTGCGCCGTTTCCGCCTGCAAATACGCGATCAGGTCGGTTGCGTCGGCCTCGGCAAGACCGAGCACCGGCATGCGCACGCCGGGAAACTTTGCAGCGAGCGCAACAGCGACGGGGTCGTTGCGTCTCCGCGCCAGATCGGGGTGCATGATGAAACTTTCGAGCCAAGCGCGTTCGCGACGGTCGGTGACGCCACGCAGGTCAGGCCCCACCCGGTCCCCTACGCCGATCGTATGGCAGGGAGCGCATATTTTTTTGAACAGCGCCTGGCCCGGCCTCAGGTCGAGTTGATAACCCGTATTGCTGGCCTCGTCGGGCTGCGGCCGGCGCACTTCGTCACGCCATTTCGGATCCATGGAGCGGATATCCATGATGAGGCGGTCGAGATCGCCGAACACCGTGTTCCTTGCCCACTCACCGGTCGCATCGTTACCCAAAACGATTTCATTGCGATGTTCGCTCAGCGTCCGGCTCTTGTCGCCGAGCGCGGCGTTGATCACTCTGATATCGCCCGGCTTTCCGGTCAGAAACAGCCATCCTGGGCCAGCGGCGAATGCTTCGGCAAAACTCTTGAGCCGTTCCGGCGAATCGCGCTCCGGATCGACGGTCAACGAAATCAGGAAAATATCGCGACCTACGATCTCGCCCAATTTCTCCTCCACCTGCGCAATCCGCGCCGTCGTGAGCGGGCAGATGTCCGGACAGTTTGTATAGATGAAGCTGATCAGCACGATCTTGCCCTTGATGACATCGTCATAGAATTTCAGCGTCTTGCCATCCTGGGTGACGACCGGCAGGTTGGGAAAGTAATTCTCGCCCCGGCGATTGCCCTGTGCCGCCACCGTGCCCGGCGCCGCAACGGTCAATGCCGCGAGCGCCACGACGCCCGCAAATAGACTTCGTCGCATTCATCCCTCCAAAAAGTCGCACTGAAGGGTGTCCCACCCTTCGGCGCGTCGCACGCGGCAATCGTGTGCTATCGGCCCCTTCCGCTGGCCACCCCGAGCACGCTTTCGATCGGTCTACCACGGTCGCCCCCGCCCTGGCCGCCAGCACCGCCACCGTTCGCCGCCGTACCGCCGTTGGCCCCGGTAGCACCGTTGGCCGCCGCAGCACCGCTGCTTGCGGTCGCTTCCGGCAGGACTTCCGGGGTCGTAAAGACCACGCCATCCGGCGTCGGGTTCGGTGTCGGGGTGATCGCGGCCTGCGGCGTCCCGGCCACCCCGCTCAGGAGTTGGATACGCATCAACAGCGCGAAGTCCTCGTGCACGGTATTGTGGCAATGGTTGACGTAGGAACCGCCGTATTCGCCGAACTGAATCTGGAACTGGACGGTCCCCGAGGGACGCAGTCGCCAGACGTCCTTTCTAACGAGCCGTTCGGTCGCGGGGATCGTATCGCTCCCCCGGTTCATGGTGATGCCTTCTTCGAAGTGGAGGTGGATCGGATGATCCCAGCCTCCGCCGCCGTTGATGTAGGTCCAGTGCTCGACGTCTCCCGCCTTCGGGTACAAGAGCGAGATCCGGTTGGCGTTCATGGAGTGGGCGGCTGCTCCATTGACCTTGACGACCCATGGGAACGTCGCTTGATCCGGGCAGTCGGGGATGCATTGACCATTGGCTTGGCGCGAGTCGCCGTTCCCTCTTCCCCACTCGACGACCCTTGTCCTGACCGGAGTCACGATGGCAATTTGCTGGGTCAGGACGGCCGGCACCACGCTGGGATCGCGATCGGTTGAGTGGTGGATGACACCCGGGACGTCCACGCTCGCGACCTGACCGACGATCCGGAATTGCAGGATTCCGCCAACCACCGGATCGTTGTTGTCGCCCGCCAGCGCCCGCGCGAGCGACAATTCCGCCGTCGGCCGGCGCCCATCCGTTTGCTCCAGTGTGTTCACCAGCGTAAGCCGGTCGCCAATCCGGAATGCGGAGAAGTCGACGACGATGTCGTAGCGCTCGGCGATGCCCTGCTGATCCAATACCGTCAGCGGGATCGGGTTCACCACCAGGTTCCCGTCGTTGGCGATGAACTGGAACGGCACCGCTCTTCCGTTGGGATCGGCGATGGCCAGCTTCCAGAACCGCGACATGCCGGCAGCCAAGATACGGAATCGGTACTTCCTCGGGAGAACCTCGAGGAACGGCGCGTAGGCCAGATTGACCATCGGCAGGTCGCCGAGGAACCCGTCGGTGTCGAAGATGTCGAAGAACAGCTGGCCGCCGGCATCGAAGGCCGCATCGGACACAATCAGGTTGATGTCGAAATCGCTGTTGCCGTAGTCCAGCAGACTGCCGCTGGGCAGCCGCAAATTGACGCCGTCGGTGAGCGCCTCGTTGCCGCGGTCGGGACCGCTGTAAAAGTTCACCATGCCGAGATTGCCCTTGTAGACATTCTCTGCGGTGAAGAAAAAGCGATGGTCGTGGGTCCACATCGTGCCCTGAAGCTCGCGGAAATCGCCCGCCACCTGGACGAGCCCGCCATTGCCGTCGGGTCCCGACGCGCGACGATCCCCGGCTTGCGTGTTGATCTTGTCGCGCCGGGCCAGCGTCGTGCTCCAGCGGTAGTCATAGAACGTGCCCGGGAAGTGGTGGACGTTGCAGGCACCATCGCTCTCGGCGCCATTGTGCGCATTGTGGAAGTGAAGCTGGCTCTCATTGCGACCGAAGCCGCCATTGTCCGCACGGTTGACCGGAGTGTTGTTGTAGATCCGGGTGATGACCGGTTGCCCATATCGAAGCTTGATGAGGAACGGAGGCAACGAGCCCTGCACGAAACGGCCCGGGCCATAGGTCCACACGCTGTTGGGATTCTGGGCCGGGAAACTCGGGTGATACCTGCTGTTCGGCGCGATCTGCCCCCAAGACATCACATAGCCGACCTGGGGAAAGAACTCGTTCCACCGCTGATGGGCAAAGATCTCCCCGGGTGGGCGGCCCTCGACCGGACCTCTTCCGGTGATGGGATTGATGAATCGCCGGTCGGCAGGATTGGCGGTGAAGTCGGTATGGTACGACAACCGTCTGGCCGGCAGCGTCTCGCCGGAACTGGCCGGGAAGACGGCGTCACCGAATGAGGCCGGATCCGCGCTCGTCAAACGGATCAAGCGTTGCGGCGTCTGAAGTCTAAGCCGGGGTAGCGGCTGGGTGAATTTTTGCGCGTTGAACAGGGGGCTCCGCGGCGTGCCGGTCGGAACCGCGGCGAAGGCACTGCGAGCAAATGGACTGAGGCCGTTCTTCACAGCCAATCCGCCGAAGGTGAGAAGCCCCCATTTATAGAGGTCGCGCCTCGTGATTTGGCCGATCGAAAGCGCCTTTACGATCTCGGCGCGATTGTTGCGCGCATTCTGCGCCTCTCTCTGTCGCATACGCGATGCTTTGCTCGACAGGTAATACATTACCTTGCCCTCCCGGTGCTCGGGAACGCGACTTGATGGTCAGAACGCCTCGGTACCACCCGAGGCAATGTCCGGCCCCACCGCGTTTCCAATTTCGGAATCCTCGCTCTGCGAGTCAAAACCACGCCATCGCTGTGTCGATCATCTCGACACAGTCTGGTTATTTGCGCGAAACCCTGTCGTTGTCGGGCGAAACAAACGGAGGCTTGGCACATCCGGGCGTGACACCGGATCCCCTCGCCGCATTGGCGGCACCACCAATGTCAGATTTCACCGTCCCCTTGACGATCAAGGTGCACGACGCGATTGACGTCATTGTGGCGCTGATCGTGGACTATTATGGAATGTTTGCGATCATTACGGCGACGATCGCGAACTGAAAGCAGGAGCCTCGATCAGTGGCCCTGGTCATGGCGATCGCTTATCCTGCAAAGCTCCCTCAGCGCCGCGACTTGCGCTCCCCCGCAACAGCGACCCCGCAATATCGTTGAGCGCGGGCTGCCGCAGCGCCGTAAACGGAAGCGGTCGCGTGGCCTCGATGGCGGCAAGGCCGAGCCGCGCTGTCAGCAGGCCATTGAGGACGCCCTCGCCGAGCCGGGCGGAAAGCTTGGCGGCAAGGCCGTGGCCGATCACCTGCTGGATCACGCTGTCGCTTGCCGCCATGCCGCCCGTCAAGGCGATATGCGACACGGCTTGGCGCATGAGCTTGATCAGCCCGAGCGTTCCGGGACGCCCGCCATAGAGAAGTGCCAGCCGCCGCACCAGGCCGAGGGCCGTGACCAGAACGAAGAACATGTCGACCGCCGCACGCGGGCTCACGGCGGTCACTACGGAGACACGTTTGGCAGCAGCGGCGACTAAACGTCTTGCCTCCGCGTCGATCGGCGCCATCAGTTCGCGCTCGCTCAGGCGAACGAGATCGCCGCCATCGATAATGTCGCCGAGATGGCTTTCGAGTCGCGCCCGGCCGCGGGCAAGACTCGGCATGCGCTTCGTCAACGTAATGAGATCGCGACCGAGCGCGCGGCCGGCCGCGCGGTCGTCGCTCACGAGGACTGCGGCAGCGCGCCGCCGCAAAGTGTCGATAGCGGCGAGCCTCGCGAGGCCGAGCACCTCCCGCGTCACAATGGCGACAAGCGCCACAACCGCAACGGCTGCCAGTGCGGCGCCGAGGCCGCCGAGCCAGGCGGCGCGGCTGAGCAAATCTTCGATCAGATTGGCGATCCCGAGGGCGGTCGCAAGCAGCACGAGGCCCGCGGCCGAGACCCAGAACATCACTGCCCACGGCATACGACGGCGGGGCGGGGGCGGCGCAACAGGCAAGGGATCAACGTCGGCGGCCGGCGCCGCTCCTACCCCCCCCGCAAGCGGCGGAGGGTAGGGAGGGGGCGGCGCGATGTTGCGCGGTCCCTCGGATGGGGTCACGACGATGCCGGGATCGTCGAGGCGGAATACCGCTGGTTTGCGGGCACGGTTCATTTGAGCCGGTCTCCGATCAGGAATTGCAGCGCACGGTCAAGCCGAATATGGGGCAGCGCGGGGACGTCGTCACCGGTTGTTTCGAGCGGCGGCGGGCGAAAGCGCACGAACCGGAAATCGGTCTCCTCGTCGCTTGCCGCCGTAAGGCCGCGGAACGGCACGGCGCCTGGCGCGAACAGGGTGTCCGGATCATCCGGAAGCTCGCCCGGAAACACCGCAACTTCGGTCTCGCCATCGAACATCTTGCCGCTCGGGCCTGGGCGGTTGCCACTCCCGCTCCCGGAATGCTCACCGGCCGCCGGTACGCCGAGAATGCAGGGAAGCGCTGCCCCGCCCCGCCGTACCTCAGCCTCGCGCGTGGCGCGAACCGCGGACAGCGCAATCACGTCGACCGCGGCGCCGGCCACATCGGCGCGCGCAACGGCGCGCTCGACCATGCGGCGAAGGATCGCCTCCAACCGGTCGTGGTTGGTGTGATGGAGGTGGTCCGCCTTGGTGGCTGCAAACAAGATACGGTCGGCGCGAGGCCGCAGCAGCGCGCTCAAGAAAGTCCGGCGTCCGATCTCAAAGCAATCGAGCAGCGACCGGAATGTGTCTTGGAGATCGCTCACCGCCTCGGGCCCGGCGTTGAAGGCGGAGAGAGCGTCGACGAGGACGACCTGGCGGTCAAGCCGGGCGAAATGGTCGCGAAAGAACGGCCGCACCACGACGTCCTTGTAGGCCTCGTAGCGTCGCCGCATCATCGCCCATAACGAGCCGCTGGGAGGCGTACTGTCGCCCGCCACATCGAGCGGAGCGAAGGTAAGCGCCGGCGAGCCGGCGAGCTCCCCCGGCATCAGGAAGCGGCCGGGGGGCAGCAGGCTCATGGCGTAACGTTCGTTGCGGCAAGCGGAGAGGTATTCGGTGAACAGCCGTGCGGCGTCGATCGCTGCGTTCTCGTCGGCAGGACCGGCCGCATCGAGTGTCGCCAAATGGGCGCGCCACGGCTTGGCGAGCCGCGCCCGCGGCCCGCGGCCCGACGTCTCCAGAGTCTCGGCCGACCATGCCTCGAAGGTCTTTCCGAGCAGCGGCAAGTCGAGCAGCCATTCGCCCGGATAGTCGACCATATCGAGCACAAGTTCGCGCATCGCTCCGGAGCGTGACTGGTACGCGATGACAAGGCGTAATTCGCTGATCTGACGGGTCGATTCCGGCCACACCCGGTCCGCCACCAGGGCCCGCACATGGCTCTCATAGTCAAATCGCGGCACTGCGTCGTCAGGCTGCGGCGCGAGCCGCGCCCGCGCAATGCGCCCCTCGGACAGCGCTTCGAATACCGGAAATCGCCCGTTGCG
>Ga0099791_10000964_pt1 | contig 11097 bp, 9 predicted proteins | sample Rivendell_Oct201_7_FD_77318 | JGI IMG/M metagenome (GOLD analysis project Ga0099791, IMG submission 77318) | Vadose zone soil and rhizosphere microbial communities from the Eel River Critical Zone Observatory, Northern California to study diel... | ecosystem: Environmental > Terrestrial > Soil >... | reverse complement strand
CAGGTGGAGGATCGCGCGCCCGAGGGCGTCGGGATCCTGGGGCGGCACCAGGACTCCGGTGCGGTCGCCCTCGAGGACCTCGCCCATCCCGCCGACGGCGGTGGCGACCACGGGCCGGCGCGCCGCCATCGCCTCGAGCAGCGCATTCGGCATGCCCTCGGCCGTCGACGGGAGGACGAAGACGTCCATGGCGCTCAGGGCCACACGCACGTCGGTCACCTGACCGGTGAACCGCACGTTCCCGAGCACGCCGAGGTCCGCGGCCTGGCGCGTCAGCTCCTCGCGGCCGGCATCGGCATCGACGCGCCCGCGTTCGTCGAGGGCGCGTTCCAGGCCACCCCGCTCTGGTATGCGATCTCCCGCGGCGGCAACGGCCCGCTGGCCCGGTTCCTCCTGAAGCAGGGCTCGACCCCGGAGTACTGCCTCTGGGCGGCCGGCTTCAAGGACGACGTGGAGACCATCGACCTGCTGGTGCGGCACGGCGCGAGCATCGATCCGGTCACCGAGGACGAGACCCCGTTCCTGAGCGCGATCAAGTGGAGCCACTTCGCCGCGGCGGAGCGGCTGCTCCACCACGGCGCCAACGTGAACTTCCAGGACTCGAAGGGCGTGACCGCGCTGCACCTCGTGCTCAAGAAGGACAGTGCTCCGCAGCACGTCGCCATGCTCCTGCGCCACGGCGCGGACCCGACGATCCGGAGCAAGGATGGCAAGAGCCCGCTGGACCTCGTGGCCCGGCGGAAGGACAAGACCTATCTGACGATGCTCTCCGGTCGCCGGTGAGCGCGACCCGGTGAGCCCGCCCATGACCCCGGAGGAGCGCCGGTACTACGCGACCCAGAGCCGGGTCTCCGATCCCGAGGATCGGGGCACGCTCCTCGCCGCCCTGCCCGCCGAGCCCGCGGGCCTCGTCCCCGCGATCTCCGGCCTCGTCCTGCATACGCTCTTCGTGCGCCCACTCGGCATCACCGCGCCCGCGGGCAGCGAGGCCGACGTCGAGAGCCGGAGCGTGCCGCGAATCCTCGACCGCATCCTGGAGCGGGACGCCGCGCCCCTCGACGTGGCGCGCCCGCCCGAGCGCTGCTTCATCGGCATCTGCCGCGACTACGCCCTGCTGGCGTGCGCCGCGCTCCGCCAGCACCGCGTCCCCGCGCGCGTCCGCGTCGGCTTCGCCGCCTACTTCACGCCGGGCTATCTCGAGGATCACTGGGTGTGCGAGTATCACGCCGACGACCGCTGGCAGCTCCTCGATCCCGAGCTGGCCCCCCGCGTGCGGGCCCACTTCGGGATCGCGTTCGATCCGGCTGACGTGCCCCGCGAAGCCTTCCTGGTGGCCGGGGAGGTCTGGCGCCGCGTGCGCGCCGGCGCGATCGACCCGGCGACCTGCGGGGTCTCCAGCATCGGGGTCGGCGGCCACGGGTTCATCGCGGCGAGCGTGGCCCGTGACCTCGCCGCCCTCAACAAGCGCGAGATGCTGGCCTGGGACGTCTGGGGCCTCCCGCTCGCGCTCCGCCCCGGCGGGCCGGTACCGGAAGACACGGCGCGCCGCCTGGACGCGGTGGCCGCCCTGACCGCCACGCCCGAGCCCGACTGGGCGCGTCTGCGGGAGGCTCACGACCGCGACGACGGCTTCCGGGTGCCCTCGGTCGTGACGAGCTTCACCTCGCGCGGGCCGGCCCAGGTCACGGTAGACGTAGACTTGTCCTAGCCGCCGCTCTGGGGGTAGGATCGCGCCACGAGGAGCTTCCCCCGTACCGCCAAGGAGGGCGTCATGCTCGAGCGGCTCATCTCCGGCGACAACCACATCGACCTCACCTATTGCCCGCCCGACCTCTGGTCCAGTCAGGCGCCCTCCAAGTGGAAGCTCCTGGTGCCTCGGGTAGAAGAGCTGGAAGACGGCTGCCACTGGTTCGTGGAGGCGCAGGACAAGGGCATGTGGAACGGGGTGGGCCCCGGCTTCCTCAAGCGGACCCCCGGCTCCTTCGCCCGTATCGACGAGATGGCCTCCTGCGGCTTCGAGTGGGATCACCGCGCTGGCGCCAAGCCCCGGCCGACCACGCCCGAGCTCCGGCTGGCCGACCTCGACCGTGACGGCCTCGACGCCGAGGTGGTCTACGGCTGCCTGATGATCAACGACATGATCGCCAGCGGCGAGCGCCGCGCGTGGGCCAACGCGATCTACAACGACTGGGCGGCCGACTTCGCCAAGAAGTCGGACCCGAACCGGATCTACCCGCTCGCCATCGTGCCGAGCAACGACCCGCAGGTGGCCGCGGCCGAGGTCCGGCGGTGCGCCAAGATGGGCCTCAAGGGCGGCGACCTCGGGTTCAAGTCCATGTCCATCCCGCTCTACCAGCACGAGTGGTATCCACTCTGGGAGGCCGCGGCCGAGTGCCACTTCCCGATCGCCTTCCACTCCACCGGCTTCAAGGCCCTGCGCGCTCCCGATTCCCCGGCGATGGAGCAGCAGTACATGCTGCAGTGGCGGCTGGTGCGCTCGTCGCTCTTCCAGCTCGACACCATGGAGGTGCTGGTCTCGATCATCACCTCCGGGGCGTGCGAGAAGTACCCCGACTTCAAGTTCGTGCTCGGCGAGTCCGGGGTGACCTGGCTGCCCTACGTGTTCGATCGATTCGATACCGAGTACGAGGACCGCGCTCGGGGCCTCGGCTTCTCGATGAAGCCGAGCGACTACTTCCGGCGGCAGGGCTACGTCACCTACCAGCAAGACCAGTTCCTGGAGCCGATCATCCCGCTGATCGGCGAGGACAATATCATCTGGGGCGCGGACTACCCGCACCCGGACTGCGTGTGGCCGGACTCACGCCGGCACCTCGAGAAGAATCTCGGGAACCTGCCCGAGCGCGTCCAGCGCAAGATCACCTACGACAACGTGGTCAAGCTCTACAACCTCCGCTGAGCGAAAGGACCCCATGACCAGCACCGCGCTCGAGATTCCGTCGCTCAAGGGCAAGGTATCGGACGAGGAGTGGGCCGTCCGGGTGGACCTGGCCGCCGCCTACCGGCTGGTGTCGCGCTACGGCTGGGAGGACCTGGTCTTCACCCACATCTCGGCCCGCGTCCCGGGCACCGAGGACCAGTTCCTGATCAACCCCTACGGCCTCTTCTTCGACGAGATCACCGCGTCGAGCCTGGTCAAGATCGACCAGGCCGGCAATAAGCTCGAGGACTCGCCGTTCAACGTCAACGCGGCCGGCTTCATCATCCATAGCGCGATCCACGCGGTCCGCCACGACGCCAAGTGCGTGCTGCATACCCACACCGCGAACGGGGTCGCGGTCTCCACCCAGCGAGCCGGCCTCCTGCCGATCTCGCAGCACTCGCTATTCGTGCTCAACAGCGTGGGCTACCACGACTTCGAGGGCCCCGCGCTCGACGCGGACGAGAAGCCGCGGCTCCAGGCGGACCTGGGCGACAACCGCTGTCTCATCCTGCGCAATCACGGCTTGCTCACCGTGGGCGAGACGGTGGCGGACGCGTTCGTGAACATGTACTACCTCGAGGCGTCCTGCCAGATCCAGGTGCGCGCCCAGTCGGGCGGCGGGGAGCTGATCTCGGTGCCCAAGGAAGTCATGGACAAGGGCTACGCCAGCGCGGTGGCCAACCAGCGTCGCAACGGCGGCCAGGGCCGGCTCGTGTGGCCGGGCCTCCTGCGGCGCCTGGATCGGACAGACTCCTCGTTCCGGAATTGACCGAGTCCTCGCTGCGCTTCGGCGCCGCGGCCGGCGCGCGGCGCAGCGAGGACGGACCGCTCCTCACCGGGGGCGGCCGCTTCACCGACGACATCGCGGTACCCGGCCAGGCGCACGCCGCCTTCGTGCGCGCGACGGTCGCCCACGGGGTCATCCGCAGCGTGGACGTCGCGAGCGCGCTTGCCCTGCCCGGCGTCCTGGCGATCCTGACCGGCGCCGACGCGCAGGCCGCCGGGCTCGGGGCCATCCCGCCGGCCGCCTCCTTCCCCGGCCGCGGCGGCACGCCGCTCGTCTCGGCGCCCATCCCCCCGCTGGCGATCGACCGCGTCCGCTACGTGGGCGAGGCGGTCGCGATCGCGATCGCGGAGACCCCCGAGCAGGCGGCGGACGCGGCGGGCGCGGTGGTGGTCGACCTCGACCCGCTTCCGGCAGCGGCCGACGTGGAGGCCGCGCTGGCCCCCGGCGCGCGCGCGATCTGGCCCGACGCCCCGGGCAACGTGGCCTTCGACTGGGCCGACGGCGACGCGGCCGCGGCGGAGGCGGCCTTCGCAGGAGCCGCGCACGTCGCGCGCGTCCGGCTGCTCGACACGCGCCTGGCGCCCGCCGCGATGGAGCCACGCGCGGCCATCGGCCGCTGGGACCCGGCCGACGGGCGGTACACCCTCATCGCCAGCACCCAGGGCGTCGCGGTCGTCCGCCGCCTCCTCGCGGAGGGCGTGCTCAAGATCCCCGTCCAGCAGCTCCGGGTGCTCACCCCCGACGTGGGCGGCGGCTTCGGCATGAAGGTCCAGGCCTACCCGGAGTACGCGGCCCTGCTCTTCGCGGCCCGCCGGGTGGGCCGGCCGGTGAAGTGGCGTGCCACGCGCGTGGAGAGCTTCCTGGCCGACACCGCGGGCCGCGACGGCATGCTCGAGGCGGAGCTGGCGCTGGACGCGGGCGGGCGCTTCCTGGGGCTCCGCATGCGCACCCGCGTGGGCCTCGGCGCCTACGTCACCGCGTTCGCGGCGGTGTTCGGCACCAACAACACGAAGAACTGCCTCTCGAGCGTCTACCGCATCCCGGTCATCGGCATCGACGTGACCCTCGCCTTCACCAACGCGGCGCCGCTCGGCCCCTATCGCGGCGCCGGGCGGCCCGAGGCGCTCTACGTGATCGAGCGGCTGATCGACCAGGCCGCGGTCGCCCTCGGCATCGACCGCGTCGAGCTGCGCCGCCGCAACCTGATCCCTCCCACGGCCATGCCCTACCGCACGCCCAACGGGCCGATCTACGACAGCGGCGAGTTCGAGACCGTGATGGACCGGGCGCTCGAGCTGGCCGACTGGACGGGCTTCCCGGCGCGCCGGGCCGCCTCGGAGCGGGCCGGGCGGCTGCGCGGCATCGGGCTCGGCTGCTTCCTCGAGGTGGCGGGCGGCATCCTGGACGAGACGGTGGATCTGCGCTTCGGCGCCGACGGGACCGTCGCGCTCCACACCGGGGCCCAGCCGATGGGCCAGGGCCACCTCTCGACCTTCCCGCCCGTGATCGCGGCGCGGCTCGGCATCGATCCCGCGGCGGTGCGCCTCGTCCAGGGCGACAGCGACCTGGTCCCGGCCGGCACCCCGAGCGTGGCGTCGCGCTCCATGATGATGGCGGGCAGCGCGGCCGCGCTCGCCTGCGACGGCGCGGTCGACAAAGGGCGCCGCGTGGCGGCGCATTACTTCGAGGCCGCCGTGCCCGACGTGGAGTTCACGTCCGGTCGCTTCCGCGTCCGTGGCACCGACCGCGCGATCGGCCTGCTGGACCTGGCCGCCCGCGCTCGCGCGCTGCCGGGGCTGCCCGCGGATCTCGCCGACGGCCTCGACACCACCGCCAAGTTCGTCTCGCCCCAGATGAGCTTCCCCAACGGATGCCACGTCACCGAGGTCGAGATCGACCCCGAGACCGGCCGGGTGGCGGTGGTCGGCTACGCGGCGGTCGACGACGTCGGGCGCATCGTGCACGAGACCATCGTGGAGGGGCAGATCCACGGCGGGATCGCCCAGGGGCTGGGCCAGGTGCTGGGCGAGCACGTCGTCTACGACGACCACGGCCAGCTCCTCACCGCGTCCTTCATGGACTACATGCTGCCCCGCGCCGACGACTTGCCGTCGCTGCGGGTGGGCCACCACGGCGTCCCGTGCACCACCAACCCCCTCGGGGTGAAGGGCGCGGGCGAGTCGGGCGTGGCCGGCGCGCTCCCCTCGGCGGTGAACGCAGTGCTCGACGCCCTCGGGACGCGCGGCGTGCGCGAGCTCGACCTGCCGATGTCGCCGGCGCGCGTCTGGGTCGCGCTCCGCGCGTCTCTGCCTGGAGACATTGACCGGTCGCGACGGGCTCGCTAGGCTCTTCGCATGGCCGGGCCGGACGTACGGACGCGACGGTGGACGCGCATCGAGTACGACCGCCTGATCGAGGCGGGATTCTTTCGCCCGGGAGATCCCGTCGAGCTCCTCGGAGGCCAGATGATCGTCGCCGAGCCGCAGGGAAGCCGCCACTTCGCGGCCCTGCGCGCCGCCCAGGAGGCATTGCGGGCGGCCTTCGGCGACGGGTGGGAGATTCGCGGTCAGGGGCCGATCGCGCTCGACGAGGAGTCGGAGCCGGAGCCCGACCTGGCGGTGGTGCCCGGGACCTTTCGCGACTATCGGGCCGCGCACCCGTCCAGCCCGTCCCTCGTGATCGAGATCAGCGAGACCAGCCTGGCGCTGGATCGCGCCCACAAGGGGAGCCTCTATGCCCGGGCCGCGCTTGCCGACTACTGGATCGTGAACCTGCCCGAGCGGCGTCTCGAGATCTATCGGGAACCCGAGCCGGACGCGACCGCCCCGTTCGGCTGGCGATACCGCTCGGTCACGGTTCTGGAGCCGGGCGCCTCCGTATCACCGCTCGCTCGACCCGATCGGCGCATCCAGATCACCGACCTCCTCTCCTGAGTCCGAGCCTCGGTCTTTCAGGGCTTTGCACCCTGGTGGGCGAGGAAGTGGGCGAGGTCGATCAGGTCCTGGTCAGTGAGCCCGGCCAGCTCCTGCGACATGGCTCCGCCGTAGCCGAGCCGGGCGCCGCTCTTGTACTCCCGCATGGCCTTGAGCAGGTACTCCTCCCGCTGATTGGCCAGGCGCGGCATCTGCTCGCGGCCGGAGAAATCCGGGTTGTGGCAGACCCCGCACGGGTGCCGCAGGGTCAGTGTCCGCCCCCGCGCGAAGCGGGCGGGATCGGGCGCGTCCTCCGGCGGCGGGGGCGGGGGCAGCTTGGTGACCCGCTCGGCGAAGGCCGTGAGGTCGTCGTTGGTGAGCCCCTTGGCCGCCGCGATCATGGCGGGGTTGTCCCGCCGGCCTTCACGGAACAGGAAGAGCTGGGCGACCACGAAGAACGAGGGCTGGCCTCCGAGGGACGGCGTCTCGGGGATCCGGGACTGGCCGTCGGCGCCGTGGCAGGCCAGGCACACCGTGAACCGCTCGTCGACGCTCTGGGCGTGGGCCACGCCGCCCGAGACGAGGAGCGCCAGGGTGAGGAAGCCGAGAGCGGCGCGGGCCGGGAACGATCGTACCGTCCCCGGCCCGCGGCGAGACGTCACTTCTTGTAGCTGATCCGGTAGACCGCGCCCGCGTGGTCGTCGGAGACGAGCAGCGAGCCGTCCTTCATGACGAGCACGTCGACCGGCCGCCCGAGATAGCCGTTGTTCTCGACCAGCCCGGTGAGGAAGGGCTCCATCGACTTCACGCTCCCGTTGGGGTTCAGGAACACCGCCACCACGTCGGCGGCGTACTTCTTGGTGCGGTTCCACGGCCCGTGGCGGGCGATGAAGATCGCATTCTGGTACTTCTGCGGGAACATCTTGCCGGTGTAGAAGCGCATGCCGAGCGGGGCCGAGTGCGGGCCCAGCAGCAGGACCGGCTTCACGAAGTCGTCGCAGGCCTTGCCCCACCCGAACTGCGGGTCCGCGAGGTCGCCCTGATGGCAGTACGGATAGCCGAAGTGCTGGCCGAGCTTGGTGACCCGGTTCAGCTCGTCGTGCGGCAGGTCCTCCGAGAGCCAGTCGCGCTGGTTGTCGGTGAAGTACAGCTCGCCGGTCTTCGGGTGGAAGTCGAAGCCCACCGTGTTGCGCACCCCGCGGGCCACGATCTCCACGCCGCTGCCGTCGAGGTTCATGCGGCGGATCTGCGCGTACTTCTCGGGATCGGGCTCGCAGATGTTGCAGGGCGCGCCCACCGGCACGTAGAGCTTGCCGTCGGGGCCAATCTTGATGAACTTCCAGCCGTGCGGCACGTCGCCCGGGAGCTTGTCGTAGACCATCACCGGCGTCGGCGGGCTGTCGAGCTTGGCCTCGATGTCGTCGTAGCGGGTGATGTCCTTCGGCGTCGCGACGTAGAGGGAGCCCTTGTGGAACTCGATCCCGTTCGGCAGCATGAGCTTCTCCGCGATGGTCTTCACCTCGCGGGTGCCGCCCTTGTCCACCAGCGCGTAGATCTTGCCGGCCCCGAACAGCGAGCTGACGAAGACGGTGCCCTTGTCCCCCTGCCGGAGCCCGCGGGCGTCGAAGACGTTGGCCGCGTAGAGCTCGACCTTGAAGCCGAGCGGCACCTTCATCTTCGCGATCGGCAGCTTGTCGGCGGGAGTGGGAATCGGGAATGCGGGCACCGGCGCCATCTGCGCGCCCGCGCCGGCCTTGGGCCGGCCGACGGCCCAGAAGGGCTCCTCCTCCTGCTTCGGAGGCTCGGCCGGCGTGGTGGTCTGCTGGGCGATGACCGGCCACGCGCAGAGCGTGAGGCCGGCAACGGCGATGATCAGGGATCCGATCCGCCGCGCCATCGGGGCGTATCTCATGACGACCCTCCCCAGGGTCCTGCGGGGTGCGCTTCTCCTGTCGCGGGCCGCATGCTAGCGCGGGGCCGTCTCAAGGTAAAGGGGGACGCGCCACCCCTGGTTGCGCTGGTAGAATCACTCCCGTGACGACCTCGACCGCGACCGCGCCCGCGACGCTCGGCACCCTGATCCCCTCGCCCCGGGCCTGGCACGGCCCCTCTCTCGCGCGCGACCACTACCTGCTGCCGATCCCGGCACAGGTCCAGGCCGAGCTCGAGGCGGCGCTGGCCGAGCTGCGGCGCGCTCCGGTGCCGACGCTCCTGCTCCTGCCGGCGCACTTCGCCCTCGCAGCGACCGCGCGCTTCATGGAGGAGGCTCGCCGCCGGCTCGACGAGGGCCCGGGCTTCGTGATGCTGGACCGGCTCCCGGTGGACGCCATGAGCCGCGACGAGGCGATCGCGCTCTACTGGGTCCTGATGAGCCTTCTCGAGCCGCCGGTGGCCCAGGAGTGGAAGGGCACCGTGATCTACGACGTGCGCCACGACGGCCGGGAGTACTCCGAGGACACCCGGGGCGCCCTGACGCCGGCCGGGCTCGAGATGCACACCGACAGCAGCATGGGCGAGGCGCCGCCCACCTACGTGAGCCTCTTCTGCCTGCAGCCGGCGCGCAGCGGCGGGATGAGCATCGTGTCGAGCGCGGCCGCGGCCCACAACCACTTCCTGACCGAGCAGCCGGCCCTTCTGCGCCGCCTCGACGCCGTGTTCTACCGGGCTCACCAGGAATACCAGGCGGCGGACGCGGCGGCGACCAACTTCCGGCCCGTCTTCGCGTGGGACGGCCGGCTGCGTACGCGCTTCAACGCCCGGCACATCGTGCGGGGCTACGAGAAGACCGGGCGCGCGCTCGATCCCGAGGGGACGCAGGCGGTCCGCCTCATGGACGAGTTCCTGGGCGATCCCGCGCACCGGCTCGATCTATGGCTCGAGCGTGGTCAGATCCAGGTGCTGAACAACCGCGTGATCGTCCACGGTCGCACCCCCTACGAGGACCAGGACGAGCCCGAGCTGCGCCGCCATCTGGTGCGGCTCTGGCTTCGCGCCGGCGACCGCCGCCAGTTCCGCGGTTAGCTCGCGGCCCGCGGGCGGCTCTAGGACGAGCGGCTCGCCCGCGCCTGCGCCCGGTAGCGCTCCGGAACCGTGTCGAGCCGGTCGGTCAGGTGAAGCACTCCCTGCCCGTCGGTCCAGCGATAGATCTTGGTATTGCCCGGGGGCTCCGGCCTGCCCGATTCGAGCGGGGCGGGCGTGACCGGTTCGCCGCTCGGCGAGGTGGGCGGAGGCGGCGCCGTGGGCGGGTTCGGGATCCACACCCAGCGATACGGAATCGTCAGCCCGTCGCCGCGCAGCTCCCAGCGACCGGTCGGGTACTGGATCACGCTCGGCGTCGGCGGAGCCGGCGGCGCGAGCGCCAGCGTTCCGCCGACTCCGGGTCCATAGACGGCGGGGTCGTAGGCCGGCGCGGGCGCATAGGTCGGGCCGGGATCGTCCGAGAGATCGGATCCGTACCAGAGCGGCGGCGCGAAGACGATGAAGCCGCCGCCGAAGGGCCGGTGCGCGAAGGAGCGTCCCCCCGGCCCCCCGTGGTGGAAGCCGCGATGGGATCCACCGTGGCTGCCGGACCGTGCCCCTCCACCCATGCGCTGGGCAAGCGCGTCGATAGGCGCGACCGCCAGCGCGGCCGCCGCGACCACCAGGATGACCCCCGCCCTCCGGCTCCTACTCATCGGCTCCCTCCGCCCCGAGGATGGACCGGAGTGTGCGCTCGGACAATCGGCGCGTCAACGCGCAGCGCGCCAGCGTCCTGCCACGCCACCGGCCGTCCGGGAGGCGCGATCAGGGACGGCTGGGCGCCCCTCCGTCGCCGACCAGCACGAACGGCGCCCGCCCAGCGCCTGGACGCCGGGACGCCTCGCGCGGTAGGATCGCCGCGCCATGCCCACCTCCAGTCGCATTCCGGTCGGCCTCAACATCTGGTCGCGCCTCGTCGAGGACACGTTCCCGTACTACGACCAGACCGTCGCGCCGTTCGACTCGCTCTGGCTGCCCGATCACGTGCAGTACGGGGCCAACAAGGTGGCGGAGGGCTGGACGCTGCTCACGTGGGCGCTGGCGCGCTATCCCGACAAGCTCTGCGGCCACGAGGTGCTCTGCAACAGCTTCCGCAACCCGGCGCACCTGGCAAAGATGGCAGCGACGGCGCAGGCGCTCTCCGGCGGCCGCCTCGTCCTGGGCATCGGCGCGGGCTGGAACGAGGAGGAGTATCGCGCCTACGGCTGGCCGTACCTCACCGCGCGGATCCGCATCGGCCAGCTCGCGGAGGCCATCGAGCTGATCCGCCGCATGTGGGGCGGCGGGCCGATCGACTTTCACGGCGAGCACTACACCGTGACCGGCGCCCACTGCGAGCCGCGCCCGACCCCGATCCCGCCGGTGATGGTGGGCGGGTCCGGGGAGAAGTTCCTGCTGCGGGTCGTCGCCCGGCACGCCGACTGGTGGAACTACGT
>Ga0099791_10000961_pt1 | contig 11101 bp, 6 predicted proteins | sample Rivendell_Oct201_7_FD_77318 | JGI IMG/M metagenome (GOLD analysis project Ga0099791, IMG submission 77318) | Vadose zone soil and rhizosphere microbial communities from the Eel River Critical Zone Observatory, Northern California to study diel... | ecosystem: Environmental > Terrestrial > Soil >... | reverse complement strand
GACTAACGAGCTTTAAGGCTGACTCGGGAGCATAGACATCGGACAACGGTTTGCCCAGAAGTGCTTCTTTGTTGTAACCGAGGGCCTCGCATGCTGCGGGATTCACATCGACGATTTCTCCCGATGCTGAAGTTATGTAGCAGTAAGCAGGCAAAGTCGAAAAAAATTGGCTAAAGCGACTCTCGGACACCTGCCTTGCTTCTTCAGATTTTTTAGCTTCAGTGATGTCGGCCACCACTGAAAGAGCACAGGGCTCTCCATTAATTTCAATCAATTCAGCCGAAGTTAGGGCCGTACGGACCTGGCCGTTTCTTGTGAGAATGGAGACCTCTAGGTCTCGCACCGAGCCTTCCGCTAGGAGCCGTTTTATGAATTCGATTCTCTGATTGGGATCCATCCAGATTTCCACATCGAACGCACTCCTGCCTATCATCTCAGCGCGGCTCCATCCGGTAATGCGTCCAAACGTTTCGTTGATTTCGATATAGCGATGATCGTTCATACTGGTAATTGTGAAACCAAGAGGGCTTTCACGAAAGGCCTTCGAAAATTTTTCTTCTGACTTCCTAAGCGCTTCCTCCACCTGCTTGCGCTCAGTGATGTCTACGGCCATACCGCGCATCATTCGAGCTTCGCCATTGGGGCCATATTCGAATTCACCCTTGGAGACAACGTATCGTGTGGCTCCATCCGACCGAACGACGCGGAACTCCTCACTGTAAGGCGCGCGGTTTTGTCTGGCCTGGTCTATCGCTTTCGAGACCCGTTCGCGATCTTCTGGGTGGACGAAACGGGAAAAGTCCCCAACCTGCGCTAAGAATATATTCGAGGGAATGCCGAACATGGTTCGTAGATCACCGAACCAGCGGTTTTGTTCACTCGCAAGCTCAAATTCCCATCCAACTGATTTGCCTGCCTCCATCGCCAAGCGAAGCTGATCATTAGTGCGAGCCAGATCGACTTCGGTCCGTCTTCTCTTCGACCGTTGCCAGAGGAGCGCAAAGATGGCCAGCATCTGCCCGAGGATCACAAAAATGCCTATAAGGAGATACCGCTTATACAGTTGCCAGAGGCTTGCAGGTCGGTTGACCACGACGCTGCCGGGTGGCAATTTGCTCTCCTTTAACCCCCAACGCTGCATGGCAGTCCAATCGAACATGTAAACGTCTTGGCTTATTGCAATCGGTATACCCTGCGGCTTCTCTCCATTGAGAATCCGCACAGCCATGTCCGCTGCGACACGACCATCGTCCGCCCAATTCACCAGGTCGCCACCCACAGCTCCCGCCCTGAAATCCACATCGTCCATAACAAACACCGGCGCATTCGCGGCACCAAGCACCAACGGTACAGACTGAGCTGAATCCACGAAGCGCTCGCCTGCTGCATCTTGGCTGATTGAAGTGTGGAAGACGATCGTATTGCTCGGCAGGTGGTGTAGTTGTTCCAGCAGCGTAGGCATCGTCAGGTCGGTGAGATACGTAAAATCCAATTTCGTCTCGTATTTGCGAAAGCCCTGTTTGGCGATAGCCTCCACTCGGCGGTCAAACTCGCCCATGCCACCCACGACCACCACGCGCTTGGTTTGGGGTAGCAGGTGCAGAGCTACGTTTAGGGTTTCTTCCGGCTTTGGTTCACTCCTAACACCGGTAAAATGCAGGTCGAGCTTTGGTAGCTCCCGCGGGTCTTCTATGATTCCGCAAGAGACCACCGGGGTATCCGCAAAGAACGGATCGTGCAGGCCGGCAATGAACTTCAGGGATTCATACCCTGCGGCTACGATCACATCCGGTTTGTGGCCTGAATATTTGTGTAGGAATTCCTCGCGGAATCCGGGTTCTGAAGCATGATCCGGAAACAAGGTGACTTGCAGGCTGTCGTCATAGAATTCAATTCTGTATGGGGATTTCTGCAGACCGGCGAAGACTGCATTCTCTATCTCTGTAAAGCCTGGTGATGCGGGAGTACCAAGGTCAGTGAGGAGAAGGACTCGCCGAGTCCCTTTGACCTGCGCGTTGACCTTAACCTGGAACAGAAAACAGGCTAAGAGAAGAATGACTGCCGAGGCTGTCGATGCCTGCCAAGCTCCAGACCGCCACCGTCGCCCGGGTCTTAACCCTTTTCGGTCGGCATAAGGAGACTTGGGCACTTGCGGCTCTATCGGCAACTGAGCGCAGCACATAAACACTCTCCGAATTCCCGTCAAGTTCTGCGGGTCGTAATTGGGAGTTGGCTTCGCCAAGCCAGCAGACAAGAGTCTCCTTAATAAACTGTCCACCTTACCCTGTCAAGATTGACAGATGAAATTACCCGGCCGCGGAGTTTCTATCTGACGGATAGACTATAGTAACAAACCGAGAGCTAACTCCACGCGGTTAACCCAGCACCAGTGTCTTAACTGTGGGGCTTAGAAATGTTTTGCTTAAACGTGTCCGGTCAGAGGGGACGGTGCTGCCTGTGGGCTCGGCTCGGAATGCTAGCAATTAGTTTGGGGTCTGCAAACCGACTTTGTGCCCAGACGGTATCAACAGGCGCTGTGACAGGCTTCACGCTCGACACTTCAGGCGCAGTTCTCCCCGACGTAATCGTCTGCCTGTCTAAGGAAGGTGGCGGTGAGGTCAGGTCGGCGACCTCTGACGAAGGCGGAAGATTTAGTTTCCTTTTGCTGCCGCCGGGCACATACCAAGTACGTGCAGAAAGAGCCGCTTTCGAACCACTCACACTTCTAGCCATACACGTAACGGTAACTGAAACACTTCGCCTCGAACTTCACCTCCAACTTGCAACCCGAATCGAGCGCGCCGAGGTTGTTTCGCATGCACCGATGGTTGAGACCGAGAGCTCAGCCTTAGGCCGAGTAGTCAGCAAAGGCGCAGTGACCGGCCTCCCGTTGGTCGCGAGAAACTTCGCGCAGATCACGGGACTTTCTCCCGGAGTAGTCGTGGGGGTTTTCAATGCAGGAGAGCTCGGACTCGGCGAAACGGCGCTGCCGCAGATCGCCAAATCTAATGACGGGATCTATGTGCACGGAGCGCGATCCTATGACAACAATTTCGAACTGGACGGGATCAGTGTGAGCGACGTGCAAGGCAGTTCAGCCGGAAGTGGCGGAATTCCGATTCCTAACCCGGATACGATCGAAGAATTCAAAGTGCAAACAGGTCTCTATGACGCAGCTTTTGGGCGCTATGCGGGGGCCAACATCAGTGTAATCACGAAGGCCGGCAGCAACAAATATCACGGTACAGTGTTCGAGTTCTTGCGAAACAACGTGCTGAACGCCAACGAGTTTTTTCTGAACGAAACTCACCAGCAGCGGCCGGACCTGAAGCAAAACCAGTTTGGATTCACGTTGGGTGGGCCTATTAAGAAGGAAAAACTCATTTTCTTTGGCTCGTATCAAGGGACGCGTCAAATCAACGGACTTGCCGCTGGCCAGGCCAGAACTGCTTGCACGGCGACCTTACTGACCCCGCCCTTGACAAATGACAGATCTGCGACGGCTCTCGGGAAGCTGTTTGGAGGCATGAAGGGCGAGTTGGGGGGAACAGCTGTTAATCCAGACGGTTCGAACATCAATTCTGCGGCCCTGGCTCTTTTGAACTTCAAGCTTCCCGATGGAAGCTTCTTGATTCCAACACCACAAATCATGGACCGCTCGAAGTCTCTCGCCGTGCAGGGCCTTTCTGTCTTTACCGAACCTTGCCAGTTCGCGGAAAGCCAGGTATTAGCCAACGTGGATTACAATGTTTCGGCAAGGAGCCGATTCGCTGGACGGCTTTTCCTCTCAAATGACAGCGAAACCGTCACCTTCCCCGGCAACGGTCTAAACGCGTCAGGTAACATTCCCGGCTTTCCGAGTCCCAGCGACTCGGGCTTCAGAGTTTTTTCTCTCGAACACACTTACGCGCGAACCAGTAGCTGGCTGAACCAAGCGCGAGTGGCGTATGTTCGTACAAGAACGCGTACTGAAGCGATTACTCCGTTCAAGTGGTCGGACGTCGGCGTGGCAGAGGGTGGTATGAGCGAAAACAACCAACTGCCCAGCCTGAGCATTCTTGGCTCTATCAGTGTTGCGTCAGGGTTTCCACGAAGAATCACGCAAAACAGCTTTGTGTTTAATGACATTCTTAGTTTTACTCGCGGGACTCAAACCATGCGATTCGGAGGATCAATAACGAGATATCAAGACAATGTCAATCTCGTGGGACTCGGGTCATTCCTGCACTTTCTCAGCTGGCCAGATTTCTTGCTCGGCCTCAACGCATCCGGCAACGGCACGGCGTACAGCAATGTTTTTGCTTCGTTCGATGTGTTCGGACTGACAGATCGCGAGTACAGAGCATGGGAGGGGTCGGGCTTCGCCGAAGACGACTACAGGATCAGTAGATCAGTGACCCTTAACGTTGGCTTGCGTTACGAACGCTTCGGTCAATTTGGTGACCGGCTCGGGCGGAACTCCAGCTTCGATTTCAGCAAAGCTGACAAAAACCCACCACCGGATGGGAGTCTCGACGGGTATATCGTTGCTTCAAATTTCTCAAGCGATCTTCCGCCGGGAGTAATACCTACGAGTAATACGTTTGCGAATTATGGCAAAGGACAGAACTCCCTCGCCCCGCGAATCGGTTTTGCATGGCAGGTCTTGGAACATAGAATGCCACTGATACTCAGAGGAGGATACGGAACCTTTTATTCGCGAACCACTGGACAAGCCTTTTATCAAAGCGTGTTTGGTGCCCCGTTCTCCTTGTTTCGGTTGAATGCAGGCACAGCAAACGCCAACGCGACATTTCAAGCTCCCTTTTCCCAACCATTTCCTACCCCGGATTCTTTCCCCCTGTTCCCCGCCTATTCACCTACTACTACGACAACCATTTATGCCGTCGCGCCCGGCTTTCGTCCTGCCTTGATTCAACAGTTTTCACTGAATCTTCAGGGAGAGATACATGCAAATTGGCTTTTAGAAGCGGGATATGTGGGTACTCGTGGCACGCACCTGATGCGTCAGCGCTCTTTGAATCAGGCCCTGAACGCCTCAGCAAGTAATCCGATCCGCGGCGAGACATCAAATACGATTGCGAATATTGGCGAACGAGTTCCCATTCCTGGAGTGCCTCCTGACTCGCTGCTAATCATGGAATCTGAGGGCAGTTCTTGGTACAACGCACTTGAGTTAAGCCTTACCAAACGCTTGAGCCATGGTCTTGAATTCCTTGCTTCCTACACCTTTTCCAAGACTCTGGATACCGACGGCGCTGATATTAACTCAACCTCTTCAGGTAACGGACTCACACTAGGGGACCAGAATTCTCCCAGCCAGCGTTGGGGGAGAGCGAGTTTCGATCGCACGCACCGGTTCGTGTTCAGCCAAACATGGACACTGCCCAGCCCATCTTCCGGACTCTCACGTTCGGTCTTAGGAGGGTGGAATCTGGCGACAGTAATCACCATCCAATCTGGCAGTGCCCTTACCGTTGCGGATACAAATCCGACCAACGTCTTTGGCATCAGCGAGGATCGAGCCGAGCTGAGCGGTAAGTGTCCAAAAAACCAGCTTGTGACGGCCGGACCAATCGGGTCAAAACTTAACAATTATTTCAACGCTTCTTGTTTCACGACTCCGCGCGTGATCGGCGCCGATGGCATCGGGACGGCTTTCGGAAACAGCGGAACGGGAATCGTGGATGGACCCGGCGAAGCGAATTTAGATCTGGCTGTTTCAAAAGCCGTGGTACTCGAATGGCCACATGAAAATAGCACGCTTCAACTTCGCGCCGAGTTCTTCAACGCTTTCAACCATCCACAGTTCGCCAACCCAGACACCAACTTCTCCTCTCCGACGTTCAGCGTTATTAGCAGCACGTCTGTAAACGCACGGGTTGGACAATTGGCCCTGCGATTCAGCTTCTAATCCTCGAAGTTCAATCCGCTTAAGCAGAGTGTAGCGGCGCCACTACTTCTTCACCTCTGGGGGATACTTTTTTAGGAGTTTCTCGACAGCTTTGTTGATGTTTTTCTGTTTCTTCTCCGGCTTTGCTTTGGGATCCAGTGTCTTCGAGGCTGACCCTCTCCAAACCAGCTGTTTTGCTGCGGGGTCGTACATGCTCAAATCCAATTGTCCCACGTATACGGTAGACGTCGAACCGTATGTCGTAGTTGAGGTCATGCCGCCATAGCCATACCAACCAGATCCCCAGCCGGGACCGTAGCCCCAGCCTGTGTTAAACGAGGTGAACTCCTTCTCTTGACCGAGAGCTGTCTGATACCCAATATACAGGTCAGCAGTGTCCGAGTCCGTTTTCGTCAGCCCCTTCGCGCCGAGTTGAGCTTCCAGCGCGTTTGTTATTGCCCTCTGAGTTAGTTCATCGGGAAGCTCCGCGCCCTTGATGGCTACCCACTTATACGTCTTGTACTTCGAAAAGTCCTTGTCCTTGTCGAAGTCGTAGCGAATGTCCTGCGCTACTGCCGAACTTGCTGCCACCAACAGAAAAGCGCTTATTAGTAATCCTGACTTTTTCATTTCTTGAGTTCTCCTTTGAAAACACCGGACTAAACTCGTGGCCTTTCACCAGTTGTCATCCGTGCGCGTCCACGTTTTGTCCGGGTTGTAGAGCTGCATGTCTTTAAAAACGCGGAGTGTATCCGGGCCCAAATCTTTCTGATAAACAACGCCTTGGTAGCTAACGATGAAGGTCTGAACGCCAGTGACGCGGTATTCTGCCGGCGCAGCAGCAAGAGCAAATCCGCCGATCATCGCGCCATTCACAAGAAAGTCCATTTCTCCAAGCAGTGCCGCCGGGCCTTGTCCCTTCAGGATTTTGAAGAAATACCCGTGATAAGGTTGACTGCGACTTGTATAGCCTTGCGCCAATGCTTTGGCGACTCCCTCGCCAACAGGACCTCCCCAGGTTCCGTCGGCATTCTGCCAGGCAAGACCATCCTGTTTTCCGGACGTACTGATGATTCGCTGAGCGTACTGGTTCACCTCGGACCCGTCATGCTTTTCCTGAGCATATTGTTTTTGCGCCTCGACGTATCCCCTGCAGGTTTGAATTACATCCAGTTCGTTGGCGCCAATCCGCCGTAGCAGAATCTCCCTCCGGCCAGCGTTCGTGTCAAAGATCCACTTTCCCTCTTTTTGGACGATGGGAATGGGTAGCGGCCAGTCGTTGTTTCCGACCAATAAGGCGGCGCGGTTAGGGTTCTTAGGGTTGACAGCTATCGAGCTCTTTTTCCGAGCCAGCGCCGCAAACGCTGCAGCGCGGTTTTTGTCTTGTACTGGGTCTTGCGACGAGACTAGATCTGCGCTCTCGGGCCCGAGAATCTCCTTCAGAGATGGCACATTAAAGCTTGCTGCTGCCTGGACCAGGGCATCGGCTGCTTCCTTTGGCGTAGTGAATGCTCTTTGCGGGGACTGAGAGGTTCCTTCGGCGGCTTGGCTCGCTTGAGAGCCTGCATGCCCAGGCGTGGCAATTGAAGCAGAGTGCGTGAGTGCCATAGAGGCCACAGCGACGCTGCAAGCGATCAAGATAGTTTTCTTTTTCATTTGCTTTTCCTCAACGATGGATTGGACTACCTCCTTCTACCGCCGCCACCCCGTCCACCCCCACGGGACCCCATGCTGGATGCGCCGCGCGAACTGCTTGCTCTTGCGTTGGCTCCGCTCGATGCACCGGAGCCGCCACCAAAAGCTCCTCCTCCCTTCGAACCGCCACCTGAGGAAACGCTGCGATTGCCGATGCGATCTCCGCCACTCCCGCTACGATTTCCCGGGCTATTTGTGCCACTGCCTCCTCGATTGCCCGCACCGGACTGCTGGCGGCCACTGCGGTCCATGTTGTTGGCCTGCGACCCCTGGCCCCCGCCTCCCAGTTGCCCTTGGTTCTGGCGCGCATTGGCCTGCCGGCTGCCAACGGAATCTCCACGAGTCGTCCCACCATATTTGCTCGCAGTGCCACGGTTCGAGTAAGGAGTACCTCCGCGGTGCTGGGAATTGTGCTGCCAATTGTTGCTGCCTGTTCGATTGCCGCTCCGATTTGAAATGTTGTTCTGTCTATTGGAGTTATTCACGAATGTGTTGTTGTTATTGATGTTTATCGAATTGTTGCCGCCCCAGCCGCTGTTGCAACACCATCCGCCACCCCAAGCAGCGCCTACCATCATCCCCACACCGAAGGAGATAGCCATGCCCGCGGCGTAGTAGCCGGGAGGCGGGTAGTAGATGGGCGGATAGGGATACGCGGGAGGCCCGTAAACTACGGTGGGATCGTAACTTGGGACATAGACAACATCAGGTTTGGACTGCTCGACTACGATTACTTGCTTATTTTCGATCACCTTAGTTTCAACCGTCATCTGGTCGTTAGACTTCAAATTCCCTTTGTCCTTTGCTTTTGCGCGCATCCGCTGTACGGCATCCATCACGTCGGATTGCTGCGCCAGAACGGCGTTTCCGAGGTCCGTTGTCCACTGGATGTCGTCTGAAAGTCGCTTGACGACATCGGGAAGAGCAGCCAGTGACTGAACCGTAGGATCCCAGGGCTGCTTCATGACCGCGTCTTGCAAAGCTTTGTCTTTGAGATCCTTGTGTTTGGTCAGCCATTGTTGGAGCTGCATGATCTCCAGTGGATAAGAAGAGGCGGCTAAAAGCTGTGCCAAAAGGGGGTCAGGGTAAAGAGCGATGGGCGCAACTAGTGAATCCAATTGATCATTCGGGATCTTGGGAGCTTGTTCCTCGGGAGCACTACCTTGCTGTGCGGATATGTCTAAGCCTACTGCTGACAGTCCCTGAGGAATTAGCAGCATGGAGCACACCACTGCGGTCAGCTGACATCGCAAGCGTCGGGCGAAGGTCAACATTTCATTCACCTTTTACTCATTCGCATTCCCTTTGTAGTCCGTTCATCTTGTTGGGAGTACTGGCAAAATTACCAGTCAGGCGCATGAGACTAGGGCGGATTTCCACCTGTAACTTTTGATAGTGCACGGTCGATCAGACATCTTCTAAGGTAGCGGTTGAAGGCGAGGACAGGTGCAATTTGTCGCCCGCACGCTGGCTCAGCGGACGAACCACGCTTTAAGAAGATGACGTGAAGGAGAGAAGCAAAAACGCGCTGCACAGCCGCAACCTCACGCTGACAGCGGTCACCCTTATAGACGTCCGCGCAAGCACTGGTCAACTCTTGGCACCGACGAATGCCAGTGGCTTCCTAACGGGAGCGAGAGAGTGCGTATGCAACGCTTGGCTTGGCGTCTGTTAGGAGGTTGGCACGAGTTATGGATCGCCGGGGAAAAGCCCGGACTTTCCATCCTCTAGGTACAAGGACTGAAACAAGAGGCGCTACGGATCTTGCGCCGGGAAGGACTTCGCTCGATGGCCAAATGCCTCACAATCGTTAACGACGCGGGAAGACTAGAGGTTGAGAATGAACTCAGGAGGCAGATCTGTAAAGCTGGACGACGCATGTATGGAAGCGGATTTATAGTCGCGTGCGAGGGCAATTTGTCCGTGCGCCTTGATCCGGACCGGATCCTTGTGACGCCTGCGGGTGTATGCAAAGGGCACCTTGCGCCACAAGATCTTTTGGTAACCGACCCGAACGGGATCGTTAAGTGGGGAACCGGACGGCCATCGTCGGAGATCTTGATGCATCTTCTTTTCTACCGCCTGCGACCTGAAGTGCAGGCGGTATGCCATGCTCATCCTCCAACAGCGACTGGATTCGCGGCCGCGGGACGTGCACTCGACGAGGCGGTCCTTCCAGAAGTAATAGTGGATCTCGGGACTATTCCCTTGGCGCCATACGGAACGCCTGGTACTTGGGAGCTCTGCGAGAGTCTTGAGCCGCTTGTAGCGAAACACGACGCAATTCTGCTTGAGAATCATGGTGTAGTGACTTGCGGCCAAGACATAACCACAGCCTATCAACGGCTGGAAATTGTGGAACAATTCGCGCGGATCTCGCTTACGGCCCATTCGCTGGGGGGACCGCATGTGCTCTCTCACGCAAACGTGCAGAAACTAATCGCTGCAAGGCCGCGCTACGGAGTGCCGCGTCGTGGAGACGGCATGGAAATGCCGCTCACGGCCGAATCCCTGGAAGGCAGAAGCATCGTGACGCGGGGAACTCGAGTCATGCCCTGACCAGGCTCCACTGAAGGGCGCTGATTAGAAGAGCTTCCTATCTCACAGATGCGTAGCGGACGGTTCCTTCAGAGTTCTAGCTATCCCACGACGATCCGGTTCTTTACAGCAAATTGGATGAGATCGGCATTTGTTTTAAAGCCAAGATCCTGCATGATGCGGTATTTGTGAAAGGCCACAGTCCGTGGTGTGACCTTCAAAACGCTTGCCACCTCTTTCATCGACTTCCCTTCTGCCAACAGCTGGACGACTTCTCGCTGACGCGGCGTCAGCGATCTGGCGTGGCCCGCGCCCTGAGGGTTACGAATAAAAGACTCTTGCATCCCTCGGGCAATCTGCGGGGTGATATACGATTTGCCTCGAAGGGCAAACTCCATAGCTTGGAGCAATTCTGAGGCAGCAGATTTCTTCAACACGTATCCGGATGCGCCCGACTTCATAGCCTCGACGGCAAGTTCAGGATCTTCGTTCATCGTCAGAAAAACGAACTTGACGCTAGGCATTTTCTGTTTCAGTTGCCGAAAAGCGTCCAGCCCATTCAACAGAGGCATTGCAACATCAACCACAATGACGTCGGGCTTCAGGGCTGTTGCAGAAGAGATGAGCGCATGCCCATCGGCTACAATGGCGACCACGTCGAAACGCAGGGCCATCAAGCCGCACAGTGCTTCCGCCACCAGGGTGTGATCATCGGCCAGAATCGCGCGGGGCAATTTCATGGTTCTTCTCTCAACGTGGAACAGCAGGCTGCAAACAAGACTAAGCGCGAGGTCCTAAACTATAGCACGGTCACCAATAACAGGCTATGCAACAATCAGTACTGCTCCGCGAGCGGTTACTGCCGCGCAAGCCAACACCACAACAAGCTAACAACGATTAGGACGTATCACGCGTGTGCAATTCAGGGCGTTCGGCCGGATTCCAACTGTTGTGTACGGCCGCTGGCAATTCGGT
>Ga0099791_10000959_pt1 | contig 11109 bp, 9 predicted proteins | sample Rivendell_Oct201_7_FD_77318 | JGI IMG/M metagenome (GOLD analysis project Ga0099791, IMG submission 77318) | Vadose zone soil and rhizosphere microbial communities from the Eel River Critical Zone Observatory, Northern California to study diel... | ecosystem: Environmental > Terrestrial > Soil >... | reverse complement strand
GTCGAGCCGGGATCGGAAGAGGTGGAGGGCGGAGCTTCGGTTCCGCTGCGCGTCACCATCACGGGAAGCGAGCGGAAGCCTCGCCTCATGAGCAAGGCCCCGGGCGGGGATGGCTCCTGGGAGACCAGGACACTGGAGCGATCCACCGACGAGATCCATCCACGCGCGCGGGAGCGCGCGTACGCGACCGTGATCCCGAATCTCAACGAGGACCTCTTCTACCAGGTGCGCGTGGCGGACCAGACCACGCCCGTGTTCCGCATCTCGGTGCGCGACCTCCCGCGGGCGTCCGGATTCCGCGTCCGCTACGACTATCCCGCCTACTGCGGGCTCACGTCCGAGGCGGCGAACGCCATCACGGGCGACCTGGCCGCGCCACGGGGGACGCAAGCGCGCGTGGAGGTGCTGCTCAACCGGAGCATCGAGGAAGCCTCGATCCTGTACGAAGGGGGAAGCCAGGTGCGCGGCGAGCTGGGAGAGCGCCTCGCGCGCTTCACCGTGCCGGTCCGCTCGGAAGGCAGATATCGGATTCACCTCGTGGACCCGCGCGGGCGCAAGGTGGACCTGGGCCCCTACGACATCAGATCCATTCCCGATCGGCCGCCGACCGTCACCATCGTCTCCCCGAGCCCCGTGGAGGACGTGACCCGCGATCTCTCCGCGACCATCCTGGCCGGCGCCACGGACGACTACGGTGTGCGAAAGGTGCTCCTTCGCTATCACGTGCGGGAGGAGGCGCCGCAAACGGAGACCCTCCACGAGGAGAAGAACGGCGCGCGCGAGCTGGCGGTGCGCTACACGTGGGGGCTCGGCACCTACAACCTCCTCCCCGGCGAGGAGATCCAGTACGAGGTCGGGGCCGTGGACGGCAACCAGATCGACGGACCCCAGACCACCTGGTCCGAGACGCGGACGCTCCGCTTCCCCTCCGCCGCGGAGATTCTCTCCTCCGTGGAGCGCCAGCAAGACGAGTCGGTGGCCACGCTGGAGGACGCCATCCGGAGCGCCAAGGCGCTGAAAGAGAAATCCGAGGATCTGGAGCGGGACCTGGCGCGTTCCAAGGAGCTGCCCTGGGAGAAGGGGCAGGACATCCAGAAGACGCTCGAGGGGCAGCAGGCTCTCCGCGAGCAGATCGACAAGGTGGCCGAAAAGCTGGGACAGGACGCCGACAAGCTGGCGTCCTCGCGGGCGCTCAACGCCGAGCTGGTCCAGAAGCTGAACGAGCTCCATCAGCTCCTGAACCAGCTCCACGACCAGTCCATCCTGCGCGCGATGCAGCGCGTCCAGGAGGCGCTGAAGAAAATGTCGCCGCAAGATCTCGAGCGCGCGATGCAGAACATGAAGATGACCCAGGAAGAGGTGGTCCGCAATCTCGAGCGCACGATCGAGCTCTTGAAGCAGCTCAAGATGGAGGAAAAGCTGGAAGCGGTCGCGGAGCGCGCCTCCGACATGGCGCGCCGCCAGCTGGCGCTCAACGACTCCCTGGCTCGCGCGGGGCAGCCCAACCAGATGAAGGATCTGGCGCGGGGAGAGAAGGAGATCCAGAAGATGAGCGCGGAGCAGCGCGCGGCGCTCGATTCGCTCGCCCAGGAGCTCCAGCAGATGGACAAGGAATCGGCGCAGACGGCCGGGGCAGAGCGCGACAAGCTGCAGGGGATGTATCCCCTCTTCGAGAAGTCGATGGATGCCATGCAGCAGGCGCAGAAGCAGGAGGCCAAGGAGAGCACGCAGGATCTCTCCCAGCAGCTGGAGCAGATGCGCCAGGCGATGAACAAGATGAAAGACGACTTCGCGTTCCGGAAGAAGAACGACGTGGGGAAGAAGATGGACGCCGCGATCGGGGATCTGCTCGAGATCGCGGACGCGCAGGAGGAGCTGCTGGACGACCAGAGGAGCGAACCCGGCGAGCACGCGACCACCCAGCAGGGTCTCGAGGAGACGACCGAGGGCGCGGCGAATCGCATCGGAGAGCTGACCAAGAAGACGCTCTTCATCACGCCCGACGTGATCCAGGCCATCGGGCGCGCGCTCTCGAATCAGCAGAACGCCGTGGGCCGCTATTCCATGGAGGACATGATCGGCGGGCTCGTCTCCAGCAAGGAAGCGACCATCGCCCTGAACCAGGCCGCGTCGGCGCTTCTCAAGGCCCGGGACGCGATGAATCAGTCCAAGTCCTCCACGGGATTCCAGGAGGCCATGCAGATGATGCAGGGACTGGCGGGGGAGCAGCAGCAGCTCAACGGCCAGACGCTATCCCTGATGCCCGGCGGCGGCCAGAACGGACAGAACGGACGGCTATCGCCGGACCCATCCGGTGCCTTGAGCAAGATGGCCGCGGAGCAGGAGGCGATCCGGCGGGGGCTCGAGGAAGCGATGCAGAAGATGGGTCAGGGGGGCGGCACGCTGGGGAATCTCGGGGAAACCGGAGAGGACATGAAGAAGGTGGCCGAGGATCTCCGCGGCGGGCGGCTCAACCAGGAAACGGTGGACCGGCAGCAGCGGATCCTGAGCCGGCTCCTGGACGCGCCGCGCAGCGTGGAGAAGCGCGACTACTCGCGGAGGCGCACCTCGCGTCCCGGCGTGGACGTGGTTCGATCCTCCCCGGGCGCGCTCTCGCCGGAGCTCTTGAAGGCGCGGCCGACCCTCGCGGCGCTGCTCGCCCGCGCGGGCCGCGATCCCGTATCGCCGCGCTACCGGGCGCTCGTGGACCAGTACTTCCAGGCCATCTTGCAGGGGAAGACGCGTTGAGACGCCTCTGGCTCGCGGCCGCGCTCGCCATCGCCCCCTCCGCCCTGGCGGCCCCGGCGCCCGTGGATACGGTGCTCGTGCAGCCGCCCATGTCGGCTCCCGCTCCGGCTCCACTGGGGCATCGCATCGAGACACGCATCCCGGACGCGACGGGACTCGTTCGCGGGCTCCTCGGAAACATCACGATCCGTGCGCCTCAGGACACCGCGGGCGTCGGGGACTACCGAGGCGCGCGGCGGCTCTTCGTGGCGGGGCTCTTCGATTCCGCCGCCGCGGAGTTCCAGCGGTTCGCCGTTCGGAATCCACGGAATCTCCTCGTGAACGACGCGATCGAGCGGGTGCTCCTGATCCGTGAGAACCGCGAGCCGGGTGACGAGGCGCTGCTTCTCTACGCGCACACGCTCTCGCTTCGCGAATCGGGCGCCGCGGATTCGGCGGCCGCGTCGGCCCGCGACGGGCTCGCGCGGTTCCCGAACGCGCGCATCCGGTACCACTGGCAGTATCTCCTCGCGGAGATGGCGCGTGAGCTCGGCGACCACCCGGCCGCGATCCGGTTCGCGCTCCTGGTCGCGGACTCCACCTCCAAGAGCCGCCTCGTCCCCTACGGGCTCAAGCTCGCGGCGGACGAGATCGTGGCCATGGGGGACGATCCCGCGAAGGCGCTGCGCCTCTATCAGGCGCTGCTCGAGCGCTACCCCGCGTCCCCTCTCGCCCCACCCGTGCGCGCCCAGGTTCTGGAAATCCGGAAGAAGCTCCAGCTGTGACCCGGACATCGCGTCTCCTCCTCGCGGGCGCCCTCTTCCTCGCCCTCGTCTCCGGAGCGGCCCTGCCCGCCCGCGCGGAGCTTCTCGTCCCGATGGACGACGGTCAGACGGATCACCTTCGCGCCTATGGGCTGGCCTACTGGACGCTCCAGCAGGGGCTCCGGGGAGAGTGGCTTCTCAATTACCGCGGCGGCTCGTTCCTCCTCCCGGACGAGCACCGGATCCAGAGCGAGGCGGCGGTGCGCGGCGTGAAGCTGGAGCAGGTGAGCGGCGCCCAGGTGGCGCAGATCCGGGCGGAGATCGCGGACAACAACATGGAGTCGGTGAAGCTCGAGACCGCGCCCCGGATCGCGGTCTACGTCCCGCCGACCGCACCCCCGTGGGATGACGCGGTCCAGCTGGCTCTGGAGTACGCCCAGATCCCCTACACCAAGCTCTGGGACGCCGAGGTGCTCCAGGGCCGCCTGTCCGATTACGACTGGCTCCACCTCCACCACGAGGACTTCACGGGGCAATACGGCAAATTCTACGCGGCGTTCGCGGGGACCGACTGGTACCGGAAGCAGGTCGCGGAGAACGAGGCCGTGGCCAAGAAGCTGGGGTACTCCAAGGTTTCCGAGCTGAAGAAGGCGGTCGCGCGCACCATCAAGGCCTACGTCGCCGCGGGCGGGTTCCTGTTCGCCATGTGCTCCGCCACCGATACGTTCGACATCGCGCTCGCGGCCGAGGGCGTGGACATCGTGGGCCCGGAGTACGATGGAACGCCCGCCGATCCGTACGCCCAGCAGAAGCTGGATTTTGGGAAATGCGTCGCGTTCCAGAATTTCGAGCTGGAGCCCAACCCCCTCGTCTACGAGTACTCGAACATCGACACGAGCGCCAGGGACATGCTCCGCGGGCAGCGGAACGACTATTTCACGCTCTTCGATTTCTCGGCGAAGCAGGACCCGGTCCCGAGCATGCTGGTCCAGGACCACACCGCCAACGTCGCGGGATTCATGGGGCAGACGACCGGATTCGAGAAGCGGCTGATCAAGCCGGGCATCACCGTCCTCGCGGAGGTCCCGGGCGCCGACGAGGCCAAGTACATCCACGGCCATTTCGGGAAGGGAACGTTCACCTTCTACGGCGGGCACGACCCCGAAGATTACCAGCACGCGGTCGGGGATCCGCCGACCGACCTCTCCCTCCACAAGAATTCGCCGGGTTACCGCCTCATATTGAACAACGTCCTCTTCCCCGCGGCCGAGAAGAAAGAGAAGAAAACTTAGGATTGTCGGGGGCGTTTCCCGCCGATACACTGCTCCGCCTATGATCACGCTCGTGGATGCGTTTCACCTCCCGTGGCGGCGCGGCTACGCACCTCCGCTTCGCGGCGGCCATGCGGGAGCCTCCGCGCGGGCAAGCGTTGCCCCGTTGCTCCTCCACGAAACGATCCTGGTCCTCGCGGGCAGCGCTCTGATCGCCGCGTCCGCGTGGATCGCGGTTCCCCTTCCCTTCTCGCCCGTCCCCGTGACCGCGCAGACCTTCGCTGTGCTCCTCGTCGGCTCGGTGCTCGGCGCGCGCCGGGGTGCCGCCGCGGCGATCGCCTATCTCGGAGAGGGTGCCTTGGGCCTGCCGGTCTTCGCGGGCGGAAGCGGCGGAATGCACGCGCTCGCGGGACCCACGGGCGGCTATCTGGCCGGGTTCGTGGCGGGCGCCTGGCTGTGCGGCCTCCTTGCCGAGCGCGGATGGGACCGGCGCGTCCTCACGACCGTCGTCTCGATGGTGCTCGGCAACGTGGCGATCCTGGCTCCGGGCCTCCTCTGGCTCTCCCGTTTCGTGGGCACGGAACGCGTGCTGGCCCTGGGCCTCTACCCGTTCCTGCCCGGCGACGTGGTCAAGATCGCTTCCGCCGCGGTGGCCCTTCCCCTCGGATGGAGGCTCATCGCTCGGCTCCGCGCGCGCTGACCTCATGGCCGTCCTCAATCATTTCCTGAAGCCCACCATTCTCGTCACCGGCGCCACCGGCGCGATCGGACGCGCGGTCTGCCGCGACCTCGTCACGCACGGCTACCTGGTCATCGGTCTTGTGAAGGACGAGGAGGCGAAGACGAGGCTCCCGTACGCGGTGATTCCCGCGCTCGGCGACCTTCGCGATCCGGCCTCGTGGGAGCACTCGATCGAGCAGGCCGACATCCTGATCCATCTGGGACTCCATCTCGAAGAGCGCCCGGGACCCAAGGAACGGGAAGACGCGGAGCGCGACGCGAAGCAGATGGCCGAGGTGCTGGACCGTATCGCCACCCTCTGCCGCAGACACAAGAAGCTCATGATCCATACCTTCGGCGCGCTCCTCTACGAGCCCGATCCGGACGGTTGGGTGCGCGAGACCTCGGAGCTGAGCCGCGGACGCGGATTCGGGATTCGCCACCGCGCCGTCTATCCCGTGTTCGAGCGTCACCGGAAGCGCGGGCTCCGGGCGATGAGCGTGAACCCGACATTCGTCTACGGCCGTGGCGGCTGGTTCGAGAGCGGGGTCCTTCGTCCCATGAGCCGGGGCGAGTCCTACTTCATCGGCGAAGGAACGCAGACCATGCACTACATCGAGGCTTCGGACGCGGCATCGGGATACCGGCTCGCGATCGAGAAGGGAATCCCGGGCGAGGACTATCTCCTGGCGGACGACCGCCCCACGACGCTGGGCGAATTCACGGCCCTGGTGGCGAAGGAGATGCGAGCGCCTCCTCCGGTCTCCATTCCCGAGGAGGAGCTGATTCCCAAGCTCGGCGCCTGGACCGTCGAGGCGTACACCTTCTGTCCCAAGGTCGACAGCACGAAAGCACGCCAGCAGCTGGGATGGGCGCCGCGCTACCGCACCATCCAGGAGGGCGTGCCCGTCGTGGTGCGCGCCTTCCGCCACGCCGCGCAAGCCGTCCCGGTCTGAAGCGCCGTGGCTCGATCGAGCCGCGGTCCCGCGTGATTTTCCCCACCTGTCGCCCGCCCTCTCCACCTCGGCTCTCCTAACCCCCGCGATTCCAGCGGCTCCCCCCGGGCCGTTCCAGGGCACATTCGATGCGGTTCTCTTGGGCGAGGTCAACCCCGCCTAGGGGGCGGGACCGTGATCGTGTTCCCCTGGAGGCAGCATGAAATTCCGGCTCAGAGCATCGGCCCTCGCGGTTCTCGTCGGGACCGTTGTCGTCCTGGCGGGCTGCAGCAAGTCGCCGCTCTCTCCCGGTGATGGAGGGAGCCTCGGCAGACTGATGCCGCCGCCCGTCGCCACGTTCTCCGAGGATGGGACCGTGGCCTACGTCTGGGCTCCCGTGGCCCAGAAGGCGGGCGATCCGCTTCCCTCGGATACCGCAACCGTCCGGGGAGTGAGCCGGAGCTGCGACATGGATGGGGAGAAGGGCGGAACGCTCCAGGTGGGGCGGTTCAGCCTGAACGTGCCTCCCGGCGCCCTGGCGGGGCCGGCCACCGTGACGATCTCGATGCCCGATTCGAGCTTGATGATCTGCGAGCTTTCCATCACGCCGCAATCGGCCAACGGGTTCCGCGTACCCGTGGAGCTGACGGCGGACCTATCGTCTCCTGCTCTCGCCGACGCGCACGAATTCACGATGTACCTGTATGACCCGAGCTGGCTTCACTGGGACAACTTGCTCGCAACATCCAGGGTCGACGGAACGAAGGTCACGACCGTCCTGGAGCATTTCTCCAAATATGCCGCCGGCAAGGCGGGTTGGTAGGTTCTATGGCGCTGATCGAATACGTCGCACTCGTCATCCTGGGCGGCCTGGTGCTCGCCTGGGAGGCGTGGTCTCCCGGCCAGGCGGGTGCCCAGCCGATGACGCTGCTCTTCTGGGTTCTCGCGAACATGCTGGGTGAGCTTCTCTGGCTGCCCGCACCCAAGCAGCGCGGGTATCTGAGCATGGCGACCGCGGCCAACTTCGCGACGCTCCTGATCCTGCCGGTCTCGCTCGCCGTCACGGTGACGGCGCTGGCCGGTGCGCTTGTGGACCTGGGATTCCGCCGCCGGCGCTGGTATCAGGTGCTCTTCAACGCCTCGGTGTGCTGCATCTCGGTGTTCGCGGCTTCGCGCGTCTTCACCACCGTCTGCCAGGGAAGAGACGGTCTCGAGAATCTATTGTCGCCTCTGAACGTGGGCGCTCTCTTGTTGTCGGCCGTCACCTATTTCCTGCTCAATACCTGGCTCGTGACCGGCGTCGTGTCGCTGGATCAGAAGCTTCCGGCCTGCCACGTATGGTCGACCACCTTCGCCTCGGGGCAGGAAGTTCTGGGCTCGTTCGTGCTCTGCACGCTGGGGCTGCTCTTCGCGGCGCTCTTCCTGGCCTGGGGATATACGAGCGTGTTCCCCACCGCGATCGCGACCTGGTTCGTCCGGCAGGCCTATGGCCGCTATGTGGAAGGACGTCCCGGCGCTACTGCATCTCGAGCAGCCGCTGCCTCAGGTCGGGGCTGAGCGTTCCCTCGTAGACCTCTTCCACGGGCCCGGTCATGATGAGATCCAGATCGGGCCCGACTTCCACCTCGAGCTGACCTCCCTCCATCTGGACGGACACCGTTCCATCGATCAGGCCCCGGTCGAAGCACGCCGTGGCCACGGCGCAGGCGCTCGTGCCCGACGCCAGCGTGTGGCCGGCTCCGCGCTCCCAGACGAGCATTCGCGCGCGGCTCCTTGATTCCGCGGCAGCGAGCTGCACGTTGATGCGCTCCGGAAAGCGGGCATGGCGCTCCACGAGCGGCCCCAGCTCGAAGAGCCGATCGCGCGTCAGGGGCTCGCCGAAGATCACGCAGTGCGGGTTCCCGACCGAGACCACGGTGACGTCCAGCCGCCGGCCCTCCACCGGAAGCGATTTCACCGCCCGGTCGATCTTCGCGCGCCCCATCTCGAGCCGGACGGCATGGACCCTTCCCAAGCGCCTGGAGACCTCCGCCAGCACCGGCCCCGCCGTAGTCTCGATCACGAAGGTGGGCTCGCTCGTGTAGCCGTGATCGCTCAGGAACTTGGCGGCGATCCGTAGCCCGTTGCCGCTCCGCTCCGCCTCGGAACCGTCCGGGTTCCAAATCCGCGCCGAGAAGTGGTCCCCGCGCCGCCTCATCTCCAGCACCCCGTCCGAGCCCAGGCCCAGGTTCCGGTGGCAGAGGAGCCGCACGCGCTCGGGCGTGAGCGGGATCCCGAAGCGCTCTCCGTCCACGACGATGTAGTCGTTTCCCAGGCCGTGCCCCTTCACGAAATCACCCGCGAGCATCGGGAGCCTCCAGGCCCGACACGCGGAGGGCCTCCGAAACGACGGCCGCGCCAGCCACGGGTGCGCAGAGGGTGATCGACTCGCGGACGCGGGCTCGCGTCCCGCCCACGTTCACCGCCCCGATGGCGTGCGAGCGAAGCTGCCGCCACATGCGCGTCGTCGTGAGCATCGCCACGACGCAGTACTCGCGCACGGCCGCGCTCAGCCCGCGCCGGGAGAGCACCTTTCCGTAGCCCTCGAGGATCATCCAGGAGGCGAGGTCGGGGCTCAGCTCCCGCATGGTCTCCACCAGCTTCTGGTAATTCTTCCCGTAGACGCGACGGCACAGCGCTTCCCCCGATCGGATCCAGCCGTCCGGGTCCACACCAGCCGCGGGCGGCGGGAAGCCCTTGGGGTGGCCCAGCACCGGCCCGGCCGCGAAGAAGGCCTCGATGGCGCGCGGAAATCCGAGAAAGAGATAGGACTGGAGCAAGGCCTCGTAGATCTCCCCGTGCGCGGCACCGTCCTGGAGCGCCAGCTTCACCGCCGTCGCGACCTGCTCCGGATCACCCGCCGCGATCGCGGACGAGAGGGCGACCAGCCGGGCCTCCGGCTTGGGAAGAGACGCGCCACGGCTCCGCGGATCAGCGCCCAATCGCGATCGCGTTCGAGAGCTTGGGCAAGGAGACGTCCATGCGGTAGGAGATGTTCATGTGCCCGTCTTCGAACTCCTGGTATTCGTGGCGCACCCCCAGCTTCTCGAGCCGCCTTACCAAGGCCCGCGCCCCCAGCTCGAGGTAGAACTCGTCGTCCCGTCCACAATCCAGAAAGAGGAGTCCGAGCTTCTTCAGATTCGGAGCGTACCGGTCCACCACGCGGAGCGGATCCCATTCCAGCCACCGCTTCCAGACTTCCGGCCGGAGCTCCCCCGTCTCGAGGTCGAAGGGAAGATCGCAGTAGGCCGGCGGGGCGTTTATGTTGGGGGAATAGGCGGCGGCCATGGCGAGGATGTTCAGCGCCTCGATGTCGCTGTGGCGCTTTTGCTGCGCCGCGCGGAGCTTGCTCAGCCACGCGGCGACCCCTCCACCTTTGCGGATCGTGCGGAGGGCGGGCGCGAAGTCGCGGCCGTAGCACTGCTCGAACTGGATGTCGCCGCTGTGGCAGACGGCAGCGCCGAAGACCTCGGGATGCCGCATGCCCATCATGAGCGCGCCGTAGCCTCCGCTCGATTTGCCGATCACGCCGCGGTGCTGGGGCGCGGCGAGGGTCCGGTAGCGGGCGTCGACGAAGGGGACGAGCTCCTGGATGAGATGGTCTTCGTAGTTTCCCAGCGCCGGTGAATTCACGTACTGGCTCCCGCCCAGATGCGTGAAGCAGTCGGGGAGGGCCAGGATCATCGGCTTCGCGGCCTCCTGAGCGAGAAGCGCATCCATCCGGTCGGCGATTCCCGGCGACCACGGGTTGTCGTTCAGGAGCATCCGCCCGCGTCCGGTGAATCCGCTCAGGCACCACGCGACCGGATAGCGCTCCTCCGCCTGGTCGTATCCGGGCGGGAGGTAGAGGTAGAGCTCCCGAACGTGAGGATCGCCGGGGAGGTTTCCCTCGAGGGCGCGGCTTACGAGGTACTCGCTCCGGACCGTGCCGCGGGGGATTTCCATCCGCGGAGCCTAGGTGCGCAAAGCATCCGTGTCAATTCAGGGCCGCGCTGCTAGATTGACGCGCACCCGCCATGGCGATCGCGACCGGAACCTTCCCCTCTTGAATCTGCACGATGCCGGCGTCGCGGTCGTGGCGGGGTCGGCGGTCTACTGGCTGGAATCGGGCATCAGCGCGTTCTTCGGATATCGCCGCGTCCCCGGACTCCGGAGCGTCGATCGCCTGCCCGATGCATCCCTCCCCACCCTCGCCATCGTGGCCACGGCAAAGGACGAGGCAGCCAGCGTCGAGGGCGCGGCACGATCGCTTCTCGCTCAGGATTACCCCGGCCTCTCCCTCGTCATCGTGGACGACCGCTCCATGGATGGAACGGGCGCAATCTTGAATCAGCTCGCCGTCGAGGATCCGCGCCTCCATGTCGTGCACATCGACTCGCTACCCTACGGATGGGTAGGAAAATGCCACGCGCTCGCGCGCGGGGCCGAGGCCACCGATTCCGAATGGATTCTCTTCGTGGACGCGGACGTCACGCTGGCGCCGGATGCCGCGCGGTGGGCGGTCTCCCTGGCGAGCCGCGGCGGCTGGGATCACGTCGCGGTCGGGCCCGACATGAGGCTCGAGAGCCTGGGAGAGGAGATCTTCGTCGCGGCATTCATGGTGGTGTTCGACACCAGCCAGAGGCCGTGGCGCGCATCGAATCCGCGGCGGAG
>Ga0099791_10000958_pt1 | contig 11117 bp, 10 predicted proteins | sample Rivendell_Oct201_7_FD_77318 | JGI IMG/M metagenome (GOLD analysis project Ga0099791, IMG submission 77318) | Vadose zone soil and rhizosphere microbial communities from the Eel River Critical Zone Observatory, Northern California to study diel... | ecosystem: Environmental > Terrestrial > Soil... | reverse complement strand
GAAGTCGACAAGGTCTACTATGGTAGGACCGGGGGATTCAGCATCTTCTTCGAACGCCTAGTACGGACATACTTCAACGGAAACAAGAAAGCCCCATCCGACCGCAAGCAATCGAAATAACACAGTCTCCTGCCAAGAAATTACATCGAGCCAAGTACGGTTGGTTACAAAATTGGCGAATACAAATGGCTCGGCATTTCTTCAGACTCGTTCCGAGGGCCGTACTATGACCCGGTCTGAGTGGGTCTTACTCCGCAACCAAAGCATTTTGAATCATTGAGTTGAGGCACGCGGCAGGGGCGGTGGTCCAGACCACCCACTTGTGGGGACAGCTTGGTCTAAGATACTGGTCTCGGGCACCAGTGATCGTGGGTTCAAATCCCACCCGCCCCATTGGGGTCGCCACGACCGAGAGTTTCAGGATCTTGGCAATCTTACTTTTCAGAATAGGGGCAGCTCGCTTGTAAAGCCAGCGAAATGCCTCGGCCGCGTGATGCAATCCGAGTCAATGTGGATTGGCTGGTTTGAGATTTCTGGTTATGCGTTTGGATTCGTTTAGGTGAACTCTTTTCTCTCAAAGAGAAGAAGGCCAATTACGGCGGTTACAACAAAGTAACCAACTAGTATCGCGATTCCCTCTGGGATGCTCACTGCAAAGATTTTAGTCTCATTTCTTCCACCGAATCCTCCTCTTACGCTCTGAGTTGTAGGATATGGATCCGTTAGTACATTGCCGATTATCCCTGAACCGTAGGTAATGACGAACCAGGGTTCTACTTGGGCGAGTGTTGAGACTATTACTTGGATGAGCGAGAAGGCGAAGAGAAAGAGGATAGCGGTTACAAGTATCGACATTGAGCTGCTCTTGAACAGCGAGCTAAAGAAGAACGTGAATCCGAGTACAGCAATGAGATAGAGCACTGAGAAAATGAGTGACTCACCGTACTGGTAGGGTATGTTTGCCCCAAAGTAGTAGATGCCATTACCGATGGCGATTGCTGCATAGATGGCGAGTATGATAAGGGATGCTGTTAAGGCAGCGATCCACTTGCCGACATAGATTGATGATCGTCGAAGGGGATTTCCGACCAAGAAATAGCCTGTCTTGTTCTGGAACTCTCCCGAGATTGCGTCTCCTCCAAAAAATATCCCTGACAGTATGACGACTAGGGTGACGGAATTGCCCCACCAGAAGGAGTAGAATCCGAGGGCTGTGGTTGCGAAGCTGTTGACGCCGTAGTATGCTACTAGGGCCGTGAGAATGGAGCTTATGATTAGGCCGATTATCAGAAGGATGAAGAACCTTCGGGATCTGAAATAGTTCAGAAGTTCGTATTTGGTCATCACGCCCACTTGGGCAATGCTGCTTGGGAGACTGGTGTGTGCTACTGGGTCTGCTTTGAGAGATGGTTTGCTCATGTTCTTGTCACAGCGTTTCCTTGATCAAGTTCAGGTACGTGTCTTCGAGGGCTGACGAGGACGGATGGAAGCTGACCAGGCCGATCTTCAAGTCTACAAGATCTGAGAGGAGTTTTTCCTGGTTCTCGAGACTACCCGAGAATTTTATCCGCAAGCTCTTCATGTCCAGTTTCTCTGCCGACACTACGCCGGCCATCGAGGAGATGTTCCTGCTCAATATCAGATCATCGATAGCCCTTGATAGTCCAACATCGATGATTATCTCGCCGCCGTCGCCTGAGAAGCGGGATACGACGTTGTTGAGCTTGTCATAGACTAGGAGTTTTCCATGGTCTATCATTGCGACTTCGTCGCATATCTCAGAAACCTCGTTTAAGAGGTGGGAGCTCATGAAGATGAGCCGGTTCTTGTGTTTGAGCGATTTTACGATCTCTCTGACCTCGGACATCCCTCTAGGGTCGAGGCCCGTGCTTGGCTCGTCGAGTAGGAGGATTTCAGGTTCCGACAGAAGGGCTGCGGATATGTTGATCCGCTGTTTCATTCCTTTGGAGAATTTTCCAACTTTCTTGTCCAGCCATTCTTCCATCTTTACTTCTGAAACTACTTCCTCGATTTTCTTCTTCCTTTCCGAACGGGGCATTCCTCTGATTTCTGCGACCATGGAGAGCGCTTCTCTCGGGGTTAGAGCGGGATAGATCTCTGGGCTTTCGATTAGTGATCCGACGGAGGCGAGAGCCTTCTTCTTGTTTTCGTGTACTGATATTCCGTTGATTAGCGCCTTTCCCTCGGAGGCTCGAATCATATCGGTGAAGAGCTTTAGAGTAGTTGTCTTCCCAGCTCCGTTCGGCCCGAGAAAACCGACGCACTTCGAACCTTCAATCTTCAGGTTGAGATTGGATAACGCGGAAAACGAGCCATACCGTTTTGACAGATTTACCGCTTCAATAGAAGGGCTGGACAATCCGCTATCTCCTAAGAGTTCAGTCCCGGATTCAAGAGCATTCTAAGAGCGTCCAATGTTTCACGAAGTGGATATTGGTGACAGTCTCGAAAATACCCCATTATTAGACACTTTTCCTAGCGCTAGAAAGAGCCAGCGAGAGATGAGGTCCGCTTCTAGCATGCAATGAGGATCTCCTTGGGTTTCAAAGTTTAAAGGAACCATGGGCTCCTAATCGCTGCGAGCATCTGTTCGCGTTGACGAGTACCATTCTTCCACGTTCGGCCGATTATGAAGTCAAACTAACTCCTGACCATGAAAGCCTGCGGAATACGATCCGTGATTTTGCTGAGAAACAGATCCGGCCGATAGCAGCGGAGATTGATCGGAAGAACCACATTCCCCGGGAACTGCTCAACCAGATCGCGAAGCTCGGACTGACCGCTATTACCTACAAGGAAGAGTATGGTGGACTGGGCGCTGACCTACTATCGATGGTTATCGCGCTCGAGGAATTAGCCCGTGTGTCAGCCGCCTGCTCGACGGTTTTCGTTGCTAGTCATCTTGTTTCTGAACCTTTGAACGAGTGGGGGACAGAGGAGCAGAAGAAACGCTACCTCGTCCCAATGGTCGCGGGCGAGAAGATCGGGGCACACGCTATGACCGAACCCGGCGCGGGATCAGATGTAGCAGGAATCAAGTCCACAGCAAAACTCCACGGAACACACTGGGAGATATCAGGACGAAAGACCTTCATCACAAATGGTGAGATTGCTGATCTCTACCTGGTCTTCGCGAGGACAAGCCCGGCCCCGAATAGAGAGAAAAGGCACAAGGGCCTAAGCGCGTTTCTCGTAGAGAGAGGAACTGAAGGATTCCATGCAGCAAGCAAGATCGAGACAATAGGATTACGCGGCTCGCAACCATCAGAGCTAGTTCTAGATCACGTAAAAGTTCCCAAGGACAATCTACTAGGGAATGAGGGCGACGGCTTCTATGTCGGGGTAAAGACATACGACCGCGGCAGAATCGACGTTGCAGCACAGGGCGTCGGAATCTGTCAGGCCGCATACGAAGCGGCCATAAGCTACGCGCAGACCCGGACCAGTTTTGAGACGCCGTTGATCGAATTTCAACAAGTACAGTACAAGCTCGCGGAGATGGCTATGGGCCTTCACACAGCACGTTTGTTGACTTACTGGGCCGCGTCATTGAAGGATCAGGGAAAGGACTTCGTAAAAGCATCGTCCATCGCCAAGGTCACTTCAACTGAGGCAGCGGAAAAACTGTCGTTGCTAGCAATGATGATTCACGGCGGTTATGGAGTTGCTACAGAATATCCTGTAGAACGGTTTCTGCGAGACTCCCAGATAATCAAGACCTACGAAGGCACCAACGACATTCAGAGACTTACCATCGCGAAACAATTATTGCGAGAACTGAAGTCCTAGCCCGTTTCTCTCTGTCGGCATTTTGTGCCCAAACCTGCTGTAGCCGTGTTACGACGATAGCCTGTAGTGTCGCGCTATCGATCTTGCAACATTCTTTGGATCTCGATTTGTAGTATCTATACTCAAACTCCTATGAAATGGGATTCCTGAGTTGAGAGAGTGTCTCCGAAACAAGTCAACCAGGATTTTCTCGCTGCTCACTTTTCCCATCCTTCTCCTTCGACTCGCCTTCACACGCCTGACCAATTCTTTCCGCTCGCAGTAGAGCCGAACGAAACATACTTGGCCTCCATGTGATCTGATCATTTTGACCACATGTTTCACGAACCGGTCGTCCTCGCCTTTGCCATAGACAAACGTGAAAATTACGTCAATTCCTTCCTTCGCTGCCTCCTCTAACATCTCCAGCCGATACTTGCCGGCGAGACGCCAGAAAGCCTCTGTTCCAAACTCGAAAATAGACTGGACAAACTGGATAGAGACGTGATTGTCGAAAAGTTTGAATCCCGTTAGCTTTGATAGTTCAGTTGCGACAGTCAGCTTACCTGACGCAGGAGGTCCATAGATGAAGACGAGTCTCATTCCAGAAGAACTCCTTCTGCGTTGAAATAAATAGCTGCAAGAGCCCTAGCAGGAGGATTAAGTTTGAAGTTCATTCTCTCGGGATTGGGAAACTGGTACAATGGATGGAATCTGACCGATCAAGCGGTCCAGCTCGCAGACAAGCTGGGGTTCTGGGGAGCAGTAATCCCTGATCACTACATGTGGGCTGAAGCCTTTGGTCAACCGCAGAAAGATTCGACGGTCGAGAGCTGGATAGCGCTAACCTATCTCGCGGCCAAGACCCAGAAGATCAAACTTGGAACAATTGTCACGCCCATCCCGTTCCGTCCACCGGCGATGCTGGCCAAGATGGTAGCGACCATGGACGTGTTATCGTCTGGACGCTCAATCCTCGGCGTAGGGGCTGGATGGTCCCAGACGGAATTCGAGGGCTACAGTACATGGGACGATCCCAAAACACGGGTCGCCAAGACGCAGGAGGGTGTGGAGTTGATACTTCAGCTCTGGCAGAAGCCACAGGTTGACTTTAAAGGAAAATACTATCACGCGAAAGGTGCGATTCTAGATCCCAAACCAGTCCAGAAGCCCCACCCACCCTTGATGTTCGGTGGCGTCGGGACACGAATGCTACGGCTCGCGGGTCAGTATTCTGACATTTGTCACATTCCGCCGTGGGTTAATGTCCCGATGGAGAAAGCTCGATCGATTGTCAAGCAGGAGGCGCGAAGGTTCCATCGCGAGGATAAGATGGCGTTTGCAGCCGGGTCAGTTGCCAACCGCGACCAGAAATTCGACGTGAAAGCTGTTGGTCAGGACGTGGAAAAAGCGGCAAAAGACGGAGCCCGATACTACATCGCACCCCTCCATCGCACAGGCTTTCTTGACAACGTCAAGGAATTTGCGAAGAGCATCATACCCTCGTACTCAGGCTTGGACTAGAAACATCGTGGCTGGCCCCAGCCTCAGCACTTCGGGTTCGTACTTTCAGCAGAGGTCGTCTTCGCCCGCAGGAATTCGTTCTTAGCGCTACAAGTTTGATCATGTCGGCATTGAAACGGCAGGAGTTCTTCGGGTCTAACCCATTGTCATACGGGTCACGCGGATGGGATCGGTACTATCCCTAGGAATTGTTGCTGGTCGTGAGACGGGTTCTGGCCAGAGTCATGGTTGGAGACGGACATCACGTAGGCTGCGGTGTTGGATAGTGCGAGTCCGAAGTAGTCTCCAATGAATGTTAGCGAAGTCGTGGGACCGAACGGGGTAGGCAGCTGACCGGTCGTGCTTCCAGGGTTCTGGGGATCCCAGGTGGCAGTGGACACGCGAATGTTCGAGCCTTCCGCGTGGAGGCCGTTTGAGGTATCTGAGTAGAACTGGATAGTTGTGTTGATGCAGAAGTTTGTCCGGCCTGCGTCGCTAGGAAGGATGTTTCCATCGTTTGTCGTGCATGCTAGTCGTCGGTCGTAGAACGAAACAGCGACTGTCCCGCTTGGCGAGGCTGCAACAGTAGGCTGGAACTGGTCCGTCCCGTCATGAACCGTCGAGGGATCGTTGACGTTCACTGGTGTTGTCCAGTGGACTCCGCCGTCGAGTGATTCTGTCAGCTGAACGTCGACTCCGTTTCCACTGTCAACTTCTAGTGCTAGGAGAAGATGGCCATTAGCTGGGTTAACTGCGAAATTATCGGCTATTCCGTCTCGGAAAGAAGTGTTGGCGAGTGCGGCTGTTGAGACGGCGTTGAAGCTGGCGGCGAGCATGGGAGTGGAGAAAGTCTGTCCCCCGTCCTTGGATTTGAGAACCCAGACGTCAACAGTCGGACGGGTATTGGATGGGAAGCTAGTATACGCAGCGTAAAGTGTTCCGTCAGGGGCGGTCCCCATCATTATGAACTGGTTGAATGGGCTGTCATTGTTTCTGCTCGTAAGTTTCACAGGGGTCGAGAAGTGTGCAGCCTGATCGGTGGAACGCGAAAACCATAGGTCGTTGCTGATCCCTGTGAACAGGGTCCAGCCGACGTAGATGTTGTTGGCGAACGGGCTGCGGGGGTTGTTGTCGACGGTTATCCACTGCTTGTCACCTGTTATCCCGAGCCCGCTGGAGTTGTAGATTGCAAGAGCAACACCATGGTTTGCTGTCGTCCAAGAATCTCCCCCGTTAGAAGATTTGACTACGAAGACGGCGTCGTTGGGAACAACTCCCCAGACCTGATGCCCGGCGGGATTGTACTTGAAACTGTAGGGGAGGAATGCGGAGTAGACGTTTCCCTGAGTGTCGAAGGCGAGGATCGGATCTGTGGTATCGACCCAGCTGTTGTGGGGAGCGGTCTGACAATCGAACCCGGGGACGATACCGTCACTCCAGTGGAGTCCGCCATCCCTTGAGACCTGCGCTCCAATGTGGAAGAGGTAGTGTTGAGGGTCGAAGAAGAATTTGGACATGGCGACCAGATGTTTAGAGTTAGTCGGATCTATGGCTATCCATGACTCGCTGTGATGATTGTTGTACTGGGCGTTGACCACGCAAGCGCCAGTCTTGTCCGTGGCTCCACCTACAACTGGATAGGTCGCCTGGATGTTGGTAACTCCTGGCTGGCCACTGTAGGGGATCGGGGAGGATGGGGAGGATGGTGTCGCCTAAGCTTGCAAAGGGACCGTCATCATCAAAGCTGTAATCATCGCGGCGGCAATGAAGATGAACCGAACCGTTCTATCGGTTTTCGCGCCTGTCAAGAATCTCAACGCTGGGATCATGCGAACTAGCTTATGGGTGTTTACGTTGACTGGATGATCAAGACATCCACAGCTATATTATCTATCGCACAGCTTTCAAAGTTATAGGCGTACATTAACGGGCTAGAAAACTTAGAAGCCTGAGACCGCCGATTCTCGCGCGACCGGTGAACACTTGTGAGGATATGTGTCATCTCTGATACGCACACGGACTCCATCGACAGCCTGCCGCGTCAGGTCCTTGACGAGCTGTCGGGCGCCGATATGATCATTCACGCCGGGGACTTCACGGGCAAACGGCTCATGGACGCATTGCGCAAGATTGGCCTTTTCAGAGGCGTCTACGGCAACATCGATGGGCCAGATGTAAGGAAGGAATTGCCGGCAATTGACATCGTACAAGTAGGGGATTTCAAGATCGGCGTCAACCATCCGGCTGAAGGAGGTTCTCCTCACACCTTGGAGCAGAGGCTTCGACCCAAGTTCCCCGGGGCCCATGCCATTATTCACGGACACACCCATAAGACGAAGAACGATTTCCGGGACGGTATTCTCTGGTTCAACCCGGGAAGTGCAACTGGAAAATTCCCGGCGAGGCAGAAAACCTACGGCATTCTTACAATCGGCAATGAGATTCATGGAGAAATCATCCGACTCTAACCAATCGTAAATCAGGAATGCTTTACAGATGATACGCTCGAACAAGACTCATCCCTGGGAGCTAGCATGGAGACAGGAGAGGTGGGCCGAAGCTTCGCCACCACTCCCTGCTGTTGCGGATTTCGCTGAAGACTTGAAGCGTGAAGGCGGCAAGAGGGTTCTGGACCTAGGCTGCGGAGCAGGTCGACATTCCATACTTCTCAGCAAGACTGGCTTTCAGGTTGTGGCTCTTGACCTCTCGGAAACAGCCCTCAAAATCCTTGAAGATCGATTGAAGACTGTCTCCATCGACAATATTACGCTCGTCAAGCATGAGATGCGGGAGCTTCCTTTCATGGACAATTATTTCGATGGAGTAGTATGTACAAACGTTCTCCACCACGGGAAACTAGTCGAGATCAAGCGAGCGATCCGAGAGGTTCACCGGGTGATGAGAAAGGCTTCCATGGTCTTCGTCGTGGCTTTATCTGCGGCAGATTTCAGAAAAGGCAACGGCAAGATGCTAGAGCGCAACACCTACGTTTTCACCAAGGGAGAAGAGCGAGGAATAATCCATCACTTCTTCACGCCCGAAGAACTCAAATCCTGTTTCAGAAGGTTCGAGATCTTATCATTTGAAGAGAGATTGATTCCAGTCGAAGAGGGCGGAAACCGTGCTCATTTCCTGGTGAAACTAAGAAAGTCCTAGAGCGCTTGGTTACTCTGTTGGACCCGCCTCGACATGTGAGCCGCCATCATCTTTCCCGCGTTGTCATAAGCTAGTCGAATCAGCTCCTTCGCAGCCTCCACATCGCCTTCGGAATGGATTCGGAACGTGACCCATCCGGCTTGAGGAGCAAAGCGATGCGATTCAGCCTTACCTTCTCTCAGCATTCTCTCCTGATCTTGTTTGGAGAGTCGAATATCAAGATACGAAGACCCATGAGAGTGCATGAATTCGAGGCCGTGGACTTGGAATTCTGTCCCGCCGAACCTGTGTGAAGCCTTCGTGACATTCGGGAGTTGTAGAATCCAATCTTGAAGAGACTCGTCCAAGTAGAGCCTGCCCAGATAGAAACTGATCTAGGTCTTACAAAGGTTTAACCAATTGCAGCCATGATCAATGCTCTCATGTCGGGACAGTGGACACTCCCAATTGAACTGAGAGACTTCCAACCGGACGATTACGGGAAGTTAGCCCACGTTTTCGGCTCAATCTTTCCCGACTACGACCGAACACCGGAAGAGTGGCGGTTTGAAGATGAGAGCCTCGACAAGGCCAAGTTCCATTTCAAACGATACTCCTGTTTTACTAGGGATATCCAAGAACCTGTCGGGTTCGCTCAGTGTCAGCACATTCCTTGGATGTATCATCCGAAGAAACTCTGGTTCGATATCTGGGTCGATCCACAACATCAGAGAAAGGGCATAGGCAGTGCACTCTACGAGAGGTTGAACCAGGACTTCAAGGATCTAGGTACGATCACATCCTGGACTGGTGTAAGGGAGGACATGCCCTATCCAATCAAATTCGCCACGAATCGTGGATTCCACGAGAAGATGAGAGCCTGGGAGTCACGTCTCAACCCCGCCACAGTCGACCTATCTGTTTTCCAAAAATATGTGGACAAGGCGTCTCACCATCGAATTCACTTCGCCACACTAGCCGATGAAATGAGGACCGATCCCGAATGCTATAGCAAACTCCATGCTCTAGTCCAAGCGGTCTCAGAAGATATTCCTCGGCCTGAACGGTTTACGCCCGTTTCTTTCGAACAATGGTCAGCTTTCGAGATGAAAAGTCCCAACCTGGTCCCCCAAGGCTACATGATAGCCAAGGATGACGACAAGTACGTGGGGATGAGCACGGTATGGAAGGCTCAGAAGGACCCCAAAGGCCTCTATCAAGGACTAACAGGTGTGATTCGAGAATACCGGGGACGAGGAATCGCAGTCGCCTTGAAACTCAAAGTCATCGAGTTCGCTAGAAACAACAAGTACGAGAAGCTCAAGACCTGGAACGACTCGACAAACGCACCCATGCTGGGAATCAACGTGAAGCTGGGCTTCAAACGAGAAGTCGGCTGGATAACCTTAGAGAAGAACCTGGCATAGATAGGAATGAAATCAAACCTCCCCGTTCTAACCCTCAAAGGCTCACCCTACCAGATAGGATACAAGCATGGAAAGAAGGCTCGTCCAGAAATCGAGCACAACCTAGAGGTCTACTTTCGCCGATTCAACAGCGAAACCGAACTCTCGCATGACGTCGCTATCAGTCGAGCAGCAAAATTCCTAGAAGTGATCAACAAGGGTAGCCCCGAATATGCTGAGACAGTGAAAGGCGTCGCAGCCGGATCAGGCCAGGAAGTTCTCGACATTACCGCGTTGAACGTTCGCTATGAGTTGATGTATAGTCAGTTTTCCAAGATAGGATTGAAGCCGGTGCCGAAGACTTTCGGCTGCACAGCCTTCGCCGCGCTTCCAGCAGCAGTCGAAAATGAACATTTGATCATGGCGCAGAATTGGGACTGGATACCCGAGGTCAAGGGGCTCTTCCTAAAGGTCAGAAACGAAAACGGCCCCGATGTCTTATCGTTCACGGAAGCAGGGGTCGTCGGAGGCAAGATCGGTTTGAACTCTGAAGGAGTTGGTTTGCTAATTAACGGAATCGTGTCCAGCAAGGACGACTGGGCACGACTCAAGAAACCCTTCCACGTGCGATGCTGGGAAATACTCAGGTCGAAAACTCTGGGACGTGCAGTCAAGGTCGTCGCCCAAGGCCAAAGGAACTGTTCAGCCAACTTCATCCTGGGACAACAGAAAACAGTCGGATTGGGAAAAATCGTTGATATTGAATCCGCACCTGAGGCGGTCTGCGAGCTTGGACCCGACAGAGGAGCGCTTGCGCACACCAACCATTTCTCCAACCCTAGAAAATTGGGCGTAAGACAAGTCTTGGACGAAGAACGACTATCGACGCTTCAACGATACCGAAGAATCCAGAGGCTCTTAGACGGAACGGTTCGGGTGGGACAAAAGCTGAGTCTAGCTGGCGCACAGAACATGTTGAGAGATCACCATGGGAAGCCGGAATCGGTATGCCGTCACTCAAACATGAAACTGCCAGAGTATGAAAGGTATGAGACAGTGGTCTCGGTAGTCATGGATCTGTATGCCAGAAAGCTATGGGCTACAGTCGGATCCCCATGTACTGCAGAGTATCAATCTCTCACGCTTTGAGAACGTCCTCGAAGAAAACTCTGACCGAATTATATTTCTACAGGCAGACCGTCTACGAGTTCGTAGCACAATGCCCTCTGTTCAAAAACGCCGAATCATAGAAAAGACACGCAAACGGGAAAAACGGGGAAGGGT
>Ga0099791_10000956_pt1 | contig 11127 bp, 10 predicted proteins | sample Rivendell_Oct201_7_FD_77318 | JGI IMG/M metagenome (GOLD analysis project Ga0099791, IMG submission 77318) | Vadose zone soil and rhizosphere microbial communities from the Eel River Critical Zone Observatory, Northern California to study diel... | ecosystem: Environmental > Terrestrial > Soil... | reverse complement strand
GGGCGGCGCATCCGGAGCACCAGCGAGTCGCGCACGTAGCGCTGCGAGTGGTAGTTCCGGTAGAACGACTCGATCTCCGCCGCGGCCGCCTCCACGTCGTCGGTGATCCGGTAGAGATCGGGATCGCTCGCCCCGACCAATCCGCGCCCCACCATCTCGCGACGCACGAAGGTGTCGAACGTCTTCCAGTACGTACCGCCCGGCTCGTCGAGCATCACCAGCGGCAGCACCGGCGACTTGCCGGTCTGGATCAGGGTCAACGCCTCGAAGGCCTCGTCGGCGGTCCCGAAGCCGCCGGGCAGGAACGCCATCGCGTGCGCCTCCCGCACCAGGAAGAGCTTGCGGGTGAAGAAGTACTTGAACGAGATCAGCTTGGGATCGGAGGCGATCCAGGGGTTCGCCTCCTGCTCGAACGGCAGGCGGATGTTGAGGCCGAACGAGCGCTCGCCACCCGCGCCCTCCTGGGCCGAGCTCATCACCCCGCCCCCCGCGCCGGTCATCACCATCCACCCCGCGCCGGTGATGCGCTTGCCGAAGGCGTAGGCTTGCTCGGAGATCGGGTGCTCGCGCGGGGTGCGGGCCGAGCCGAACACGGTCACCTTCGGCACGTTCCGCCACGGGGCGAAGACCTTGAAGCCGTAGCGGATCTCCTTGAACGCGGCGTTCGCGATCTTGAGGTCGGCCACCCCGGTCCCGTCCTCGAACATCTTGAGCGCGGTGGTGAGCATCTCCGCGTAGAGCGGCCACGAGGCCTCCGGCACGCGCAGGTGCTCGAGGAGGGCGTCGAGGCGCCGGTTGGCGTCCTCGGACTGCAGCTGATAGCGACGATCCGCACTCACACTGGCAGTATACACGTCGCGGTCCTCAGGCCAGCGTGTGCCGGACCATCTTGCCTTCCACCAGGTACACCACCATCTCCGCGATGTTGGTGGCGTGGTCGGCGACCCGCTCCATGAAGCGGGAGATCAGGATCACCCGGATGGCGCGGGGGATCGTCCGGGGGTCTTCCATCATGAACGTGAGCAGCTCGCGGAAGATCTGCTCCTTGAGCGCGTCGACCTCGGCGTCCTCCCCGCACACCTGCCGGGCCAGCGCGGTGTCGCGGGCCACGAACGCGTCGAGGCTCTCCTTCACCATGCGCTGGGCCTTCTCGGCCATGCGGGGCAGGTCGATGTAGGGCTTGAGCTGGGGCTCCCGGTTCAGCTCGAGCACCCGCTGGGCGATGTTGACCGCCTGGTCGCCGATGCGCTCGAGATCGGTCACGATCTTCATGGCGGTGGTGATGAACCGGAGGTCCCCCGCGGCGGGCTGGTGCAGCGCGAGCAGGCTCACGCACTGCTCGTCCACCTCCACGTCGTAGGTGTTCACCTGCCGGTCGCGCTCGATGACCTCCTGGGCCATCGCGTCGTCGCGCTCGAGGAGGGCCCGCATGACCCGCCGGATCTGATCCTCCACCAGGCCCCCCATGGCGAGCAGGGTCTGCTTGAGGGCCTCCAGCTCTTCGTGGAAGTGTCGTGACATGGCGCTCTCCGCCCTTACCCGAACCGACCGGTGATGTAGTCTTCCGTCCGCTTGTCGCCGGGGGTCGTGAACATCTCCTTGGTGACCCCGAACTCTACCAGCTCGCCGAGCAGGAAGAAGCCCGTCCACTCCGAGACGCGCGCGGCCTGCTGCATGTTGTGGGTGACGATTGCGATCGTCAGCTCCTTCTTGAGATCGTGGATCAGCTCTTCGATCTTGGCGGTGGCGATGGGGTCGAGCGCCGAGCACGGCTCGTCCATCAGGAGGATCTGCGGATCCACCGCGAGGGCGCGGGCGATGCAGAGCCGCTGCTGCTGGCCACCCGAGAGGCTCACCCCGGACTTGTCCAGATCGTCCTTCACCTCGTCCCACAGGGCCGCGTGGCGGAGCGCCCGCTCCACCTCCTCCTGCAGCCGCGACTTCCGGCGCACCCCCGCGAGCCGGAGTCCGGCCGCCACGTTGTCGAAGACGGACATGGTGGGGAACGGGTTGGCCTTCTGGAAGACCATCCCGATCCGCCGGCGCACCTGCACCGGATCCACCCCCGGCGCGTACAGATCCTCGCTGTTGAGCAGGACCTGGCCGGACACCCGCGCTCCCGGCACCGTCTCGTGCATACGGTTGACACAGCGGATGAACGTGGACTTCCCGCAGCCCGACGGCCCGATGATGGCGGTCACCGCGTTCGGCGCGACCGTGAGGTCGACGCCCTTCAGGACCAGGGTCTCGCCGAACCAGGCCCGCAGCCCCTTGACGTAGATGCCGTCTCCCATGGTCACCTCAGCGGGCAACGATCCGGCCTCGCGTGGCCAGCCTCGCCGCCAGACTCGCCAGGAACACCAGCGTGATCAGTACGAGCGCCCCGGCCCAGGCCTGCCGGTGCCAGTCGTCGTAGGGCGCGATGGCGTACGCGTAGATCTGCAGCGGCAGCGCCGCGATGGGCTGGTCGAGCCCCTGGTGCCAGAACCGGTTGCCGAGCGCGGTGAACAGCAAGGGCGCGGTCTCCCCCGCGATCCGCGCCACCGCCACCATGACCCCGGTGATGATGCCGGCGCGGGCCGCCGGGATGACGATCCGCAGGCTGACCTTCCACTCCGGGAGTCCCAGCCCGAGGCCGGCCTCCCGCAGGGCGCTCGGCACCAGGCGCACCATCTCCTCGCTGGTCCGCAGCACGATCGGGATCAGGATCAGGCCGAGCGCGAAGCCGCCCGCGATGGCCGAGAAGCGCCGCATCGGGAGCACGACCACGGTGTAGGCGAAGATGCCGAAGACGATCGAGGGCACCCCATTCATCACGTCGGCCACGAACCGCAGCACCCACGGCAGGCGTCGATCGCGCGACTCGGCCAGGTACACCCCGCCGAGGATCCCGACTGGCAGCCCGATCGACACCGCGAGGCCGATCATGATCAGGCTGCCCATGATGGCGTTGGCCACGCCTCCGCCGGGCTCGCCCACCGGCTTCGGCAGGTGCAGGAAGAAGTCCACGTTGATCGCCGAGACGCCCTGGTAGAGGAGAAAGCCGAAGATGAGCAGGAGGGGACAGACCACGAGCAGCGCCGCGCTCGCCGTGAGGCCGCTCACCGCGGTGCTCACGAGCCGGCGCCCGACCGGGCTCATCCCCGCGCACCGCGGGCCGGACCGCCCACGCTCCACACGAGGAGGCGGGCCAGCCCGTTGACGAGGACCGTGACCACGAGTAGCAGCAGGCCGATCTCGACCAGGGCCGACACGTAGAGGTCCGAGGTGGCCTCGGTGAACTCGTTGGCCAGCACGCTCGCCATGGTGTAGCCGGGCGCGAACAGCGAGATCGAGACCTCGGGCCGATTGCCGATCACCATGGTCACCGCCATGGTTTCGCCGAGCGCGCGGCCGAGCCCGAGGAGGATCGCGCCGATGAGCCCGGACCGGCCGTAGCGCAGCACCGCGATCCGGGTCGTCTCCCACCGGGTGGCGCCGAGGCCAAGCGCGGCCTCGCGCTGCGAGCCCGGGACGGCGAGCAGCACCTCGCGGCTCACCGAGGTGATGTAGGGCACGATCATGATCGACAGGATCAGGCCCGCCGCGAGCATCCCGATGCCGTAGGGCGGACCCTGGAAGAGCGGCAGGAAGCCGAGGCTCCGCCCGAGCGCCGGCTGCACCCAGTCGCGCAGCCACGGGACCAGGACGAAGATGCCCCAGAGGCCGTAGACCACGCTCGGCACCGCGGCCAGCATCTCGATCAGGAAAGCCACCGGCGGGCGGACCCAGGCCGGCGCCAGCTCGGCGAGGAAGATGGCCGCTCCGAGCGACAGGGGCACCGCGATCAGCAGCGCCAGGAGCGACGACACCAGGGTGCCGTAGATGAACGGGAGCGCGCCGAACTCGCCCGCGACCGGATCCCAGTGGGAGGTCACCAGGAACCGGAGCCCGAACGCGCGCATCGCGGCCCACGATTCCCAGGTGAGCGCCGCGACGAGGCCCGCCGCCAGCAGCAGGACCAGCCAGACCGAGGCCAGGATCAGCGTGCGATAGACTCGATCGCCGAGTCCGCTGCGCCCCCGGCTGACCGCTCGCGGGGGCAGGGACAGCCCATCCGCCGTCCCCACCCCCGAGATCGAGTCGGCGGCCAAGCGCTACTGCGCCGCCAGGAGCGGCTTGCCGGAGAAGGTGATCTGCTTGATCTTGGCCTCGATCTCCTTCACCACCGGGGCCGGGAGCGGCGCGTAGAGGAGCGCGGCCGGGTGCCGCTGCCCGTCGTGGATCGCCCACCAGAGGAACTTCACGAGCGCCTTGCCCTTGGACTCATTGGACTGGTCCTTGTAGACCAGCAGCCAGGTGAAGCTCGCGATCGGGTAGGCGTCGGGCCCCGGCGCGTTCGTGAGCGACACCCGGAAGTCGGCCGGCATGCTCTTGACCGCTCCGGCCGCCGCGGCGGTCGTGCTCTCGATCGTCGGCTCGACGAGCTTGCCCGCCTGGTTCTTGATGCGGGCCGCGGGCAGCTTGTTGGTGATCGCGTAGGCCAGCTCTACGTAGCCGAGGGAGCCGGGCGCGTTCTTCACCTGCCCCGCCACGCCCTCGTTGCCCTTGCCGCCCAGTCCCACCGGCCACTTCACCGAGGTCCCCCGCCCGACCTCCTTCTCCCACTCGGGGCTGATCTTGCAGAGGTAGTCCACCCAGATGTACGTGGTGCCGCTCCCGTCCGACCGGTGCACCACCACGATCGCCTGGTCCGGCAGGGTCGCCGACGGGTTCAGCGCCTTGATCCGCGCGTCGTTCCACTTCGTGATCTTGCCGAGGAAGATGTCGGCCAGGACCTCGCCCGTGAACGCGAGCTGCGGGCTCCCGGGGAGATTGTAGGTGGCCACCACCGCGCCCATGACGGTCGGGATGTGGAATAGCTCGCCGGGGGCCTTCTTGAGTTGCTCGTCGGTCATCGGGCCGTCGGAGGCCCCGAAGTCGACCGTCCGCTCGGTGATCTGCCGGATGCCGCCACCGCTCCCGATCGACTGATAGTTGAAGCGCACTTCCGGGTCCACCTTGATGTATTCCTCGAACCACTTCGAGTAGATCGGATAGGGGAAGGTGGCCCCCGCCCCGTTCATCAGCATCTGCGCGTCGGCCAGACCCGGCCGTCCGACCATCGCCGCCGCCAGCAGCAGCATCGGCAGGATTGACCACATCTTCCTCATCGGACTCTCCTCTTGTCGTCTTTTCCGTGTGGTTGGGCGGAAGTATGCTGCAAACGGGTGACGTCTCGATGACGTGGATGTTACATCCGTGTTAACAGTCAGGACCGCTCCCGGAAGCGGTAGCCGACGCCGCGCACCGTCTCGATGCCCGGCTCCGGCGCGCGCGCCGCGATGAACTTGGCCCGCAGCCGGGCCACGTGGACGTCGACGGTGCGGGGCTCGACGAAGCCGTCCTGGCCCCACACCAGGTCCAGCAGCTCCTCCCGGCCAAAGACCCGGCCCGGCGATCGGACCAGCGCGGAGAGCAGATCGAACTCCTTGCGGGTCAGCTCCACCAGTCGCCCCTTCATCTTGACCTCGAAGCGCTGGCGATCGATCTCGAGGTCGCCCGCCCGAAGCGGCTGACCCGTCGCCTCCTCGCCGGGGCGTCCGCGCCGCGAGACCGCCCGCACCCGCGCCACCAGCTCACGGGGAGAGAAGGGCTTGGTCACGTAGTCGTCGGCACCCATCTCGAAGCCGAGGACCTTGTCGCCTTCCTCCACGCGACCGGTCACCATGATCACCGGGATGGCCTGGGTGTCGCGATCCTGCTTCAGCCGCCGGCAGATCTCCCACCCGTTGAGGTGCGGGACCATGATGTCGAGCAGGATCACGTCGGGCCGCGCCTCCTTGACCTGGCGCAGCGCCTCGGTGCCGTTGGCGGCTAGGCGCACGTCGTAGCCCTCCTTGCCGAGGTTGTAGCGGATCATCTCCGCCACGTCCGCCTCGTCCTCCACCACCAGCACCTTCCCGGCCCGGCCCATGCCGGCGCCCGGCCTGTCCGCCGCGCTGCGCCGGCTTGCGGCCATTGGATCGACCCCCACGCTCCCTCGCGTCATGTTCATGGCGTACATGGTGCGCGCGCGGGGTTACGGAATGATGACGCCCGGGTAAATCATGGGTAAACGGGAGCCTCCGGAAATGCGCGACGCCCCCGCGTGGAGGCGGGGGCGTCGGTGGAGCCGGGCGCCGGACGGGCGCCCCGGTCAGGAGCTGCCGCGGCCGGTCAGGCGCCGAGCTCGCGCGAGGTGATCTTGTACTTGAAGGCGTCCGGGTCGAGGCTATCCTTGCGGCCCTCCCCGGTCTCGGCCTGGGGGTACATCAGGAACGCCACCGGCTCGTCCTTCGAATTGACCAGCTTCACGTCGTGGGCGTAGTTGTAGGCGAGCCAGTTCATCTCCCACTGGCCGAAGAGCTTGGCCCGCGCCTTCCTAGTGGTGGGATCGTCGAGCGGGATGCCGCCCCGCTCCTCGAGCACGACCTTGCGCACGTCGGCGGGATCGACGGGCACCCAGCCGAGGCTCGCGGTGTAGAACTCGGCGCGGCAGTGCTGGGCCTTCGTGATATCGCCGCTCTTGCCCAGGCTCTTGAACTCCGCGGAGTCGGCCACCCGGACTCCGTAGACGTCGCGCGCGGGAAGCCCCGCCGCGCGCGCCAGCCCCACGAACAGCGCGTTCAGGTCGGCACACTTGCCGCCCAGGTTGCCGGTCTCGAGCATTGCGCGGATGTCCCCGACCCCACAGCCCCGCACCTTCGGATCGCGGAAGGTGTTGTCGACGATCCACTCGTAGATCGCGCGGGCCTTCTCCACGTCGGCGTCGACGCCCTTGGTGATCTGCTGGGAGGTCTTCTTCACGATGCCGTCGGTGCGCACGAGCTTCGAGGACTCGCGATACCTCGCGAGGGTGGCCCGATCCTCGGGCGCCGGATTGGTCCCGGGCCGGGTCACGTCCACGTTGCGATCGCGGGTCGCGAACCGGGTCGTCACCTCGATCGCGGGCGCGCTCTCGCCGGCCGGCCACTCCGCGTAGAGGATCCCCGCCCCGTAGCGCTCGTCCCGGTAGACGCGGGTGACCGCCCCGTTGCCGGTCCAGCTCTGCCCGAGGCTCTTGAAGTAGTCGGTGTCGGTCTGGAGCGGGAGCGGCAGCCACACCCGCGTGGCGCCGGTGGGGTTCGCCACCTCCGCACGCGTGACGACCTCGAAGGCGCGCCACTTGACCTCGTCCGGCTGGGCCGCCGCCGAGCGTCCCGGCCGGTCCCATCCGCCAATCGCGGTGGTCGCCGCCATGCCCATCCCCGTCTTCAGAAAGACCCGTCGCTTCATGAATACCCCCTGGTCGATCGAATGCGCTGCGTGGCGGCAATGGTACAGGGCCGGGTAGAAACGTCCAATTCGTTGTGCCGATGCGCCGACCGGCCTCCATAGGCGACTCCTATGTCGACAACGGCTGGCGGCGGGGCCGCGCCCATGATACCGATGGGAGCCCATGCCGCCCAGGAGTCCCGGTATCGAGCCCCTTCTCACGGCGCTCCAGGTCCAGGTCGAGGCCCTCCAGGCCCGCGAGCCCGAGCTCCGGGCGAGCCGCGATCCGGAGGACCTGCGGCGAATGCGCGTCGCGGTCCGCCGTCTGCGGGCCACCCTCCGGGCCAGCCGTTCGCTGTTTGGCCGGAGCGCCGTCGATGGGCTGCGGGACGAGCTCGGCTGGCTCGGGACGGCGCTCGGTCGGGTGCGCGATCTCGACATGGTCGGTGCCTCCGTCGCGGCCGAGCTGGGCTCGCTCGAGAGCTCTACCCGCCGGGAGAGCCGCGCGCTCCTCCGTCGTCTCGACGCCGACCGCGACCGGGCCTGGGACCGACTGCACGTCGTGCTGGACGGGGCGCGATACGCCCGGCTCCTCCGACGTCTCAAGATGCTCCCCGGGCGCACCCCGCGCCGCGCCGCCGATGTCTCGCTGGCGGAGGCCGCCGCGGCCGAGTGGACGACGCTGCGGCGGGCGGTGAAGCACCTCCCCGGGCATCCGAGCGCGGCCGAGCTTCACGAGATCCGCATCCGCGTCAAGCGGTCACGGTACGCGGCCGAGCTGGCGCGGGCCGCCGGCGGCCGGCGGGCCGAGAAATTCATCGACCAGGCCAAGGCGATTCAAGACATTCTTGGAGAACATCAGGACGGCGTGGTAATCGAGGAGTATCTGCACGACGTCATCGACCGCCGCGAGGCCGCGCATGCGCTGGAGGAGCAGCTCGTCAGACGGCTACGCAAGCGCCGCACGAAGACGCGCGCCGCGTTCTTCCACGAGTGGCCGCGGCTCGCGCGCCGCGGGCGAAAGGCCTGGGCGACCACGGCCTAGCCGGGCCCCCCTCCCGCGATGAACGTCCTCCTGATCCGTCACGCGCCCGCGGTGCGCACCGGCACCGGCGGGGTCCGCGACCACGACCGACCGCTGACCCGCCGGGGGCGGCAACGCTTCCGGCTGGCCGCCCGCGGACTGGCCCGCATCGCGGGTCGCCCCGACATCCTGCTGACGAGCCCGCTCGTCCGCGCCCGCGACACCGCCGAGATCGCGGCCGCGGCGTTCAAGCGGGTGACGCCCCGGATCGAGCCCGCGCTCGGGCAGGACGACGTCGACGTGCTGGCCACCGCGCTGAAGAAGTATCGTCCCGACGCGACCGTCGCGCTGGTCGGGCACGAGCCGACCCTGTCCGGGCTGCTCGCCCACCTGCTCGGCATGCGCGACGGCGACGGCCGCTTCGCGTTCAAGAAGGGCGGCGCGGCGCTCGTGCATCTGCCGGATGGGCCGTCCATGCCCGGGCAGCTCCTCTGGTTCGTCAAGCCCCGGATCCTCCGGTCGGTCGGCTCACCCTGACCGTGGCACGACCGAAGGGCACGCGAGGGGACGGCACCCCGACCTCGGACCTGGTGGCCATCGTCGATCTCGGCTCGGCCGCGGTCCGCTTCCTGCTCGCCCAGATCCGCCCCACGTCGGGGTTCCGTGTCCTCGCGCAGGAGCGCGTGCCGACCCGCCTCGGGGGCGGCGCGCCCGGGACCCTGCCCCGCGGGGCCATCGCCAGGACCCTGCGGGCGGTGCACCGCTTCTTCGCCCGCCACTCGCCGCAGAGCCAGGGCCCGCGCATCGTGGCCATCGCCACCTCCGCGGTGCGCGACGCGAACAATCGGGAGCGCCTCCTCGATCCGCTCCGGCGCAACGAGGGCATCGAGGTGCAGGTGCTCAGCGCCCGGGACGAGGCACGCTTCGGGGTGGTGGCCGCGCTCGAGAGCCTCTCCTTCGCCAAGGGCGTCGTCGTCGACCTCGGTGGGGCGAGCCTGCAGCTCAGCCGGGTGCGTCGACGCCGGATCGTCTCGACTGCGAGCCTGCCGCTCGGCGCGGTGCGGACCACCCGCCAGTTCCTGCGGCGCGATCCTCCGACCCCGGTCGAGCTGCGCGAGCTGCGCGCGGAGATCCGCGCCCGGCTCCAGGCTGCCCTGCCGCCCGCCGACCGCGGCGAGGTCCTGGTGGGGCTCGGGGGCACCGTCCGCACGCTCGCCAGCATCCACCTGCGCGCGAACCCGGGGGAGCGCAAGCACCGCCACGGGCTCGTGTTGCTCCAGTCGGACGTCACCGCGATCCGCGAGCGCCTCGAGGCCCTCTCCTCCCGGGGCCGGCGGCGGATCCGCGGGCTCAAGGCCGAGCGGGCCGACATCATCCTCGCCGGCGCGATGGTCATCGAGGACGTGATGATCAGCGGGGGTTATCTCCACCTGGTGATCTGCACCCGCGGAGTGCGGGACGGCGTGCTGCTGCACGAGGCCTCGAGGAGCAGAGCGGCCCTATCTGTGAGATAATGCTGGCGTTGTGGTTGAGTCCGGCAAACGGGTGAAACGTAACAATTCCGTAATTTGACGCCCTGGGTCTGGCCGAGGACACTGCTGCCCATGCTCGTCCCGCCCTCGTCGTCTTCCGTGCCCGGTTAGCGCCAGCGAGGTCGTCATGAGCCCGGTCCCCCCCGACGCGTTCGTCAATCGCGAGCTGTCCTGGCTCGAGTTCAACCGCCGTGTGCTCGAGGAGGCCCAGGATCCGACCGTCCCGCTGCTCGAACGGGTCAAGTTCCTGGCCATCTTCAGCTCGAACCTCGACGAGTTCTTCATGGTGCGGGTCGCGGAGCTGAAGCGCCGGATCCGAGCCGGTGACACCACCATGGGGCCGGACGAGCTGTCCCCGACGAAGACCCTCGCCGCGGTCGCCGACCAGGTCCACCGGCTGGTCGACGCCCAGCACCGCTGCTTCCTGGAGGAGCTGGGGCCCATCCTCGCCTCGGAAGGCGTCCGCCTCGTCCGTCCCAAGGAGGTCACCGCCGAGCAGGAGCGGTTCCTGGAGGACTACTTCCGGCGGACCCTGATGCCGGTCCTCACCCCGCTGGCGATCGACCCCGGGCATCCGTTCCCGCACCTCGCCAACCGCTCGCTCTGCCTGATCGTCTCGGTCAAGCCGGTGGCCCCGAGTGTCCTGCCGCACGCCACCCTGACCGTGGTGCGCATCCCGGGTCAGGTCGTGCCCCGCTTCGTGGCGCTGCCCGGGCCGCCGGGCCAGCATGCGTTCATGCTGCTCGAGGACGTGATCCGCCTCCAGCTGCCTACGCTCTACACCGGCTACGAGATCGTCTCCTGCCACGCCATCCGGGTCACCCGCGACGCCGAGATCGCGCTCCCGCGCAAGACCGCGGCCGACCTCTTGACGAGCGTGGAGGCGGGGGTGCGGGAGCGCCGCATGGGGGACGCGGTCCGGCTGCAGTACGACGCCGACCTGCCCGCCCCGCTCCTCGCGATGCTGGTCGACGAGCTCGAGCTGAGTCCCGACGACCTCTACGCGGGCACCGGGTTCACCGCCTTCTCGGATCTCTTCCAGCTCTACGCCGCGGTGGATCTCCCGCGGCTCAAGGACCACGTGCTGCCGCCGCGACCGGTGCCCGCCTTCGAGGGCGCGGCCGACATCTGGAGCGCGATCCGCGCCGGCGACGTGCTCGCGCATCACCCATACCACTCCTTCGACGCGGTCACCCGCTTCGTGAGCGACGCCGCGGAAGACCCGCGCGTCCTCGCGATCAAGATGACGCTCTACCG
>Ga0099791_10000955_pt1 | contig 11128 bp, 7 predicted proteins | sample Rivendell_Oct201_7_FD_77318 | JGI IMG/M metagenome (GOLD analysis project Ga0099791, IMG submission 77318) | Vadose zone soil and rhizosphere microbial communities from the Eel River Critical Zone Observatory, Northern California to study diel... | ecosystem: Environmental > Terrestrial > Soil >... | reverse complement strand
GCTGGTAGACGCCCACGCTTGTAGAGGATCCAGCCAGGCGTGTCGGAGACTCGCGGCTCGGCGGGTGCCTCCTCCTTCGCCATCTGGGCGAGCTGGAGCGCCTTTTCTTTGTCGCCGCCGTGCTCCGAATAGAGGTAGGCGAGGTTGTTGGCGGCCAGGCCCGACCGCGGATCCAGCGCCAGAGCCTGCTCGTACGCCTGTACCGCCTTCGGAATGTCGCCCTTCTGTCCGTAGACCATCCCGGTGAGGATGTGCGCGGCCGGGTCCTTCGGGTTCGCCTTGCGGGCCTCGGCCAGCCTCGCCAGCGCCTGATCCGGCCTTCCCGTCCCGGCGTAGATCCGGCCGAGCGCCACATACGTGGGGTAAGAGTTCGGATCGAGCTCGAGCGCCTTGAGGAAGGCCGCTTCAGCCCGGTCCTGCTCGTTACGCGCGACGTGCACTAGCCCGAGCAGATTGTGGAGCGCGGCGGACTGCGGCGCGAGGGCGATCTGACGCCTGACCCGCTCGAGAGCCGCATCCGGCGCCTTCGCAGCGAACGCCATGGCCACGAGCTGGCTCAGCGGGTCGACGAAGCCGGGGGCGAGCGCAAGCGAGGCCTCGAACTCCTTCTTGGCCTCCGCGTCCTTTCCCTGCGCCCGGAGAGCGATTCCGAGCAGATGCGGCCCGCGGGCGTCCTGGGGAGCCAGCGCCACGATCCTACGGTAGGCTTCAGCGCCCTTGACCGGCTCCCGTTTGGCGAGGTACGCGGAGCCCAGCAGCACGAACGCCCGAAGTTCTTTCGGCTGCTTGGCCACAACCTTCTCCAGGCTCTCGATCGCCGGCTGGGGGGCTCCCGCCCGGAGGTCCAGCTCCGCCTGCAGAAGCGCGGCGTCCGTGAAGTTCGGGTCCGAATCCGTGGCCTCTTTCAGCGCCGCCCTCGCGGACTGGGAATTCCCCGTCTGGAGGTGAGCCAGCGCGAGTTGATAGTGAGCTTGCGAGAGTCTCGGCTCGAGCTTCAGGACTTTCTGGAACTCCGTGATCGCCTCCGTCGTCTCGGCCTTGGCGAGATGCACCTTGCCGCGCAGGAGGAGCCCTTCGAGGTCCGATGGGCTTTTCTTGAAGACGGCGTCGAGCGCCTTGATGCTCTCGTCGTACTTCCGCTCGCCCAGGGCGACCTCGGCCAGGCGGCGCCATGCCGGGAGGAAATCCGGGGCCTTCTCGGTCATTTCCGCCAGGATTCGCTTTCCCTCCTCGGGTTTCACGAAGGCAAGGTAAAAGTTGGCTAGCTTGAGCCGCGGCTGTGATCCGACCGGCGCAAGCTCGGCCGCCACCTTGTATTCGCGCTCGGCCTGGGTAAGGTCGCGTTTGAGGAGGTAGAGGTCCCCCAACACCGTGTGGGCCTCCACTGACTTCGGCTCCTTGGCGACCGCCTCCTGCAGGGCCCGCTCAGCATTCGTCACGTCGTTCTTCCGCCGGTAGAGCGCCCCACGAGCCATGTGGAGCTTCGCCTTGTCGCCGTACTGGGTGCGCGCCTCCTCGAGGCGCCGGATGGCGGTGTCCACCTCCTGCGGCGTGCTGGCCGTCCCGGCCCACAGCAGCAACGCCTCGAAGTTCGTCGGGTCTTTCTCGAGGACCACCGCCACCTGCTGCCGCGCTTCCGCGGGCCGACGCGAGAGGAAATAGATGTTCCCCAATTTGAGGTGGACGTCTTGGTCTTCGGGGTCGAGCTCCTGTGCTTTCACGAGATAGGGGAATGCCTGCCCGAGCTCGCCAAGCTGGTAGTGAGCGAGCGCGATCTGCCGGTAGGCGCGCGCGTTCGTCCCGTCGATCTGGACGACGTTTGCGTATTCGATGATGGCTTCCCGAAACTGCGCCTTGGCGAAGTACTTGTCGCCCCGCTCGAGATGCTGAGCTTTCGTCGCCTCCGGCGACCTAGAGCACCCGGTCATGACGACTGATACGGATAGAAGAAGAGTGATCCACGTTCGTGCCACCCTGCACATTTGGGGTTCCCTCAAGCGACCGTCTTCGAGGACGCCGCCTTCGCATTGATTCGGTTCTTGACCATCCGCTCCGATTTTTGCAGCGACCACAGTATGGGTGCCAGGATTGCGAGGGCGAGAAAGAAAAATAGAACTCCGCCCTGTCGGTGGAGTCTGCTCACGAGAAAGCTCGGATCGACATAAACCGAGAGCAGAGTTATGGCGACAATGCGGATCGTGTTCTTCACGATAAGCACCGGGAAAGTGACCAGGGTCAAGATAGTTTTCGTCCAGGTGGACTGGAGGAAAAGGTGCCCGGCAAGCAGGCTCGTGATCAGCAGGACCAGGCTCGAGCGAATCCCGCTGCATTCCTTGGCGACCTCGACCACGACACCAGGTAATGCGAAGGTGAATCCGCTTCGAAGAATGGGGACGCCCACCATCTGGAAGACCGCGTAGGAGACTTCCGCCGACCACGTCTGCAGCCAGAAGATAAACCTGTCCAAGGGAAAGTCGGGGATGGGAACCATCAGAAACAGGAACAGGACGGGAAAGAGGCCCGTCCGGAGAACCCGCATGCCGTAGCACAGAACGAAGCAGCCGACCCAGATAACCACCGCCGAAAACATCGCGATGGCGAGTTGGTCGTTCTGGCTCGCCGAGGCGGAGTGTCGTAGCCCGAGCCAGTGGAAGACGGCGCCGGCGAAGAGCAGCCCCAAGCCGATCCCCCAGCGCGTCTGGACGTGGGAGAAGATTCTTCTCCGCTCCAGAAAGAAGAGAGCGGCGCTGACCGGCGGTACCAGGAGGATGTGGGAATACTGTTCGTCCTGGAAAGAGAGCCGGATCAGCATACTGAGAGGCGCCCAGAAGGCCGCCAGCGTCGCACCGACGAGGAGGGCGAAACAGGCCGTCCTCACTTGAAACGGCGTCGGAGGCCACGGGGCAGCATCTGCACGAGTCTGCCGAGCGCTCGCGTGGTTGACGGGGGAAGTGCGCTCCGGACGAAGGTCTCGATGCGCCCGCGGCGTCGCCACCGGATATTTCGATCCAGGAACTGTAATTGTTCTCCCGTGAGGCGCCACGAGGATGCTCCACAGTTTTCGACGACGTGTGCGGCGGAATTGCTCTTGGGGATGGCCACGACCCCGTCCTTGCACAGACACCAGTTGATAGCGACCTGCGCCATTGTCTTTCCTGTCAGCCGCGCCACCTCGGCGAGTGCGCCATCCGGATCGCAGTCGAGGAGACGCTGGAGGTCGTGGGCCAGGGGGCTGTGCGCGATGATGGTAATTCCGTGTTCCTGGCAATACTTCAGCAGATCGGTCTCGATGGTGCGGTCCACCACGTTGTAGCGGACTTGATTCGAGACGATCGGGTGTTTGCGCGTGGCCCGCCGGGCGCGCTCCAGTTGGGCGACTGAGAAGTTGCTGACGCCGACGAAGCGCACTTTGCCGGCGTCCACGAGTTGCTCCATGGCGGCGAGGGTCTCCTCGATCGGCACCTTGTCGTTGGGCGTATGGAGCTGATAGAGGTCGATCCAATCAGTCCCCAATCGCGTCAGGCTATCGTCGGCCGCTTGAAGCACCCGGGCGAATCGAAAATGCTGCGGAGAGACCTTGGTGGCGATGAACACGTCGCGGCGTACGCCCGCCACCGCCCGACCGACCACAGGTTCGGTGCCATAGGACTCCGCCGTGTCGATGAAGAGTGCGCCGCTATCCAGTCCTTTCCGGAGAAGCTCCGCTCCGCCGTGGTAGTTCGATGTTCCCAAGCCGACTTCCGGGATCGCCACGCCGGTGTTCGAAAGGCTCTTGACCCGGACCATTGAGTTTACGAAGAAACGGGCAGGCTCTCGGGGAGCGGCCAAAACACTGCATAAAGATAGCCCAGCGTCTTTCGAGCAATCACATAGACTCCTCGAGGCGACATCCACCAGCGGTTCGGATTGAAACCATCCTCTGTCCCGGCGATCACCCCGACCTTCGCGCTCGACCCAAGCACCCGCTTGAACAGGACGAGACTCTTTCTTGCGTGGGCGCCGACAGTGAAAACGTTCACGGCTGCGGTCTCGGTGTGAGACCTAGCCAACCAGTTCCTGAGCGTCAGGGCCGAAGCATAGCTCCGATGTCGCGTCATGTCGGGAACCCGCAGCACGACAATGCGGTTCTCGTCCACGCCGAGCTCGCGCAATTGTCTAGCGGCCAGCTCGGCTGTGTTGTCATGAGGGAGGGTCTCACCGTCTCCCCCGAGGGGTCCTCCAACGGCGACAAGCCATGTGTAATGTCCACGATTGAACTCGACCGCAGCCTCCCTGAGAGCGGGTGAGTTCCAGATCCAACCCTCGACGACCAGGATATTTGCGTCTACGGGGCGACTGATCGCGAGGAAATCGTTTATCGTCAACACGAATATCGTCAGCACGACGGCCAGGGCGGCAAACAGTGTCGCGAGCCCCAGCAGCGACACTCGAGCGGCCTTGCCCATCTCAATATCCACATGCGTTCGGCGCTCTAAATTGGTGGCCATTAGATTAATATCCCCGTTTGACGGCCAAGTACGGGAGCAGGGCAAGTTCCGCCAGTGTCGGCATTACGTCTTCGCGGCTGAAAGCCGATTCGGTGCTGAAATCCCTCAGAGATTTCAGACACGCCTGGGCGCCCGCGACCTCCCTGCACCGGCTGACCGATCTGATCGGCGAACAACAGGTACGAGAAGTCCACAACACCAGCGGACGGTCCCAGGCAGGGAAACCCCCACGTCCTCGCATTCACATCGAGCAGCTTGTGTTCAATTTCCGCGAGGCCATAGTGATTCATCGCGCTGAGGAAGCATAACGTCGGCGCCAGCAGTTCGGGACATTCCACGTCGGAAAGGCGAGGGAAGAACTGCCTTAGCCAGAGTTTACGATGACCTTGAGATCCTGCCCCCTGGCGTCATGTCCCTCAAGAGCCCCGCGATCTGAGAGAGGGGTGCGCGTCCTCGGTGTACGAAGGTGACGGCACACAGGTACAGCGCTCCGAATAGGACAGAAGTCGTCACGATCCGGCTGATCGCCCCCATCGGCCCGGACGCCGCGGCCAAAGACGTGCTTCCGTGGACGACCAGGGCGGCTGTGTAGCCCGCCAGCGCGGACGCAAGAGCGTACTTCCAGACGGCACCGATCACCGGGGCGATCCCAAGACGTGCCGGCCTGCCGGCGTACAAGAAAGCAGGGATAGTAAGAATCCAGTAGGAAGCGACCCAGGCCACAGCGATTCCCACGAGACCCCAGCGGAGCCCCGCGAGAAAGAGCAGGCCGGTCACGGCGAACTCCACGGCCGCCCAGCGGAGCCACCGGTCCGCCCTGCCGATGGAAAGGTGGATCCAGCCGTGGGTGCCGTAGAGCATCATGATCCCGACCCCGGGTCCCAAGAACCTGAAGATCCGAGCGGACTCCTCCCACCCCGGTCCCAGCATCACGAGAATCAGATCATCGGCCATCAGGGTGAGGCCCGCACCCAGCCCCATACCGACAAAGGCGATGGCCGACAACGCCCTCAGGAAATACCGCCCGTACTGCGCGGAGTCACGGGTCAGACGGCTCAGGGTAGACACGGCGACATTCGTGAGAGGGTCCGTGAGTGAGCTGGACGGAAGGACGAACAGATCGTATGCCTTCTTGTAAATCCCCAGAGGCTGCGGGCCAAAGCGCCATCCCACCAGCAGGTTGTCCAGGTTGTGCCTGAAGTAGTTCAGCACAAAGCGCCCGTAGGTGTTGATCGCGAACCGGACCATCGGGACCGTACCGACAACGTGCCGGGGGAGGCCTGGGACCCATCGACACAGAGTCCAGGCCCCTATGGACGTGGCAAGCGGCAGCGTGACGGCTCCTGCGACCAGCGCCCAGTATCCCCACGCTTCCCAGCCGAGGAGGATCGACACGGCCACCGAAAGAGCACGGGCGAGGATGTCATTGGTGGAGAGAGCGGAGAACCGCATGGCCCGCTTGAGGAGGGCCAAGTGCTGGACCGAGACACTGGAGAAGAAGATCGTCACAGACATGGTGACAGCGACGGGGGCCACCCGGGGGTCTCCGTAGAAGCGCGCCAGGAGCCGCCCGGCGGCGGCGAACCCGATCGTTAGAAGAAGGCCCAGGCCCAGGTTGATCCAGAACAGATTGCTGGCCAGAGCATGATCGATCTCCTCCCGCTGGAGGACGGCCTCCGTAAATCCGATCGGCCCGAAGTTCGCCAAGAGCAAGCTGAAGGTGCTGACCATGGCCAGCAGCCCAAAGTCCGCCGGGGTGAGAAGTCGAGCCAGGATGACGGTGGCGATCATCTGGATGGCGAACGCCAGGCTCTGGGAAAGCACCGTGACCGTGGCGCCGCGGACGGCGAGGCGCTGGAGCGCGTCGCCGTCCGGAGTGCGGCGGAAGACGCCAGTCTCGTCGAAGGGCCTCACCCTTGCTCCCGACGGGCGGACGCACCTCGATCGCCGCGGGGAGCTCGAGGCTGACGAGCGCGTCCTCGTCTCAAGGGTCCAGGCGTCCGTGACCGAGCTGAAAGGCCTGGCGGCGAAGGCCGGGGCGCTGTAGCGCGCCGCTCAGCAGGCCGCGAAGCCGGCGGTCGAGGTCGCAACTGTCTGAGATCCGCAGCCTTGTAAAACAGGGCCAGGAAAAGCTCCGTGCCGCACCATCCCCCCTTCCGAGGTTACACCCTGATGGTGAGGCGCTCGGCTTCTGAGCCCCGCTTCTCCCCGCACTGGCCGCGTATGCGGGGCTCTCTATCAGGTGCTTTCAAAGGATCAAGTAGGCTTAATAGCCGCGTTTGACGGCCAAGTACGGGAGCAGGGCAAGTTCCGCCAGTGTTGGCATTGGGTCTTCGCGGCTGAAAACCGATTCGGTGCTGAAATTCCTCAGAGATTTCAGATAGGTTCTCACGTCCAGCCGGCCGGCGATGATGTCGCTAAGACTGGTTGGAATGTCGGTGACCATCCGGATCCAGCCCACGCCTGGGCGCCCGCGACCTCCCTGCACCGGCTGACCGATCTGATCGGCGAACAACAGGTACGAGAAGTCCACACCGGCGGACGGTCCCAGGCAGTGAAACCCCCACGTCCTCGCATTCACATCGAGCAGCTTGTATTGTCCGTCGCGCGCGTCCAGCTTGTATTCGATTTCCGCCAGACCGTAGTAGTTCATCGCGCTGAGGAAGCGTAACGTCGGCGCCAGCAGTTCGGGACACTCCACCGTTTCGACGAATGTCGCGGCACGACCGAACTCGGGAGGATGCTGGCGCCACCGCTTCGCCTCCATGCTGGCAATCGCCACGCCGTTCTTAAAAAACACGCACGATGAGAACTGGTGGTTGCCGTCGCCCGGGATAATCTCTTGAATCAGCACTTCGTTTCCCGCGACATGCCCTGTGGCGCGTTCAAAGAGGGTTCTGAGTTCCTGCCGATTATTCGCCCGCCAGGCCTTCGCCTTCGTCGCGTAGAAAAAGTCTTCCTTGACGGCGGGCTTCACGCAGAGAGGAAATTCCGCCACGATCCCGTCAAGGTCGTCGAGACTGCGCGGACACCAGGTGCGCGGAATCGGGATCCCCAGCCGATTAGCCAGGCAGTATGTATTCCACTTGTTCCACGCCCATTTGATGCTTTCCCACTCGGGCGTGGGAACGCGATACCAGTCGCTCAACTGCCCTCGGTAGCGGGCGACGGCTGCAACCATTTCGTCCCGCGTGGGGAAAAGGACCCATCCCTTCAAGTCCAGTCGACGTACGGTTTCCAGAAGGAAATCGACGGTCTCCTCTGGCTTTCGAAGGGTGGGTGCCGTAACGGCGTGCGTCGTGTACCGCGAGAATCGGCCGATCGAATACTCGTCGTCGATGAGGCAGACGGGTATCCCGCGGCGCCCGAGACTCCGGACGATGCCGAGGCCGTGAAAGTCGCCGCCGAGGACCACCGCGCCGATACCTCGCGGCGATCGCGTTGCTCGTGGAAAGCGGGGTGAGATCAGCCTCATCGGGCGAGGAACCGGGCCAGCGACCGGGCCGCATACTCCGTGCCGGCGACGAAGTACATGAGCGGACCAAAGGTCCATGCGGATGGCGCCCCAAGAAAGTGCAGCCCCGGCATGGAAGATTCGAATCCTCGGAAGAGCTTCGGGAAGCCGTCGGACCGAACAAGGCCTCCGCTTAGCTCAGACGGCAGAAAGGGATATCGCGCAACGTCCACGCGATACCCGGTGCCGAGGAGCACATGATCGACGTGGCGCGACGCGCCGTCATCCAGCTTGAGATGAAGCTCGTCCCCGGTCGGCACCGCCGCGACCACCGACCGTCCTGTGCTGATTGGCACGTTTGCCATGCGACCGATCAGCCAGCGCGCGCCGGCGGGGCGTAGCGCGCGCGCGCGGAAGCGGTCCTGGATCGGTCGCGGAAAGCACTTGACCAGGTCCGGCAGTGCCACGATTCGGCTGACGCCCGCCGGCCCGATATCGTACGGCGAGTACAGGAGCTTGACGATCGGGCCGAGACGCTGGAGTCGTGCGCGCCATCCGAGCCAGTGGACGCGAGGAGTGCGCGCGATCACCTCGACGTGCGCGCCCGCTTCGTGTATCAATGCGGCCGACTCCAACGCGCTCTGACCAGCCCCTACCACGACGACACGTTTGCCACTGAACCGCCGAACATCGCGCTGGTCCGAGGAATGCGTGACGAAGTCGGCCGGCACTCCCTGGAATTCTGGTGGACGGCAGGCGAACGGGCCGATACCGGTGGCGATCACGACTCGGCGCGACACGAACGACTCACCGTCGGCCAGCGTCAGGCGAAAACCCTTGGCGTCGCGCTCGATGCGCGTTACACGGCGCCGGTCGACGTTCCGCACAGCCTCATGCTGAAACCAGAGGCCGTACGCGACGAAACGATCGAGCGGAATAGGCACGGGAATCTGACTCCCGGTCTGGGCGCAAAACGCATCGAGCGTCAGTTTGGCGTCGGGGTCCGACAGATTCGATGCCGGGTACGGCGAACGAAGGAACATGCCCTCGGGCATCTGGTTTTTCCAGAAGTCCATCGGCTCGCCGAAGACCCGCACGTCCAGGCCCTCGATGCGCCTCAGGTGAGCAGCGGCGGAAAGCCCGTAGGGCCCCGCCCCCACAATCGCAACGTCACAGATCGTCATCGCCAGAATCCTTCACCCCATGTGCCGATAGAGCTTCTCTCCGGCGGCGATCAGGAACCGGTCGGGAATGCGAGCGAAGCACTGCCTTGCAATCCGCCGGGGCCATGCCATGCTGACGCTCAGGGCCGAAGAGCGAGAGCATCGGAAATAATTAAGCACGGATCGCGTGGTTCCCCACCGGTCTTTGAACGTCACTAGCCCAGGGGTGTCCAAATCGGACCGGCCCAGGTCAAATTCGAGGAGTCCTGCCCGCTTGGCCTCCTGGATGGCTTTCCAGAACAGGAAGTGCGTGCCGCCGAGCCTGTTGAATGCCGTGTCGGAGCAGCCGTACTTGAACACGAGCGTGCGTTTGAAGCTCAGGGTGAGGATGCTCGCAACGGGGTGACCATCCTTGGAAGCGACATGAATCGTGAGGCTGTCGCCGATGCCGTCGATCAAGTGCCGAAACCAGGCGATCGGTTGGGGTGGCAATTGCTTGCGCCGGCACGTCAACAGGAGCAGCCGGTAGAACTGACGCAGCAGCACGTCGGATCGTCCGGCTTCATAGGTCAAGGCTTCGCGCTCGGCGCGGCGAATCTTCCGTTGGATGCAGTCCTTGTGAAAACTCCGAAAGAGCACCTCGATCGGAGGCTGCAGATCCATTCGATGCGAATAGAAGACGCTGCTCTTCTCAAAACACCCTGGATTTCCCACCGGACTGTGCAGGGGTCTGATCTCGATGTGTCTCCACTTCTCCCGGCTCAGATCTCGCGTTAGAACGCCGAGCACGTAGTGTAATGCGTCCTCGCTGTCCACTAGAGGTTCGCTGTGATCAGAAAAAGGCAACGATACCAAGCGGCGCCCTGTGAGCCAGCTATCAATACGGCAGAAGACCAGGCTATTCGCCAGCTGCGCTTCAGGAGGCGAGGTCGTATACGCGATCGGCTCATAGCCGTAAGTGCGGTGCAAGGCATCCAACCAGCCCCGGGAGTGAAACACGCTGGCGCTGGAGTGTCTGTCCAGGAATTCCGCCCAGCGCGGATCTCGTAGGGGATCAAGTGTGTAGACCGGCACGGTCAGTCCTCGCTTCTTCTTGGTATTCTTGTCCGGATGACGTTCTGAACGATGAGTAGCAGCAGGGCGGCCAGGGTCGACTGGTAGGGTTAGTTCTCTTCGATGGCGAGCGTCAGCTCGTGGCCGACAAGCGTCGCAAAGGCCAGCCGGGCGCGCTCCTTGCCCAGGCCCTCGATGCGCCATTTACCTCCGTCACACGCGAGGCTCATCTGGCTACGTTCCCGCCACCAGCGATCCACCTCACGGGGGAGGGCGATCCACAGCTTCCGCTCCTCTCGCATCTGAGCCAGATGCTCCAGGAGAGCCTGGTACGTCCTTCGCGCTCGTTTCTCGATGACGTAATCGGGATGCACGAGGAAGCTCGCCAGGCCGTGTGCCTCCGTCACGGAGGCAATCTGTCGCTTCCACAGATCGATCGAGTAGTCGTTCAGGATGTGGAACAGGGAGTAATCCTGAATCGTCGTGACGGGAAGCTCCAGGATCTTGCCGATGAAGAACGGCATGAGGCTACAGCAGCCGCCTCGCTGAGGATCCAGATGCGCGACACTTGGCAGCGACATGTCGTAGGAAAACTGCAGGGCAGCATACCAGGCCGGGTTTCGATAGAGTCCGCCCGAACGGAAACCGAGAGCACGATATTTCACGCCATAGTCGTTGATCCGCGCGGACCGTCGCTGGAATTCCTCGCGGCTAGAGAAGAGGAGGCCGTCGTGGTTCAAGTCGTGGATGTTGATTTCGAACTCGCGATGTCGGATCTCCTCGAGGAGCCCGTCCGGGACTGGATACCGGCCCTCCGGTACGATCTGGAAAGAGGACTTGATCCCCGCCGAATCGTCCAGATCCATCAGTTGCGAGCAGAAATTCCGGCCGGCCAGTGTCTCGACATCGTGGGTCATGATGGCGCAGCTTGTCGCACCCTCCGGCCAAAACCAGACGAAAGGGATTCTCTG
>Ga0099791_10000954_pt1 | contig 11128 bp, 10 predicted proteins | sample Rivendell_Oct201_7_FD_77318 | JGI IMG/M metagenome (GOLD analysis project Ga0099791, IMG submission 77318) | Vadose zone soil and rhizosphere microbial communities from the Eel River Critical Zone Observatory, Northern California to study diel... | ecosystem: Environmental > Terrestrial > Soil... | reverse complement strand
GCGTGATCGCGCCGGACTTGCCCGGCGGCACCAGGCCGATGTCCTCCAGCGCGATCAGCTCGAACGGCGCGAACGCGTCGTGTAGCTCGGCGAAGTCCACGCGGGCCGGGCCGAATCCCGCCATCGTGAAGGCGGCCCGCGCGGCCGTCTGGGTAGCTCGAAACGACGTCAGCTCGTGACGGTGACGTAGCGCCAGCGTGTCGGTGCCCTGCCCGACACCGGCGACACGGACGGGGCCGCGCGTGCTGGTGAGCACGACCGCGGCGGCGCCGTCGGAGATCGGACAGCAGTGCAGCAACCGGAGCGGGTCGGAGACCATGCGGCTCGCCATCACCTCGTCCATGGTCACCAGCGACGGGAAGTGCGCGAGAGGATTGCGGGCGGCGTGGGCGTGGTTCTTCACGGCGACGGCGGCGATCTCACGCTCGCCGACCCCGTGACGCGCCATGAGCGCGCGCGTGATGAGCGCGGCCAGCGCCGGCATCGTGGCGCCGTACGACCGCTCGTAGGGATCGATGGAGCGCCCGATCAGCTCGGAGACCCGCGGCGTGGCGACGTGGGTCATCTTCTCGCCACCGACCACGAGCACGGTCGAGCACAGCCCGCTCGCCACCTGGGCGAAGCCCGCGTAGAACGCGGCCGCCCCCGACGACGTGGCCGTCTCGACGCGAAGCGTGGGAACGTCGGCGAACCCCATGTGGCTGGCGACGTTGGAGGCGAAATTGCCGTCGCCCACGAATTCCTCGGGATTCATCGCCGCAACCACGATGGCCTGCGGGCGCTCGAGGCCGGCCATGGCGAGCGCCGCCAGGGCGGCCTCGGCCATCAGCTCGGCCAACGGCTCGCCGCGTCGGCCGATACGCGTCATTCCGGCGCCACTGACCCAGACGTCCTGCATCGACGCTTATTGTAGCGGGCGGCGCGACGGCGCACGGGCGCCGCCCGCGATCAGCGAGGACGAGCGGGCATCAGCGCAGGTTCGACACCGCTCCGGCGTCGCGGTGGTGGCGGCGGCGCCGCGACACCGAGCTCGCGGATGAGGCGGAGCAGATAGGTCCGTTGTAGCCCGAGGACGCGCGCGGTGTGCGTGCGGTTGCCACGCATCTGATGCAGCGTCGCCTCGATGAGCCGCCGTTTGAAGTCGGACACGGCACCGTGATACCCCGGCGACAACGGCGGCGGAGCCGTAGACACGATGGCGGACGGCAGTGGCAATCGCATGGCAGCCGGCAGGTACAACGCGCGTGCCACACTCCGTCACCGCGATTTGCGCACGTTCTCCGAGCCGCTGCGCGCGAAAGTGCCCTGCCGGACGAGCACCCTGCCCTGTCGCATGGGCAAAGCAAAAGGGCCCGCGAACGGGCCCTTCGTGCGCAACGTGGCTGCCGGCCGCGGTCACTTCTTCGCCGGCTGGACTCCCGGATTGTCCTTGAAGAATTGCTTGTTCATGTCCGTGAACTTCTTCCACTGGTCGGGGACTTCGTCTTCCGCGAAGATCGCCTTCACCGGGCAGACGGGCTCGCATGCGCCACAGTCGATGCACTCGTCGGGGTGGATGAACAGCATGTCCGGCCCCTCGTAGATGCAGTCCACGGGGCACACTTCGACGCAGGCCTTGTCCTTGACGTTGATGCAGGGCTCAGCGATCACATACGGCATCGAAATCCCCCCATGTCGGTTGGCGACGTAGTGGTCAGACCAGAGAAACTTTTACCTGAGTTCCCGGGCACCTGTCAAGCAAACGGCGATCGGACCCGTGCACCGAGGCGGCTACTGCGTGCGCAGGCGTGGATCGAGCGCATCGCGCAGCGAATCGCCGAACAGGTTGAAGGCGAACACGGCCAGGCTGATGGCGAGGCCGGGGAAGATCGCCATCCAGGGCGCCTGCTCGGCGAACTGCACGGCAGCGCCGCGGAGCATCAGTCCCCACGCCGGCGTCGGCTCCGCGACGCCAAGGCCGAGGAAGGACAGCGACGCCTCCAGCAGGATGGCTTGGCCCAGGAAGGCCGTGAGCATGATCAGGTAGGGCGCCATCACGTTGGGCAGCATGTGCCGGAGGATGATGCGGCGGTGGCGAAAGCCGGCCGCACGAGCCGCGTCGACATAGGGCATCTCCCTGATGGCGAGCGCGCTCGAGCGCGCGACCAGCGATGCGCGGGGGATCATCGGCACCGTGATGGCGAGGATCACGTTGGTGACGCCGGTGCCGAGGATCGAGACGACGGCCAGCGCGAGGATGATCAGCGGGAACGACAGGAAGATGTCCATCACGCGCTGGATCAGGAGATCGACCTTGCCGCCGAAGTAGGCGCTCGCCACGCCGATCACCGCACCGACCGTGGCGCCGAAGCACGCGCAGGCGAAGCCCACGATCATCGCCGTGCGCGATCCGAAAATGATGCGTGAGAGGACGTCACGGCCGAAGGCATCCGTGCCCAGCCAGTGCGCCATCGAGGGCCGCGCCAGCATCGCGCCGTAGTCGGTGGCGAGCGGGTCGTAGGCGGCGAAGACGTTGGCGCCGAGAGCCACGATGATGTTGAGGAGAACGATCGCGGCACCGATCGCGCCCAGCGGCCGCTTGCGGACGAAGTCCTTCGTCGCGGCCCACCAGCGCGCCCTGCGTCCAGCGACTTCGGGAATATCGGCGAACGTATCGGCCGGACGGATCGCCATGTCACACCACCGTCATTGAACTGGGCGCGGGCACCCGGGCTCGCGCCACGCCCGCGCCCCGTCGCGGCCCCGCTTTGCGATCCTTCGTCCCCGTGATGTGAGCCGCGACGTCACGAACTGTCGTCCTCACCGGAGTCGAATCCGAGGATCGATCCAGGCATACGCCAGGTCGACCATGAAGTTGACGAAGATGAAGACGAAGGCAACGAGCAGCACCAGCGCCTGCGTCAGCGTGTAGTCGCGATGGGCCACCGATTCCACGAACAACAGCCCGAGCCCGTTGAGGTTGAAGACCTGCTCGGTGACGACGAGCCCGCCCATCAGGAAGGCGAACTCGAGCGCGATGACGGTGAGCACGGGCAGCATCGCATTCTTCAGGGCGTGGCGGGACAGGATGAGTTGCTGCCAGAGGCCCTTGGCCCGCGCGGTGCGGATGTAGTCCTCGCGCAGGACTTCCAGCATCGCCGACCGCGTCATCCGCGTGGCGACCGCCGAGTAGCGATAGCCGACGGCGAGGGCCGGCCAGATCAGCTGGGCCAGGTTCTGAATCGGGTTCTGCCAGAACGGCGTGTAGACCATCGGCGGCAGCCAGTGAAACACGATCAGCAGTCCCAGGATGAACATGATACCGAGCCAGAACGAGGGAGTGGCCAGCCCGGCGATCGAGAAGATGCGCACGACGTAGTCGACCCACGTGTCCTGCTTGAGGGCCGCCAGCACGCCGAGGGGAATGGCGAGCAGCACGGCGATGAACGTGGCCATGATCGCGAGCTGGAGACTCAGCGCGAAGCGCAGGCGGACCTCTTCGAGGATCGACGCCCCCGTCCACATCGAGGTGCCGAAGTCGAAGCGGAGGATGCCCCCCATCCACGATGTGAACTGCTTCCATATCGGCTGGTCGAGGCCGAGTCGGGCCCGTTCCTTGTCGAGGCTCTCCTTCTGAGCGAAGGAGCTCTCCCCGGCGAAGCGCAGCTCGACGATGTCGCCGGGCACCACCCGCATGAGGAAGAACACCAGCACAGCCACGCTGAGGAGCGTGGGGATCATCAGCAGCACGCGCTTGACGATGTAACGGATCATGTGATTGGCGTGAGCCGCAACGCCTCGTGACGCTGTCTTTGCGTCATCACTCGCTCAGCCAGACGGTGTCGAGCTGCTGGTTCAGGTAGTGGCTCGGCGTGATCGTCCACCCGTGCACCCGGCTCGAGTGCGGCACGATCCGGTGCCACTGCAGCGTGTAGATGTAGTGGACCTCCTCGTCGAGGAGCCGCCGCTCGAACTCGCGGATGTACTTCTTGCGCTCTTCGGCGTCGGTGGCCCGTCCCTGCTTCTCGTAGAGCTCGTCGAGCGTGCGATCGACGTAGCGGCTGTAGTTCGACGGGCTGACGTCTTTGGACTCGAACTTGTAGAGGTCGAGATCGGGATCCACCGTGTAGCCACACTGGAAGTCGGCGGCCGCCTCGAAGTTCCCTCCCCGCAGCTCGGAGTAGTACTTGGCCGCCTCGATCACTTCCTGCCGCACATTGAGGCCGATCTGTCGCCACTGATCGATGAGCCAGACCCCCAGCGGCTCGTAGGGCATGGGGATGCCGCGGTTCTTGTAGACGAACGAGAAGCCGTCGGGGACCCCGGCCTCCTTGAGGAGGCGGCGCGCCTCGGCCCTCGCCTTGGTGATGTCGTGACCGTAGCCCGACAGTTTCTCCAGATCCGCAGCCGGCGTCGCGAACTTCGTCCCCGGCACCTGGACGCCGCCGACTTCCTTGACGATGGCGATCTTCGAGAGCGCCGTCGAGCCCTGATAGCGATCCAGGGCCAGCGTGAGCGCTTTGCGCACGCGCCGGTCGTCGAACGGCTTCTTCTCGTGGTTCAGAGCGACGAGGATCACGCAGTTCCACGCGCTCTCCTGCACCGTGATCTTCGGGCCGAGCGCGTTGACCAGCGTATCGCGCTCGACCGGTGAGAACCCCCGGAACTGGATCATGGCGCGCTCGCCACGGATCGCCGCCACCTGGGCGGCCGAATCGGTCATGAAGATGGCACGATAGCCGTCGAGGTAGGGCTTGCCCTTGTCCCAGTAGTTCGGGTTCTTCTTCCCCACCCAGTGGGAGCCCTTCACGTGCTCGACGAAGAGGAAGGGCCCCGTGCCCATCACGTTCTGCTCGTACCAGCGCATGTCCTTGGCCAGGATGTCGGCCTTGTAGATCCAGTTCCACGGCGAGGCGAGCGAGTTCAGGAACGAGGCCGACGGATACTTCAGCCGGAAGACGACCGTGTAGGGATCGGGCGCCTGGATGGCCTCGACGTCGACGTACTCGCCCTTCCGGTTGCTGGCCACGCGCGCCGGTGGATTGACGATCTTGTCGTAGCTGGCCTTGGCGTCCTTCGACGTGAACTCGCTGCCGTCGTGGAACTTCACGCCGTGCCGGAGCTTCAGGGTGTACGTGCGGCCGTCCTTCGAGATCGTCCACGACTCGGCCAGATCGGGCACGACCTTGGCGCCGGTCTTGTCGGTCGGATCCGTCCGCAGCAGCGTGTTGTAGTGCGGCGCGATCGGGTGGATCGTGCCGAACGTCTCCTCTCGATGGGCATCGTAGGACGGGGGACTCGACGGCACGACGAACACGAGCTCGCCGCCGTACCGGGGCTTCTCCTGGGCCGCCGCGGGCACCGCCGCCCCGATCAGGACCACCGTTGCGAGGAGCAGGAACCGTCTCAGCATTGAGGTACTCCTGTTCCGTGAAGTTGCGTCATTTTACCCCCTAGGCCAGCACGCACGCCGCCCAGTGACCGGGCTTGATCTCACGCAGGTCGGGAATCACCGAGCGGCAGCGGTCGATCGCAATGGGGCAGCGCGGGTGGAACACGCACCCCGACGGGGGATTGAGAGCGCTCGGCACCTCGCCGCCCAGGACCACGCGCTCGCGGCGGGCCTCCAGCTCGGGGTCCGGGATCGGCACCGCCGCCAGCAGGGCCTTGGTGTACGGATGCAGCGGATCGTCGTAGAGCGCCTTGCGGTCGGCCAGCTCGACGATCTTGCCGAGGTACATCACGGCCACGCGGTCCGAGATGTGGCGAACGACGGCAAGATCGTGGGCGATGAAGAGATAGGTCAGCCGATACTCGGCCTGGAGATCCTCGAGCAGGTTGATGATCTGGGCCTGGATCGAGACGTCGAGAGCCGACACCGGCTCGTCGCAGATGATCAGCGACGGTTCCATGGCGAGCGCGCGGGCGATGCCCACGCGCTGGCGCTGGCCCCCGCTCATCTCGTGCGGATAGCGGTGGGCGTGCTGCGGAAGGAGCCCGACGCGGCTCAAGATCTCGCGCACCCGGGCCCGCCGGCGGCCGGCGTCGGGGACGAGGCCGTGGACGCCCAGCGGCTCTCCGATGATCTGTCCCACCGTCATGCGTGGGTTCAGGGAGCTGTAAGGATCCTGGAAGATCACCTGGATCTTGCGACGGACGGGCCTCAGCTCGGTCTCGTCCAGTGTCGTCAGATCGCGGCCCTCGAACATCACGCTCCCGCTCGTCGCCCGCTCGAGCTGCAGAATGCAACGGCCCGTCGTCGTCTTGCCGCAGCCCGACTCGCCCACCAGCCCGAGCGTCTCGCCGCGATGGAGCGCGAACGAGACGCCGTCGACCGCGCGGACGATGCCGCGAGGACCGCCGAACATCCCGCCGCCGACGGTGAAGTGCTTGACGACGTTCCTGACCTCGAGAAGCGGAGCCGTCTCGGCGTTCATGTGCGAATGACGCGACTACCGCCCGTGCCGGGCGCCGCCGGTGACTCCGCCGATGCTCGCCGTCCCCGCCCGCCGACGCGATCGGCCTCCCAGCAGGCGGTGACGTGGCCCCCGCTGTCGATCAAGCCCAGTGGCGGGATCTCGACCAGACAGCGCTCCACTCGATACCCACAGCGCGGCGCGAACGCACAGCCAGGCGGCAGTCGCGTGAGGTCGGGCGGCTGCCCCTCGATGGGCGCCAGCCGCTCGCGCCGCGGTTCATCGAGCCGTGGTACGGAGCCCAGCAGCCCGAGCGTGTAGGGATGGCGCGGGTTACCGTAGATCTCGCGCGCGGTCCCGCGCTCGATGATCCGCCCGGCGTACATCACGTTCACCCGGTCGGCGTAACGGGCGACGACTCCGAGGTTGTGCGTGATGATGAGCATCGCCACGCCGAGCCGGCGGGAGAGGTCCTTCATCAGCTCGAGGATCTGCGCCTGGATCGTGACGTCGAGCGCGGTCGTCGGCTCGTCGGCCAGGATCAAGCCCGGATCGCAGGCGAGCGCCATCGCGATCATCATGCGCTGTCGCATCCCACCCGAGAATTGGTGCGGATACTGGGGCAGCCGGCGCGCGGGATCGGAAATACCGACCATGGCGAGGAGCTCGGCGGCCCGGGTGCGCGCCGCTGCCGGCGTCATGCCCAGGTGGATCTCGAGACCTTCGGTGAGCTGGCGGCCGATGGTGAGCACCGGGTTCAGCGAGGTCATCGGCTCCTGGAAGATCATGGCGATCTCGCGACCGCGCACCCGGCGCATCTCCTCCTCGGACAGCTTCAGGAGGTCGCGGCCCTTGAAGACGATCGTGCCGTCCACGATGCGACCGGCCGGCCCCTGCACCAGCCGCATGATCGAGAGCGCCGACACACTCTTGCCACAGCCCGACTCGCCAACGAGCGCCACGGTCTCACCGGCGTTCACGTCCCAGCTCACGCCGTCGACGGCGCGGACGACACCGGCGCTCGTTACGAAGTGGGTGGTGAGGGAGCGAACATCGAGGAGCGTGCCCACGGTGCGCGGGAGTCTACCACACTGGTCAGACCAGACCTAAGGGGCCGGCCTTAAAGGCCGCTTGGCGTTAGTGGCACCTGGCAGCGGCGAGGTGGGGCCGGGCACCGGGAGCCAGGCTGGCGTAGGCCCGGCAGATCGCTTCGGCCACGCACGGCCAGCGGTGCTCGGCAGCCCAGCGCACACCCTCTCGCCCCATCCCCGCGCGCAGGTCTCGATCGGAGAGCACGCGGTCGATCCGCTCGGCCAGCGCAACGGGATCGCCCTCCGGCACGAGGTAGCCGGTCAACCCATCGCGGACGGTCGTCGTGAGGCCGCCAACGCGCGAGGCAATCACGGGACTGGCGCACGCCATGGCCTCCAGCGCGACCATGCCGAACGATTCGTAGTGCGAGGGCAGGACCGTGACGTCGGCTGCCCCGTAATACGCCCTGAGATCTTCCTGGGGCTGGGCGCCGATGAACGCGACGGCGTCCTCCAGGCCCAGTCGTCGCGCGTCGGCGCGCACCTCGGCTTCGTGGCCGTCGCGAGGCTCGTCGGTCTCGCCGCCGACGACGAGCAGACGCACCGGCCGTCCCGCCGAGCGCAAGCGCGCGACGGCGTCGAGGAGCGTGGCCAGGCCCTTGATGGGGGCGATCCGGCCCACGTAGAGGAGCAGCGGCCCGATGTCGAGGTCGAGCAGGGCGCGCGCCTCGGCCTGGAGCATCGGCGTGAAGAGCGTGGTGTCCACGCCACAGGGCACGACCGTGATCCGATCGGCGGACGCGCCGTAGTGCCGGACGAGGTCGGCGCGCTCGACGGTGTTGGCCGCGACGAGCCCGTCGGCCTCGGCGACGATCCGAGCCTCCTCCACGATGCGCACCCGCGGCTCCCACTCCGCCCGCTCGCGCGCGACGCCGTTCTTGAGCCGGCCGAGCGTGTGGAACATCTGGAACACCGGGAGCGACCAGCGCGCGCGCAACGCGAGCCCGACCACGCCCGAGAGCCAGTAGTGCGCGTGGATCAGGTCGTACTCGGCGGCGCGCGCGATGCGCCACCCTTCCACGCCCTCGATGAACTCGTCGAGGTGATCGTAGAGGCGCTCGCGGGCCATCGGCGCCTGCGGGCCCGCCGTCAGGTGAACGACACGCACCCCGTCGGCGAACTCGACGACGCGCGGGATGGACGGGTTCTGCGAGCGCGTGAAGATGTCCACCTGGGCGCCCATGCGACCGAGCTCACGGGCGACCTCGCGGACGTACACGTTCATCCCGCCCGTCTCCTTGCCGCCCAGGGCGGCGAGCGGACAGGTGTGAACGCTCACCATCGCGACCCGCAGGCTCACGCGATCCTCACGGTGAAGACCTCCTCGGGCGAGGGGCCGAATTCGTACTTGTACCGTTCCTCGCCGCGCAGGAAGTCGAAGCGCTGCATGCCGCGCTCGATGGCGTCCCGCACCAGGTGGACGAGGAGCACCAGCCCCGGCGCGAGCTGCGCGCGATCGGGATGAAAACCGGAGTTGTAGAGGCCGACGATGCCGTCCCACTCGAGCGTGATGAAGGCGGCCATCGGCCCGCCGGTCGCATCGAGGAACCATAGCCGCGCCATGCCGCGCTCGGCGAGCCGCGTGACCGCGCGGCGGAAGAACGTCTCCATGCGCGCGTCCATGAAGCGCGCCTTGCCGGCACGAGAGCTTCGATGCAACGCGAGGAACTCATCGAGGCGAGCGGTGATCGCGTCGGGAGTGGCCGCACACGCCGGTGTCGCGTCGGGCACCTCGCGCTCGAGCCGCCGCACCTTGCGGGTCAGCTCGTGACGGTGCTTGCCGGGGAGGCTCGCGAGGTAGGCTTCCCACGATGGTGGCAGCACGAGCACCGGACATCGCTCCTCGACGGCGACCTTCGTCTCCAGTCCAATCGCGGCGGCGAGCGCAGGAAGCGAGGTCACGGTCGGCGACGCGCCCGGCACGGCATGGAGGTCCCAGACCGTCCCCGCGGCCGCGCGCGCCTCGAGCAGCGCCGCCCACGCCTTCTCTTCACGGCCGGCAACGGCGATCAGGTCGAGATAGTCGGAGATCTCGACGCCGCCCAGGATCCGAAAGACGCCGGGGTCGGCCTCGTAGAGCGGCAGGAGCGCGACGAGTCCGTCGGCATCGCTCACGCGCCAGATCTCGACACGGTGATCGGAGGCGAAGGCCTCCGCCCACTGGCGTTGCCAGATCCAGGTGAGGAATGGCGAGCGCAGCTTCGTTCGGGCGTGAAGCGCGCTCCACGCGGCTTCGCCGACCGCGTCGAGGCGGTCGAGGACGTCGACCTTCACAGATCCCCAAGCGAGGAATCGGTGGCGGAGCCCGACGTCGCCTCGTCGCCGTCACCACCGCTCTCCTCGGCCATCGCTTCGTCGACGGCTTCGTTGAAGTCGTCGCCAAGGTCGTCGCCCATCTCCTGACCCATGCGCTTCATGAAGCGACCGACGCTGGCGGGATCGTTCTCGTCGAGATCGCCGAGCGACGAGGGATCGGCGAGCGACTCCAGGCGCGCTTCCTCGGACTTCACCGTCGCGAAGCGGGACATGACGCGACTCAGCGCCGAGCCGCCGCAGCGAGGACACGTCGGTGCCGCGGCCGCTGATGGGCGAAGGACCAGCATGCTGACGACGCGGCGACAATCGCGGCAGTCGTACTCGTAAATGGGCATCCCGCCGAAGTTTAGCACGCTGGTCACGCGTGTCTCGGTGACGACACTCCTGGCTCGGGGTGCCACGCCGTCGCAAGCGTCAGTGTGCGCCGCCATCTTTAAGTGCTTGCCGTAGAAGTGCTTTTCCCCACCGGCACCCTTCTTGAAGACGGCGTCGATCGTGATTCCCGACACGGAAGTGATCGACGAACGGGAGCGGCTCCTGATCGAGGCCGTGCTCTCGCTCGCGCGCACGCTGCGAGACGAGCGCGATCGGCTCGCGGAACGGCTGCGCTCGGTCGAGAACGAGCTCTCGACGCTGGCTTCCCGTCTGGAGATCGTGGGCCTCGAGCCTCCCGATCCTTCTGCGACGTCGGAGGAGATCAACCCGTGAAGATCTTCTCCATCCGCTCAACCGCGCGGTCCCAGTCGAAGGCGGTCGTCACCAGTTTCTGACCCGCCGCCGCGAGCGCGCGCCGGAGCGCGTCGTCCCGAACCATCCGCTCGAGCTTCGCGGCCAGATCCCCCACGTCGCGTCGCCGCGCCACCAGCGCCGTCTCGCCGTCCCGCGCGTAGTCGCGACAGCCGCCGTTGTCGTACGTCACGAGCGCGGCGCCGCACGCCATCGCTTCCATCGGCGGCATGCCCAATCCCTCGTCCCACGACGGACACAGGTAGATGTCGGCGCCGGAGTAGAGCGCGGCCAGTCGATCCTGGGCGGGATTCTCGTGGAACTCGTCGTAGCGGTCGCGCTCGCGCGGTGGCTTGACGCCGAACCCGACGAGGCACACCGACGGCACCGTATTCTTGACACGCGCGATGGCTTCGAGCCCGTCGGGCACGCCCTTCCAGGCGTAATCGTGGTGCAGCATCAGGACGCGTGGCCGCATCGTGCCGGCCTCGGCGGCGACGGGATGGAAGAGCGCGCGGTCCACCGGCGTCACGAGAATCTCGGCGTCGCGCCCGAAGCGCTCGCGCAGGACGTCACGCAGCCAGGTCGAGATCACGATGG